>Ga0307440_1001374_pt1 | contig 11861 bp, 6 predicted proteins | sample SalMarWE160410MG_FD_202150 | JGI IMG/M metagenome (GOLD analysis project Ga0307440, IMG submission 202150) | Salt marsh sediment microbial communities from the Plum Island Ecosystem LTER, Massachusetts, United States - WE1604-10 | ecosystem: Environmental > Aquatic > Marine > Intertidal zone >... | reverse complement strand
CGCGGATGGGTCGGCTACTGGATCAGCAGTTGCTGGAGGATTTGGCGGCTGCCACGATCCACCTGAGAGGCCTCTCATACGTGGATGAAAGCCGGGTTGGATCCATAGGCTTCTGCATGGGGGGCCGCATCGCCTACCTCCACGCGACTGCGGATCCCAACCTCAAGGCCGTTGTTGTCTTCTACGGCGGGAATATCCTCGTCGCCTGGGGCGAGGGGCCGGCGCCCTTGGAGCGCAGCGCGGCGATCGCCTGTCCGATGCTCGGGCTGTTCGGACAGGAAGACACAAACCCAAGTCCGCAGGACGTGGCCCGAATCGACGAGCATCTGACCCGGCTCGGGAAGGTCTACACCTTCCACTCCTATACGGGGGCCGGCCATGCCTTCCTAAACGACAGCCGGCCAAGCTACCGGCCGGATGCCGCCGCGGACGCCTGGGGCAAGTGCCTGGCTATGTTGCATCAGCATCTCGGGTGAGATGCAGGCGGACAGAGCAGGCCGGCGGCGCCCGCGCCCCCGAAACCGGTATCTCCTTGGGGCTCGCAGACGGGAGCCGACAGGCGGTCCGGCCGGAAGATGGAGGGCGCCTAACCCTCGCGCTGGGGCGGACTTTGCGCCCGATCGGCCGCCTTGGGCGAGGCGGCAGCGCCGGCAGGGGTAGGTGGGGTGAGCTCGGTCTTTGGTGGTCCGGTCACGGGTGACGCGGGTGACGGAGGCGGAGCCGTCGCGGGCGCGGACGGACGGGGCGATGAGGGGGCTGGCGCAGTCGACGGCCTTTGGGCGGTTGCGGCTGCGCTGACCGCTGGCTTCTGCTCTTGCGTGTCTGCAACCGCGTTGACCGTGGGTGACGGGCCTTGGGCGGCCGGGGCCGTGCGGCCCTTTGCTGCCGGGCCTTGGACGCTTGTGGCCCCGTTGGCTGCCGGCAAGGTATTCGGAGTGCTTGGCGTCGCCCTGTTCGCCGATCCCGCGCCCGCGAGCTGCTGCCTTGCATCATGACCAGGGGCAGGACTCCCACTGGGTGCAGTACCCGGGGCCGGCTCGGGGGCAGGCTTCGCCTTGCGCGCCTTTGCCGCCGCCAACCGCGCCGCCGCGGCCCGTTCCTCCGCGATATAGGTCGCGTACGATGGGCCGCTGCCCTCCACCGAGACGGATGTTCCGAGGCTGATCTCCGGATACAGGGTCCGCGCAAATGCGCTGGGCATGCGTATGCAGCCGTGTGAGGCGCGGCGGCCAGGGTGGGGAATTGGGCCCGCGTGCATGGCGATGCCGTCATTGGTGAGGCGGAGGAAGAAAGGCATCTTGGCGCCTTTGAAATGGCCGCCCGGCGGAATCGGGTCCCGCCCCAGCTTGGCGTCGCGAACGACAACCTTCCCGTGCTTGTCGTAAATCCTCCCGTAGATGTTTGAGGTCTTCTCCACGGCCTTTTCGAGCACGGCGAAGTTACCAATGGGTGTCGGGTGCTTCCTCACGCCGGATGCCACGGTCGTCCAGCCAATCTCCTGATTGCCGTCGTAAAACCGTGCCTTTTGCTCATTGACGCTGATCTCGATGCGAGAGACCTTGTGGCCATCCCCATTCCATTCATAGAGCGGGTGGGCCTTTGTCACCCGTTTAGGCTCGACTGTGGGCTTCGCGGGTGCAGGCTTGGGCGTCACGGCCGTGGGAGCCGGCTTGTACGGATACAAGCTGGCGCAGGAGGAGAGGAGTCCGAGCGCTGCGGCCCCGAAAATTACAGAGGTGCCATTCGCCAAAATGATGGAGGTTCCGGAGTTGTTCTTGGTCATAAACTCAAGTGTCGCTGAAAGAAGAGCGGCGGAGATACCCGATAATATTTCGATGCATACGCCCGGATAATAAGGTTAGCGCATATTCAATGCGTGAGACCACCTGGGATGGGGGGATTCCGCGACCCGTGTGCAATTCAGTTTGCGAACCAGCGCCCAATTCGCGCAGTGCCGGGAGCTCGGAAGGCCCAATCGCTTGCACTTTGTCGCGTTAACCGGCTTCCAGGGTTGCCTCGGCGCGGGCTCGGCACGCCGTTTCATGGGCCTGCGTCTGGCGGATGGCCGCTCCGATCTACCCCTGAACGATCGGAATAGAGATGATCTCGCCGGGGGGTAGCACCGCGTCGAAATCAATGCTTGGGTTGTACTGCCGCAGCAGCCACAAGGGGATGTCGTATTGACGGGTTGCAAGAATCCAGAGGTTCTCTCCGTCCTTTAGCCGATGCTCCAGGACGCCTTGGATGTGGAATCGGCGAAAGTAATCCGCTTGCAGCGACTGATGGTAGGCGATCCGCCGCTGCTCGAAGGTCGCAGGTGGGACGCTCGAGAAATCCAGTTTCAGCCGATGACCCACGACCAAAGGCTCACCGTCTTTGAGGTGGTTGATTTGCGCCAGCCGGTCTGAGCTGAGACCAAGCCAGTCAGCGTAGTGACCCAAGGTCTCCGCCGCCTGGATTCGAATTGTACCGTCGTTCTCCACGCCGTAGTCTGCCGGGTCGGCGGCAAGCTCCGGCTGCGACTCCACCGGTAGGCCGGCGCTGTCATCGGCTTGCGTATCCACGGTCTGGGGGTCGCTCTCGGACTCGTCTCTGGAGACATCGTTGGAGACCCTCTCAGCCATGGTCTCAGGTGACTGCGGCTGTTGCCCGGTCGAGCTTGTGTCCACGTCGCTGTTCGTCGGTGGCTGCGGAGCTTGCGCAGGAGCGGGAGAGAGATCGCCAGCCACGCTTGCGACGAGCAAGGTCCCCGTCTCGGGCTCGGTCTCGTCCCCGCCTTTGGGCGCGCCGACTGCGTTCTCAGCCATCACAGGGTCTGCTGTCCCTGCGATTGGGCTCGACCCAGCTGCCGCAATCTCCGCTGAGCCGCGGCTCAGACGCTTTGGCGTCGGTCCGGTGGCGACTAGGAGCTTGTACCCGGCGCGGATCCGATTGCGGTCCTCCAGCCGGTTCATGGCCATGAGCTCGATCACGCTCGTATCATATTTCTGCGCGATCTCGGACAAGGACTCACCGAGCACGACAACGTGGTAGATGTCTGGCTTTTGGGAGGCATAGCCCGCGGTTTGGGCAAGCTGCCGGAGCTTGCTTTCGGCTTCGGCGATCGGTTGGTGGGCGGGAAGCCGCAACAGGTAATCCTTGGGCACAAACTTGTCGTCGGCCCAGACGCTCCCCGGGAGGGATGGGTTCAAGGCTCGCAGGTACTCGCGATCGATATCGAACGCGTCGGTGATGGCCTCCACCGGGAGATACGCGGGCACGACAACTGTCACCGGATCCCTGTCGGACTCGGTAAGGTCGTTGCCAAAATACTTCGTGACATTGCGCGAGACGTCCAGCGCCGCCAGAAAAGCGGGGTAAAAGTTGCGCGACGCGAAGCCAAAAGGCGATTCCTCGCTTGGTCCGATCAACTGGCCGATATCGCTCGTGCCCGCCTCGCGAACCGCCCGCCACACGCCGGACAGTCCGTGATTGTAAGCGGTGAGTGCAAGGGGCCAGCTCTTGAGCACGGCATAATTGTGCTGCAGCAGCCGCGCGGCCGCCTCGCTGGACTTGTAGGGGTCCAACCGCTCGTCGACGGTGTCGTCCACCCGCAGGTAGCGCTCTGCAGTGGTCGGCATCAGCTGCCAGAGACCAGCCGCTCCGGCCTTGGAGCGTGCCTTCGGGTTATAAGAGGACTCTAGGTGGGGGAGTGCAACCAGCGCCGCGGGCAGGCCCTGGGTGCGGAAGATGTCCGTTATCCGACTCTTCCAGTGCGCGGAGCGGAGCAGTCCCTTCTTGAACCGGTCGGACTGGCCCCGCTGGAATCGGACGCGCTCCGCGGCGGCCCGCAATTGGTCGGCAGTCGCCTTATCCCTCCACGCGCGGAGGGCCCGCCGCTCCGTCTTGGTCAATCCGTCCCGCTTACCCGCTGCCAGAGCCAGCAGCGCGCGCCGATACTGCTCGACCGTCCTCGCAATGACCTTGTCCTGCACTGCGGGGCCCACGTACGGGTTCAGCCGCAGCACCTGGTAGACGACGTTCAAATAGAGGTTGTCGTGGACCAGACCGCTGCTCGTGTCCACCTCCGTATAGACACGGGTCCAGAAGGCCACGGCCGGCTCGAGGCTCGCCGGGCACGGGAAGGCCGCCGGATCTCCTGGTGCTCGGTCGGTTGCGAATGCGGCGGCAGACGCGAAACCAAGCGATACGATTAGCGAAAGCGTGAGCCTAAGCGTGCGCATGGTGCGGCATGGGGTAGGGTGCATGTTGGTTCCCGCTTCGCGGACAGCGGTCGGTGGAGTCGCCGCTTAGCGGACCTGTCAAACCCACGATCAGGGTGCGTTTGGACAAGATAGTCCATTTTCCGGACGGCGTCCTCCAGGCGTCGTCACAGACTGGGGTCTCGGCCCGCGGGTGTGGCACGCCAAGGCGCGCCCAGCGAAATTCTGCGGCGCCGTCGGCGTCACGTTGGGAGCCCCCTTTCCTACCCATCTGAGAGAGACCATACTTGTTGCAGGGAAGATGCGGCAGGGTCCCGTCCTAGGGCCGACGTGCGGTGGGCAGCCGGCGGAATGGTTCTGGTCAGACGTGGCGCCGACATGCCCCGCGGACGAGACAGACAAGATGCAACCTCCCACAAGCACTGGGAGTCGGCCCGATCTCCCGGCGCGCCACCATTGATTGGGACATCAGCGCACGATGCCTCCGTTAACCAAGACGGACGATCCGGCCCCCTTCTTCGAGTGGCGGGACGAATGGACGCTTGAGGTCGGTTTTATGGACGACGATCACCGGTTGCTGGCGGAGCGTGTAGACGCTCTGGGCCGTCAGTTCGGCGGTCGCGAGGATCGGGGAGGTGGGGTGTCCCGCCCGGCAGCGCTTCGACGGACGGCTTTGCTCGATGCTCTCGACGAGCTCGGGCGCCAGGTGCACGACCACTTTCAACGGGAGGAGGAGGTGATGCGTACCCTCGCGTACCCGGGGTTCACGGCCCACAAGGCGGAGCACGATTTGCTCCTCGCGGAATACAGGCTCCTGGTGCGGGAAATCGGTGACTCCGCGAAGACCTATCTGGAAGTAGAGACCCTGCACTCACTCAAGCAGTGGCTCATGGGACACGTCTTGGATATGGACCGAGACCTCGCTACCTTTTTGAAGAATCCGCCCGAGCAGCAGGAGAGATCTCCGAGCTAGCTGGGGTGGTGTCGGATACCGGCAGACGGCAGACGGCAGACGGCAGAGGAAAAACGAAAGACCCTGGATCTCAGCAACCGCCCCGGCGCGCGCCGCCACGGGCCGAAAGCGTTATCTTACGGGACCATGCGTACGGTGATGCTTGTCGACAACGGATCTCGGCGCGCGGAGGCGGCACTGAGCCTTCGTCGCCTCGCGGCGGACCTGGGCCGCCAGGTCGGAGAGGCGGTTTACCCCGTTTCGTTGCTGCATTCTTCCGGGATCTCCGCTGACCGCCTGGATGGCCGGCCCGCCGAGACCTTCGCGCCCTTTTTGCGCCGTCAGCTGACGGCCGGCGCTCGCGCGTTCGCGGTTATCCCCCTGTTCTTTGGCCGCAGCCGGGCCCTAACGGACTTTATCCCTGAGACCGCTGCGGCCCTGACGCACGAGCTGGGCCCATTTGATCTGGAAGTGGCCGACCCCCTCGTGCCGCTACCTGGGGGCGAGCCGCGATTGGTGGAGATCCTCTGCGATCAGGTGCGACGGGCGGCGGCGGTCGAGGGGTTGTCGAGCTACCGGGTCGTCCTCGTCGACCATGGGTCGCCGAGTCCTGAGGTGACCGCCGTGCGCTGGTGGCTTGCTGCCGGCATGCGGGTCGCGCTCGGTAACGGGGTCACACTGGATGAGGCAGTGATGGAGCGCCGCCCGGGGAGCGCATACGACTTCAACGGCGCGCTGCTGGAAGACCAGCTGGCTCGAATGGCCGCCGAGGACCGGAGCACGCCGGCGATCCTGGCCATGCTTTTTCTCTCCCCAGGGCGCCACGCGGGTTCCGGGGGTGACATCGAGCGGATCTGCAGCAGCGCCGAGGAGGCCTATCCCGGCTTTCGGGTCTGCCCGACGGCGCTGGTCGGGTCTCATCCGCGACTCCTGACGATCCTGCGCTCCCGCTACGAGCAGATCGTCTACGCTGGATCCCGAGGTTGAACCACGAAGGGCACGAAGAACACGAAGCTCTTCGATCTGTTGTCTTGTCCGCAGCCGTCGTCTCTTACGTTCGCCCGGGTTTCCCTTGGTGTCGCGTCGTCCGCTTCTTGGTGATCCGGTCGTTCCAGCTGTTGGGTTGGCTTTCCGGCTCAGCGTTTCTTCGGGGGCAACAGGTCTGTGATGGATCCGTGGGCCATCTCCGACGCGAAGCAGATGGTCTCGCTCAGCGTGGGATGGGGATGGATGGTGAGACCCAGGTCCTCCATGTCCGCGCCCATCTCCAGGGCCAAGACCGTCTCGGCGATGAGCTCCCCGGCGTTGGGTCCGACGATTCCGGCGCCCAGGATGCGCTTGGACTGGGGGTCGAAGAGGAGCTTCGTCATGCCCTCGTCGCGGCCGATCCCAAGGGCCCTTCCGCTTGCCGCCCAGGGGAAGATGCCCTTCTCGTATTCAACGCCTTGCGCCTTGGCCTCGGTCTCCGTGATGCCCATCCAGGCGATCTCCGGGTCCGTGTAGGCCACCGAGGGGATGGTCATGGGGTCGAACTGGGCGGGAAGGCCCGCGATGACCTCGGCGGCGACCTTGGCCTCGTGGGTCGCCTTGTGGGCCAGCATGGGATTACCGACCACGTCGCCAATGGCGAAAATGCTGGGGACATTGGTCCGCATGTGGGCATCCACGGGGATGAAGCCCCGGTCATCAACCTTGATACCGGCATTCTCCGCGCTGATGAGCTTTCCGTTGGGGCGGCGTCCCACTGCGATCAGCACTCGGTCGTAGGTGTCCTCAGGGGGGGCCTTCGGGCCTTCGAAGGTCACCTGGATGCCGGCTGAGGTGGCGGCCATGCTGGTCACCTTGGTGCTGAGCATAATCCGCTCGTAACGCTTTGCGATGACCTTCTGGAGCACCCTGACCAGGTCCGGGTCGCAGCCGGGGATGAGCTGGTCCTGCAGCTCCACCACCTCGATGCGGCTGCCCAGGGCCTGGTAGACGGAGGCCATCTCCAGCCCGATGATGCCGCCCCCCACCACCAACAGGCGGGAAGGGATCTCGGGCAGCGCCAGGGCGTCTGTGGAGTCCATGATCCGCGGGTCATCGTGGGGAAAGCCCGGCATCTTCACCGGTGCCGAGCCGCAGGCGATGATGGCGGCGTTGAAGGTGATCGACATCTGCCCCTCGCGGCCATCCACCGCGATACGGTTGGGGGCCTCGAAACGGGCGCTGCCCTGCACGATCTTCACCTTGCGCTGCTTGGCCAGGGCGGCGAGGCCCGTCGTGAGCTTCTTGACCACCTTGTCCTTGCCGGTGCGAAGTCTGTCCAGGTCAATCTCGGGCTTGCCGAAGCGAACCCCCATGTGCTCCATCGCGGCCGCGTCCGTGATGATTTGGGCGGTATGCAACAGCGCCTTCGACGGAATGCAGCCCACATTCAGGCACACGCCGCCCAGGTCGGGGTAGCGCTCGATGAGGATCACGCTCTTCCCCAGATCCGCGGCACGGAAGGCGGCGGTGTAACCTCCCGGCCCTGCCCCTAGGACCACGACCTCCGCCGAGAGCTGAGTCACGTCAGCAGTGCTCCCCTCGGTAGCCACTGCCGCGGGGGATGGCCCCTGTGGGCGGGGACCTTCGTAGCCTTTGGCAGGCGCCGATGACGCTGCAACGGGCGATTCGCTGCCGGCTGTCTCCAACGTGAGGATGGCCGCTCCCTGGGAGACCCGATCGCCGACCTTGACCTGGACCGCTTGCACCTTTCCCGTGGCAGGCGACGGGATCTCCATGGTGGCCTTGTCGCTCTCGAGGGTAATGAGAGAGCTCTCTTTGGCGACCTGATCGCCCGGGGCTACCAGGACCTCGATGACTGCGACGTCCTTGAAGTCGCCGATGTCAGGAACCGTAACCTCGATCGTCTTGCTCATGGTCTGTTTCTTCTGGTCGGTTGGCGATGCGGCGTCGGGCGGGCCACGGCGATTACAGCAGCAGTCGGCGGATGTCGCCGAGCAGCCCGCGCAGCAGGGTGGTGAAGCGTGCGCCCTCGGCGCCGTCCACGACTCGGTGGTCGTAAGACAGAGCGAGGGGCAGCAAGAGGCGGGGGATGAACGCTTTGCCGTCCCACACCGGCCGCATCTCGGAGCGGGAGACGCCAAGGATGGCCACCTCCGGGGCATTGACGATGGGCGTGAAGGCGGTGCCCCCGAGGCCGCCGAGGCTGGAGATCGAGAAGCATCCCCCCTGCATGTCACCGGGCAGCAGCTTGCCGGCGCGGGCCTTGCCGCTCAGGTCCGCCAGCTCCCGCGCCAGCTCGAACAGCCTCTTCTTGTCCACATCCCGGACGACCGGCACGACCAGGCCATGGGGCGTGTCGACGGCCACGCCGATATGGGTATAGTCCTTGAGGATGAGCGCCTCTCCGTCTGGGGCCAGAGATGCCTTGAGGGTCGGCATCTTGTCGAGGGCCGCGGCGACTGCCTTCATGAGGAAGGGGAGGAAGGTGAGCTTGACCCCTTGCTGCTCCGCGACCGCTTTCTGGTCCCGGCGAAAGGCCTCCAGCTCTGTGATGTCCGCCTCGTCGAATTGGGTGACGTGCGGTATCCCCAGCCAGCAGCGGTGGAGGTGGGCCCCGCTCAAGCGTTTGATGCGGGAGAGCGACTCGGCCTTCACCGGGCCGAACTTGGCGAAATCCACTTCCGGTGCCGGGGGCAAAGCGAACGGGACTCCCGCCGCTGGGGCGGGTGCACCCTGCGTCAGGGTCTGCTTGACGAACTCCTGTACGTCTTCCCTCACCACTCGCCCCTTCGGGCCGCTGCCCTTGACGCGGGCCAAATCGACACCGAGCTCCCGGGCAAAGCGGCGCACCCCTGGACTCGCGTGGGGCTTGCGCCCCCGCGCGATGGCGACCATGTCCTCCGGCCGAGGCAAGATGGGAGCCTGGCGGCGCTCCTTGTCGCCCGGCATGCGAGCCGGCGTTTGGGCTTGCAGGGGGGCGGGGGAAGTCCCTGCAGGAGCTCCTTCCGGTGTCGCTCGGGGACCCTCCGGCTTCGCCTGCGCGGCGTCCGCGGTCCGTATCATGGTGAGCAGCAGGGCGCCTTCGCTGACCTTGTCACCGAGCTTCACGGCGATGCTCTGCACCTCTCCCCCATAAGGGGAGGGGATCTCCATGGTGGCCTTGTCGCTCTCCAGGGTGAGGAGCGACTGGTTGCGGCTCACCCGATCGCCGGGGGCTACCAGGATCTCGATTACCGGAACCTCGGCAAAGTCGCCGATGTCCGGCAGCCTGACCTCGACGGTCTCGCCATCCCCGGTGCGACTTGCGCCGCTCTCTGGCTGCGCGGTTTGCGGTGCAGCCGATTGTGCTTTCGCAGCTGCGGTCTCGGTCGTTGCCTCAGCGGCGGGACCTGCCGCCCCGGCGTCGTCCTGGGCCTCCACGCTGAACAGGAGATCGCCCTCGCTGACCTTGTCTCCCACCGCCACACGCACCTCGTTCACCAGGCCGCCGAACGGGGCCGGGATCTCCATGGTGGCCTTGTCGCTCTCCAGGGTGAGCAGGGATTGTTCCGGCTGGATGCGGTCCCCAGGCGCCACCAGGATCTCTATGATCTCTACCCCGGAGAAATCCCCAATATCGGGGAGCCGTATGTCTTTAAGGCTTGCCACGCTTTGTCCTCCTAGACCCTGTGCCGCCGATCACACCGTCACCGGATGCGGTTTCTCCGCATCGATGCGGTACTTCGCGATGGCCGCGGCAGGGACGGCCGGAGGTATCTCTCCCTCGTCTGCGAGGGCCTTGAGGGCGGCTACTGCGATGTAGTACCGGTTGACCTCGAAGAACCGGCGCAGCTGGCTGCGGGTATCGCTGCGTCCGAACCCGTCGGTGCCGAGCACCACGTACCGCCTGGGCACATATGGGCGGATCTGATCCGCGTAGGTGCGGATGTAATCGGTGGCTGCCACGATCGGCCCCGTGGTCGGGGAAAGACAATCGGTTACATAGCTCCGGCGCGGCTCTGCTTCCGGGTGGAGCATGTTCCACCGCTCCACCTCGATGCCTTCGCGCCGTAGCTGGTTGAAGCTGGTGACGCTCCAGACGTCGGCGCCGACATCGAAATCCTTCTGCAGAAGGTCGGCGGCGGCCAATGCCTCTCGCAGGATGGCGCCCGCCCCGAGCAGCTGCACCCGCTTCCCGTTGCCGGCCGCGGCTTGGAAGCGATACATCCCTTTGAGGATACCGTCGCGCGACCCTTCCACGAGGGGCGGCTGGGGGTAGTTCTCGTTCATCACCGTGATGTAGTAGAAGCAGCTGGTCTCCTGCTCCTGATACATCCGGCGCAGGCCGTCCTGGACGATCACCGCGAGCTCGCAGGCGAAGGCCGGGTCGTAGGAGATGCAGTTCGGGATGGTGGAGGCCACCACATGGCTGTGTCCGTCCTGATGCTGGAGCCCTTCGCCGGCGAGGGTGGTTCGGCCCGAGGTGCCTCCGATCAGGAAGCCGCGGGCGCGCATATCGCCGGCCGCCCAGATGAGGTCGCCGACCCGCTGGAAGCCGAACATGGAGTAGTAGAGGTAGAAGGGGATCATGTTCTGGCCATGGTTCGCGTATGCCGTGGCCGCCGCAATCCAGGACGACACCGCCCCCGCCTCCGTGATCCCTTCCTGCAGGATCTGCCCCTTCTTGTCCTCCCGGTAGTACATCACCTGGTCCGCATCCACCGGCTCGTAGAGCTGCCCGACCGATGAGTAAATGCCGAGCTGGCGGAACATGCCTTCCATCCCGAAGGTGCGCGCCTCGTCCGGCACGATGGGAACCACGTATCGCCCGATCTCCTTGTCGCGGATGATCATGGTGATGAGCCGCACCATGGCCATGGTGGTGGACATCTCCTTGTCCCCGCTTCCTTCCAGCAGAAGGCCGAAGGCTTCGAGAGGGGGTGTCTGCAGTGGAGGGGCCTCGGGCCGGCGCGCGGGAAGCGGGCCGCCGAGGGCCTCGCGTCGCTCCTGCAGGTACTTGAGCTCGGGGCTGTCCGCCGGTGGCTTATAAAAGGGCGCCGCGCCGATCTGGTCGTCGGAGATGGGAATGTTGAAGCGGTCCCGGAATTGCTTCAGCCCGGCCTCCCCCATCTTCTTCTGGGAGTGGGTGATGTTCATCCCCTCCCCGGCGTCGCCCATGCCGTAACCCTTCACGGTCTTGGCAAGGATGACGGTGGGTTGACCGGTATGGCGCATCGCGGCGGCGTAGGCGGCGTGGACCTTGATCGGATCGTGGCCGCCGCGGTTCAGGCGCCAGATGTCCTCATCCGTCATGTCCGCCACCATCTCTGCAAGCTCCGGATACTTCCCGAAGAAATGGGCTCGGGTGTAGGGGCCGCCTTTGGCCTTGTAGGCCTGGTAGTCCCCGTCGACGCACTCTTCCATGCGCCTGAGGAGGAGCCCTTGTTTGTCCCGCGCAAACAGGGGGTCCCAGTAGCTGCCCCAAATGACCTTGATGACATTCCAGCCGGCGCCGCGGAAGACCGCTTCCAGCTCCTGAATGATCTTCCCGTTTCCGCGCACTGGGCCGTCCAGGCGCTGCAGGTTGCAGTTGACCACGAAGGTGAGGTTGTCCAGTCGCTCCCTTGCCGCCAGCGAGATGGCCCCGAGAGACTCGGGCTCGTCCATCTCACCGTCGCCCAGGAAGGCCCAGACCCGCCGGCCGCTCGTGCTCACGATCCCCCGGTCATTGAGGTAGC
>Ga0307440_1001373_pt1 | contig 11864 bp, 11 predicted proteins | sample SalMarWE160410MG_FD_202150 | JGI IMG/M metagenome (GOLD analysis project Ga0307440, IMG submission 202150) | Salt marsh sediment microbial communities from the Plum Island Ecosystem LTER, Massachusetts, United States - WE1604-10 | ecosystem: Environmental > Aquatic > Marine > Intertidal zone >... | reverse complement strand
GAGCGTCACGACGCCTTGTGGCACGTCGAAAGGTGTCTTCAAGGTTTGGGGCGATCTCCTGACCTACAACTTTGTGCCTTCCGGGCAGCTGCGCCGGCATTATCTCCTGTCCGTTGGGCCCGTGCCGGCGATTGCGATGAGTGGACTTCCGCATAGCGACGGCGACGGGACGCACTGCGAAAAAACTACTGCAGCAGAACTTGGGGAACTGTTATTTACCGGAGAGGTGGATTCGAATGGCCTGGGCGGCCATTGGGATCGACGCGATGGCGGCGAGGACGTCAAGGCGGAGTTCCATCTCGACAATTCCGGTGTTTCCACTACTGGGAGTGCCAATGTGGCAGTTTCGAAAGAAGCCCCGACACAACGGGTCCGTATTAAGACGACAGGAAAAGGAGTAACGCAATGAGCAAGTTGGGCAAATTCTTTCTGGCGGGATTGATAGTGGGGGCTGGCACGGTTGCGATGGCGGGGACGCCGCTCGCGCCGGTGGCGCCTTGGTCTCAGGATGCGAACAAGATTCTCGCGCAATGGAGCAAATGGACACACAAGCACTATACGCGTGGGCAGGCACTCAAGGCGACCTGTCCGTTCCCGTCGGAAGAAACGGTCGGGGTAAAAGCTTATCCAGGCAGTGTGCTCGTGAACATGGGCAAGGGCGGAGGTTCGGCGAGCGATGGGGATGACGTCCCCATGGTCGAGTTGGCGACCAAGGCGTCGTTGGACAAGGTGAGCGCCTGGTACAAAAAACATTACCCGAACCTGAAGCCCAAGTATATGTTTGAGACGGCAGGGCCGGGTATCGCATATACCACAACGAGCCCGGTGCTCGCGCAACAGGAGAACGGTCCTAATGCCGTGACCGGTACTGATGGAAAGTTCGGCGGATGCGGCGGACTGATAGCCGTTCCGGAACACGCTGGATACCAGACAGGCATTGAGATTTATTACCAGCCTCACAAGCATTGAAGCAGTGCGTTGAACTTCAGTGAGCCAAGCAAGAGGGAGCGATCATGAAAATTTTGAAATGGACAATTATTCCAATGGGTCTGTGCGTCGGATTGACGGCGTTTGCCGGCGGTCACGCCAGCGTACAGCCGGGGCTGTGGCAATTCGAAGCCAAGACGACCGTAACGGGGATGCCGTTTGCGATGCCACCCAGGACCAGCACCTATAAGAAGTGCGTGACAGAGGAAGAGGCGCAGAAAATCTGGAAGAGCACTAGCCAGGGCAAGAACGAAAAATGCAACTACACGGACCTGAAGAAAACCGGAAGCCATGTGGCCTGGAAGATGAAGTGCACCGGAAACGCCAAAATGAATGGAAGCGGCGAATTGACGTTTGAAAGCGCGACGGCATACCACGGGAAAATCGACATGACTATGCAAAGCGAAGGGCAGTCGATGAGTACGCACGTGGATTTCACCGGACGTCGTATCGGCGATTGCAAGGTTAAGCGCTGAAGTCTGTCCGGGTGTCAATCCCGGCGGCTGAATATTAACGCCTGAGAAGGCATTACAGAGGGAGTGAGAATGATGAATAGGGAAAGGTTTGTTTCTGATCTACGCAGAAGTACCGGCTTGATGCTGGCGGGGCTTTCGCTGCTGGCATTTGCTTTGCCGGCACTGGCCCAGCAACCGCAGGGAGAACAGGCGCGGCAGGCGTACCAGCGCCCGACGGTGACGATCTACAAGTTCCGCAGCAGTGTGCCGGAGGTCGATGGAGCCGCAGCAACGGACATGTTTACCACGGCGCTGATCAAAACCCACCGCTTTGCGGTCATGGAACGCCAGCGCCTGCAGCAGGACGTGATGCAGGAGAAGCAGCTCAACTCGCAAGGGATGAGCACCGGCAACGCGGGCAGTACCCGGCTCACCGGGGCGCATTACATCTTCGAGGGTACGGTGAGCGAGGCCAACCCGAACGAGTCCGAGACCGGCGCCAGCGGTGGCGTCGAAGGACTCGGCGTTGGAGGGCACAAGGACACTGCGATGATCGGCATCGACGTGCGCATCGTGGATGCCAATACCGGCGCGGTGCTGGATGCGGTCAACGAGCGCGTGCACGTGGAAGCCGCGGGAGCGCATGTTTCCAACATAGGGGGCTTTCTCTCGCGAGTGACGGGCGACGATCTGCACGGTGCCAACCTGAACATCCACCAGGAGAAACGCCAGAGCGTGGACAAGGCTCTGCGCAAGTGCATCGAGAAGGCCGTTAACACGATCGCGCAGCGTTTCGGAGGGTAAGATCATGAAAGGTATAAGCCGTGCCGGCGTGCTGTTGGCAGCCGCGGTTGCGACGGCGGGCATGAGCCCAACCGGCCTTGCCCGGGAGGGGAGTAGCGGTGCGATGCAGAATCGCATGTCGCCCGGGGATACCCGTCAGCCCCCCCAGCCCGATCGGATTCGGGTCGGCGGCGGGTTCCGTTTCGGTGGTTACTTCTACAAGACCGGAGGATTCCGGTATCCGTCGCCGCTGCAGCGCAGTGTGTTCCCGAATGACGCCTGTTATGGCGTTTACGATGCCATGGTCCGCCCGGGCGGCGTGTATGCGCTCAATATGCGCTTGCCTCGCGACGCGAGGGATACGCACGTTTACCTCGCCAACAGATGGCCGTTGCGCGGGAACCAGGATCTGAGGCGCCTGCCGTTCAACCAGAACGGCAGCCCCTTGCAGCGAGGAATCTATCGCTGGCGATTCGGGATTGCGCCGGGCACTTACGGCGGCATGGTTTACGTCGTGGTGGTCGCCCCGTGGCTCTGTGGGCAAGTGTCTCCTTACTACGGTGTCGGCCTGGATCCCTGGCAGGGCAATGGAAGCTATGGCGGCTCCGGCATGACGCCCGTCATGCAGACCGATGGTCCCATGCAGCTGGATCTGCCTGCGGGCAAAGGTGGCGATGACGCGCCGGGAGGCGGCGGCAAGCCGCAGGCAAGCCTGCCGTTGCCCGGGGATGTGATCGGCAACCCCGATTTCTCCCGGGGCTTGATGGATTGGCAGGCCGTCTCCGATGGTCGGCCCGTCACAAAAGCCGACTTTGTCCGGCAGACGCGACAAGGTGTCGAACTCATGGGCGCGGCGGGAAACAACGAGGTCGGGATACGGCAGGTGATCGGGGAGAGCGTCGCTGGCGCCTCCTCGGTCATTCTCCAGGCTTCGCTGGTGGTTTCAGGCGCGCGAGCGGGAGGCGATGGTGCGAATCCGGGACTGACCATTCTGATCTGTTATACGGATGCGGAAGGTCACAGCCATTGCGGTGGGGACGCGTTTCGGCGTCGCTTCGAGGCGCTGCCGCCCGGAACCCATCCTGGCAAGGGAATCCAAAGGGTGCCTGCGAATACCTGGTACCAGGAAACCTTCAATCTTATGACGCTCGACCCGCGGCCGGCGCGCATCGATTCGATTGCGCTGATAGCACCGGACCAGCCCGATGCCACGGCGAGGGTGCGTGACGTCCACTTGCTCGCCAGAAAGGGGTAAGTGCCGTGATTAAACCGAATTGCATCAATGGCCGCCGAATTGCCAAATACGCGGCTCCAGGCTTGTGCTTAGTGATCTTCCTGGCGGGCGCTCCGCTGCATGCGGCATCGCCCTGGGGACACGATGAGATGATTGCTGCCGGCGACCCGGGGATCACGATCAAGGGATGGTCGCCCATTACATGCACGGTCAAGCGCCCGAACCCTCCGGATCGGTTGTATCCAAAGACCGTCGATATCCATTGCACGGCAACTCTTAATGGACGTATCGACAATGGGTCTCCAAGTATGCACTACCGGATCCGGGCCTATTTTATGGACATGAATGAGGAAAAGGGTCATCTTTCGCCAGGGCTCCAAGTCTCCAATCCGGACGGGGAGGCCTTACCTGTCGTCGTTGGCAACGGCGATTTCAGCGTGCATCTGGAATCAGATTTCAGCGATGAAAACGGCACGTGCCCGGCGGGAACCTATAAGGTCAACGAAATTCATCTCGAAGGGGTTTTTGAGATTGGAGGCGGCGGAGATGAATCATATATAGATAACAAGAAGGGCCGCGTTGAAGTTGTGTGCCAGGGTTGAGCTATTGGTGAAGGGAAGCCCCTATGGTTGTCAGGCATACGCCATTGCTCTGTCTTTTGGAGGGGAGTGTGTGCGCCAAAACGGCTAGTGTCGTCAAGTGTTCCACGGTCGTTGAATTAATGACCGGCGGGAGTGCCGAGGATGCTGTGTCGCGTCATGCCGATCATCTCTCCGGCCTGGGGCATGAAACATCATGAACGGGGATGCCGTAACTTCGCCGCCCGGCACTAGGCTCATGCAAGGCATCTGCGGAATTTGACGGGTGCAGGCCTGTGAGTGGCGTCCCCATCGTTCAGGTTGTTCGTGCACTAGCACTGACTGCGCTCTGCTTCTGTGCGAGTGCGTTTGCGGTGGCCAGCGGCAACGCGACCATGGCAACTGCCTCATCGTCCACCGAGGCCGCGCATGCTCTGCTCGGCGCCAAGAGCTGGGGCGGCGCCGTGGACGTGCATGTGGCGGGGCCGCACGAATTGAAGTTGAGCGGGCCCGATGGGTCGGGCCATCTGGGCTCTACCCGGCTCTCATCCACGCTCCGCGTGACCTTCCATTTCGGCAAGCTCGTGCAGAGCGACGCATTCGGCGCCACCTGGGCGGGGACCGCACACTGGAACGTAACCGAGCACGAGTACCACGAGCTAAGTGCCAATGGGCGGCCTTTCGAGTGGGGCCCCGGTGAGGGCTCGAGCGGCGCAACCACCAAGGCCACGTTCTCCATCAACTTCCCCGAGGAAACCGGAAAGGGTCCCGGGTACTGGTCGATTGACCTCGGCGACCCGTCCATTCACTATCGGAGCACGACTTCCGACATCGTGGGTCGTACCGAGACTTGGAGCGGTGAAGGCACCACGGATGCCTTGGACGCTCTTGAGGAAGCAGATTTGGGCGGTCGGCTGCCCGCCAACGGCTATATCCACGGCACGAAGGTCGAAACGAAGCAGTCCCGGATGGCAGAGGCCGGGGCCAGGATCGCGAAGGACCTTCCGCCATCGATGAAATCCCTCGGGCAGGCGCTTGCAAAGGTGGTCGATTCCGGCATCGCACACCCGGCGGGTCCGGGCTCGCAGATGGTGATGCCGAAATCGGCTGTCCACTGGACGATCCTCGCGAATCCGTGTACCGGAGAAGACCACCGAATCCGGATTGCACATGCCGCCTTCGAAAAATGGATCGTCTTCGATGACGGAGGGGTGAACGACTCGGAGTTCGGTCAGGCGGGCATCAATCCTGCGCAATACGCTTCCATGGCCGAAGACATCGACTGGGCATTCCCCGCGGTCTCCGGACTGCAGGTCGTGGTGGGCCGCGGGACACTCTGCAACTCCACGGACTGCACGTTCAACGTTCAGTTCAAGGGCATACCCGGGGACAATTCCGGCTACGGTCACAAGAAGGTGTCGCTGCACCTGCCGGGCTTCGAATCGTGCGTGAAGCCGAAATCTTTAAAAGTCACCTACCTTTACTCGCGCGACGGTAACGACAACCCCAAAGGCAGCACCGAGCCCAACTGGTTCTACTATTGGAGTGAGACCGCAGCGGCGGCCGCCGCCAAAAAGCGTCTGGTGCGGATCGTCTATTCGGGCGACAAGGCCGGCTGCACAGCGAGCGGCGGTATCGTTGGCGGATACTTTGCCTCCTGGGGCGATGTGATCGCCAACCCATCGGAAGATCAGGAGATCCATCTCTGTGCGGGCCTGGTGCAGATCAAATGGACCAATCCGATCACCGGACGGACCACCTCCGGCATCGATGCCTACGGCGTAACAGTCCTGCATGAGCTTGCGCACAAACGGCATTTCGACGAGTGGTTCCGCGCAATCGTGCACGAAATCGGTGAGGCCGAAAGGCTCCATAACCGTCGCCTGGAGAACAAGCTCTTCAAGAAGGCGTTGGCGATGGACAGGGACGGCGACGACATCCCGGATCGGCTCGAGTGCCACAGGTCGAAAAAAACCGGGAGGCAAGATTGTCCGCGCTGGCGGGGAATCAAGGCCGGCATCTTCGACAGTTGCGGCCTGGGCGCAGCCGAACACCTTGTTGCCAAGAATCAGAACGCGCTCCCGGCCGGCAAACGCAACGGGGAAGCCTCGGACGAACACTGCCTGATATTCCGTTACGACGAGCCGAAATGGCGACTCGGTTCAGCAAACCTGCAGGACTGGGCGTGCCCGGGCAAACAATCCGGGAACCGGTGCGGCCCCGAGGTTGCGTCAGAAGAAGAGCCCCACGCAACGCGCACACGCGAAGACACACGCAGTGCCCCATCCGGAGTCGAGCCGCTGTCCTACAGTCGATCGCGTGAGACCCCGCGCAAATCGACTCACGCCGAAAAGGCACCATCGGAACAGCGCGGCGCCAAGCGCGTAGTTGCAGCCCCAACGCCGGAGACAACCCGCGCCGCGGCTCTGCTTCGCAGCACGAACCCGTTGGCTCAAGCGCGTGGGCTGGATGCACTCGGCAGCGGCAACGGCGTGAAGCTGCACGAAAGGCTGGCGCTGATGCTGTCTGGCTTGAAGCGCGCCATAGCCGCTCAAAATCCGGAGCGAGTCCCGTTCTACACGGGCTTTCTGCCGCGACAGGACTGGATCAGGCTGCAGTATGTTTCGCATCTCGCCGCCCTGGGCCCCGCGTCCCTACCTGCCTTGCGGATGGCGCGGCAGAAAGCCACGGGCGCCTATCGTGAGTACCTGACCCTGGCACTGGCCGGTGCTGGCGACCAACACCCGGTGCGACTGCTCACGCCCCTTGTAAAGGCGGGGTCGGACTGGATCATCCGGCGCCAGGCAGTGCTCCTGGTCGGAACGAAGGCCGGCACACGAGCCGGCGTGCAGAAGTTGCTGAAGGCGAGCCTGCACGACCCGGCGAAACTCGAATGGCGGAGCGATGCGGGCGGTCCCGCTGGTTTCAAACGTCACCTCCACCCCGTACGCGATGCCGCGGCACTGATGCTTTACGACGCCGGCTATGCCATCGACCGGACTCCCGACGGCGGTTACGTCGCCGTCTGGACCCCGGCCGTGCCGCGACTCGCGCATACTCCGAAAACCGCGCCGGTTGCGGCCAGCGCTGATGACAGCAAAGGCGTAAACCGGGAAATGAAAAGGTGAATTCCGCCTCGTCGGCGAGTAACACCGATCGAAATGATGTGCATCTCGAGGCGGTGTTCGATTTCGCCCCGGGTGCGTGAGTTCTATATCGGTAACAGGAAAGGCCGGGTTGCCCTCGTCTGCAGCGGGTGAGTATGGGTCATTGCCGGTGGGGTTTGCTGAGAGTCATTGCGTGCTGGTATAAATCACGACGCTTGGCCTGGGGGAAGAGGCGCCTCGCTACCGCCGCCGCCGTACTCGGACTGATGCCTTCAGCGAGCAAGGCTTTCAACAGGTCGTCGCTTTCCTGTTCCGCGGCGACGGCCTGTTGATTTGCTCCCGCAATCAGTACAACGCATTCGCCACGCGCTGGTTCCTCGCCCGATTCAACACGCTTGTAGAGTTCGTCGAGAGATGCGCGTTGCGTGGATTCGTGCAGCTTGGTCAATTCGCGCGCCAAGGCGGCTTCGCGCTTCGCTCCGAACACCGCCAGGCAATCTGCCAGCAAATCCTTCAGCCGGTGCGGGGCCTCAAAAAAAACCAGGGTGCGCGGATCATCCGCCAGTTCTTGCAGTCGTGAAAGCCGGGCGCTTTTGCGGGCGGGGAGAAAGCCCTCGAAAGCGAATCGATCCGTCGGCAGACCGGCAACGGAGAGTGCGGCGATGGCGGCCGAAGGGCCGGGCACTGCCCGCACGGGAGTGCCGGCCTCTTGTGCTGCACGGACGAGGCGGTATCCGGGGTCCGATACCAGTGGTGTGCCGGCGTCCGAGATGAGAGCGACACTTTCGCCTTGTTTCAGGCGTTCAATGATGTCCGGGGCCCGGTCGGCCTCATTGTGGTCGTGGAGGGCGACCAGGGGACGGCTTATGGAGAAGGCCTTGAGAAGCCGGGCACTGTGGCGGGTATCTTCCGCGGCAATGACGTCGACGCTTTCGAGGGTATGCCGGGCGCGTTCGCTGAGATCGCCCAGATTCCCGATCGGCGTGGCCACTATATATAGAGTGTGGGGTTCGGCGCCATTGTTGGTCCGGTCGGCTGTGTCATTCATGTGCGGCTGGCCCGTGCGCCATCCTTTGATCGGGACGGCAGGTTAAGATGATGAGTAAATATGCTGCGATGGTTAGGCAAATAGTGCAAGTACGTTCCACTTTCGGATGTGCCGCCGTCATGCTGCTGGTCGGCATCATAGCGGGCTGCGCCGTGACCGGCCCGGTTACCATAAATACGGTCGAATCCAAGGCGAAGGGCCTTGAGGCAAACGGCGATTATCAGCAGGCGGCCAAGGCCTGGGCCCAGCTGGCAGGTACCAGCCAGGGCACGACCCAGGCCATCGCCCGGTTGAGTGCGGCACAGGATTACGAACAAGCCGGGGATCTGGCTGCTGCGTGGACCGCGGCAGCTGCCCTGAACCTCCCGGCGTTGCCCGAGGGCAGGCAGGCGGGGGGTGCTTTGACGGTGGCGCGTCTGGCGTTGGAGACGCATCGTCCGCAACAGGCCCTGAAAGCGTTGGCATTGGCGCCGGCGCTACAGGGCGAAACCTTGCAAGCGCGGTGGCTGGCGCTCGCGGGACGCGCCCATTTCGATGCCGGTGAGCCGGCTGCCGGGCTGCATGCTCTTATCAAGCGAGGCGCACTGCTGGCCTCGAAACCCGAGCAATCCCTGACTAACAGCGAAATGCTGTGGGAGTACCTGAAGGCCAGTCCTCAGTTGCCTTCCGCGGACGGTTTCGACACTGTCGGACAGGGTTGGATAGCCTTGGCACAAATCTGGCGTACGGCCTGGGAACAGCCCAAGCAGTTTTCCAGCCAGTTGAGCGATTGGCAAACGTTGTATCCCGATCATCCTGCGACCCAAGGCCTGATTGCCGAGATCGTGGCCGAAGAGAAGGCGCGTTTGAGCTATCCGCTGCAGATAGCGCTCCTGCTTCCGTTGAGCGGACCCAATGCCGCGCAGGCCCAGGCCGTGCAGGCCGGGATCCTCGCCGCCTATTACCAGGGCAATGACACGCAGGCCACCATTAATGTGTACGACACCACCGGCAGCGCGACCGGGGCGAGAAATGCGTTGGCCAAGGCGCGTGCCGCAGGCGCACAGTTCGTGCTGGGCCCCCTCACGGTGGCTGGCGTACAGGGCGTTGCCTCGGAGCAGTCCAACCTCCCGGAATTGGCGCTTAATTACCTGCCCGGGAATAACGTCACGACATCCGGCGATTTCTTTCAGTTCGGACTCAGCCCCGAACAGGAAGCGCGGACCAGTGCCGAACAGGCTGTGGCCCAAGGGTTGAGCCGGGCGGTGGTGATCGTGCCGAACAATAACTGGGGCAGCAACATTGCCGCCGCGTTTACCCAGAGCCTGACCAACCTGGGCGGGCGGGTGCTTGCCAGCGCCACGATCCGTCCCGGCTCGCAAGATTTCGACTCCGCCTTGTCCTCGGTGTTCGGACTAAATGCGAGCACTGAGCGCGAACAGCGCCTGGCGGGGATTCTGGGACAACCCCTCGGGTTTACGCCCCGCAGGCGCCAGGACATCCAGTTCGTGTTTTTTGCCGCGCCCTATGCCACTGCCTTGCTGATGCCGCCACAGATCGATTACTACCATGGTCTGGGACTGCCCATCTATTCGATTTCCAATGTCTACCGTCCGGGTGCCAATACGCCGGACATCAACGGCGTTTATTTTCCGGTTATGCCCTGGTTACTGGCTACCGATGATGCGACGGCCTCCACGCGGGACCAGTTGAGCCACTTGTATCCGCAAAATTGGCAGCAGTTCGCGCCCTTGTATGCGCTGGGCTATGATTCCTGGCGACTTTTGCCGTTGTTAATGCACAGTCCTAACCCCTTGGTTCAGCCAGTGCGCGGCGTCAGCGGTTCGCTGAGTATGGGACAGGGCAACGTGATCCAGCGCCGGGCCGATCCGGCGCGCTATGTAAACGGGACCGCTACACCGGTCAAGGCTGCGGGCCAGTGAAACGCGCCGAGCGCGGAGCGCGGGCGGAAAGCGAAGCGGCCGCCTGGCTCAAGAAGAAGGGCCTGAAATTGCTGGAGCGCAACGTGCGTTCCCGCTTCGGTGAGATTGATTTGGTGATGGAAGATGGATCGACATTGGTATTCGTAGAAGTGCGTTATCGTGCGCGGAATGATTTCGGCGGAGCCGCAGCGAGCGTTACGCCAGCCAAGCGCGCGCGCCTGCAACGCGCCATCGGGGTCTACATCGCGAGCCACCCCCGTGCCGGTGCCCGTAATCTTCGCGCCGATGTGGTGGCGATGTCGGGGCAGGGCGACATTGAATGGATCCCCAACGCTTTCGAGGGAGCACTATGAACGCTGAAGAACGGGTGCGTACACACTTTGCGGGGACGATCGATACGCAGACACGCTCCCTAGAAGCCTTGTCCGCGACTGTGGCCGAGGCCGCGCAGCGGCTCGCGGACACCTTGAAATCAGGGGGTCGCATCCTGGTATGTGGCAATGGCGGGTCTGCTTCCGACGCCCAGCATTTCGCGGCCGAATTCACCAATCGCTTCGAGCGCGAGCGGCCTCCGCTTGCTGCCATAGCGCTCACGACGGATACTTCGGCGCTGACCGCGATCGGCAACGACTACAGCTTCGATCAGATCTTCTCCAAGCAGGTCCAGGCGCTCGCCCGGCCCGGTGATGCGCTGGTCGCCATTTCCACCAGCGGTGGTTCGCCGAATGTGCGCCTGGCGGTCGAGGCGGCCCACGCGGTGGATGCGTGGGTTCTGGCGTTGACCGGACGCGATGGCGGCGCCCTCGCACGCGCGCTCGATGACGAGAAGGACATGGAGTTGCGGGTGCCCGCGGAACGTACGGCACATATTCAGGAAGTGCACATCGTACTTCTGCATTGCCTGTGTGATCTGGTGGACGGAATTCTCTACCCGCAATGAGCTTGCCGGCCGAGCTCGAACGACGTCTCCGGGAAGCGCTCGGCGAACAGGGGTTGAGTACCGATCCGGCGGACTGTGTCGTTTATGCCTATGACAACAGCCGGCAACGGGGCTTGGCCGGTGGTGTTGCGTTTCCGCGAACCGAACAGGAAGTGTCGGCCATTGTGAAGGCCTGTGCCGAAGACCATTGGCCCGTAATCGCCCGTGGGCGTGGCAGCAATACTGTCGGGGCTACCGTACCCGAGCGGGCAGCATTGATCGTATCCTTCGAGCATATGAACCGGATCGGGATAGTGGATGCGGCCAACCGTTATGTCGAGGCGGAAGCCGGGGCGACCAACGCGGACATCCAGGAGGCGGCTCGGGCGCAGGGCTTTTTCTGGCCGCCGGATCCTTCCTCGGCTGCCTATTCGACCCTGGGCGGCAACCTGGCCTGCAATGCCGGCGGCCCGCATGCCGTGAAGTACGGCACGCCCCGGGAAAACATTCTCGGCCTGACTGCCGTCACCGGCACGGGTGAAATCATCCATGTGGGCACGCATACGACGAAAGGCGTGGTGGGTTACGACTTCACGCGTCTGCTGCTCGGCTCCGAAGGCACGTTGGGTCTGATTACTCGCGCGACGCTGAAACTCTGGCCGTTGCCTGAGTCAGTGGCGACTCTGCGGGCCTGCTACTCGAGCGTGGATGCGGCTGCTGCTGCGGTCGCCAGGGTCATGGCACAGCCGCAGTTGCCCTGGGTGCTGGAATTCATGGACGACCGTGCCGTGGAATTGATCAGACAGCGCGGGGTGGAGGTGGCAGCCGAGT
>Ga0307440_1001372_pt1 | contig 11866 bp, 9 predicted proteins | sample SalMarWE160410MG_FD_202150 | JGI IMG/M metagenome (GOLD analysis project Ga0307440, IMG submission 202150) | Salt marsh sediment microbial communities from the Plum Island Ecosystem LTER, Massachusetts, United States - WE1604-10 | ecosystem: Environmental > Aquatic > Marine > Intertidal zone >... | reverse complement strand
TCGAGATCAACAGGAACTTCCGCAACGAGGGCATCGACACCACGCACAATCCCGAATTCACGATGATGGAGTTCTACAGGGCCTACGCGTGCGCGGCCGACCTGATGACCTTCACCGAGGAACTCCTACGCCATACGGTCGAGGTCGTCAACGGGAAAACCACCATCACCTACCAGGAGAGGACCATCGACTTCGAAAAACCGTTCCCCCGGCTGGATCTGAGAACTGCTGCCCGCGAAGCCCTGGCTTCCCGGGGCGTTCCAGACGGCGCCTGGAATACGCCCGAGGGCCGGGAGGAGTGGGTGGACGAGCTGGGGATGAGCCCCGTCAAGTCGCGGACGCCGGAACGCTTCCTCGTTGAAGCCTTCGAAACTCTGGTCGAACCCACGCTCTGGAATCCGACATTCGTCCACAACTACCCCGTGGAGGTGTCTCCGCTCTCCAGGCGGAGGGCCGACGCGCCGGACACGGTCGACCGCTTCGAACTCTTCGTTGCGGGCATGGAACTCGCAAACGGCTTCTCCGAGCTGAACGAGCCCGACGATCAGCGGCAGCGTTTTCAAGACCAGGTCCTGGCCAAGGCGGGGGGAGACGATGAGGCCATGGCCTACGACGAAGACTACTGCAACGCGCTGGAATACGGTCTGCCTCCCACCGCCGGTGAAGGCCTGGGCATCGACCGCCTGGCCATGATCCTGACGGACACGAGTTCCATACGGGACGTCGTCCTCTTCCCGCTCTTGAAGCCCCGTCCATCAGATGACGAGGTATCATGAACCTCCCGACCTTCGTCGGCAGGCGATACCTCTTCGCTCGCCGTAGACAGGCCTTCATATCCCTCATCACGATCATTTCCATCCTCGGGGTGACCGTCGGCGTCATGGCCCTGATCATCGCCCTCGGCATCTCCACCGGCTTCACGACACGAATCCAGGAGAAGATTCAGCTGCTCAATGCGGACCTCAACATCCTGGGCGGCCCGGACGAGATTTCACCCGATGGCTACCAGGAAGTCAACCGGGTCCTCCAGGCCTCTCGCTACGTCAGGTCTACGGCTCCGATCGTCCTGGGCACTGGGCTCGCCAGCGGGCCGACCACGCGCGTCGGCGTGGTCGCCAAGGTCGTAGGTATCGATCCCGCCTCGGAAGCGGGCGTGGTCGACATAAGGCCGTATACCCGCGGGTCCGGATTTCTTGGGCAGACGCCGGATGGGGCCCACGGGGCCATTCTCGGGGCGGACCTCGCCAACAACCTCGGCGTGACCTTGGGCAGCACGATCCAACTGTTGGCGCCGCGCCTCACGCTCTCCCCGTTCGGGAACATTCCGAAGATGGTGTCCCTCAAGGTCACAGGCATCCTCAGGACGGGATACTACCTGTACGACACGGAATTTATCTACATGAACCTGCCGCTCGCACAGGAGCTTTTTACGCAATCCGGCTATGTGAGCGCCGTGCAGGTGCGGCTGAAGGACCCGGGCTCTATCGGCGCGGCGCGCGAGGCGCTCCAGAAGAAGCTGGGCGTCGGATTCCGCGTGCTCGACCTCGTCGGCAGCAATGCCGAATTCTTCAAGGCCCTGAGGATGGAGCGAATCCTCCTCTTCCTCGCCATCGGGCTCATCGTCATGGTGGCCGCGATGAACATCGTCTCAACGCTCATCCTCATGGTCATGGAGAAAGTGCGGGACATCGGAATCCTGAGAAGCATGGGCGCCTCGCAGCTCGACATTCTGCGGATATTTCTCTTCCAGGGCATGGTCATAGGCATCGCCGGGACCGCTCTAGGCGCCCTGCTCGGGACGACCGCATGCGTGGTTCTGGACAGGATGCACGCCATCCCCCTGTCCCTGGATGTCTATCCCCTGCCCTACGTTCCCTTCATAACTTCGCCCGGACAGGTGGCAGCCGTATGCGCCTTCGCCCTGGTGATTTCCTTTGCCGCGACTCTCTACCCCTCATACAGGGCCGCGCACCTGGACCCGGTGGAAGCCTTGAGGTACGAATGACGATGATCCAGCTCGAAGGTGTCCACAAGCGTTTCGCTTCAGGCAGCGAGTGGATTCACATCCTGAAAGGCGCGGATCTCTCGGTACAGGACCGCGAAGTCGTGGCCCTTACCGGACCATCCGGGGTGGGCAAGAGCACCCTTCTCCACCTCATCGGAGGGCTGGACCATCCCGACGCAGGCCTGATCCGGGTGGACGACAAAGTGGTCACCGACCTAAAGGGCATCGACCTGGACCAGTTCCGCCGGCGCAGTGTGGCCATCGTCTACCAGTTCCACTTTCTCCTGCCCGAATTCTCGGCGCTTGAAAACGTGATGCTGCCTGCCATCGTCGCGGGCGACGGGAGAGATGCCGAAAAGCGATCCAGGAAGCTCCTGCGGGAGGTCGGCCTCGAGGCCAGGGAGAATCACGCTCCTTCGAAGCTCTCGGGCGGGGAGCAACAGCGGGTCGCCATCGCGAGGGCCCTCATTAACGAACCGCGCGTCCTGCTGGCAGACGAACCAACGGGGAATCTGGACGAAGAAACGGCCGGCCTCGTCTTCGACTTGTTGATGGACCTAAAAAATCAGCACGGTCTTACGATCCTGATAGCGACCCACAATTCCGGGCTGGCTGGCGCATGCGACAGGATCCTGCGCTTGAAGGACGGCAGAATTGGGTGACAGCCTTCCGGCCCGATGGTATAATTCCTCGGATTGAGGAGAGGCATGTACGAGAGGTACACGGAACAGGCTCGAAGGGTCCTCTACTTCGCCCGACACGAAGCGCACCAGGCCGGTTCCCCCATGGCCGACACGGAGCATATCCTGCTGGGCCTGCTTGAAATCGACTCGCGGCCCGCCAAGGATATCTTCGCCCGCACCAGTATACGGGCCGAGGAGGTCCGGCAGCAGGTCGCCGCTGGCGTCAGCGGTGACGGCGAGGGGGCACCGAGGGCGACGCCGGGCTGGTCCCGGGACGCCAGGCTTCTGATCGAGAAGTACGCGCCGGAGGAGAGCGAACGCCTTGGCTCCATCCGGATCGGCGTGGAGCACATCCTTCTGGGGTTGCTGCACCTGGAGGATTCCACAGCTGGACGAATCCTCTCCCAGCAGGGGCTGACCCTGCACGAGGCCCGCGAAAGGGTCGTCTACGGGACAAGGAAACACGCGCTCGAGAGGCGCCGGGAAGACAAGGTTTCTCTCGAAGAATTCACGCAGGACCTGACGGCCCTCGCCGAAGACGGCGTGCTGGACCCTCTCGTCGACAGAAAAACCGAACTCGACCGCGTCATCCAGATTCTCGCCCGCCGCCATAAGAACAATCCCATTCTCCTCGGCGAGCCGGGCGTCGGGAAGACGGCCCTGATCGAAGGACTGGCCCAGCGCATTGCCTCCGGTGATGTCCCTGGAACCCTGGCAGACAAGCGCATACTCACGCTGGACCTGTCTCTGGTTCTTGCCGGTACGAAGTACCGCGGACAGTTCGAGGAGAGGCTGAAGGGCATACTCAAGGAGGCCGCCGAGGACCGGTCCGTGATCCTCTTCGTGGACGAGATCCATACCATGGTCGGGGCGGGGAGCGCGGAAGGGTCGCTCGACGCGGCGAGCATCCTCAAGCCGGCCCTCAGCCGCGGACAGGTCCAGTGCATCGGGACGTCTACATTCAGAGACTACAAGCGATACATCGAAAAGGACCGCGCCCTCGTGCGCCGCTTCCAGCCTGTGAAGATACTGCCGCCCGGCGAGGCAGAATCCCTGGCCATTCTCAAGGGAGTGAAATCCCGCTATGAGGAGTTTCACGGAGTACTCTTTACGGAGGACGCGCTGAAGCAGGCCGTCTCCCTTTCGAACCGGTATATTTCCGACCGGTTTCTCCCCGACAAGGCTATTGACGTCCTCGACGAGGCAGGAGCCATGGCCAAGATCATGAACCACCCTTCCGACGGCCCCAAGCCTTTGGTGGAGGTGGACGTCTTCACGTTGCCTCCCAGGCACCTCGGGCGGAGTCGGCATGAAGAACCGGCAACCGCGATTCCCAGGCCGGCGATTCGCCAGCCCCGCCTGATCCAGGACGGTGAAGACAGGTCCGAATCCGCGGTGGTCGACAAGGGACAAATCGAGGAAGTGGTGGCCCTGTGGACGGGCATTCCCGTCAATGCGTTGCGAGAAGGTGAAAAGGAGAAGCTCTTCAGGATAGAGCAGAACCTGCACAGGCGCGTTATCGGCCAGGAGAAGGCGCTCTCCGCCCTCGCCCGCTCCATCCGCCGTTCGCGCGCGGGTATCAAGAATCCCAACCGCCCCATCGGCTCCTTCATCTTCCTAGGCCCGACGGGCGTGGGCAAAACAGAATCCGCCAAGACCCTGACCGAGTTTCTCTTCGGGGATGAGAAGGCCCTCGTGCGCCTGGACATGAGCGAATACGCGGAAAAGCACTCTGTTTCCAAGATGATCGGTTCTCCGCCTGGGTACGTGGGATACGAAGAGGGCGGCCAGCTCGTGGAGAAGATCAAGCGTCGTCCATACTCTGTGATCCTGCTCGACGAGATTGAAAAAGCCCATCCGGACGTCCTTAACATGCTCCTGCAGATCCTCGAGGACGGGATTCTCACGGACAGCTACGGGGATACGGTAGACTTCAAGAACACGATATTGATACTGACCAGTAATCTGGGTTCCAAGTTCATCCTGGAAAAGGGCGTGCCCGGTTTCGACGACGGGGCCGAGCGGACCTCGACCATCAAGAAGGGCGAAGTCTTGAGACTGCTCAGAAAGACCCTTTTGCCGGAGTTTCTCAACCGTATCGACGAGATCATCATTTTCGACCCGCTCAGCCGCGAGGACCTCATCTCCATCGCCGTGAGGATGATCGAGGACCTGAACGACGTTGTGCGGGAGAAGCACGTACGTCTGGTTCCCGATGGCGGTGTGGCGGAGTTCCTAGTGGACACCTGCTGCACGGATCCCGCCTTCGGCGCCCGGCCTCTTCGAAGGGGCGTTCAGGCTTGCATCGAAGATCCCCTGGCTGAATGGCTTCTTTTTCACGATGTGGGCAAGGGAACCTGCATCACGCTGGGATTAGATGAGGGGAAGATCGTCCTCAGACAAACTGAACTGGCACCCATTTCAGGATAGGTGAGGCATGAGTCGAAGACTAACCGTGATCCTGACCGGCCTTCTCGCCTGTATTACTTTTTTTTCTTTGATGGCGCAGACGCCAGCAAAGCAGGCCCCCGGCAAGAAGAAGCCCGTCACCATCGAGAAGATCATTCTGGAAGGGAACGAGCGCCTCACACCGGACGCTTTCCTCGCGTTAACCAGCCTCAGGGTCGGCGAACCCTATGCGGAAAACCGAATCCGCCAGCAGTTCCAGAAGATCTGGAATTCGGGCCTTTTCGAGAATCTCTCCATAGAGAGCCAGGACGGCAAGACGGGCAAGATCCTGATCTTCCACATCAAGGAACGCCCCATCATCGCCACCGTAGACTTCACCGGGAGCAAGTCTCTAACCAGCAGCACCATCCTGGACAAACTCAAGGACAACCACGCCGAGATAAAGGCCGGAACGGTCCTCGACTACGCGAAGCTCAAGAAGACCGAGGCGGCCCTTCGTTTCATGGCCGCCGAAAAAGGCTATCCGGACGCGGATGTCACGTCGAAGATCCAGGCCATGGGCCCGTCCCAGGTTTCCATCACATTCAACGTCAAGCAAGGCCCCAAGGCTCGTATCGACAAGGTCAGGTTCCTCGGCGTGCACGCGTTCTCCCAGCGAAAGCTCCGCTACACGCTGAAGAAGACCAGGCCTCACTGGTTCCTGTCCTGGGCGACGCGACACGACATCTACTCGGAAAACCGTTACTACGACGACGTCAAGCTCCTGAGAAACCTCTACGAATCGGAAGGTTATCTGGATGTCGACATCGGTGATCCTATCGTGGACAGCCACTTCAATTCGAAACACACTAAGAAATGGTTGAGCCTCAGCATTCCCATTACCGAAGGTGTGTCCTACAACCTGGGCACGGTGGGATTCGAGGGCAATACGGTCTTCACGGCCCAGGAGCTTTCCAAGCTGGTCTTTCTCAAGAAGGGCAAGACGCTCGACAAGATCGCCCTCAATTACATCATCAAGAACATCGAAGCCATGTACGGGGAGAAAGGATATATCTACGCCACGGCGACGCCGATTTTCGACAAACACCCGAAGGAGAAGGTCGCCAACTTGACCATTTCCATCACCGAGGACCAGATCTACTACCTGAACCGCCTTGAATTCTACGGCAATACCTCCACCCGGGACTACGTCCTTCGCCGCGAGATGCAGGTTTATGAGCAGGAAGTTTTCAACTACGTCAGATACAAGCGCGGCTTATACCGCCTCAAGCAGACGGGGCTCTTCAAGATCGAGCAGGACCCCACCATCACAAAGGTTCCCAATACCAACACGGTCAACGTGGCGGTCACGGGGACCGAGGCCAGCAAGAACGAACTGCTCTTCGGTGGCGGCTATGGCGGCGTCAACGGGTTCTTCATTTCCGGCGCGTTTAGGACCTACAACTTCCTCGGGCGAGGCACGACCCTGTCATTCAACGCCAACATAGGCAAGGTGCAGAAACTCTACTCCATAAGCTATTCCGATCCATGGCTGTTCGGCCATCGAATAGGCGGTTCCTTCTCGGTCTACAATTCGCGACTCACCTATCTTCAGTTCGATCAGCAAGCAACGGGCGGCTCCATGGCGGTGTCGTTCCCCCTCGGTGATTTTGCGGCATGGACCGTCGGCTACAGGTATGAGCAGTCCAAGGTGACCAACCTGCAGGTACAGACGTTCTCTCCTCTCTACAGCGACTACCTTAACAACACCACCACATCCGCGGTCTTTGGAGGAATCAACTTCAACACCGTCAACAATCCCTTCCGGCCGACGCGCGGCCTGTCCCTGTCTCTGAATACGACGGTAGCCGGCGGCTTCGTGGGTGGGCAGAACTACTTCGTCAAGCCCTCCTTCGACGCTTCCATTTACCTGCCCACGCACAGGAAGCAGAACTTCGCTTTCAGGCTCAGCCTGGGATACATAACCGCCTACTCGGGGCACACGATCCCGATCTGGGAGCGCTACTTCCTGGGTGGTCAGGATTCCCTCCGTGGCTTCGGCATCCGCTCTGTCTATCCGCTCACCAAGGACGACCGCTATTTCGTCGACCCGGTGACGGGAACCATCGAAGGCGGCAACAGGTTCTTCCTGACAAACACGGAGTACGTCTTCCACATTACCGAGCAGGTGGACGTCGCACTGTTCGTCGACGCTGGAAACACCTATCACGAACGCCAGCGTTGGGATCTTTCGAACTACCGGGCCGACGCCGGCGTTGAACTGCGCTTCTTCATTCCCACTTTCAACGTCCCGCTAAGGCTCATCTACGCGACGAACCTGAATGCAAAGCCAAATGACGACTTCAGCAATTTCCAACTCTCTATCGGTTTGACGTTCTGACAGCCAAGGAGGATTGAACCATGCGGAAACTCTTTACCTCTACCCTCGTTGCCGTTCTTGCCTTCACCGCAATCGGGGTCTTCGCCCAAGCCAAGATCGCCGTTGTAGACACCATGCAGGTGGCGGAGCAGAGCAAGCTGGGCAAGCAGATGAAGGCCGAACTCAAGGCCTATCACGACAAAAAGCAACAGGAAATCACGGCCAAGGAGGCCACCCTGAAGAGCCTCGAAGAGAAAGCGAAGGACCCGAAGATCAGCGAGGACAAAAAGGACGAAATCAAGAGCGAGTTCAACCAGAAGATGTACGAATACCAGGCCTACGTCAAGGCTACACAGGACGACATGCAGCAGCGCAGTCAGAGGATACAGCAGGATTTTCAGGTGAAGCTCGGCAAGGTCATCGCGCAGTACGCGCAGTCCAAGGGCCTGTCGGTCGTCGTGGAAAAAGGCATCTGCCTGTACAACGCCGAGGCGCTCGACATCACCCCGGAGATCACCAATGCGATGAACCAGGCCTACCCCGGAACCTGAATCCCATGAAAGTTTCCGCCGTTGCGAGACTTCTTGGTTTGAGCGTAGTGGGCGACCCCAACGTGGAAATCACAGGGGTCGCCCCGCTTGATCTTGCGACGCAGCGGGACATTTCGTTTCTTGCGAATGCCAAATACAGGGAGACCGCGCGCCGAAGTTCTGCGGGGGCACTGCTGGTCCCTGACGGCGAGAGTCTCCCCGGGAAGGTGCTGATACCCTGTCCTGATCCTTACCTGGCGTTCGCTCTCGTCATGCAGGCCTTTCACCCTCCGCGTGCCTTTACTCCCGGTATCCATTCCACGGCCGTCGTCGGCATCGACTGCACCATCGATCCGAGTGCTCACGTAGGGCCCTATGCCGTCGTCGGGGACGGCGTGACCATCGGTCGGCGAAGCGTCGTAGAGGCCGCCTGCACCATCGGGAATAATTGCCGAATCGGCGAGGATTGCCATGTTTTTCCCAGGGTCGTCCTCTACCCGGATACCATCATCGGGGACCGAGTATCTCTGCATTCCGGCGCCGTGGTGGGGGCGGACGGCTTCGGTTACGCGCAGGACGAAGGCCGCCACGTCAAAATTCCCCAGGTCGGAAGGGTCGTCATAGAAAGCGACGTGGAAATAGGCGCGAATACGACGATCGACAGGGGCGCAATGGAAGAGACACGGATCGGAGAGGGCACAAAGGTCGACAACTTGGTTCAGATCGCGCACAATGTGCGAACGGGACCTGACTGCATCCTGGTGGCCCAAAGCGGCATCAGCGGCAGCACGACGCTCGGAAGGAGCGTCATCCTTGCGGGGCAGTCCGGCGCCGTGGGCCACATCCGTATCGGAGACCGAGTCCGAATTGGAGCCAAGTCAGCCGTCACCAAGAGCCTGCCGGACGGTGCATTTGTGACGGGGCATCCGGCCCAGCCGCATAAGGCGTGGCTCAAGGAACGGGCAATGGCAGGCCGCCTCGAGGAACTGCTTGACCGCGTCAAGGAGCTGGAGCGCCGCCTGTCCGAACTGCGGGCCGAGGAGGGCAACGCATGATAGATGTTGTCGAAATACAGAACATCCTGCCGCACCGGTACCCATTCCTTCTCGTTGACCGGATACTGGAGTTCGAACCGGGACAGCGGATCGTGGGCATTAAGAACGTGACCATTAACGAGGAGTTCTTTCAGGGCCACTTTCCAGGCAAGCCCGTCATGCCGGGCGTCCTCATCGTCGAGGCCATGGCGCAGGTGGGAGGCGTTCTCCTTCTCAGGGAGATCGAAGACCGTGACAGCAAGCTCGTTTACTTCATGGGTATCGACGGTGCGCGTTTCCGCAAACCGGTGGTTCCGGGCGACCAGATTCGCTTCGAGGTCGAAATCCTGAAGCGCAAGTCATCAACCTGCAAGCTCCAGGGCAAAGCCTTTGTGGACGGCGCCCTGGTCGCCGAGGCCGTCATCCTTTCGGCCATGGTGTACCGCTGATCCTCATGCGTCATCGGCTGCCCATGTATCGAGAGGGCCGCCGGAAACGGCGTTACCATTCAAAGGTGATCAATGAACAGGATACATGAAGCGTCCGTCGTCGATCCCGCCGCCAAACTGGGCGACGGTATTGAAGTTGGCCCTTTTGCTTACATCGGTCCGGATGTTACGGTGGGGGACGACTGCACCATAGGGCCTCACTGCGTTTTTCACGGGAAGGTCACCATCGGCAGCGGCAACAAGCTGGTCTCGAACGTAGCCGTCGGGGGTCCTCCCCAGGATACGTCTTACGCGGGAGAGCCGACCGAGATCGTCGTAGGCTCCGACAACGTCATCCGCGAATTCGTGACGATCAACCGGGGGACAGCGAAGGGTGGTGGCGTGACCAGGATTGGGAACCACAATCTTTTCATGGCCTACTCCCACGTTGCGCACGACTGCCAAGTCGGCGAGCACACGATCTTCGCCAACGCCGCGACCCTGGCTGGTCACGTTCACGTCGGAAACCATTCCACCGTCGGCGCATTCAGCGCGGTTCACCAGTTTTGCCGGGTTGGTGAATACGCTTTCATCGGCGGCTTTTCGGTCATCACGAAAGACGCTCTCCCATTTGTTAAGACCGTCGGGGCACGGAGCGACGCACAGCTCTACGGCATCAACACGATCGGGTTGGAGCGCAAGGGCTTTTCCAAGGAGTCCATCGACGCTTTGAAAGTCGCCTACAGGATTCTCTTCCAATCCAAGCACCTGCTCAAAGACGGCCTGGAAGAAGCCGAGAAGGCCGTTGGGCAGCATTCGGAAGTCCGATACCTCCTCACCTTCATCAGGGAATCCACGCGCGGTATCCAGAGGTGACCGAAGGCCGCCCCTAATACAAAGGGGGCACGTCTCATGCAGAAGCCGACCACAGACGGAAAACTCAGCATAGCAGTGATGGGTGTGGGATCCCTCGGCCAGCATCATGCCAGGATCCTCTCCGACCTCGAAGGCGTTGAACTTGCGGGGGTGATAGACCCGGACGCCGGAAGGGCCAGTGAAATCGCCGGTAAGTTCGGGACCAGGGTTCTGCCCACCGACGCGGATCTCACCGGCTTGGACGGGGTTGTCATAGCGGCGCCGACCCGCCTGCACCGAGAACTTGCCGTTCCGTTGCTCGAGGCCGGAGTGGGCGTCCTGTGCGAAAAGCCCCTTGCGACCTCGATTCTGGAGTGCGACGACATCCTGACAGCCAGAAACCGGTCCGGGGCCGCCCTCCTCGTCGGGCATATCGAGCATTTCAATCCCGGCGTCGAGGCCCTTTCGCGGTTCGTCCTGGAGCCAGGTTTCATGGAGGTACATCGTTTGGGGGTGTTTGTGCCCCGATCTCTCGATGTGGACGTTATTCTCGACCTGATGATCCACGATATCGAAATCGCGCAGAGCCTTGTGCGCCGTCCCGTTTCGAAGGTAGAAGCCGTGGGCGTAAGGGTGCTGACTCCTTACGTCGATCTGGCCAACGCCAGGATTAGCTTTGAAGGGGGCTGCGTCGCTAACCTGACGGCCAGCCGCATCTCCAAGGACAAGGTCAGGAAGCTCCGCGTCTTCCAGCCTGCGGCCTACCTGAGCGTCGACTATTCTGAGCAGGCGGTGGAGTACTATCGCGTGGAAGATCGGGACGGAGATAGAACCATCGCGAACATCCCCGTCGTCGTCAATAAGAAGGAACCGCTCCGCTGCGAATTGGAACATTTCGCGCGTGTACTGAGGGGGGAAGAACAGCCGAAGGTCGGCGGCGAAGCCGCGCGCGACGCGGTTGCCGTCGCGCAGACCATCCTGCAATGCATGGCGCCTTGAGCTCTTCCGCCATCGAGGCTTACTTCGATTCCGTCTGCCCCGATCAGACGCCGGGGCTTTCGTGGGCGGTCGCTCGATCAGACGGCAAAACCCTGCGCGGATGGCGTGGCATGGCGGTAACAGCGCCCGAGCCTGTTCCAGTGGCGGAGGACACCCTCTACGACCTGGCTTCCCTGACAAAGCCCCTGGCGACAGCCCTTCTGGCCCTGCGCGCCTTCGATGCCGGCAAGATCGATCTCTTCTCTCCCGTCGAGGGTATACCCGGCCCCTCCGTTACGTTGCTCGGCCTCTTGCGACACGAGGCCGGATTCCCGGATTGGGTGCCGCTCTATGCCTACCTCATGGACAGGGACCACGCCGCATCCTGGCTCATGACGGAGTGCCCTCGCGGGAAGTCCGGAAAGAACGTGGAGTACGGTTGTCCCGGCTACATTCTACTCGGCCTTATCCTCGAGCGGGCTCTCGGAGACAGCCTCTCCGATTTGTTCGACGAATGGATCGCACGACCACTTGGGATAACCAAAGGTGCGGTGTGTTTCCGGCCTGCCGGCCTGCCTGCCCGTC
>Ga0307440_1001371_pt1 | contig 11869 bp, 13 predicted proteins | sample SalMarWE160410MG_FD_202150 | JGI IMG/M metagenome (GOLD analysis project Ga0307440, IMG submission 202150) | Salt marsh sediment microbial communities from the Plum Island Ecosystem LTER, Massachusetts, United States - WE1604-10 | ecosystem: Environmental > Aquatic > Marine > Intertidal zone >... | reverse complement strand
CCGCCCGGCGGACGTGCTGATTCTGGGGACTGAGGAAGGGGCGAAGACGATGACTGTGTAGGAAGGGCTGAGGGCTTAGGTGGTACGGCCGAAGCAGTGATTTGTTCGGTAGGTGGCAGTCCGTACGCAATGAAAGCTGCGGATTGCAGGGGCACAGGGGTGGGCCAACTTGCTCGATCGGCGCGCCCTTGGACGACCCCAGCAAGAAGACCAAATCGGTCCCCCCAACCCGTTCCCTTTTCCCTCAGCCCCATTTCCGGCCACTCTCAAATAAAAAACGGGGCCCGAAGGCCCCGTTCCAAACCCCGTAGGGGACCTAAGCTGCGTTATTAGAAGCTGTGGCTCATGCCGAGCGACAGGCCGTTCCATCCGGCCTCCGGCACCTTGGAATCCGTTGCGGTATACAGCAAGTAAACCTTCGTGCGCTTGCTGAAGTTGTGGTCCAGCCCGACCGCCCAGGAGCTGTAATTCTTGTTGTTCGCGTAGTAGGGCGTGTAGCCGTCCCCAGACGCGATGGAGAGATTCTGCGCCATCGGACCGCACATGACTCCGTTTCTCGGTCCAGCCACACCGCCCAGATTGTCCAGATACCCGGCGCCCACACAATTCTGCGCATCTGTCCTGCCGTACATCCCCTTGAGCATGTTGTTGCCGAAGGCGTAGCCACCCTGGACCTGCCACATCTGCACGTTCGCCTGGGTCGGTGCCCCGAGGAAGTGCTGATGCGACTCGTAGATACCGTCCAGGGTGAAGCCGTTCCAGTCGAGGATGCCAAGACCCGCCCGCCAGTAGCTCCACGCATCCGCATTGCCCCAGCCGGGGACGCCGAGATAGTTACCAAGCACAGGCCCGTTAAGCGCGTCGAAGTTCTTCTTGCCGAGGTTCTCGTACGCCACGGACGCGTAGAAAGGCCCGTTGCTGTAGATGGCGGCAAGCGAATAGGCGCTCGCGATGCTGGTGTTCGAGTTGTCCGGGATGCCGAGCGCGGTGGCGCCGCCCGTCGGGATGATGGCACCCGCGAACTGCAGACCCATCCAGGTGGGACTCACGTAGGCGATGGCGTTGTTGGCCCGCACGTCATGGAACCCGACCGTCCAGTTGTAGTCCGCCAGGGTGTCTTCGAACAGGTCGAGCTTCGCGGTGGACATCTTCAGCGGGGTGTCGTGACGGCCGACCACGAAGGTGCCCCAGTTGCCGGCCAGGCCGACGAAGCTGTTGCGCATCGTGATATAGCTGCCCGAGGAGCCGCTGCCGATGTTATCCGAGTTCGGGGGGTTGCTCAGCTCGACCCCGAACTCGATCTGGTAGATCGCCTTCAGCCCGTTGCCCAGGTCCTCGGAGCCCTTCACCCCGAGGCGGCTGGACCGCTCGTTCGAGTTCAGGTCCCAGCCGTAGTACTTCTGCCCGGACGTCACGGGGTACAGGCGCCCATACACCGGCGCGACCACCGTCGGGCTTATGGCGCGGTTGTCCGGAATGGCGTTTTGGCCCGTATAGGTTATCTGCCCGGGACCGTAGGCCAGTGCGTTGGCGTCCGTCTGCACGTAGTCGATCGACATGTTGATCTTGCCGTACAGGGTCGCGTCGGCCATGGCGGCGGCCGGGGCAGCCAGGGCGGCGGCGACCGCCAGGGTGATGAGCTTTTTGTTCATCGTGTTCTCCGCTGTTGTTGATCTGCCAAAAGACTGCAAAAACATTACGCAATCGTGCTTGCGACTGGAATATTAGACGACCACGCGACATTACGCAACAGTTTTTTTGAAAAAAGATACACAACGGCCAATTGTTGCTTTTTTGCGACCGCCCAGACCCCCTTGCCTGGACGGGGGTAATTTCGGGAAACGCCACCCTGGGAGCATGGCACCCGGGTCTTCCGGCCGACCCCAATGGCGAACGCGGAACCCTCTGCCGGTGGGGCGCACAAAAAAGCCGGCACAAGGCCGGCTTTTTTGTGTTGGCTGGGGGACGAGGATTCGAACCTCGGTTGACGGAGTCAGAGTCCGCTGTCCTACCGCTAGACGATCCCCCAAGATCTGGGCGAAGGGATGAGGGGAAAGGACAAAGGCTTCTTCGTCAGCTCAAACGCGTTTCGAAGTGCTTTATCAATCCGCTGATCATGACGGCGATCTCTTCGACTGAGAGCCGGCAGCTACGCTTCCAGGCCTCCAGATTGCGCAACGCGTCGAAAAGCGTCCCTAGGCCCTTAGCCCTATCACCTCTTCGAGTATTGCGGTCTCTTACGCGCCTTATGCAGCCCCACCTTCTTCCGTTCCACCTCCCGGGCGTCGCGGGTGAGGAAGCCCGCTTGACGGAGGGGCCTGCGCAGCTCCTCGTTGTACTGGACCAACGCGCGGGCAATGCCGTGCCGGATGGCACCCGCCTGGCCGGAGGTCCCCCCGCCGGCGACGGTGACCGCGACATCGACCCGGTCTGTCATGCTCGCCGTTTCCAATGCCTGGCGCACGATCATGCGCGCGGTCTCGCGCCCAAAAAAGCGATCCAGGGGACGGCCGTTGACGGTGATATTGCCCGAGCCCGTGGTTAAATAGACGCGGGCGGCGGAGCTCTTACGGCGTCCGGTTGCGTAGTTCGTGTCCGGCATGCGCTCGGTTCCTGTGCTCAGATATCGAGGGGCTGAGGCTGCTGGGCCGCGTGACGGTGCGAAGGACCCTTGTAGACACGGAGCTTCTTCAGCATGGCCCGACCGAGGGGGTTGCGCGGCAGCATCCCCCGGACCGCCGTGGTAATCACACGATCGGGTGCCTTTTCCAGCAGCTTCGCCAGATTGATCGACTTGAGGTTACCCGTGTAGCCCGTGTGGCGGTGGTACATCTTGTCCTCAAGCTTATTCCCGGTCACCCGGACCTTCTCCGCATTCACGACCACGATGTAGTCGCCGGTGTCCACGTGCGGGGTGTATTGCGGCTTGTGCTTCCCGCGCAAGCGGCGCGCTAGTCCGCTGGCGAGCCGGCCGAGCGTCTTGCCGTCGGCGTCCACCAGATACCAGGCGCGACGAACGTCCGCAGGCTTGGCACTCACAGTCGTCATGTCCCAGGGCTCCAGGTGCTGAGTTCAGCTGTCTCATTTACGAAAGACCGCGAATCTTACCGGATTCCGGCCGCGCTGACAACGCCCGGGCAGTCACGACAACTCAGTCAGGACCGAACTGCAACGACCCAAAAAAAACGCCGCTGAGAGCGGCGCTTAACGCAATAACCACCAAAGGAGGATGGAGGAGTACTGACACCGTAGAGAAGCAATCAGTACGTGAGAATAATCTAATATTCCGGCATCTCTGTCAACCCCCGGTTCACACGTGCGGTGGGGGATCGCTCGGGAGACGCAGCCGGTCCACGACGCGCCCACCCAAGAGATGCTCATGCAGGATCTCCTCCACGTCCTCCCGGTCGACATATGTGTACCAGACCCCCTCCGGATAGACGGCGACGACGGGACCTTCCCCGCACCGATCCATGCAGCCCGCCGTATTGATGCGAGCACCGCCGGGTCCAGCGAGGCCGAGCTCCTTGCAGCGGCGCTTGAGGTAGTCACGCATGGCTTGCGCGCCGCATTGGGCGCAGCACTGGCTGCCGTCCTCACGGAGGTTGGTACAGAAAAAGACGTGATGTCTGTAGTAGGACATTGCCCGGCCTCTCTCCCGGAAGGTCTTTGTGGCGAGATAGAGAGGTTACCATTGTGATGCTCGGCCGCACCCCTGCAGTCGAGCCCCCTTTCTTGGCAGCACCGCTCGAGCACTCCGCCCTATCCGTGAACAGCCAGGACCTGCAGGACCGTATCCGCTTGAACGCGGACCAATGCGTCAAGTGCGGCTTCTGCCTGCCCCACTGTCCAACCTACCGCCTTCGCGCGGACGAGGCGGAATCGCCCCGGGGCCGCGTCGCGCTCGCGGAAGGCCTTGCGGAAAGCCGGCTCACACCCTCGAAACGGCTCGATGCCCATCTGTGGAGCTGTCTTGAATGCCGGGCCTGCGAGCCGGTCTGCCCCTCCCTCGTGGCGGTGGGCTCGATCATGGACGACGTGCGGGCCCTACGCCGCGAGCAGTCCACTGGCATCGCCCGCCGGTGGGTCCTGGCCTGGCTGGACAGGTTGAGCAGCGCATCGGGCGCGGATCGGGCGGCCCTCTTGGCCCGAGCCTATCAAAAGAGTGGCCTGGCACGGCTGGCGGAGGCGACCGGAATCACCCGGCATCCGCGCCTTTCGGCTTTTCACCGGGTCGCCCTGGAGCTGCGCCAACCTGCGCGGCTGAACGAGGAAAAGCCGGCGAAGAGCGGTGCGCCGCGCGGGGTGGACCTCTTCATCGGATGTGTGGCGCGCACCGCACAGCCCGGCGCACTGGCGGCGGCCCAGCAGCTACTGACTCGCCTTGGGCTTGAGGTCCGGGTCCCTCGGGGCCAGGCATGCTGCGGAGCACTGCATCGACACAACGGATTTCCCCGGCAGGCGGACCAGCTACTCACCCGCAACGCAGCGGTTCTTGCCGAACGTCCCGTGGTGGGGATCGCCAGCGCGTGCGTCGCCGAGCTGCGGACCCATACCGCCCTCGCGGGTGTGCACGACATATGTCGCTTGCTCGCCGCGCTGGAGTGGCCTGCCGACCTACGTCTGCGGCCGCTACGGAAGGCCGTGGCCGTTCACGAGCCCTGCTCCCAGCGGAACGTCCTCCGGGACCCCTCGGCCGCTTACGACCTCCTGACGCGCATCCCCGGCATCTCCGTGGTGGGGCTGGAGGACAATGCCTACTGCTGCGGTGCGGCGGGCAGCTACCTGCTGCAGCAACCCAAGGCTGCCCAGGCACTACTTGCGCCCAAGGTTCGCGCAATGCGGGCGCTGGGGACCGACATTCTGGTGACGACCAACACCGGCTGCGCACTGCACCTGGCTGCCGGCGCCCACGAGGCGGGTCTCAGCCTGGAGGTCCTCCACCCCGTCGAGCTTGTCGTTCGCCAGCTCGACAGCTGATTGGGGCGCACCGACCGTCGCCAGCCTCCGGCGGGGGAAGACTCGTTAAGAGTCCCTGCAAGAGAACCGCGAGATCCGGAGAGCCGACCAGGGGGCGGGCCAATCCGCGCCGGCGGCCTTGAACCGCCGGTACCCGCGCAGCACAATCCTTCGCCAACAAGCAACCTGAAAGCGACCGGAATTGACACTATGCCCACCCGCGACTATGGCCCAGTCGACCGCGTCCTGATGAACCTGGATCAGGCGGTACGGACCCTGTTTGGAAAGCCGCAGACGACCGAACGCCAGAGCCCGGCCGAGGGACGCCCGGAGGCGGAGCTGAGCGACTACGAGCGCAAGCACCTGGGACGTCTGATGCGGGTAAATCATACGGGGGAGGTATGCGCGCAGGCCCTCTATCAGGGACAGGCCCTCACCGCCCGTCTGCCCGAGGTGCGGCGAAATATGGAGCGTTCCGCCCGGGAGGAGAACGATCATCTCGACTGGTGCGAAACCCGGATCAAGGAGCTCGGTGGACGCAAGAGTCTGCTGAATCCTCTCTGGTACGGCAGCTCCTTCGCCATCGGCGCCCTCGCAGGACTCGCCGGGGACAAGTGGAGCCTGGGATTCGTGGTGGAGACGGAGCGCCAGGTGGAGCACCACCTGGACGGGCACATGGCCCAGGTCCCGGTACGGGACGAGCGGACCCACGCCATCCTCGACCGGATGAAGGCGGACGAGGTGCGCCACGCGCAGCTCGCCAAGGCGGCTGGGGGGGCGCAGCTTCCCGCGCCAATCAAGCTCGCCATGCAGTTGACCGCCAAGGTCATGACGGGAAGCGTGTACTGGATCTGAGGGACAGCTCCGCCAACGACCGCTTAGACGGGTCGCAGCGGTCAGAACTCGAGATTGCGACCCAGGTTGCGGCCGTAGAAGATCTCCGCGGTCTCCCGGTGCACCAGCTTGTGGATGCGCTTGTACTCCCGTTCCGGCAGGTCCTTCTCTTCCACGCAGAATAGGTAGTCCCCGAGCCGAAACCGCTTCACCATCATCTTGGTGTGGAAGATGTTCTCCTGATAGACATTCACGTCCACCATTTGATAGCGGTTCTTGGTGTCCCGGCTCAGGTAGTTTTGGATGGAGCTGATGTTGTGGTCGATGAAGAGCTTGCGGCCCCTGACGTCCCGGGTGAAGCCGCGCACCCTGTAATCCATGATGACGATGTCGGACTCCAGGGCATGAATCAGATAATTCAGGGCCTTGAGGGGCGAGATACGCCCGCAGGTGGACACATCGATATCCGCCCGAAAGGTACTGATCCCGCTGTGAGGGTCGCTCTCCGGATAGGTGTGGACGGTGATGTGGCTCTTGTCCAGGTGAGCCACCAACGCATCCGGCAAAGGCCCGGGGGCCGGGGTGTTGGACAGGAGCTCGGCGGCCACCGGCTCCTCCGAGATGAGCATGGTGACCGACGCGCCCTGGGGCTCGTAGTCCACATGGGCGATGTTCAGGATATTGGCGCCGATGATGTCGGCAACCTTGGTGAGGATCCCTGTCAGACGCACCGCATTGTAGGCCTCGTCGATGTACTGGATATAGGCCTCGCGCTGCTGCGGCGTCTCCGCGTAACAGATGTCGTAGATGTTGAAGCTGAGGGCCTTGGTGAGGTTGTTGAACCCGTGAAGCTTCAGCTTCTTCCGATTCTCCGTCATCGCTGCTCCGCCATGGGATCAGTGGGACGCGCAAGCTACGACCACGCGCCCCCAATTTCAAGCACGCCGGGCCGCTCGGCCTACGCGTAAGGAGCGCCGCTGCCGACTCTCAGGCTCGAGACCGCAAGGTAGTCCGGTCGGCGGTCGCGTCAGGCTTGGCGAATCTCGAAGTCATGCGTGATCGTCGCGGTTGCACCGAGCATGATGGAGGCCGAGCAGTACTTCTCGGCACTCAGCTTGATCGCCCGCTCGACCTGCCTTTCGCTCAATCCCCGACCGGTGACGACGAAGTGGGCGTGGATGCGGGTAAAGACCTTGGGATCCACCGGGGCCCGCTCGGCCTCGAGCTCGACCACGCAGTCGGTAACCTCCTGTCGCTGGCGGCGCAAGATGTGCAGGACATCGAGCTCCGTGCAACCTCCCATCCCGATCAGCAGCATCTCCATGGGCCGGACCCCCAGGTTACGCCCCCCGTGCTCTGGGGGCCCATCCATGATGACGGCATGCCCGCTGCCCGATTCACCGAGCATGGCGACCCCTTCTATCCATTTAATGCGCGCCTTCATATCGACCCCTGTAGCCGTTTCGTCCGATGGCCGCCAGACCTGATTCTAGAGAGAAAAAAGCCATGGGCGGCGTATAGACATCGACAAGCCGCAATGGCTTGCCTAGAATCGGGGTGCGTTGCCCCCATAAGAAAGTCAAAGGGAAGATGATCTTACCAAAGAAACCGCAGCCCGCTTGGCTCGAAGCCTTCTTGCCGCTCTGTCATACCAGGCGTTATGACAAAAACGTGGAGTTCATCCGCAAGGGCGAACCCGCGGAAAGCCTGTACTACCTGGTTGAGGGCTCGGTCGCCGCCGTCATCGACGACGAGGAGCAGCGCGAGATCGTGCTGGCCTATATCAACAAAGGCGAGTTTATCGGCGAGATGGGACTCTTCACCCCCCAGACGACTCGCAGTGTCATTATTAGGACGCGGACACCCTGTCGAGTGGCGGAGATCACCTATAAGCGGCTTGAGCGTCTGCTGGAAAGCGAGCTCAAGGACCACGCCAAGGACTTCCTCTTCGCCGTGGGTTACCAGCTGAGCCAGCGGCTCCTCCATACGGACCGGAAGGTGGGGCGCCTCGCGTTTCTCGACGTCACCGGGCGGATCGCGGGGACCCTGCTGGATCTTTGCCGCCAGCCGGACGCCATGACCCATCCGGACGGGATGCAGATCCGCATCACGCGGCAGGAGATCGGCCGCATCGTCGGGTGCTCACGAGAGATGGCCGGGCGGGTGCTGAAGGCACTGGAGGAACGGGGCCTGATCTACGTGAAGGGCAAGACCATCGTGGTCTTTGGGACGAGGTAAGTCAGCGGTCAGCGGTTCAAGGGTAATCAACCTGCTGCCGGCGGGAACGTCCGGCTGCAAGACCAACGAGCGCAAGCGGAGAGCGACCGTCGTCCATCCGCTCTCGGCCAGGGATTGCTTCGGAGACGCTGGGCTAGAGCAGCCTCTCCACAAGTCCGGCCGCCCAGAGCGCCCGGTCGAGGGCATCGGGCATATGGCCGGGCCGGGCCTGCAAGGCTTGCGCGGAAAGGGCCGCCTCAAGGGGTTGCCATTGGTCACCGCGGCGGCGCAGGAGGGCGCCGGTCTGCGGATCCGCGTACAGGTCACCGACCAGGTAGATCATCTTTCCGCGGCCGCCCTCCGGGAGCGGGACGTCCACGTCGGTTCCGAACGCCAGCGGGTCGCTGGGATAACCCGCGTAGAACAACCGGGTCAGCATCCGTGAAAGCCCCCTGATGGCCTCGAGTCTGGCCTCGTCCGGCCGAAACATCGGTCCTGGTGCCTCGTCACCCAAGCGCCACAGGGTGTGGCCCCAGCGGCTGCTCGCGTGACCCATCTCCAAGTGGAAAGGGTTCTCGACCGCAGCGCCAGAGGCGGCATAGCCTCGGGCCGTGAGCACTGCCCGGTCGATGACATATTCATCCCGGCCATAGCTGGTCGCCCCCACCGGCACCCCGGAGGTCACCATCGTGCTGAAACCGCTCCCTTCGAACCAGCCCTCGTTGGTCTCGAAGCCGGGCTGAAACATGAGCGCGAGATCCGGCCGCTCCTGGACGATGTCCTGCCAGCACTCGGTCAAGGCCACCGGATAGGCACGCACCTGCACCGCACCCACTGCGGGGGGGCCCACAGGCAAAAACCGGGACGCCTCGAGGGCCACGCGCGGCCCAACGAACGACACCTCCACCAGCCCTTCGCCGCCTAGCAGGACCGGCAACAAGCCATACCACTTGCCGCGATCGAAGGTATCGAGCTCCTGCGCGCCGACAACCGCGATCCGCAACCGGCCCGCCTGCTCAAAGCGCACGTCCTGCCATGCGATCCAGCGGGCCAAGGTCGCAACAGAGACCAGCCGGGCGGCGAGGTCCTTCTGAGCAACCTGGGCCAGCCTTCGATCAACGTGCTCGACCAGCCAGCGTGTCAGGTGGCGCCAACTCCGGTGACGCGCGATGGGCGCCGCAGCATAGTGGCCGGAAAGCTGTGGTGAGGGGATCGACAAAGGTCAGAGGCCGAACAGGTCCTGGAGCGCAGCGCCCGGTACCTCGGCACGCATGAAGGCCTCACCCACGAGAAAGACGTTCACCCCATGACGACGCATCCGTGCCACGTCGTCCCGCGTATGAATGCCGCTCTCGGTAACCAGGATGCGATCCGAAGGCACCCGGTCCATCAGCCCGATGGTGGTCTCCAGACGGACGTCGAAGCTTCGCAGGTCCCTATTATTGATCCCAAGCAGGCGACCCGGCAGCGCAACGGCCCGCTCCAGCTCCGCGGCGTCATGCACCTCGACGAGGACATCGAGGCCGAGATCCGCGGCGAGCTCATTCAGCGCCTGCAGCTCCGAGTCTTCCAGGCAGGCGACGATGAGCAAGATGCAGTCGGCTCCAATGGCCCGGGCCTCGTAGACTTGGTAGAGGTCGATGATGAAGTCCTTGCGGAGGACGGGAAGACCACAGGTGGCCCGAGCTTCCTGCAAATAGGCATCCCGGCCCTGAAAGAAGTCCACATCGGTCAGCACCGACAGGCAGGCTGCACCACCCCGCTCATAGCTGGAGGCAATCTCCCCGGGCCTGAAATCCTCCCGCAGAACCCCCTTGCTGGGGGAGGCCCGCTTGATTTCCGCGATGACCCCGGGCTGCCCGCGCGTGATCCGCTCCTCCAAGGCATCGGCAAACCCCCGGGGGGCCGGCGCGTCCGCGACAGTCGCCGCGAGCTCCCGCAGCGGCAGGCGGTCGGCACGGGCGGCCACCTCTTCCACCTTGCGGCGCATGATCTTCTTCAGAATGTCGGGCGTATCTGCCATCGTTCTTTCTCGCGGGCATCAGCAGCCGGCCGCACCCCTGCTTGTCCTGGTCTCAACCGCGACGGCCCGCATAACAATCCGTGCTTCTCTAATCGAAACCTTGGGTCACAACCACCAGACGGTCCAGCCGATTGCGGGCCTCGCCGCTGGCAATCGCCCCATCGGCCCAGCGTATACCCTCCGCCAGGCTATCCGTCACCCCCGAGACGTAGATCGCGGCCCCGGCGTTCAGGACCACAATGTCACGGGCCGGCCCCGGTTTGTCCTCCAGGACGCATCGGAGCATGGCGAGGCTCTCCCCGGCTCCTTGGACCCTGATCGCGCCGATCGACGAGCGGCGAATGCCGTAATCCTCCGGGCGCAACAGGTAGCCTCGGATCTCCCCATCCTTCAGCTCCGCCACATCCGTCGCCTCGCTGATGCTGATCTCGTCCAGGCCGTCCCGGGAGTGGACCACCATCACGTGACGGCTGCCCAGCCGCTGCATGACCTCCGCAAGCGGCTCCACCAGGGCCCCGCTGAACACCCCCAGGACCTGATTGCGGACCCCTGCCGGGTTTGTCAGGGGCCCGAGCACGTTGAACAGGGTGCGCACCCCAAGCTCCCGCCGGGGACCGATGGCATGCTTCATGGCCCCGTGATGGGCGGGGGCGAACATGAAGCCGGCCCCCACCTCGCGCACGCAGGTGGCGACCTGCTCGGGAGTCAGATCGAGCCGCACTCCGGCAGCCTCCAGCACATCCGCGCTGCCCGACTTGCTTGAGACAGACCGGTTACCGTGCTTCGCCACGTGACACCCGGCCGCCGCGGCAACAAACATACTCGCGGTGGAGACATTGAACGTCCCCGACGAGTCGCCGCCGGTGCCAACGATGTCGACCGTGTGGGGCAGACCGGCCACGTCCACCCCGGTCGCCAGCTCCCGCATGACCGCCGCCGCGGCGGCGATCTCCGGCACCGTCTCCCCTTTCATCCGCAAGGCCACCAAAAAACCCGCCATCTGGGCAGGCGTCGCGCCCCCGGTCATGATGGTGCGCATGACAGAGGTCATCTCATCGCCGGCCAAGTCCTGCCGATCGATCAACCTCCCAATTGCCTGCTTGATGTCCATGACATCCGATTCCTCAAGGGAAACTGGAGGGGCACTAACGGCCCTCGACAAAGTTGCGCAACAGGTCGTGGCCATGGCGCGTCAGGATGGACTCGGGATGGAACTGCACCCCCTGGACGGGGTAGTCGCGATGGCGCACCCCCATGATCTCGTCCCGCTCCCCGTCCTCCGTCTGGGTCCAGGCAGTGACCTCCAGGCAATCGGGCAGACTGCGTGCCTCGATTACCAGCGAGTGGTACCGCGTCGCCTGAAACGGGACGTCCAGGCCCGCGAACACCCCTCGGCGGGAGTGGTAGATGGGTGAAGTCTTCCCATGCATGACCTCCCGCGCCTTCACGATCCTGCCGCCGAACGCCTGACCTATGGACTGGTGCCCCAAGCAGACGCCGAGGATCGGGGTGCGAGGGGCGAATGCCTTGATGAGCGGCACTGAAATGCCAGCCTCGTTCGGGGTACAGGGCCCCGGAGAGATCACGATGCGCTCGGGACACAGCTCCGCCACCTGGTCAAGGGTCAGCTCGTCGTTGCGAAAGACCCGGACGTCCGCACCCAGCTCCCCCAGATACTGGACGAGGTTATAGGTGAAGGAGTCGTAGTTATCGATCATCAGGAGCATGAGCACCCCCCTGGCCCGTGGCACAGGCGCCGCGATCGATGCCGGCCTCCGCCATGGCCACCGCCCGGAAGATCGCCCGGCCCTTGTTCATGGTCTCCTTCCACTCGAG
>Ga0307440_1001370_pt1 | contig 11869 bp, 10 predicted proteins | sample SalMarWE160410MG_FD_202150 | JGI IMG/M metagenome (GOLD analysis project Ga0307440, IMG submission 202150) | Salt marsh sediment microbial communities from the Plum Island Ecosystem LTER, Massachusetts, United States - WE1604-10 | ecosystem: Environmental > Aquatic > Marine > Intertidal zone >... | reverse complement strand
AGCCCTCCCGGTCGGGCTCACGGATTGCCCTTCTTGGTGCGCGGCGGGTCGCGCTCGGCTGTTCTTGGCAGACTACTTTCGAAGCCGGTAGATGGTCTCAAACGAGTTGTACAGATCCAGCTGCTGTTCGACCATACGGATCATGAGGAATTTCTCTTGAACGCGCTTGCGAGCGCGTTCGCCCATCTCTTGGCGCAGCTTGGGATGCTTCAGCAGATCGACAATTCGTTGGGCAGCCTCTTCAACTGATGAGACCAAGTATCCGTTGACACCGTCATCGATCTGGTACCGGATGCCTCCGACGTTGCCCCCGATGACAGGCGTTCCCTTCCACATGGCCTCGCTCACCGTCAGGCCAAAGCCCTCTCGCAGGGATTTCTGAAGGACGACGGTCGCTCGTGTTTGCAGCGCGTTGACCAGCGCCGTGTCCTCCCGGCTCAAAATGATGATGCGATCTTCTCGCTCGTCGAGGAGTGATTGATAGACCGCCTCACCCTCCGGATCATCTGTGGCCACATTTCCGAGCAGGACCAGCGTGGCGTCGACTTCCTTGCGGGCGATTTTGAAAGCCTGAATGACCCCCTCAGGATCCTTCCAGCGGTCGAACCGGGAGATTTGGACCACCAGCGGCAGATCGGTCGGGATGTCGTAGTGGCTCAGGCGGTCATCCATTTCCTTGTCGGACAGAGGTCGGTTCTTGATCGTGAAAGGATCAATCGCCGGCATGATCACCACCTGAGGCGTGTCCACCTTCTGTTTGTATTCGGGCAGGCTGACAATCATGGCGTCATACTGCTCAACCATCGGTCTGAGATAGGCCCACAGGCCAGGATCGGGCGCGGTGAGGTCAATATGACAGCGCCATATCCAGGGTCCGCGCTTGCTGTAGTGTTCAATCATGCCTAAGGGTTGAGGATCGTGAACAACGACAAGATTGTGGTGCTCAAGATGGTTGCGAGCGACGTTCTGGAGCAGGACCTCCTCGTAGATCTGTTGTTTGCGATCGGAGAGGTTGATTGTGCCCCCCTGCAGGGCGTTGTGCATCTTCTTGGTTATGCTGAAGAAGTCGGGCGCACCTTGTATGACGCGCCAGCCGGCTTCGATGCCAAGGTTGTTGAACAAAAGGGTTTCGGAGGACAGTAGCTCGGCGACACCGCCCCCATAGTAGGTCGAGCTGATGTTGACCATGTGTTGGCCTTCGAGCTGTTTGGCCTTGGCCAGCACGCGCTCGACCGCCTCAGCCCCGACCAGGGATTCATAGTCTTCAATACACGGAATAGGGTGTGGATCCAGGTCCCCTTCCAGAAGTTCTTCGTCCTCTTTCGGCATGTGCACCTTTCTTCCATTCTTGCGTTGAGGCCCTCCCCTGATTGCCGGGGCATCCCACAACCCCTTTCAGCCTACCATGAACTCACTGGCGGTGCGTGCGTTGGTGTCGAAAGCTTGACTCGGCTGAAATCTGGCCGGCGTGACGGGCAGCCGCCCTGTCCTGTGATCAACGCGCGCTGGATCGGAGGAACCAGCGAGATGAACTGGTGGGATCGGTGGCAAAGCGCTGCAGCAGCGCGTTCAAGGGCGCCCAGACACGCCGTCGGATATTGGGTCTTGGGGCCTTCTTGGGACCGATGGCCGCAGGCGTCGTCAATGCCCTGGGACGATCGATGCCTGCCATGGCCAAGGGAAATGGGAACGGTCCGCAACGTTCTATCAGCGACAAGATGGTCGTTGTCATGATCAGGGGCACCCCTGACATCTCCCAAGGGTGGGTGACACGAGATACGAAGGATGACATGGTTGCTTAGGAGGAATTCGGGGGAATCATGAGGAGGAAACTGCACCGGAAGCGTTTAAGAGAGGCCAGCGGTACGACTTGGGCCCGCCATGTATGGCAGGTGGCGGTGCATCGCACCGCCACCTATGGCGCCCTCGGAGGGACTCGAACCCCCAACCTACTGATTCGAAGAACTAGGCTTGGGCATCCATGGTGTCTATGGAACCCCGAACAGTCCATGGGGTTCTATGAAATGAACCTGAGTTACTCCATACAGTCTATGGTGTCTATGGCGTACTAAGCATTCTGCACCGGAACTGCACCCGAAGTGCACCAGAGGTACACGGCAGAAGCCGTCCGGAAAGCGCTCGGAAGCGAGGCAAGGAAAGGCGACTCAAACACCTCTTGCCAGACTTGGGGGAGTCTCCCTCTCGACCTGACACGCTTGGGATCGACCGCAGAACTCACTGGTGCAAGCCGATTGCGCCGACCCGCTTGATGCCATCTGTCGAGATCGGGACAGGAAGGAATGGAGGAGGCATGCCGAGGCAGTTATCAGCGAGGATGTTACTGAGCTAGGTGGGTCCTCTCAAGCAGTAAGACACAGGCGCCGACAAAACTCGAACCCGTGAATAAGGGTCTTGCAGACCCTTGCCGCCGCCACCAAGACCCTTGCACGCAGTTTCGCGCATTCCGTCTAAGGGTCATGGATTTGTCCACTGCCTTTTTTACCCGGACCCTTGCCCGTCTTTTTGGGCCAGGCAATGGACATGATGTGATGCCTTGACATGTGAGGAGACTTTGCATCTATTGTCATCTCCGGGCGACCTTCTTAGGAACCTTGGCTTTCGTAGTCGAAAACGCTCGCAAGACATTTGTCCCCGCGATTGCTGAAACTGTGGTAGTCGGCATTGTCGGTCATGGGCCGGAGGTGGAAGTCAAGTTCTGGCCAGTGATCAGCCCAAACGGCATCGACCGATCTTCGGGCTTGTCGTTCCAGCGTACTCAAGAGGGCCCATCTGGAGGGGACCTACCCAGAGAAGCATTGACATGGCCGCCTGCCTAGCTCGGTCCAAGGTCTAGGTCGACGCCTGGACTCCCCACTAACCTCAGAACTTGTGATGCAGACCCCTCAAACATGGGCCAGTCGATGGTTGTGCCCCAGTCATTCCAGAGCCAACCCGAATATTAGCCGCAAGATGTCAGTCGATTCGTGGTCATCAGTCCAATCGACCTATCTTTAGGTCAACCATACCGCCTCTATCGTGTAGCCAATCGGGTGGACGCCTCTGTTCAACGTTCCCGTGGTCCGATCCTTGTCCAAAGCCCAGTTCCGTCCGTAGGGCGCATCCCTGTTCATGCGAGAAGGATTGTTCGTCTCACTGCGGGGCGAGTCAGTGATTCGACGCTGATGCAGAAGGCTGCATCGGAGAGTTTCCCTTCAGGGTGATGTTGGGTCCATGTTCGGAACCGCCTCGCCCAAACGAGCCTCTTGTTGGCTGTGCTACCAGGGAGGGGCCGATCCTCGGAAATGGCATCGCCAAAGACCTTGGGGTTCACCAGAGCTGCTAGTAACCTGGACATCTTCGGTGGTAGCTTGCTTCTCACCACAAACTACGGACGACGCTTGCCCGCCTCATACTGAAATTGTATAATAGAAGTGGAATTGGCAATCCAAGATGCATTCCAGTGGACAATTCTATCTCTGGATTGGCCTGGGGGAAACGAGCTGTTGATCATTCGGTCATTATCTTCGCCTGCTAGGCAATCGTATTCGGTCTAGTGCGTTGGCGGTCGCCATCCTAGTAAGATCTGTTCGGACCGGGTCATCGGCAGTACACTCCAGGCTGGCTTCTAGAAACTCAATATGTAGCAGGGGGGATGTTGTCTTTGCTTGGATCCTGGGCATGGGCGGTATCTTGGTGCAAGGTTACCAGTCAGGTGGCGCTTACATGATGGCGCGTGAAACCAAGATTCGGCTTGTTGTCGCCGACGACCACCCAGTCGTCATGGAGGGCCTTAAGCTCTACCTCAACCCCATTCCATGGCTCGACATTGTGGGAACGGCTCTTGACCTTGAGTCAGCGGCGCAACTAGTCCTTGATCTTCGACCAGATGTGTTTGTTTGTGATCTCCACTTTCCAGGCGAGAATGCTTTGCCGACCCTCCATGCTCTCCAAGAGCAGGTACCTTCAACGGCCATCATCGTTCTGACGGCCGATCGCGACACGGCCAATCTGATCAATGCTGTCGGTGTAGGCGTTCGGGGCTTCCTCGCCAAAGACATAAGTCTAACGAGGATTCCCGAGGCTATCAGGGCTGTCCATTACGAACACATGGTGCTCGATCGGGCAATGTTGAAGGATGTCTTCCAGAAGTCGCTCATTGAGTACGAGAACAATCGTCGGCGCGCTGCACGCAACTACAGTCTGACTGACCAGGAGCTCCGCGTCCTCTTACTTCTAGCTGAGGGCCAGAGCAATCGATCGATTGCGAATGCCTTCTCCATTAGCCCAAATACCGTCAAGACACACGTGTCCCATATTTTTCAGAAGATTGGTGTGTCGGATCGGACGCAAGCAGCGATTTGGGCCGTCCATGCGGGTTTGGTCAGCTAATCTCGCGCGCCAAGTCGCTCTAGACCCCAAATTCACCCTTCCGAATGATGTCAATTCAATCTCGTGGATGATGCCCTGATTCGTGGCTAGGGGCACAATCAGAGTAAGTACTCGTTCGTGCTTGTTTCCGCGCCGAATTGAGTGTCTCAATCAATCATCTATAGCCTGTCTCACATGCCGGATGTGAGACCCTCCCATGCATTTGTCTTCGAATGGGCAACTTCCCTGATGGGTGTTTGATCCTTCCGGCGAGGCGTGAGTCGCCAGTATGGTGGGGGGGGTAGCACCCGAAGAAGGGCAGGGAAAGTATCCAAGCAGCCGGGGAGAACACGACATGGCCGAAGCCTGGTACGTCCTGCGAAGCAAGCCACATAAAGAAATGGCGCTTTCGAAACTGGCTCATCGTTGGGCTTCGGATGTTTTCTACCCAAGGATTCGAGTCGAAACTGTCAATCCTCGGTCGAGGCGGATTAGACCGTACTTCCCAGGTTATCTGTTCACCAAAGCGGATCTTGAGACATCTGGGAGCAGCTCTTTCCGGTACATGCCAATGTCCTTAGGTTTGGTTGAATTTGGGGGACAGCCGGCTATCGTAGGGGATGATGTCATCATCCGGCTGCGCCGGCATATAGATGCACTCAACACCACACCCACTTCGCCCGCCGATCGCTTCAAGCCCGGGGACAAGGTCATCATTACCGAGGGGGCGATGGAAGGATATGAAGCACTCTTCGATACGAGAATACCTGGTTCGTCACGGGTACGAGTGCTTCTGGCCATGCTAGGCGGCAGGACAATCCGGGCAGCGATTTCGGCCACAGATATCGAACCGGCGTCGCCGGAGGCGTCGTCGACAACGTAGGTTTTGCTTACCGACTTCACCGGAGAGCAGTCAATGCCTTTCCCGATGCGGAATCCAATGTCGGAAGGGCGGAGCATGTCTGGATGATTTTGCACCGTGGTGAGTGATGGATGTCACGAGGCAGTCGGAGTCTTGGAGCCCCCGCGTGACCGACGCAGCTGATCGCAACACATCGGATTCACTGAGGCTTTATCTATCGCGTCAAGCATCCAGTTTGTGGCGCTACTTCCTCGAGCAGGTCGTGACGTCGCTGTTCGGCTGGATGCCTACCACTATCGGTATTCTGGTGCGCGGCATAGGCTACCGCCTCATTCTCAAGATGGAGGGGTGGGCGGCGATCGAAGCCCATGTGCGAATGAGGTTTGCTGGGAACATCTGCCTAAGGCATGGTGCGTATCTCGATGAGCATACGTACTTGCACGCGTGCCCAGGCGGAATAACGATTGGTCGTAACTCGATTGTCATGCATGGATCCATCCTCCACGTGTACAACTTTCGCGATATGCCTCATTCGGAAATCCGCATTGGTGATGACTGTCTGATTGGGGAATACTCCGTCATAAGGGGTCAGGGAGGGGTTCATATAGGCAACCGGGTCTATACATCCCCTCACTCCCAGATCATCGCCGTCAATCACGTGTTCTCAGATCCGAGTCTCCCATTCGTTGATCAAGGGATTACGGCAGAGGGAATCGAGATCGAGGATGATGTCTGGATAGGATCCGGTGCAATCATCACAGACGGTGCTCACATCGGCCAAGGTGCCGTGATCGCCGCCGGCGCCGTGGTCACAGGTAATGTCCAAGCACATACGGTCGTTGGAGGCATCCCCGCCCGTGTGATTGGTCAAATCGACGGCCAAGCCAGAGGCGAACTGGGCAAAGCGGTCTACTTCCGGAAAGGTGTCAACAGATGACTACATTTACAGTTGTCATCCCTGCCTACAACGAAGAAGACGGGATTCAGGACATTCTCCGCCGTGTCCTTTCGATCAGGGAACCGCTTCGGGGAATCGGCATACCAGATCTCGAAATCCTGGTGGTCGACGATGGTTCAGCCGACCAGACGGTCGAAAGGGCGGCTACCGTCGAAGGTGTCGAATTGCTCCGACACCCGCAGAACCGTGGCTATGGTGCGGCGTTGAAGACCGGCTTCTGCCGTGCCAAGGGGGATTTGATCGGATTCCTTGACGCGGATGGCACTTATCCGCCAGAGCATTTTCCCGAACTGTGTGCCAGGGCCCTCGAAGGTGCTGACCTAGTGATCGGGAGTCGGATGGCAGGGGCTGAAAGCAAGATGCCGTTCACCCGGCGCTTGGGCAACTTCTTTTTTGCCAATCTGCTGAGTGTGTTGGCCCGTCAGCGGGTCACCGATAGCGCCAGTGGTATGAGGGTGTTCAGACGGGAAATCATGGCCAAGATCTTCCCTTTGCCGGATGGCCTGAATCTCACACCGGTGATGAGCACCCGTGCTATTCACGAGGGCGTCAAGATGTCGGAAGTTCCGATTCCCTATGAGGAAAGACTCGGCCGATCCAAGCTGAGCGTCGTCTGGGACGGGTCGCTCTTCTTGCAGTCCATGCTATGGACAGTGATGACATACAATCCCGTTCGGATCCTTGGTATCTTGGGCTTGGTGGGTATAGGTCTGTCCGGTGTCGTGGCTGTTGGGTTGCTGACCGCACGACTCCAAGGAATCGTCAACCTGGGGCCGTGGGGCGTGGCAGCGCTGTTCGCAGCCCAGCTCTTCGCGGTAGCGGGAATCAGTCTCTTCGCCTTGGGGGCGACCTTCAACTATCTGGTGTCCCTCTTCTACCGGCAGCCGGTCCGCCAAGGCTTGCTGGGACGCCCTTTGTTCCATCCGCCGCTGGAGACCCATTTTGGTTGGATGGGATTGACCGCCGGACTTGCCGGGTTAGCGATCGCTATCGTGAGCCTGGCGTTGGGGTTGCGCGGATGGCCCATCGAGCGTCTATGGCTGTACTTGCTCGGCGGCGCGCTTTCGGTGCTGGTTGGCCTTCAGCTTACCATTTACTGGATCCTCATTCGGGTCCTGGGAGAGCTGAGCCAACGCGAGGCACTTGCGAACGTTGATTTTGCATCTTCGGTAAGTAGCTGAAAGTCTTCGGCGAAGTGGTAGGGAGGGAGAAAAACATGGGTGACGATCAAGCTCTCGAATTGAAGGAGAACCTGGGAACGCATCGGATTCCGAGACTCAAGGGGCCCCGATTCCCCAATGCCGATCCTGCAGTCCGTGAGGGGCTGATGTCGGTTGAAAGCGATCCCAACCGAGTGGATATTGTTCTGGTCAATCCTCCCACCCCGGATGGTGCGTTGTGGATCCGGACCCAGCATCGCGTCGGGCGTAGAACGCGCGAGAACATGGTGTGGCCTCAGGTCTCCTTGGCTCAGATGGCCGCGCTCCTTCATCCCGACTACAAGGTCAAAGTTGTGGATGCTAATGCCGAGCGGATGTCTTGGGAAGCCTTCACCGAGCTCCTAGATCGCTACCGACCTCGTTTCTACCTGACGCAGGTCACGGCGCCCACTCTTGAGAATGACATGTATGGCTGCTTCCTGGCTAAGGCTCGGGGAAGCAAGACGATCGCCTTCGGCACCCACGTGACCCCCATACCGAGGGAGACCCTAAGGGCTTATCCTGCCCTGGACTTTGCACTGGTGGGAGAACCAGATTTAACCCTTCGCGATCTGCTGGATCATATCGATCAGCGGATCGAAAGCCGACCCGAGGAGATCCAGAAGCTGGTCCGCAAGACGGATCCGGCTTATGAGGTTGTCCGCGATGATGACGGCCGGCCGTTGCTGGAAGGTGTGAAGGGGCTCGCCTGGAGAAAGGGGGATGAAATCGTCATAAACCTGCCCAGGCCCTTCATCCCGGATCTCGACGACTTGCCCATGCCGATGCATGAACTTCTCCCCCTGAAGTCCTACCGAATGCCAATGATTAAGGGGCCCTTCACGTTCATTGTCACCAGCCGGGGATGCCCAGCCGGTTGCACCTATTGCATCAAGCATGTCAGCTATCAGTTCGGTGTGCGTCTGCGTTCCCCCGAAAAGCTCGTCGAGGAAATGCAGCGACTGAAAGAGCTGGGTACGCACAACATACATATGTATGCAGACCTGTTTACGGTGAATCGGGATCAGGTCATGGAACTGTGCCAGAGGATGGTCGACGCCAAGCTGAAGATACGCTGGACGTGCAACAGTCGAGTCGATTATGTGGACAAAGAACTGCTCGAAATGATGGCCAAGGCTGGCAATTGGCTTATCTCTTGGGGAATCGAAAGTGGGAATGAGCAGATTTTGAAGCATGCGCACAAGGGCGCTTATCCGGACAAAGCCGAGCGGTCTTTGAATTGGGCTCACCAGGCGGGCATCAAGAATTGGGGATACTTCATCATCGGGCTCCCCGGTGAGACAGAAGCTACCATTCGCCAGACGATTGACTTTGCCAAGAAGCTGCCCCTTGACATCGCTCTGTTCCATGTCGCGGCACCGTATCCTGGGACACCCTTCTTCTTTGAAGTGGTCGAAAACAAGTGGTTCCGCCCAGGAACCCGATGGGAACAAGTCGATATGGACAAGGGAACGGTGCTCGACTACCCGAATCTCTCCGCCGAGCGCTTGCTCTATTGGCAGAAACGAGCCTTCCGTGAGTGGGCCTTTCGCCCAGGGCCAATGTTGACTTACCTGAAGATGCTCGTCTCCGACCCCTCAACGGTGATGTCGGCACTTGACGTCGGACTGCAGCACTTGAGCTGGGCGGCAACGGATACCGGTCTGGTCACATCCTAGTGCCTCGCCGTCTCGCTCTTTGGGGCGTGGCCCTAACGCTGGCTGCAGCGTTTGGCCTGGCTGCGTTTCCGGGAGGGGGTTGGCTGTTCCTGGGGCTTGCGAGCATCTATCCCCTGATCGAGATGGGCTTGCGGAAGCGCAGCGTTCGGCAGGTCGATGGGGCTGTGGCTTTGTTCCTGCTTACGGCTGTTGTAGGCGTCTTCACGGCCTACGATACGGCAGGGGCCGTCGCCAAGCTACAGCTGGTTGCATCATCGGCAGCTGTCTACCTTGCGCTCTCGTATCAGCCGAACGATAACTTCGCAGCCCTTGCAGTAATGGGGACGTTCTTCGTGGCTGCAATCTGTGCTGTCTTCCTTCTCGGCGAAGATTGGACCAGCCATCCGTCCAGTTTGTATGCTCTGCACGAAGCGACGGATTGGTGGGCGGCTGTTCGGCCGGATGTCGGAGTCTCGTTTTCCGATAGAGACCTGGTCGGTGGTGCATTGACCATCTTCATGCCGTTAGTAGCCGTGCCGATTATCACGTCCTTCGGGGCTCGTCGTTGGTTGACTTTCCTATTGGCTATCGGAGCCTGTGTCCCACTCGGGGTGACATTCCTATCTATCACAGAGCGTGGGGCTATCTTAGGGCTTGCGGTTGGGGGCGGCCTTGTCAGTGCCGGTTTGGTCATGACGCGACTTCCGGTGCGCCTTCGCTGGCTGTGCGCTGGCATCGCTGTGGTCGCGATGGCGGTTGGCGCGTGGGCCGTCCGAGGCATGGCTTTCGATGCGGGTGGGGTCATTCCCCTTCTGGACCGCTTTCCAGGATCTCCTACCCTGGGTGACCGCCTCGACCTGGCTGCCAACACCTTGGACCTGATTGGGGATACATGGATTACGGGAGGCGGCCTGGGGGCCTTCCCCGGACTCTATTCCAGGTACGTGCTTCTCATACCTGACTTCTTTTTGTCGAGCAGCCACAATCTGTATCTGGATATTGGGTTGGAGCAAGGGGTCGGCGGCCTTCTGGCAGTTGCAGCGGCCTATATTGCTTGTATGGCTTCCTTGGGAATGGTCCTGTTCCGGCGGCCCGAGAGCCCGAGAGTGTGGCTCTCAGCTGGGATGTTCGTAAGCTTAGCGAGCGTGATGGTTTATGGCGCAGTGGAGGACCCTTTCTTTGATGGACGAGGCTTGGGTATGCTGTTCGTCGTACCCGGGCTCGCGGTAGCCTTCTTGAATAGTCGCAGCCCGTCAGAGATCGTCGACTCGAAGAGGTCAGAAACAACGATCCAAACGAGCGATCGGAGACTTGGTCAGCCCAGCATTGTCTTTTTGGCTCTGGGGATCCTCCTTGTTGGAGTTCTCGGAGGGTTCTATCGTGCCAAACTCATGGCCAGCTGGTACGCAGACCTGGGGTCGGTGGCGATGGCGAAAGCGGAGCTCAGAGGCTGGCAGGGGCGGGGCCAGGGAAGGGTAATGGAGCCTCCTGATCTGCTAATCGCGCAACTGCGTCTGGAAAAAGCGTTGGCCCTGGACAGTAACTCGACGACGGCTCGGTTCAGGCTTGGTGTCTTGGCGCTTGATCGCCGGGAGTTTGGTGAAGCTGTGGCGCTCATGCTACCGGCCCATGTGGGCGGTCCAGGGCGTCGTGGGCTGACAAAGGCTCTTGGTTACGCACTCATTTGGCATGGTCAAGTCCAGCAAGGGGCGGCACTCCTCCTCCAGATCCCGGAGGCCCCGTCCGAACTGGATACCTACCGCTGGTGGTGGGGAACCCAAAGTCGCCCTGATCTAAGCCGCTTCGCCGAGCTCGCGGCCGAACAGTTGAGCAGTTCCACCTCGCACTCTTTGCCTTGATCTTTGCACCAAAGGTCTCGTTTGACCTAGAAGCAGATTTGGGCGTCGGCGGAAGCCGACAGTCAGGGCCAAGATCGGCCCGTAGAAGGTGCGGCACCCAAAGGAGAGCGCCCAATGAGAGTGGCGATTAGCTATATTTTGATCAGTGTTCTGGGCGGCGGAGTTGGGCAGGTGTTGCTCAAGAAGGGCATGGGAGCCACGGGCCCGCTGACCCTGGTCCCGGATCAGATTCTGAATCTGTTGATCGGCTTGGCGACCAATCCGTTCGTCCTGGCGGGCTTGTTTGTGTACGGCATCTCCACTGTCTTCTGGCTGACGGCGCTGTCTCGAGTTGATCTGAGCTTCGCGTATCCGTTTGTGAGTCTCAGCTACATACTCATGCTCTTGGCTTCGTGGCAAATCTTCAATGAGAATATCTCGGTGCTGCGCGTCGCGGGTTGTTTGGTCGTTGGCCTCGGGGTGGTCCTCATATCGAGGAGCTGAGCATCTTCGTAGTTCTTCTGCGTGTGAGCGGCGGTCATGTCGGGTCGGATTCTTGAGCTGGTTACCAGGGTGCAGGGTTATGTGGGATCGTTTTGATCGGCGAATGAGCTTATTGAAGATCTGGATTATCCTGGCTGCTGTAGCCCTGCCAGGCCTACTCATACGTTTGCCTTCCAATCCCATGCCTTGGTTCGACGAAGGCATCAACACGAACACAGCCATGACGCTAGCCAGCCACGGCGTCTATGGCACGGCATCATCAGATGGCTATAACCGCTTTGACACTTCAATCACTTCAGGACCGCCTCTCATTCTGCCGATGGCGGCTGTGTTCAAGGTCTTCGGCCCCGGCATGTTCCAGGCACGTATCGTGTCCACCTTCTACGCGCTATTGGCGCTGGGAATGGTGGTCCTGACCGTTGCCCGCTGGTGGGGTCAACTCACTGCCCTGCTGACGACGTTTATCTTGGTCAGTTTCCCGT
>Ga0307440_1001368_pt1 | contig 11881 bp, 7 predicted proteins | sample SalMarWE160410MG_FD_202150 | JGI IMG/M metagenome (GOLD analysis project Ga0307440, IMG submission 202150) | Salt marsh sediment microbial communities from the Plum Island Ecosystem LTER, Massachusetts, United States - WE1604-10 | ecosystem: Environmental > Aquatic > Marine > Intertidal zone >... | reverse complement strand
CGGCCCCCCATGCAGAAGCCTATGGATCCAACCCGGCTTTCATCCACGTATGAGAGGCCTCTCAGGTGGATCGTGGCAGCCGCCAAATCCTCCAGCAACTGCTGATCCAGTAGCCGACCCATCCGCGTGAGGGGGTCATCCTCGGACGCGGGGTCCCGATGATACAGATCGGGGGAAATGGCGATGAACCCGGCCCTGGCCAGCTCTTTGGCCCTCCCCTGGATAAACGCATCCACCCCAGGGGCATGCATGCAGACGACCACCCCGGGGAAGGGACCATCCCCGTCCGGGCGGGCAACGAAGCAAGACATCGGGCTTCCACCCACTGCAACCTCTTCCCAGCTCTCTCGCATTTTCGGCTCTCCTTCGGCGTGATGCCGGTAGCTTAGAAGCAACGCCAAGAAACGACGCATGAAGGATCAGCAAATCGCACGCCGCACTGGGGCTGCCAGGGCACCCCTCTGCGAGGCAGCAAGTCCCCGCCGCCCGGACCTGAGCGATTCGCGCCATCAGAGTCAACCGGTTGATAAAAACCACCGCCGCGGACAAACCCACCCACCGGCTTCCCTGCTAGCAAGTTTTATCGAGGACGGCTTGCTCGTTCGGAGCTTATTCAGGGTGCATAACCGGAAGCATTTCGGCGGCAGGCGTCCATTATCCTGAAATAGAGCCACTGCACACCCTCCCCCCAAGGCGCACCTCGTGGTATAAGCCACACCCGGACGCCGGGCCGGGCAATTCCCTTTCATCCATCTGCGCTACGAGCATCTCTCGTCATCCGGGGCCAGCAGGGCTTCCCGGATGACGAGGCGATCTAGTGCGGGGAACGCTCCGGATCGGACCTTGGAAAAACTCACGGTAGGACAATTTCGCTGGCGGAATTCATGAAGTATCGCGATCCGCTCCTCGATCTCTGGCGAGGGCTCTCCCTGGTAGACATGACCTGGGTGCACCTGGCCACATACCCCATTGGGATGAGCGCGCTGCTGGCCGTCTGGATCGGCGACTACACGCGCTTTGCCGCCGGCGCCTTCGTCCTCATCTCCGGCATGTCGGTTGCGCGGGTATTCGGCGCAAAACTGGCGGGGTCTCCGCAGACGGCGAGCGCGACGCGCCTCCGCCTGCTGAAACGGGCCCTGATGCTGGCGGGCTTGGACCGGCTGGTCGCCGTCGCCTTTGTCGTGATCGACCAGGTCCGGTCGTTGCCGCCGAACGTGCCTCCCAAGTATCCGGACCTCACCGATCTGATTCTCTTCCGCGAGCCCGGGGTCACCGGCGGCCTCCTTCTGCTTTATGCAGTGCTGCTGATAGCGACCCCCCTGATCGATGCTGCACGGCGGCGGTTCGGCAGTGGGGTGGTTCTCGTGGGCAGCCTTGGCGTGTACGCCATCGCCTGCGTCACCAACTTTGACGTCGCATCCACGGGCGCCACCTGGCCTTTTCCGATTGGGCATTGGCAGATCTTGTTCGTGCTTGGCTATCTGGTCTCCGACCAGCTGGGTCGGCTGCGCGACCCCGAAGGTCGGCTGGCCATCTGGTGGCTAGTCCTGATCTCTGTCGGCTTCGCGACGCTACTCCTGTCCCGAAACGGAGCAGCGCTCGGCCTGCTTGCGCCTTCGAGCTCCATATCGCGCACCTTCGTGAAGGTGCCCCTGAGTCCGGCCGAGCTGGTGTGGTATGTGACTGCATCCGGCTTCGTGCTGACCTGGTCCGCTTGGCTCTGGGAAGGGACACCCTGGCTGAGGCAACCCCTCGGGGAGATCTGCCGACTCGGGCGCAAGAGCTTGCTGGTCTACGTGGCCCACCTTTACCTCCAGCTGCCCATCCTGGAGGGCCTCACCCTTCTCGATCCCCCGCCCTGGGGCCGCGCTCTGGTGCTGCCCTTGTCCGTGGTGATCCTGATCGTTGTTGCCATGGCCGGCGAGGGACTGGACCGGATGCTTTCGGCCCGGACCCGCGCGCGCCCATTCCTCCCGACCTCCGGCATCGTGGGCAGTGCATTTGCCGTCGGCGCCTTCCTCACAGTGATCAGCCTGCAAGGATTGCTTGGAATGCCTGCCGGTTGGAGCAGCGGGCCGATTGACGGCACCGCATATCAGGCGGACGCCGGCGAACGCCAGGTGTCTTTAGAGGCGCCGGACGGCTTCGACGGCCCCATTGACACCCTTCCCTGGCTTCCGGACCAGCCCGCCGAGGAAGGCCCTGCCCTGAGCTGCCCGGGCGGCGGCATCGACGCGCCAGAGGTCGGCTGCGAGCAAGAGGGTTAGCCGCCTGCAGCCCAAGGCGCGGCCGGCCTGGGACGCCGCAGACCCCCGACGACCTTGGCCGACTCGGCAGAGGCGTTCGTCTGACGGGAACCAAAGGCTTCCCCCGCTTCCCAATGCCCCGAGGATCGAGGCCCTCTGTTTCCGGCCCCCCGTTCAGCCGTCATTCAGCCTGCCGGAGCTACCCTGAGGACTCAATAGCTCGACGCACGTCGGGGCGAGCTCATCGCCCGGCAACATGACGAGGTGATCAAATGAGAAAGTGGATTCTCGCTTTAGGTGCCTGTGCAGCTCTCTCGACAGTCCCCGCGGGTGCCTTAGCCCATGGCTACGACGCGGGCGATGCGGCGCTGGGCGGGCTTGTCGGTGGCGTCGTTGGCGGCCTCATCGGCTCCACCATCGTACCCTACCCCTACACGGTCTACGCGGCACCCGCCCCGGTCATCGTCCAGCGGTACGAGCCAGCGCCTGTGGTGGTGGCTCCCTATGGGCCGCCGGCGGTCTACTATCGCGGCGGATATCGTGGCTGGCACGACCACGACTGGCGTGAGCACCGGTGGCACCGTCGCCACTGGCATCACGACGACGATTAAGGAGGCCAACGCCATCCCGGCATCAGTGTCAGGTCCTATGACGCGCGGCGCCGAAATGAGGTCACCGCGCGCCATCTCCTATCTCCTGCCTTGAGCCGCTTCACACAGCGGACACTGGGCGAAACTGGCGCCCCGCGAAGCTCGCGCCCGATCAGGCGGCCTGCGGCATTCGGCCAAATCGGCACAACAGGCAATTACATACATGCATAACGGTCATGGTGCATAGTGGCAGCGTCTTACAGTCTCCGGGGTGGCGCTGGCGCCACGACCATTAGATGAAGACCTTGGCGGGGACCGTTCGCAGTCGGTGCGCCCGTCCAGTCGAGCCAGGGGCGCCGCTCAGGTCGGTCGAGCCCCAGGGCCAAAAAATCCCCCGCCACGATCAATTCAGCACACCCCGAAGCGGCGCGAGCCAGTCCCGCCTCCCCAGCAGTCTGGTCTCCAGGACGGCCTCCGAGAGACCATGGCTACGCCAGACCGCCATCACGGGCTTCAGGGTGGGCGCCGAATAGGCCAGCGCGACCGCACCGGCGAGCATCAGCATTGATCCCCAGGGGGCAGCCAAGCTGAAGGGCTTGAACGCTGTCCCCAAGGATCGTTTCACCCGATTACCCAGCAGGTCCACGCTGGCAAGCTCGTCCAGGCAGAGATGGGTCAGGTAGCCAAGGACCACAAACATCCCGCCGACCCAGGACTCCCAGGCCGAGAGCCCGAGCAGATGATGAGCCGCATCCGTCGTCGCCAGGCCCGCGAACGCCGCGGCGAGCCACGAATGCCAGAGCCCCCGGTGCACGGTGGTGCGGGCGAAGACCTCGAACAGGCCGTAACGCACGAAGAGGAAGGTGACGCCCCAAATGAGGGCCAGCTCGACGACGGGAAAGCGACCGACCAGGGCAAAGCTCACCAGAAAGGCGAGCACGATACCCAGCAGGGTGAAGAACCCCCGCACCGGGGCCGAGCTGTCCGAATCGATATCCGGCAGCAGCCCGCCGGCAACCCCGAGGAAGAACCACGTCTGCGTCTGCTCGGGGCCTGCAAGCCCCGCAGAGTAGAGACCCAGGGCGGCGGCGCTGCTGACGAGGGCGCCCCCGTAGAGATGCGTCGTAAAGCTCGCCATCTAGGCTAAAACGCCACCACCCGAAACGGTCACTCTGGCCCCAAGCATAGCCCATCTGCGGCCGCATCGGCAGGGTTGGGGCAGGAATCGGCCGGATCGGATCGCATCTCCAGGCCACCCCGCCCAGACCAGGGGCGCAGATCGCTTGTCCCGGCCTTAATATATGCTTCCGCCGGTGCAACACGGATAACTCCGCCGGTATGGAAGGATACCAAGGTAGCGGACGAGTGACGCCACCGGTCGGGCGGCCCATCGCCCGAAACCCTGCGGCCTGTCCATGACATTGCCCGGTACCCTAACCCTACCGAAGAAATGGAACATCCCATGAAACGGATTTGGAGACCTGCCGCAAGCGTGACGCCTGTTCGGCTCAAGAGTCACCCCGGGGCCAAGAGGCCGTGACCCGCTCGCGGCTCTTTCCGCTCGCCGCCCTCTACGCCCTGCTGGTCGCTCACCTGCTGTTCCTGCCCTACGCCTATCAGGCGCTCCCAGTGGATGCAGCCCTGGCGCGGTTTGTCGCCACACCCTGGGTGGACCTGGGTCCTGATCAGAACGTGGCGCTGGTGGCCCGGGCAATGATGTTCCTACCAATGGGGTTGCTGCTCGCCTGGGCGGTGGCGCCGCATCCCCGCCGGTCGGCAGAGCTGCCGGCCTTCGTCGTTGCCACCGCGGGCGGCACTATCTGGGCGCTCGGAGTCAATTTCCTCCAGGAGTGGTTTCCGGCACGCACCGTACTGTTGAACCTGGTCGCTGCCGAGCTCGCCGGCGTAACCCTGGGGGCCGCCATGTGGAGCTTCTTTGGCTGGCAGGCCCTTCAGTGGTCGCGGCGCCTGGCGCGCGGCGGACGCCTCACCCTGACGGCTGCGCTCACCGGCTACACCATTGCCTATGTGCTCGCCAGTCTGATGCCGGGCGATTTCGTCACCAATGGCAGGGAGCTCGCCGAAAAGCTCGCGTCGAGCCTTTGGGGCTGGTGGCAGGCACCCGTCGGGTGCGGCCCCGCATCCTGCGGCGTGAAGCTGCTGGTGGAGCTCGCAACCACAGTCCCCTGCGGCTGGTGGTTCGCGTCGATTCGTCGCGGCCGGCCGCATGCCACCCTGAATGCGTTTCTGGTCGGGGTCGTGGCAGGAAGCGCCATCGAAGCGTTGCATCTCCTGATGGTGAGCGGGGTCAGCCAGGGCATCTCCGTCCTGGTGCGGGCCGCCGGAATGGCAGTTGGGGCAGCGACCTTCGGCTGGCGCGGCGGACTCGCCGAGATCGACCTCGACCGCTTCGGGCGGCCGCTGGCTGCACTGCTGGCCCTACCCTACCTTGCGGCCGTCGGCTATGTCGGGGGGTGGCTGCGCACGCCCATCGTAGACCCGGGAACCGCGGGGGAGCAGGCACGACGGATCGTCTGGATGCCGTTTTACTATCTCTACTACACACCCTATACGGCGGGAATGCAGAGCCTGATCGTGCACTTCGCCCTCTATCTCCCGGTCGGCGGCGCCGTCTGGTTATGGTCGCGGCGACGGGACCGGATTTCCCCCTGGTACGCGGCAGCGGCAGCCGCATTCCTCGCGCTCGCCGCGGAGACCAGCAAGGTCTTTCTGCTGGGACGCCATCCCGATTACACGGACATTCTGCTTGCCGCCGCGGCCGCCCCGCTGGCTTTGGCGATCCTTCGCTGGGGTGCTTCCCCCGTATCCCGGCCGAGTCCCAGCCTTCCGGCGCCGAGCCCCGGGAAACCGGCTGTCGACGGGCTGCCGCGGCCGGTTGCAGCCCGCGCTACGGAGCCAGCTGAAGACATGACGGTTAGGGGGCGCATAGAGCGCGCAACACCCCCAGTGAGCTGGCAAATCATGGGCGGACTCTTGGTTGCGGTCGTGATCGGGTCCCTGGCCGACTTCCCGTTGGGGGTCTGGGCGCTCGGCGCCTTGCTTCTCGCCTACGCGGCCGCCCTGTGGCGCCGACCCCTTGCCTATCTTCTGGTCATGCCGATTGCGCTCCCGCTGCTGGATCTCTCACAACTGAGCGGGCGCTTCTTCTGGGACGCATTCGACCTGCTGCTTTGCACCACACTCGGCGTGCGGCTGTTGGTTGACCTGCCGCGCACAACGCCGCCGGCAAGACCTCGCTCCGCGACCCTACTGCTCGCGGCCGCACTGCTGGGCTCGATTGCCCTCAGCACATTGCTCGGGCTGCTGCCCCTGCAGGCCATCGATGCCAATGCCTTCACGAGCTGTCTCTCCCACTACAACGCACTCCGTATCGCCAAGGGCTATCTCTGGGGAACCGCCCTCGCGTGGCTCATCTGGAGGGATCATACGGCTGGTCGTGCAGCGCTCCCGACGCTGCTCGTCGGCCTCGCCGCCGGGCTGGTGGCGGCCGGCGGCCGGGTCCTGTGGGATCACGCGTTGCTCACCGGGGACTTCGATCTGGCGCAGCTGCGGACCTTCGGACCGGGCTCCGCAGCTCCGGTGAACCGGGAGCCGTTCAGCGCGGCGGTCGCCATCCTTCTGCCTTTTGCGCTGGCGGGGGCGATCTCGGTGCGCCGCTGGTCCGCCCGGGCGGGGTGGTGGACCGTTGTATTGATGGGCGCCCTTGTGGTTGCGGCGGCTGAACCCCATGCGGTGCTGCTGGCTGGGCTGGTCGGGCTGCTCATCTTCGCGGCGGCGGCGTTGCTGCCAAGCAGGCGTCGACAGTCGATCCCGCGATACGGCGGCCTAGGAACAACCCTTGCCGTGTTGGCCCTCATTACAGCGCTCGCGGCAGGCTCATCGACCAGCGCCATACGCGCCTGGCTCGTTGTCCCATCCGCAAACAACGACCGGTCCAACGCGGATCCTTCGGCGGACAGCCTGTCGCTCCTCCCCGCCAGCCCCGCCCGCGCCCTGTTCGGCCTCGGCTTGGGCTCATACCCCCGCGAATACTATCTTGCCAACGCCATCCCCGAGGGCCTTGGCGGGGTGCGCCTACAACCTGCCGGAGGTCCTGGCCATTACATCCTCCAACTTGCTGGAGGGACGGGCGTCTACCTCAATCAGCGGGTCGGCAGCGGAGCCGGCCCGCTCGAATTCAACGTTCGCCTGCGAGGCTCGCCCGGGGCTGGGCCGCTGCAGGTCGCCCTGTGCGACCGGTCCCCCGTATCCAGTCCCCGCTGCGACTCGAGACAGATCGCCGCGGGACTTGACTGGTCTGATCACCGGGTCCAGCTCAGCCCCCGGCCGGGCGCACGGGGCATTGACCGACAGCGGCTGTTGATCCTCCATCAGCCCAAGGCCGACACCATGCTCGATATCGACGGGATGGGCCTGCGGCAAAGCGGCGCCGACATCCTGAAGAATGGTCGCTTCACCGGCGGTCTGACTCGGTGGTTCATCACCTCGGATATCCCCCGAGCCTGGCGGGCCGCGACCACGCCCCTGCAGATCCTGATCGAGCAGGGCTGGATCGGCCTCGTCCTCACCTTCGGCCTCTTAGCGGGCGCGGCGACATCTGTCCTCACCAGACGCCGTGACCCCTCCGCCGCCGCAGCGCTGGCATCCATTGCCGCACTCGTGACCGTTGGCCTGTTCGAGAGCGTTCTTTGTGGGCCCCGCATAATCGTCCTCTGCGCACTCCTCATCGCCGCGGCTCGGCTCACGGCTGATGGCAACGACCCCCTCCCAGCGGCGCGGACTGCCCGCAGATCCTGACAGGGAGGTCGTGGATCAGCCGCAGCCACCGGCGGTCCGGGCAAGCATCTTTTTTTTGGAGGGCGATTGCCGTAAAGCCTCGCGCAGCGCGCGTGCCTACCAGCGCAGACAACGGTGCGCTCGCGGCCACGTTTCACCCATCGAAGCTGCTCTTGACGGCCACCTGGCCCCACGCGGTCATTTGGCGTGTCGGCCCGGCTCCGGGCTATATGGATGCGCTCTATCGCGCGTGGACCCACCCCACAACGATCGCCTCCTTCGCGGTGGTCGTGGATGCAATCAACAACGGCGCGTGGCGTGGGTTTTCGCTAACCTCGCTCGCGTCGATACCAACGCCCAGCACGATACGCCTGCTACTTGCCGGGATTATTGGGGTGACGTCGCGACGACATCGCGTCGTTTCGGGGAAAGGGGGTCACACGTGAACAAGGAGTGCATAGGGCTCAGATCCCTCTCGAGAGCGCCAGCTCAGTCGAGCCCTCGTCCTCAGCTGGGTCCGCGGGAGGTTTCTTCGGCCTGCCGCGGACTTTGAAGCAATGTCTCCAGATAATGATGCCCAGCGCGCTCGACCGAGAACTCCGCGGCGCGTCGTCGGAGCTTCTGCCGGTCTGGCTCTTCGTCCAAGGTGTCCAGGATCGCCATAGCCAAGGCTTCCTGATCGCACACGGGCACCAGGCGGCCGTATTCGCCGCCGGCCAACACCTCCCGTGGACCATGGGGACAATCTGTGCTCACGACGGGGGTGCCACAATAAAGCGCCTCCACCAAAACGTTGCCGAAACCCTCCCAGGTTGAGGACATGGCCAACAGGCGCGACGCACGCATATACGGCAGCGGATTGGGCTCAAAGCCGGCGAGGTCCACGGAGTCGCGAAGCCCGAGGAGAGAGACGAGATCCAGCAGCCGCGCTCTTTCCTCGCCTTCGCCGATGATGAGCAGACGCGAGGGGCGGCGTTTGCGAACCAGCGCGAAGGCGCCTATGAGGGTTGCAAAGTCTTTCTGAGCGGTCAGCCGTCCGACGCCAAGAATGACCGGCGGACCGCCGTCCGTGAGCCACGGATGAGCAGGGGTCTCTTCCAAACGGCTCCGGAGGCCGGAGTGGATGATCGGGTTGTAGATGGCCTCGACCTTCTGCGGGGGGCATCCAGTAACCCGGATCAGGTCGTCGGCAAGTCCCTGGGAAACCGTGATCACGCCCTTTGCCCGGCGAATGACCGAACGCCAGGCGCGGACGCGGCGACGCCTCTTTCCTTCGGGCCAACCGGCCATCTCAGAGGAAAGGTGATGATGCAGCCAGGCCCAGAGATCGAATCTGAGCCCCGGAATCAGACGTGCCCGCGCTGCGAGCATGTCCGCCTTGTGGCCACCCGCCAGGACGACCCGCGGCCGATGGCGGCGCAAGTGGGCGACCAGCTGGGCAAACAGGGCGAGGCGCGACTGGCCGTCCAGGACGCTGACGCCAACCTCCGGATCGAACGGGAACGGCAGCCGATCCCGGGGAAGTGGAGTAACTACAGGGACTTGGACCCTGACACCAGCACGCGCGAGGTAATTGGCCAGATTGATGGCGACGACCGGGCCACCGCCGTATGCGAATGTGTCGCTGCCGTGGGTGATGCCCAGGATGCAGATGGACGGGACTGGGGTCATCGTAAGCTTGCGGAGGCGATATCCGGGAACGGCGACATGTCAGTCCGCCGGTCGCAGAGTATCTCCTCTTTCGCCGTGCGGGGAAGAGCTGACGGACCACCGAGTCCGTCGCTAGGCTCCGCGCGGCCGGGGCGCGCAAGGTTGCCGGCCGGTCAGCGCGAAGAGTGTGCCGCCCGTACCAGCCTGTCGGCGGCCGGCCCCGCTGGGGCTCTTGCGGAACTTGCAGGCGAGCCGCGGCGAACATTACCGATAACCGATATCGGCCCGTGGGCGGATTGACGCCGGATGCAGCGACGGTTAGGTTCCGGCGCACCAAATCCCAGACAGGGTTTCAACCGCCCCAAGTGATGCCCATCCGCCGCCATATCCGGCACAACATCGTCGTACACGACAGACTCGCCTCGCACTACGACGTCCTCCATCGCGACATCTTCAATCCGATCGAGCAGGAGCGTCTGCATTGGGCGCTCGCGATGGCGACCGACGCCATTCGCAACGGTGGGGAGAAGGCGCGGGCACTCGATTTCGGCTGTGGCAGCGGAAATCTGACGCACCATTTTCTGGAGCTTGGCCTTCACACCGTCTCCGCGGACGTCGCTCCGCGCTTCCTGGAGTTGATCCAGGCTCGCCACGAGACCACCGGATTGTCCGAGACCCTCAGGCTGAACGGAGTAGACCTCGCCAACATGGAGGATGAGACGTTCGATGTGGCGGCAGCCTACTCTGTGCTGCACCACATACCGGACTACCTGGCAGCCGTACGCGAGCTCATTCGGGTCACCAAGCGGGGCGGCGTTGTCTACATCGACCATGAGCACAATCCGGACTATTGGAGCCGTAGCGCCGACTACAGCGAATTCCTTCGCCTTGTCAAGCAGCAGCGCGCCGACGCAGGCAGAACGCGCCCACCCTGGTTGAAGCGAAAGATCCGCCGGCTTCGGAGGCTCATCAACCCGCGCTACATGCCGGAAGGAGATATTCACGTATGGCCGGACGATCATATCGAATGGGAACGGATCGAAAAGGTCTTTGCCGACGCCAATTGCGAGACTGTCTACTCCGACGATTACCTGAATTACGCGAGCCATTGTCCGCGGGAGCTCTATGAGCGGTACCGGCATCGCTGCACGGACATGCGTGTGATGGCCGTGCGACGACGCTGACTCGGTCCCGGACAGATGCGACCTGCAAGCCAAACCTTTCGTCCTGTCGCTGTTACGCAAGGCCAGTGCAGCCTGGAGAGGGCGCACCCTCGGGGTCCGCCGAACAGTCCGTGAAATGGGTCGCGGTCCCATCCCAACGGCCCTCCCGGCGGATCGATGAAGTTGCATGCGGGGGATGCGGCTGCATAGGCACGGATTTTGCTTGCAAGCGCTTCGCCGGTCGCCGCGGTAAACTGCGCGGCATATTTCTTCGGAAGGCCATCACCACCCTCTCCTGAATGCCCAAGAAACACAGGCGACACACATCCCGTACGGCCCCAAAGGCCACTGCGCTTTCACCGGAAGCCTTGCGGGTCAAGGCAAGGGAGGACTTGGCCGCGGGGCGTTTCCGCGACGCCATTGCCGCGTTCAAGCAGCTCCTGAAGCTCGAAGATCGTGCGGAGTGGCGTTCCGGGCTCGCCGACGCCTACGTCGGCCGCGCCCAGGAGCTGACGGCCAAGGGCATGCTGAAGGAGGCCTTGGCGATCTGGGAAAATCGCGCGGCTCTCGAACGGGGTACCGCCTTTCATTCGGACCAGGTCGCCCTTCTGCTCCGCATGGGCCAGCTTGAGCCCGTGCTCAACCTGGTCCGCAACCCAGGAGCCGTCCCATCTGCCGAGCTCGACCGTCTGCGTCCGATGCTTGCCGCCCACTGGGTCGCCGGAGAGACTGGTATTGCCGATCGGCTGCCGACGGATGACCCGGTAGTGGTCCATGGCGAAGCGGCACGGTCAGCGCTCGCGGCCTACTGCACTGGGGACGACGCGGCGCTACAAGCCTCCCTGCGGGCCATCCCCTTTCGCTCCCCGTACCGGGATTGGGTCCAGATATTGAAGGCGCTTCAGCGCCTGCCGGCGCAGCCCGACGAGGCGGCCGGACTGCTCGCACGCGTCCCGCAGGGCTCGGCCTTTTCGTGCCTCAGACGCGCCGCTGAGCTTGCCTTGCTGTCGGATCAGAAGTTCGTGGCAGCGCTGCACGGGGCCGGCAAGGCGACCGCCCGCTTCGCCTGTGCGCTGCGGGGTTGGCCCCCGGAGCGCGTCGCTCTGTGGGAGGAGCTCACTCGCCTCGGGCCAAGCCCCCGGCCGGAGGCCGTGCTGCGCCTCATGAACCGGCACCGGGCAACCCTCGGGGAGCAATGGCTCCGCCGTCGGGGACTCCGCCTGCTGATTGCGGATTTTCCAGGAAGCCTCAAGTGGTTCAGCGCGATGGGCGCCCGTCCCGCCACCAGGCCGGAGGCAGCCCTGGTTGCCGCCTGGAAAGCTGAGACCGGATCGGATCTCTGGAGCACCTGGGAGCACTGGGACGCGTACGCACGTCAGCTGATGGAGCAAGGGGCAGCCGAGAGCCAGGATCCGGAGGAGAAGCTGCGCATCGC
>Ga0307440_1001367_pt1 | contig 11887 bp, 9 predicted proteins | sample SalMarWE160410MG_FD_202150 | JGI IMG/M metagenome (GOLD analysis project Ga0307440, IMG submission 202150) | Salt marsh sediment microbial communities from the Plum Island Ecosystem LTER, Massachusetts, United States - WE1604-10 | ecosystem: Environmental > Aquatic > Marine > Intertidal zone >... | reverse complement strand
CCGTCTTGGACAGGCCGAGCAACCACTGGTTGAGCTTCTCGGACTCGACCGCGCTGATCTCGCGCAGGTCCGTGCCGCGGCCCACCGAGATCAGCATGAACAGCGCCCAGCGCAGGATGTCCATGCCTTTGAGCAGCTCGTACACGGCCGGCAGGTCGGCGAGGGTCTCGTCGGTGACCAGCGTGTTGACCTGGATGGGGAGCCCGGCGGCCCGGGCCCAGCGGGCCGCCTGGAGCGTCGTCTCGAACGTGCCCGGCACACCTCGGAAGCCGTCGTGGCGCTCCGCGTTCGAGCCGTCGAGACTCAATGAGATGTTCTGGATGCCCGCCTCACGCAGCGAGAACAGGGCGTCCTGGGTCAGCAGGCTGGTGGCGGCAGGCGCCAGCGAGCAGCCGATGCCGCGCTCGGTCGCGCCGCGGACGAGATCGTGGAGGTCGGGCCGGTTGAGCGGGTCGCCGCCCGTGAACACGACGTGGGGGTACGGCCGTCCGAACCGGGTGATCTCGTCGAGCAGCCGGTAGCCCTCGTCGGTGGTCAGCTCGAGCGGGTTGCGCTCGGAGATCGCGGATGCCCGGCAGTGGCGGCAGGCGAGCCCGCAGGCGAGGGTCGTCTCCCAGTACACGAGCATCGGGGCGCGCCCATAGACGTAGCCCTCCGCGCGCACGGCACCCACGCCGGTGATGCCGCCCGGGTGCCCCCCGGGGTGCCCCCCGGGATGGCCGGAGCCGGGGTGGCCGGGGGCGTTGCCGGTGATCGTGGTCATGTTCAGCCTCCTGCGGGTGCTGGGGCGGCCGCAGCGGGCGAGAGGGCCGCCTGCGCGACGTCCGCCAGCCCCGCGATGAACACGGGATCGGTGTTCATCGACCGGGCGCGCTCGAGACGGATCCCCACCTCCCGAGCGACGCCCTGCGCCTCGATATCGATGTCGTACAGAACCTCGAGATGATCGGCGACGAAGCCGACCGGCCGGATCACCAGCTCGGTCACGCCATCGGCGGCCAGACGCCGGATCTCGTCGAGGATGTCGGGTCCCAGCCATGGCTCGCCGGTCCGGCCGGCGCTCTGGAACGCGAACTCGTAGCGGTCCAGGCCCACGGCCTCGGCGACCAGCCGGGCGGTCGCCGCCAGCTCGTCGGGGTAGGGATCGCCCTGCGCGAGAACACGGGCCGGCAGGCTGTGGGCGGTGAACATCACCCGCACCGGGGCGGGATCGGGGAACTGCGCGACGGCTTCCCTGGTCGTCGTCGCGAGCGCCTCGATGAACCGGGGCTGGTCGTGCCAGGAGACCACGTGCTCCGCGGTGGGCGCCTCGTCCCCAAGCGTTGTCAGCGCCTCATCCACCGCGCGTCGGTAGCCGGCGGCATTGGACGACGCCTGCGGCGCCAGCGCGATCGCCGCGAACCGTCCCACGCCGTCGGCGGCCATGCCCCGCACGATGTCGCCGATCCTGGGCTCGATGTGCCGCATCCCGGCGTACACGGGCAGCGGCGCCCCGCGGGACGCGAGCTCGGCCGCGACGGCCGCCCGCTGCGCCTCGACGATCTGCGACAGCGGCGAGCCGCCGCCGATCGCCCGGTAGCGACCGATCAGCTCCTCGAGCAGCTCCGGGGTCGGCGGGTGACCGCGGCGGATGTCGGTGTAGTAGGCCTCGACCTGGTCGAGCCGGTCGGGGCTGCCGTAGGCCATCAGCAGGACGGCATCGCGGGTCATCGGGAAGCTCCCTGTTCGTGGACGAGATCGACGAGACGGGCGAGGTGCTCGGGGTTGGTTGCGGGCAGCACCCCGTGCCCCAGGTTGAACACGTGGCCGGGACGGCCGTGGTTCTGGCCGATGATCCAGCGGGTCGCCTCCTCGACCCCCTCCCAGGGTCCGAGCAGGAGGGCGGGATCGAGGTTGCCCTGGACGGCCCGCTCGCCGACGATCCGGCGCCCGTCGGCGAGCGAGATGCGCCAGTCGAGCCCGATCACGTCCCCGCCGGCCGATGCCTGGATGCCCAGGATCCCGGCCGTGCCGACCCCGAAGTGGATGGTTGGCACGTCGAGCCTCGAGACGCCATGGAACAGGCGGCGCATCCACGGCAGCATCCGTCGCCCGTAGTCGAGCGGGCTCAGGACACCCACCCACGAGTCGAACAGCTGGAGGGCCTGGGCACCGGCGTCGACCTGGGCCGTGAGATAGCGGATGGTGCTCTCGGTGAGCACATGGAGCAGGGCCGCCCATGCCTCGGGCTGCGCGTGCATGAACCGCTTGGTCTGGGCGAAGTCGCGCGACGGTCCGCCCTCCACCAGGTAGCAGGCGAGGGTGAACGGGGCGCCCGCGAAGCCGATCAGCGGGACGGGAGATTCGGCACGGATCAGCCGGATGGCGTCCATGATCGGGGCGGCGGCATACTCGGGCTCCGCCGCGCGAAGCGCCGCGACGTCGGCCATCGAGCGCACCGGATGCTCCATCACGGGTCCGACGCCCTCGCGAATGTCGAACGCGACTCCCAGCGCGGCCAGCGGGGTCGTGATGTCGGCGAACAGGATCGCTGCATCGACGCCCAGCCGGCGCACGGGCTGCAGCGTCACCTCGGCGCACAGCGCGGGGTCGCGGGTGATCTCCAGCAGTGTCGCGCGCTGGCGGATCGCCCGGTACTCGGGCAGGGCTCGGCCGGCCTGGCGCATGAACCACACCGGGGTGGTGTCGACCGGCAGGCTGCGGGCGGCGCGCAGGAACCGAGCCCCGGGCTCGGCGGTGGTCGGACCCTTGTCCGCGGAAGCGGTGACCGTCGCCGTGGGGGTGCTCATGCCGCCATCGCCGTTCGGACCGCGGTCAGCGTGTCCGCAACCTCGGTCGCACCGTGGGCCGCCGAGATGAACCAGGCCTCGAACTGGGATGGCGCGAGCAGCACGCCCGCGTCCAGCATCGCGCCGAAGAACTGCGCGTACGCGTCGCGATCGGCCGTGAGCGCCTCGGCCGCGTCGCGCGGCTCGCCCGACCGGAAGAACACGGTGAGCAGCGACCCCACCCGGGTGATCGCAACCTCGCGACCCGCCTCGGCAGCCGCGGCCCGCAGCCCGGTCTCCAGGCCGGACGCCGTCCGCTCCAGGCCCTGGTAGGTGTCGGGTGTCAGCAGGTCGAGGGTCGCCACGCCCGCGGCCATCACCAGCGGGTGACCGGACAGCGTGCCGGCCTGGTAGACGCCGCCCTCGGGAGCGATCCGGGCCATCAGGTCGGCGCGTCCGCCGTAGGCGCCGATGGGCATCCCGCCGCCGATGATCTTGCCCAGGGTGGTGAGGTCGGGCGCGATGCCGAAGCGCTCCTGCGCTCCCCCGCGGGCCACCCGGAACCCCGTGATGACCTCGTCGAAGATGAGCAGCGCGCCGTTGGCGGTCGTCTGCTCCCGCAGCGCCTCGAGGAAGCCCGGCGCCGGCGGGATCACGCCCACGTTGGCGGCCACGGGCTCAACGATGATCGCGGCGATCCGGTCGGGATGCGCGGCGAACGCTGCCGCCACCGCGTCGGCGTCGTTGTACGGGAGGACGACAGTGTCGCCGGCCGTGGCTGCGGTGACCCCTGCCGAGCCCGGCATCGACAGCGTTGCGAGCCCGGAGCCCGCCTCGACCAGCAGGCTGTCGCCGTGGCCGTGGTAGCCGCCTGCGAACTTGACGATCAGGTCCCGGCCGGTGGCGCCGCGGGCGAGGCGGATGGCACTCATCACGGCCTCGGTCCCGGACGACACGAAGCGCATCCGCTCCATCGAGGGCATCGCCGCCCGGATCCGCTCGCCGAGATCGATCTCGAGGGGACCGGTCGCTCCGAGCGCGAACCCGTTGAGGGCGGCAGCGCGCACGGCTTCGACCACCTCCGGCCGGCCGTGTCCCAGGATCGCCGGACCCCAGCTGCCGATGTAGTCGAGATACCAGCGGCCGTCGACGTCGCGGACCCGCGGCCCCATGCCGCGGTCGAGGATCAGCGGCGGCCGGCCGACCGAGCGGAAGGCGCGGACCGGGCTGTTGACGCCACCCGGGAACAGCGACGCGGCTCGCTCCCGGAGATCCGCCTGCAGGGTGCTCGTTGCGGGACTGGTCATCTCAGGCCTCCCGGGCCCAGGTCGCGAGATCGGCCGCGGCATACGTGATCACGAACCCGGCGCCTGCCCGCAGGATCGAGGTGACGCTCTCGGTCAGGACGCGCCGGCGGTCCAGCCAGCCGCGCTCGGCGGCAGCCTCGAGCGCGGCGAACTCCCCGCTGACCTGGTAGGCACCGATCGGGACGTCGAACCGGGCCCGGGCCGCGGCCAGGATGTCGAGCGACGGCATCGCCGGCTTGACCAGCAGCATGTCGGCGCCCTCGTCGAGGTCGACCTGCATCTCGCGCATCGACTCGCGCGCGTTGGCCGGGTCCATCTGGTAGCCGCGCCGGTCGCCGAAGGCGGGCGCGGATCCGGCGGCGTCGCGGAACGGGCCGTAGAAGGCGGAAGCGGTCTTGGCGGCGTAGGCGAGGATCGCGGTGTCGTGCGCCCCGGCGGCATCGAGCCCGGCCCGGATCGCAGCCACCTGGCCGTCCTGCATCCCGCTGGGGGCGACGATGTCGGCGCCCGCCTCCGCCTGTGAGGCCGCCGTGCGCGCGTACAGCTCGATGGTCGCGTCGTTGTCGACCCGGCCGTCGGCCATCAGCGGGCCGCAGTGGCCGTGGTCGGTGTACTCGCACAGGCACGTGTCTGCGATGAGCACGAGATCGAGGTCCGCATCGCGCAGCCGGCGCAGCGTCTCCTGGACGATGCCGTCGGCGATCCAGCCACCGGTGCCGACCGCGTCCTTCTCGGCCGGCAGGCCGAACAGGATCAACCCGCCGACACCGAGCGCCGCCAGCTTCCGCGCGTCCTGAACCGCCTCGTCGGGCGTCACCCGATCAACGCCCGGCATCGAGCCGACGGGCTCGCGACCCTCGCGGCCCGGATACACGAACAGGGGCGCGACGAGCTGACGCGGATGGATCCTCGTCTCGCGGACGAAGGCCCGCAGGGCCTCGGTTCGCCGGGTGCGCCGCAGCCGGTGAGCGGGCGGCGGAAGGTTCGGCTCGAGCTCGAGGGCGCGAGGCTGGTCGGTGACGAGGCTCATCGGGATCCTCCGGGTGACGCCGGCACGGCGCTCGCCGGCGATTCGGGTTGCGGGGAGACGCCGGGCAGGCCCAGCGCGGCGGCAGTGAACGCGGCGATGGCGGGAGCCTGCGGCCCTGATGCGATGAGCACGGTGGCGAAGCCCAGCGAGGACGCGACGCCGGCGGTCGGCTCCCCGATCGCGATGACCGGGGTGGCCAGCAGGGCATCCCGGGTCGCATCGTCGGCGGCAAGCGCGATCAGCCCGCGGGCGGTCGAGCCGCTGGTCAGCACGACGGCATCGAGCGGGCCGTCGTCGAGGGCGGTGGCGAACAGGGCGCGGGAGCTCTCCGGCCCCTCACGGGTCTGGTACGCGACGACCTCGGTCACGGTCCCTCCGCGGGCCCGCAGCACAACGGGCAGCCCCGCGTCCGCGATATCGGCCCGAGGCAGCAGGATCCGGGCACCCGCCTCGATCGGCAGCTCGCGACCCAGGCTCGCCCCGGACGCCCCGGACGGCTGGAACGTGTCCGCGACCCCAGCGTCGGCGAGCGCTTCCGCGGTCGAGGCCCCAACGGCGGCCCAGCGCCTGTCGGCGGGGTCGATGCCCGTGCGACGCACGGACGCGATCGCGGCATCGGCCGCGGTGACGCTGGTGACGACGATCCAGTCACGGGGCCCGGTCGCACCGAAGGCGGCATCGATGGGCTCGGGCGCAGCCGGAACGGTCTCGATCGCCGGGACGTGGACGGTGGCAACGCCCTCCACGTGCAGGGCATCGATGAGCGCCCCGGCGCGGCCGGCCGGCCGCGCGACGAGCACGCGCGGACGCTGTCGAAGATCGACGATCCGCGTCGCCAGGCGCTCCGCGAGCGCCCGGTGCTCCCCCGCGGCGACTGCACCGCGGACCCACGCCACCGATGACGGAGCCAGGGCAGCTCCGGGACCGCGCGCCCATGCGCGCTCGGCCCCCGCGACCAGCTCCAGCCGTCCCTCGATCACCTCGCCCACGGCGCCGATCGGCGAGCGGCAGCCACCACCAGCGGCACTGAGCAGCGTCCGCTCGGCCTCGACCGCTGTCCGGGTGGCGGCATCGTCGAGCCGCGCGACGGCCTCGATCGCCTCCTCGTCGCCCGCGCGAACCTGGAGCGCGAGCGAGCCCTGGCCTGGAGCGGACGGCACGATCGACGAGGGCAGGACCTCGTCGATCCGATCGGCATGGCCGAGCCGGGTGAGACCGGCGACGGCGAGCACGAGCGCATCGCTGTCGCCGCGGTCGAGCTTGGCGAGGCGGGTATCGACGTTGCCGTGGAGCGGATGCATCACGAGGTCGGGGCGCACCGCGCGCAGGAACGCGGTCCGGCGCGGGCTGTCGGTTCCCACCCGGGCGCCACTCGGCAGCGTCGCCAGCGTCGTGCCCCGCACCCGGCACACGAGCGCGTCGCGCGGGTCCTCGCGCCCCGGATACGCGGCGATCACGAGCCCCGGATGCTCGTCGGTGGGCACGTCCTTGGCTGAATGAACCGCAAGGTCGACCGTCCCGTCGAGCAGCGCGGCCACGATCCGGCCCACGAACGCGCCTTCGCCCCAGGCGGTGTCGACCGGCCGGTCGTCACCCTCGGTCCGGATGATCGTGAGCTCGGTCGGCACGTCGTGCTCGGCGAGGTGCTGCGCCACCCAGCGTGCCTGGACCAGGGCCAGGGCGCTGCCCCGGGTGCCGATCCGCAGCACCCGTCGTGCGGGGCGGCCGGCGTCGGGACGCGAGGTCACTGGACGGCCCACAACCTACAGCGAGAACAGCGCGCGGGTGGCCCGCTCGAGATCGCCGCTGGCGTCCTCGCGAAGCGTCACGAGGGGACCATGCAGCAGCCCGGCCACCAGCCGATGGCTCATCTGGACGACCAGCTCCCGCTCGCGGTCCTCGAGCTCGACCCGCCGGAACAGCCGCTCGAGTTCCTCGGCCCGGCGCTGCTCCGCCAGCTCGCTCAACGCCTGGATCGCGGGCACCGTGGACCGGGTTCGAACCCAGCCGGTGAAGCTCGCCTCGGCGTCGTCGAGGAGCCGCTCGTAGCGGCGAATCAACCGGGACTGGAGCGCATCCTGTGGGCTGCGCGCCAGGTCGTCGATCGAGGTGTAGCGCGATCCCAGCCGTTCTCGAAGCTCGGGGGCGACCGCCGGCGGCGAGGACAGATCGATGACCGGCACGTCGGCTGCGAGTAGATCCGCACGCGCGCCCGGCGAGAGCGGCCACAGCGCGCCGATGGCCAGCACCACCGCATCGACCTCCGGCAGCAGTGCGTCCGCCCCGAACGGCAGCGTGGTTCCGCCCGCGTCGTGGGCCAGCGAGGCGGCTCGCTCAGGGCTTCGATTGGAGACGAGCACTCGTGCGCCCTGCCGGTCGGCGGCGAGGGCCACCAGCCGCGCCATCCGGCCGGCGCCGACGACCAGGAGCCGGCGCCCGGTCAGGGGGCCGGTGAGCGGGGTGACCCGGTCGACAACGACGTCCGCCAGCGAGCGGGGTGGTCCCTCGCGCCACGATCGGGTCTCGCGGCCGAGGTGAAGCGCGATCTGGAACAGCCGCTCCAGCACAGGGTCGAGGCCCTTCGCGCGGGCCTCGTGGGAGCCGACCTCGACCGGACACTGATCGGCCGCCGGGACGTGACGGTCGGACAGGCTCTCGCGAAGCTGGTGGAGGATCTGATCCTCGCCGACCACGACGCTGTCGAGCCCGGCTGCGACGCTGAACAGGTGGCGCGCCGCGGCGACACCGTCGAATCGGCCGCCGCCCTCGGGCAGCGCGGGAAGCGGCAGCACGGGGTGGTACCGGCCCTCGTGCCGGCCGGTCCCGCGCTCCGCGACGTACAGCTCCACCCGGTGGCAGGTCCGGACGAGGATCACGCGCGGATCGCCGGCGATCGGTGCGGCCGCCTGCGCGAATGCCTCACGCGCCTCGCTCGTGACATGGCGGGCGTGCGCCACCAGGGCAACCAGATCCAGGGTGGGATCGGGGGCGGCGACGGGGACGGTCAAGTTGAGCTCCCGGTGATCGATGAGGTGGATGGCTCGGGCACGCGGTCTCCGCTGCGAGTCGCCGCTTCCCAGCCGCGCAGCGTCGCGAGCAGCAGGTCGTCGAGCGCCGCGGTGGCGTCGGCGATGAGCGTGATGGATGCGACGGCGTCGAACTCGCGGCGTCGCGCGAGGGCACCCAGCTCGGCGAGGAAGGGCCGGCGGAAGCGCAGGAACAGGTCGGCGGTGGTCGCGGACGCGAGGCCCTCGCGGCCGGCCAGCCGTCCATACTCGCCGCACACGTCCTCGGCCTCGCGAAGATGGGCATCCCGGCGGCGGGGGTCGTCGGCGTCGAGCGCCGACATGAGCGCCGCGACGATGCCGCGACCGTAGGTCCGGAACCGCTCGCGCTGGGTCTCGTCCATCTCCGCCACCCAGGGCATCCGCGCGGGCGCGCCCTCGGCCGCGCGGCGGTAGCCGCGGGCCATCCGGCCGGGTGTCTCCCCCATCTCCACCAGCGACAGCCGGGCCGTGGGGGCCTGGTCGGGCAACAGCGCTTCCAGGCCCGCCCTCGAGAAGCGGCGATGGCCGCCCGGCGTGACAAAGGTCCGCACCATGCCCGTGTCGCCCCAGCGACGGATGGTCGACGGCGACACCCCCAGGAGCCGGCATGCCTCGGTCAGGGTCACCCAACCGGGATCCTTCGTTGTCGCCCGGGGCGCCATCGGCGCGGAAAACCTCCCAAATCTGCCAAAAGTGGTCGAAGGTTCCGTGATCTTACCGCCGAATCGGACCGGACGTGACAGGGCCATCCGGCTCCGCGTCCCGCCCGAACGGCCCGGGCCCGGGGTCGTCGTCGTGCCGTCCGGAGGCCTTGGAATCTGGGTATATCTGGGTACGACCGCCCGATCCGCGACCGCCAGGCGCGAGCTGGTCGCCGGCAGCCCGGGCCGAGCGTCCTGCCAACCACGGGCAGTTGGTCCCTTTCGCCCACCCGGCCGCGACGGGTCACATGGGTACATGACCCCGTCCGCGTCCCCGACGACTCCACTCGCCGACCGGTCCACGCGCGACGCGGATCCGGCCATCCTCCACGCGGACCCGTCCACCACCCTCGCAACCATGCGGCCCGGCGATCGGCGGACGGTGGCGTCGATCGACGGTCCTGCCGCCGACGAGCTGGCCCGGGAAGGCATCCTTCCCGGTGTCGAGGTCGCCGTCGTCTCGCGGGCACCGCTGAGGGGTCCGTTCGTGGTCGACCTGGGCGGTGCGCGGCTCGCGATCTCGGCCGACGTCGCGGCCCAGGTGCGGACCAGCCCCCGCAGCGCAGCACCCGGGCGGGCATGACGGCACTCCCGACCTCGTGCCACGGGACCCCCACGGCGGCCGGTGTCCGGGAGTTGGCGGGCCTCCCGATCGTCGCGCTGGTCGGGCGCCCGAACGTCGGCAAGTCCACCTTCCTCGCCCGCGCGAGCGGGGGCTTCGTCGAGACGGCCAACGCTCCGGGCACCACCGTCGCCCGGGAGCGCCTCCGGATCGAGGCCGGCGCGCGTGCAGCCTGGCTCGTCGATCTGCCCGGCACTCGGTCCCTGGACGACGACCCGGCCGGCGAGCAGCCGTTCTGGGAGCTGCTCGTCGAGACCGCGCCCGACGCCATCCTGGTCGTCACCGACGCGGGCAACCTCGCGCGACACCTTCCTCTTGTCCTCGCCTGCCGGGACCTCGGCCTGCCGGTGGTCGTGGCCGCCAACCTCACCGATGAGGCGGCGCGGCACGGTGTCGGCGTCGATACCGGCCGCCTCGCCCAGCTCCTGACCGTTCCGGTCCACCCGACCTGCGGCCGAACCGGACAGGGGGTGGATGCCGCGCTCACCGACGCCGTCCGGCTCGCCCACCATCGGCGCGCCGTGAGGAACCACGACCGTTCCCCTCGCTCGACCTCGCCTGCGCTCGGCTATCCCTATCCGGTCGAGCGGCAGCTGGCGGATGCGGCGGCCGTGCTGGCCACCGCGCCACGATCCCTGGGAGCGGCCGCCGTGCTTGATCCGCTTCAGGCCGCCGTGCTCGGTGGTCGGATCTCGCGCCGAGGGGGAGCCACGATCCGGCTCGCGGCTCAGCTGGAGCCACTCCGATGGGCCAGCGCGGGATCGCTCGTGCGGCAGATCGAGCGTCGAACGGCGACCCCCGAGCCGTTGGCCGACCGCCTCGCCCGCTGGTCGATCGCCCCCCTGCCGGGTGTCCCGCTGTTCCTGGGCGTCAGCATTGCAGCGTTCCTGCTGGTCATCCTCATGGGCGGCTGGCTCGCGACGGGGCTCGCGACGGCCTGGGCGGCCACCGTCTCCCCGTTCCTGGGCTCGAGCGTGCCAACGGTCGTGCCGATCCCCGTGCTCGCGAACGCCCTGCTGTGGGCCCTCGACGGCGGGCTGCTATCGATGCTCTCCGTCGGCATCCCGTACGTGCTCACGTTCTATCTGCTGCTGGCGGTCCTCGAGGACTCCGGCTACCTGACCAGCGCGGCGGTCCTGATGGATCGGCTGTTCGGCGCGCTCGGGCTGCCCGGCCGGATGGCGATTCCGCTCCTGGCCGCCGCCGGGTGCAACGTGCCGGCCATCTACGGCACGCGGGCGCTGCGAACGCGACGGGAGCGCGTCCTGGGATCGTTCCTGGTGACACTCACACCGTGCTCGGCGCGGTCTGCGGTGGTGATCGCGGCGCTGGCGCCGTTCGCGGGCGTCGGAGCCGCCCTGGCGGCGTTCGGGGTGGTCGGGCTCGCCACGGTTGCCGCGGGCGTCGGCGCCAATGCCATCATCCCGGGCCGCCAGCCCTCGCTGGTCCTGGAGCTCGCCCCGCTGCGGTGGCCGGTTCCGCGCCATGTCGTCGCCAAGGCGTGGTTCCGGTTCCGGTCGTTCGTGATCACCGCCACCCCGATCATGCTGGCGGGGTCGCTGATCCTCGGTCTGATCTATGAAGCCGGCGCCTGGCAGGGCATCGCGACCGCGATCGGCCCCGGTGTCGAGGCCCTGCTCGGGCTGCCTGCGATCGCCGGGATCGCGCTGGTATTCGCCTTCCTGCGCAAGGAGCTGGCGCTCCAGCTGCTGCTCGTGTTCGCCGCGGTCCAGCTCGGTCGGCAGGCGTCCCTCGGAGAGCTGATGTCACCCGCCCAGCTGTTCGTGTACGCGGTCGTGTCCAGCGTGTCGGTCCCGTGCATCGCGACGCTGGCGGCCCTTCGAGGGGAGCTCGGCACGCGCGCGGCTGCCGGCATCAGCGCCGGCTCGCTCGCTCTCGCTCTCGGTGTCGGCGTCGTCCTCGCCCGGGTGCTCGGCATCGCGTGATGGTTCCGGCGCGCCGCCATTCATCGCGGACGCCGCCGTCGGTCCCGCGAGGTCGTCGTCGCCGAGACGGTCGTCGTCGCCGAGCCGCTCGAGGTCGACCGGACCATCGTCGTTGCCCGCGCGCGCCGTCAGCGACGCGATCGACGCCGCTTACGCCGCCAGCGTCGCCCACGACGTCGATGCCGCGATCCTTCCAATCAAGCGGAATGATCGAGGCAACGCAGCTGCACGGTGCCTGACCCTGGCTGCCCCGATTGAGCCTGCCGTGCCGCCCGAACGATCGGCGGCGTGGCCGATCGACAACCACGGCGGGTGGTCGGCCCGCGAAGCGCAGGAGCTGATGTCGCCCCCGCCAGGCCCTGGGCACCCGCCTGCGTGGCGGATGCACCGAATCTCGCGGTACTTCCGTTTGAGTGGAAGGATCCGGACAGGCGCCTGTGGGGCGATGCTCTTCGGGCGCGGCTGA
>Ga0307440_1001364_pt1 | contig 11890 bp, 5 predicted proteins | sample SalMarWE160410MG_FD_202150 | JGI IMG/M metagenome (GOLD analysis project Ga0307440, IMG submission 202150) | Salt marsh sediment microbial communities from the Plum Island Ecosystem LTER, Massachusetts, United States - WE1604-10 | ecosystem: Environmental > Aquatic > Marine > Intertidal zone >... | reverse complement strand
TCTCCGGCTCTTCCGGTGGCCATGGAGCGGACCCGGCTGTCACAACGGGCCGGGGCCGGGCTGGATCCCTGCGCGTCACTCCGCGTCACGCTGGATATGGCACCCGGCGAGCGAAAAGATATCATTGGCATGATGGGCCAGGCCAAATCGGTGGTCGGGGCACGGGAGCTGGTCATCAGGCATCAGGATGTTCAGAGCTTTGAGGACGCGTTTGTGCAGACGAAGGCCTGGTGGAATACCCTCCTGGGGACTATTGAAGTGCAGACCCCGGAACTGGCGACAGACCTGCTGATCAACCGCTGGCTGCAGTACCAGTCGCTTAGTTGCCGCATTTGGGGCCGTACGGCCTTTTACCAGTCGGGGGGGGCATTTGGTTTTCGCGATCAGCTGCAGGATATCATGGCCTTTTGCTACACCAGACCGGACCTGGCCCGGACCCAGATCCTGAAGGCAGTGGGCCGACAGTTCAAGGAAGGAGATGTCCAGCATTGGTGGCATGAACCTGCGGGGGCCGGGATCCGTTCGCGTATTTCCGACGACCTTCTCTGGCTCCCCTACGTGGTAGCCGAGTATGTCCGCACGACCGGTGATGCCGACATTCTGCAGGTCGAGGTTCCCTTCCTCGAAGCGGAGATGCTGACAGACGAGCAACATGAACAGTTTTCCACGCCGGAGATAAGCCTTGAACACGCCACGGTCTTTGAACACTGCCGACGTGCGGTCGGCCGCGGGTTGACGATCGGGCCACATGGCCTGCCCCTGATGGGAACAGGGGACTGGAACGACGGGATGAACCTGGTGGGTGCAGAGGGGAAGGGGGAGAGCGTCTGGCTCGCCTGGTTCCTCTGTGACTGTCTACTGGGTATGGCCGAACTGGCTACGGTTATGAAACAACCGAAAATGAGCACGACGTACCGTGAGGAGCGAGATGCCCTTATGAAGCGGATCGAACAGGTGGCCTGGGATGGAGAGTGGTATCTGCGAGGGACTTTTGATGACGGTTCGCCCCTTGGCTCCGCTGCAAATACCGAGGCAAAAATCGATTCCCTGCCTCAATCGTGGGCATGGCTTTCAGGCGCTGCCGAGCCCGGGCGTGCGGATCAGGCCCTGGAATCGGCCTGGCGGCATCTCATCCATGAGGCAGAAGGTCTGGCGCTGCTCTTTACCCCGCCTTTCGACCACTCGGAGCCTTCTCCCGGCTATATCAAAGGATACCCTCCGGGAGTGCGCGAAAACGGTGGCCAGTATACCCACGCTGCCCTGTGGATGGCCATGGCTCTGGCCCGTAAAGGAGATGGGGAGCGGGCGGTGAAACTGTTGCGTCTGCTCAATCCCATTGAGCACGCCCGCGATGCGTCTGCTGTCTGGCATTACGGGGTAGAGCCCTATGTGGTTGCAGCCGACGTCTACCGCCTGCCCGGCCGGATCGGCCAGGGTGGCTGGTCGTGGTATACCGGTGCCGCGGCGTGGATGTACCGAGCCTGGACTGAAGAGGTCCTGGGCCTTGAGATACGTGGAAAAACCCTGCGGATACATCCTGTTATCCCGTCTTCCTGGCCGGGATTCAGCCTTACCTATCGGCACGGTGAGACGGTCTATGAAATCCAGGTAGAGAATCCGGAAGGTTGTGAGTACGGTGTTGCCTGGGTGGAGATGGACGGAAGGCGTGTGACCGATGGTGTCATCTCTTTGGAAAGAGAATTGATAAAACATCGGGTAATAGTCAGAATGGGAGTTTCGAAAGGAGCGGGCGAACAGACCCAAATGCTTCATGAGGGAGAGTGTGGCGCTGGTCCGGACCGGTCAGACAGGAATTGAAAACGGATTTTACGAGCAAGACTTCTCCGCTAGCAGCTCTCCTCCTGTGATACTCCGGTATGATCACCTAACATCCACAAGGGTGGATAAGTGCCTTGGAGGTTATTCAAACTTCTGATTGTCAAATTTATCTCAAGATTTCTTGTTTTTTTTAGTACAGCTTATATTGGGTAAGGCACAAAATATCAGCAATGACCGGAAAGATGCGGAATACCATTGGAGCAGGGCAGAGTGCAGGTAAAGCCAACAAACGTCTGTAGGTATCGGAGAGCAAAATGACATCCAGGAAAAAGAAGAAAACCGAAACAGCAGGTGCAACGAACAGTGCCTCAACCATCAAGGCAGAGACGCTTGCTGTGAAGGCCCCAGAGATAAAGGAAGAATCCGGGAATTCCACGCTCGGGTTTCCCATCGTCGGCATCGGGGCATCTGCTGGTGGACTGGCGGCCTTCGAGGCCTTTTTTTCCGGCATGCCCACTGACGTCGCTCCCGGAATGGCCTTCGTGCTGGTGCAGCATCTGGCCCCGGACCACAAGAGCATCCTCACCGGTCTCATCCGGCGCTACACCACCATGCAGGTCTTCGAGGTAACAGATGGGATGGAGGTTTCACCCAACTGTGCCTACATCATCCCGCCAGGACGCGACATGGCCTTTTTAAACGGTGCGCTCCAGTTGTTTGAACCGAGCGCCCCCCGGGGGCAGCGTCTGCCCATCGACTACTTCTTCCGGTCGCTGGCTCAGGATCAGCACGAGCGGGCCATCTGCATTGTGCTTTCCGGCACCGGCAGCGATGGAACCCTTGGCGTCCGTGCGATCAAAGGTGAGGGTGGCATGGTTATGGCCCAGTCCCCCGATTCCACCGAATACGACGGCATGCCACGCAGCGCCATCGCCACCGGACTGGTCGATTACCAGCTGCCGCCTTCCGAGATGGCGGCACAACTCATAGCCTATGCGGCACACGCCTTCGGCAAACATCCCAGGTCTCCCATCACCTCGCCGCCCACGATCGAAAACGTACAGAAAAAGATCTTCGTCATGTTGCGGGCCCAGACCGATCATGATTTTTCCCTCTATAAACCGAGCACGATTAATCGCCGTATCGAACGACGCATGGCCGTCCACCAGATTAAAAAGATAGACGACTATGTCAAGTATCTGCAGCGGACGCCTGCCGAGGTCGAAGCACTCTTTCGTGACCTGCTGATCGGCGTGACCAATTTCTTTCGTGATCCCGAGGCCTTTAAGGTCCTTGAGGAACATATTCTCCCCAGTCTTTTTGACGGCAGACCGGGAGACAGCACGGTCCGTGTCTGGTCGCCGGGTTGCTCAACCGGCGAAGAGGCCTATTCCATTGCCATTCTTCTGCAGGAGTGCCTTGAGGACTTGAAACAGAGCTACAAAGTGCAGATCTTTGCCACCGATATCGACAGCCGTGCAATTGCCACGGCCCGCACCGGTCTCTATCCGGCTAGCATCGCCATTGACATAACTCCTGAACGGCTGGCACGTTTTTTTTCAACTGAAGCCGACGACAGTACCTATCGCATTCACAAGAGCATCCGGGACATGGTGGTCTTTTCCGAGCAGGACGTAATCAGAGACCCGCCGTTTTCCAAACTCGATCTGATCAGTTGCCGCAATCTCCTGATTTACATGAGCGGTGAGCTGCAGAAGAAGCTTATTCCTTTATTCCATTACGCGCTCGGCCCGGGCGGATTCCTCTTTCTGGGCACCTCGGAGAGCGTGGGAGAGTTTAGCGATCTGTTTGCCGTTAAGGATGTTACAGCTAAGGTGTTTAAACGAAAACAGGATGTTCACAGTGCTGGCCGCACGGCCCTGGGCCGATTTCTCCCATCGCTTGTAACCCGTGAAGAAACCGCTCTGCAGGTAGCCGAAAAGAGAGGAGTTCCCGGAAAACTGTCCCTAAGGGAGCTGACCGAACGGGCACTGCTGCAACAGGTTGCCCCGACCGGCGCGCTGGTCAATAATCGCGGAGACATCCTCTATCTCCATGGCCGCACCGGCATGTACCTGGAACCTGCCCCGGGTGAGACAGGTATCAACAACGTCTTGAAGATGGCCCGCGAAGGACTGCGACACGAGTTGACGACGGTTCTGCAGAAGGCGGTGAAGACTAACGAGATCATGCGTTCCCCCGGCCTGCGGGTCAAGACCAATGGTGACTTCAGCTTGGTCAACCTGACCATCCTCCCCGTGGTTACCGGCCCTTCGGTAACGACTGAGGCGCCTCTTTTCCTCATAATTTTGGAGGAAGTGGAGCAGGTTTATAGTGATCCGGCGACACATCCTGATGGCAATGATGCTTTGGCGGAGTTCAAGGCCAACGTAGATATCGCAACGCTCAGGCAGGAACTGCGGGCCAAGGAAGAATATCTCCAGGCGGCCAACGAGGAGTTGGAGACCTCCAATGAAGAGCTCAAATCCTCGAACGAAGAGATGCAGTCGGTGAACGAGGAACTGCAATCCACCAACGAGGAGCTGGAGACCTCCAAGGAGGAGTTGCAATCGGTCAATGAAGAGCTGGCCACGGTCAACGCTGAGCTGCAGACCAAGGTGGCCGATCTGACCACGGCCAACAACGACATGAACAATCTGCTGGCAGGGACCGGTATCGCCACCGTTTTTGTGGATCATGGGCTGCGCATCCTGCGTTTCACACCGGCAGCCAACCGGATTATCAACCTGATCCCGGACGACGTGGGACGGCCCGTAGGGCATATCGTTTCCAACCTGATCGGTTATGACCGTCTTATCAAGGACGTGCAGACTGTATTGGACACCCTGGTTCCACAAGAGATGGATGTGCAGACAGCGGAGGACAAGTGGTACACCATGCGTATCCTGCCCTACCGCACCCTCGACAACATTATCGAAGGCGCGGTGCTGACCTTTGTGGACATTACCCAGGAGAAGAAAAACCAGGAGGCGCTCAAAACTGCGCAGGAAGAAATTCAAACGCTTCGCGGTATCATCCCCATCTGCGCCAACTGTAAAAATATCCGCGATGACAAGGGGTTCTGGAGCCAGGTGGAAAGCTATATCAGCGAGCGCACCGATGTCCAGTTTAGTCATAGTATTTGCCCCATTTGCATGAAGAAACTCTATTCCGAGTACCTGGATGATAAAAATGAATCGGAGAGTGACTGCGATAAATAATGTCTGATATAAGAATCAATCGAATGAAACCGATGCGTCGAAAATGGAGGCTTTTTTCATGAGCAGTGATCGATCCTCTAAAAACAAGGGAGAAAAACTCAAGAAGATCGGATCTCATGCTCAACGGATCCATTCCTTTCTTGAGGTTTTTGACGTCCTTTTAGGATCAGTTCGCGAACCCATCGTCATCCTTGATCCCGCCTTGAAGGTGGTAAAGGCCAATTATTCCTTTTTCCGTACATTCAATCTCGCCCCCGATGAGGTGGAAGGGGTAACCTTCTATGATCTTGGCAACCGGCAATGGGATATTCCGCGGCTGAGAGAACTGCTTGAGGACATTCTTGCCCAAAAGACAGCCGTCAGTGACTTTGAGGTGGAACATACGTTTGAGGGCCTGGGTTCGAAGATTCTGCAGCTGAATGCCAGATGGATTGTAAGAGAGGAAGACGAAACGTGGTTGATCTTTATGTCCATTTACGATGTAACTGATCGCGAATATTACAAAAGAGGCCTAGAGGAACTTGTTGAAAAGCGCACGGCCGACCTTGTCGTGGCAAGGGAAGAGGCGGAAAACAAGAGACTCACTGCTGAGACAGCCTTAGTCGAAATAAAAAAATTGAAAGACCAGTTGGAGGCGGAACGAGCCTATCTCCAGGATGAAATAAAGCTGGAATACAACTTTGAGAATATTATCGGCCAAAGTGATGGGCTCAAATACGTCCTCTATAAGGTCGAGCAGATTGCCGGCAGCAATACCACCGTTCTGATTTTAGGCGAAACGGGAACCGGAAAAGAGTTGGTTGCCCGTGCCGTTCACGGCCTGAGCCTGCGTAAAAAACGGGCGTTGGTAAAAGTAAATTGCGCAACCCTGCCGACAAGTCTTATCGAGAGCGAGCTGTTTGGTCATGAGAAAGGCGCCTTCACCGGGTCTGGAGCCCGTCGTCTGGGACGATTCGAAGTCGCCAACGGCACCACCCTCTTTCTCGATGAAATAGGAGAGTTGCCCTTGGAGCTCCAGGCAAAACTGTTGAGGGTCATCCAGGATGGCGAGTTTGAACGACTTGGCAGCTCGCATACCCTCAAGGTCGATACACGGATCATTGCCGCTACCAATCGAAATCTGGAGGAAGAGGTCCGAAGAGGCCGTTTTCGTGAAGATCTCTGGTACCGTTTGAATATTTTCCCGATCACCGTACCACCGCTTCGGGATCGTTTAGTGGACATCCCGCTTCTGGTGGATTTTTATGTCAAGAAGATTGCCAAGCGGTTGGGCAGGATCATTGAAATCATTCCGGCAGGCGTAATACATGCCCTGGAGGGCTACCACTGGCCTGGGAATGTTCGAGAGCTGGAAAATGTCCTTGAACGGGCGGTGATTAACTCATCAGGCCCAAAGCTGCGTCTTGTCGATGAACTCAGGAGGCCGTCCAAAGAGGTGCATCCCAGCCTGGAAACCTTGGAATCGGTTGAACGGGACCATGTTACGCGGGTGCTTGCACAAACGCAGTGGAAAATCAGTGGGAAAAACAGTGCGGCTGAAATCCTCGGCCTTGACCGCAGTACATTACGCGCCCGCATGCGTAAACTCAATATTCAAAAATCATAAACGCTCATTCCTATGAAATGAACTGCAGGCAGAGTTGAAACGGAACACCTTCTCGCGAAGGGTCATATTTGACCATTTGGGCAAATATGACCCTCCGTTGAGGATATTGATGACGGCTCCATGGATCCGTTTTCACCTCATTATTCTTCAATATCAAAATGATGGGTGATGTACCCCGGGTATTCAAAACCTGGCACAATGATTGCTTTATAAGGAATAACCCGGAGTTCTCATGAATACTGTGTGAAATTTTGAAGTAATGAGTTTTTCCAGAATATATTTGCTCTCTTGAGTAAAATAGGAACAATGTTCATGAGACATGCGGGATAGTGCATACCTGCACGACATGGACGAGAGGGTTTTTTTCAGGAAGACCTCGGATGACGAATCCTTATCATCTCTCCAACTGGCACTGACTTTGTACGTACCAACTCCACTATGAGGCAAGAGCATGAAAAACACGCACATCTTTGCCATTAAGGATTGCGCTCTCATTACCATCGCCACCGGACGTAAGGCTATGAACCTTGCCGAACTGCGTGAAAATCTAAAGGATGTCGGCAGCGACAGTATCTACCATCATTTCTGGGGAGGCCTGCTGGCTCCCCGTTTTGATGAGCGCGAATTCCACAACGATTTTGCGGGTTGGGCCCGTCATAGCCTGCGCGAGCCTGAACTGGCCGAGCGTCTGGCCGCCATCAATCCTGCACAAGGCCAGGACATGGAAACAATCCGCCAGGAAATCCTCGATTTCATTGATGACCGTATGGACCAAAATGAGATTTCGCACTGGATGCCGGCGGCCAGACAATTCGAGTTTTTACGGAGCCAGTTAGTTGTTTTTGACACCCGGCGCCGTATGGAAAAGCCCGGGGATCTGGCCGAGCAGATACCGAAGATGTCAACGAGTAGCATCTTCTACCATTTCATTGATGCCCGCAGGCGGATGAAAGATCCCATCGATGATTTCCGTTTCTGGCTGACCGGCTTCGGGGTGGAATACGATGACCTTTGTGCGCAACTTGCCGCCATTGACCCCTTTTTTTCCAGTCTCAGCCAGATCCGTCAGGAACTGGCCGAACTTTTCATTGCCTATTTCGAGGGAGGCACCATATGAGCAAGCTACTCGATTCCTTTGCCGCCATAACCGGTCCCGATGTCATCAATCACCTCAGACAGCTGGCGGAATCGCTACACGGTGCCAAGGTCATCCACGTCAACTCCACCCGGGTCGGAGGTGGAGTGGCAGAGATCCTCGAAAAGCTGGTGCCGCTTTTTAATGAACTTGGCCTTGATACCAGCTGGGAGATAATCAGCGGTGGTGCGGATTTTTATCAGTGCACCAAGTCCATGCATAACGCGCTGCAGGGCAACCACGTGCACATCGCCTCGCCACTCCTTGCTGCTTATGAGCAGGCCAATAAAGCCTGCGCAGAGACCCTGCGGACAAAATTGACCGAGGCTGAATTCGTTCTCATCCATGATCCACAGCCCGCCGGTCTCCTTGAGCACTGTCCGGATCGGCACGGCAAATGGATCTGGCGTTGCCACATCGACGCAAGTCATCCCTATCGTCCGGTATGGAAGTATCTGCGCGGGAAGGTAATTAATTACGATGCCAGCATCTTTTCCCTTCCTGCTTTTGCCCAACAGCTGCCCCACCCCCAATATATTATACCGCCCAGTATCGATCCCTTGAGCGACAAGAACATCGAGTTATCGCAGGAGGAGGTGAACCGCGTCTTTGTCAAGTTCGATCTTGATCCGGCCCGGCCCCTTCTGGTGCAGGTTTCCCGCTATGACCGATTCAAAGATCCTGTCGGAGTTATCCAGGCCTACCGCATGGCCAAACAATTTATACCCGACCTGCAGCTGGTTCTGGCCGGCGGCGAGGCCAGCGACGATCCGGAAGGGGAAGCGGTCCTCACCGAGGTGCGCGAGGTAGCGGGCAACGACCAGGATATCCACATCCTTCTCTTGGCCCCGGACGCCCATCGTACCATTAACGCCCTGCAGCGGGCCGCCGATATTGTGCTGCAGAAATCGACCAGGGAAGGCTTCGGCCTCACCGTCACCGAGGCCATGTGGAAGAGCAAGCCGGTAATCGGCGGCGATACAGGCGGCATCCGGCTGCAGGTCATTAATTATCATACTGGTTTTCTCGTCAATACCCCGGAAGGGGCGGCTCTCCGGATCCGGCATCTTTTTCACAACAAACAACGCATGCAGGAGATGGGCAGAAAAGGCAAAGAATACGTCCGGGAAAATTTCCTCCTGACCCGGCACCTCCGGGAGTATCTCACTTTGCTGCTCAGTCTGCGCCATGGCAACGAATACCGTATCGATCTGAGTTGAACTTTCATGCCATCCGGCAAGAAGCTTTAACTTTTGATGCACCATGGCCCATCAAAATTTCTGACAACGGTGGCAGCTTATCCGCCCCAAAACCGTTTTTGGGGGCCTGTTTAATCTTACAGATGCAATTGAAACGGAGAGCTTTACCAAATGGTTGCCTATGACCATTTGGGCAAATATGACCCTTTTCCCAGGGTATTGATGACTGTCCTCTGAATATTTCTTCACCTCATTATTCTTAGATATCAAGATGAAGGGGATGATTCCCCGCTCGCTTTTAACCTGGCACAAAGAATGCAGCTAGTACCCTGAAAATTCTTTTCTTGTTTTCAATAAAGATTTTGGTTCTTCCGGATTGTTCCTTTCAGCTTTACAAAAGTACGCTTCATTCGGATAAACCAAGATTTTCGTGAAGGTACGTATCCCTTTTATCGGGGTTAGCCCGGATTTCTCATGAACACTGTGTCAATTTGGGTAGAGTTCAAGAGATCCAACACAATCTGAGAAAACTCATTTATTACCAAATTCACGCAGTGTTCACCAACGGTCAGTTCATGCGGCACCATCATCTTCAGTCTTTTGACAGTGTATATAGTCTACTCTCGTTCACTGCCAAAAACTTCGAACCTGACGCCACCTGAACTGATAAGAAAATCAAAACATAACATCAAAGGGAGTACAGAAATGAAAAAGGTACCGTTCCTATTAATTGCTGCTTTACTATTTGGGATATCGACAGTTGCCTTCGCCGTAAAAGGCGAGAACTATTCGAGCACTATCAAGGTGTTTCGCGATTCACCAGCCACGGCAAAATTCTTTAAGCATTCATATGGCTATGCAGTCTTTCCAGCCATCGGTAAGGCCGGATATGTAATCGGCGGATCCTATGGTACGGGGCAGGTCTATCGTGGAGGAACAGTAACGGGAAAAACATCTGTTATTGCAGGATCTATCGGGTTTCAGATAGGCGGCGAAGTCTACAGCGAAATCATCTTCTTCAAAGATAAGAGAGCCTACAATGAATTTACCAGCGGGAATTTCGAATTCGGCGCCAATGCCCAGGCGGTTGCCGTAACCACAGGAGTCCAGGCCCAGGCTGGTACTGCAGGTACCAATGCCGGTGCCAGCGCCGGCTCGAAGAGCGGTGTCCAGGCCGAAAATGACTATGTCAACGGCTCAGCACCCTTTGTGCACACGACGGGAGGTCTCATGGCCGGAGTTTCCGTCGGGGGCCAGAAGTTTACCTTTGAACGTCTGTAATATCTGCTGAGGCCCCCAGAGGAGCGTCCGAAAGCGATGCCCTCTGCCGGTTTGTTCCTTTCAGCTTTCCCGAAGTACGTTTCATTGGGATGAACCCTTTTGGGTTTCACCACTGGATTTCTTATCACATTCTTATGTATAGAGGATAACGGCACTATGAATACTAAGTCAAAAGCCTATCTCGTTGGTGGTGGGATTGGATCCCTTGCTGCCGCCGCTTTCATGATCCGTGACGGCAAGTTGCCAGGGGACAATATTTTCATCCTTGAAGCGGCGTCTGACATGGGCGGCAGCCTGGACGGAGCCGGCGACCCCGATCGGGGCTACACGTTGCGCGGTGGGCGCATGTTGACCACCGACAACTATGAATGTACCTGGGATCTTTTCAAATCGATACCCTCTTTAATCAGCGCCGACAAAACCGTATTCGATGAGACCGTGGAATTTAACGAGAAACACCATTCTCATTCAATGGCACGGCTTGTTGATCGCAGGCGTGCGAAGGTCCCGGTGACGTCCATGGGATTTTCGATGCATGACCGTTCGGAACTGTTGAAACTCAGCCAGACCGACGAAGAGACGCTGGCATCAAGCTGCATCACTGACTGGCTTTCACCCGGGTTCTTCGAGACTGAATTCTGGTATTTGTGGTCTACCACCTTTGCCTTCCAGCCTTGGCACAGCGCTGTTGAACTCAAGCGCTACCTGCTCCGGTTCATGCTCGAGTTTTCCCGTATCGAAACGCTGGCAGGCGTCAAACGAACTATCTATAACCAGTACGACTCCATGGTTCTTCCCCTGCAGGCCTGGCTCAAAAGCCAGGGTGTCCATATGGTCACCGACTGCACGGTGACCCACTTTGATCACACGTACGAAGCGGGTTTGTTCAGCATCACCGGCATCCATTGTCTGCGGCACGGCGCCAGCGAAGAACTGGCCGTTAAAGACGGAGACCTGGTGTTCATGCAAAACGGCTCCATGACCGAGGCCTCCAGCCTGGGTTCGATGACGAGTCCGCCTGAAAAGTTGACCAAGGCGCAGAGTGGCGGTTGGTCGCTCTGGGAAAAGCTGGCGAAGAACCATTCAAACTTCGGCAAGCCCGGGATCTTTAACAGCTGTATCGCCCAGTCATGCTGGGAGTCGTTCACCGTTACCCTGAAGGATACCGCGTTCTTTGACAGGATGTATGAATTCAGCGGCAATGAACCGGGAACCGGCGGTCTGGTAACGTTCAAAGACTCGAATTGGTTGATGTCCATTGTGCTGGCTCATCAGCCTCACTTTGCCAACCAACCGGATGATGTTCAAGTATTCTGGGGATACGCGCTGTTTCCGGACCGAATTGGTGATTTTGTCGCCAAACCGATGGCCGATTGTACCGGTTCGGAAATTCTCACTGAACTCTGTGGGCATCTGCGATTTGACAGGGAGACCGTTGCCTCGGCCATCTGCATTCCTTGCAGAATGCCCTATATCACCAGCATGTTCATGCCTCGTACACGGGGTGATCGACCGCTGCCGGTACCGGAGGGATGCAGGAACCTCGCCTTTGTCAGTCAGTTTGTCGAAATTGCTGATGATGTGGTCTTTACGGTGGAATATTCGATACGGGCAGCCCAGATGGCGGTTTACAAACTGCTTCATATTGATCGCAAGATCCCGCCATCTG
>Ga0307440_1001363_pt1 | contig 11911 bp, 7 predicted proteins | sample SalMarWE160410MG_FD_202150 | JGI IMG/M metagenome (GOLD analysis project Ga0307440, IMG submission 202150) | Salt marsh sediment microbial communities from the Plum Island Ecosystem LTER, Massachusetts, United States - WE1604-10 | ecosystem: Environmental > Aquatic > Marine > Intertidal zone >... | reverse complement strand
ACCCTCGCCCCAACTACCGCCCAGGGTATCCGCAAGCTGATTCAGGCCCTGCGGCGCGGCGAGTACGTCGGAATCCTGCCAGATCAGGAGCCCAAGGGAAAGACCGGGGCCGTGTTCGCACCGTTTCTTGGGGTTCCGGCCTACACCATGCTCTTGGTAAGCCGGCTTGCCAGAGCCACCGATGCCCGTGTGGTATTCATGTTTGCCGAACGACTCTCAGCGGGACGCGGTTATCACATCCATTGTATTGAGGCGCCCGCAGAGGTTTCCGCGAGCGACGATGTGGAGGCAGCCGCGGCCCTCAACCTCGGCATCGCGCAATGCGTCCGCGTGTGCCCGGAACAATACGTCTGGCCCTATAAACGATTTCGGACCCGCCCTCCGGGTTTCCCACAGGTCTACCAGGGGCCACTTTGAGGTCTCGCCGCAGATCTGGATCCACTGAGTCTCCAGACACTTGGGCTGCGGGCGGGGCCCCGTTCCCCGTGCTTGCGATGAAAACCATGCCTTACCCAGTGAGGCGTCGGACGGCGCATCACTCAATCGTGGCTGTGGTTGAATCGCTCTCCCCTTTGTTGTCTTTCCAAGAGAGCTCTATCCTGTCGCCCTTCGATGCCCCCTTGAACTTGAAGGCGATATAGGGATTCCGGGAGACACCGCTGCTCCAGTAAGCCGTCATGACGGTCTTGTCTTTCCACTTGCAGACGACCTCTTTGATGAAGTGGGCTGGGATGACCTCGCCGGTCTTCTTGTCCTTTACCAGACCGGTGTCCATCGGATGAGTAATCAGCGCCTTCACCTCGGTCACGCCATCTCTGACCCGGGCGCGAATCCTAATCGTGTTTGCCATCTTCTCTGCCTCGAAGCCCTATCTCAGTGGTTGGTCAGGCTCAGCCGCCGCAGCCGCCGATGGTTACCTTCACTTCCTTCGCTGCGCTGTACAGCTTGTCGCCCACCTTGGCAATGGCGATCACCTTTGCCGTCTTGGCCATCTTGATGCGGGTCGAGACAAATCCGACTGCTCCCGGTCCCATGTCGAACGATGCAATCAATGGGGTCGGATTCCCGGCGGCGACGATCGAAATGGACTGAATCCCGTCCATGCTCGCTTCTACGGTGACCGGAACTACGGCTCCGTTCTCCGCAATCTCAGGCGCCTTGACCTTTATCTTGTCGCTCGCTTCCAGTTTGGTGGTGCCAAACAGGTCGTTGAGGCCATTGTCTACTGTTTTCGCCGTGAATGCAGCCGCAGGCCAATCGGCTAAGACTGCCTGCGGCGTGAGGATGCCTGAGCTGATTGCTACACCAACGGCGCCAGCGGTCAACGACCCCTTGAGCACAACTCTGCGTTTTGCATCAATCATCTGTTGTCTCCTCTCAAGCAAGGGCTTGGGGTTAAGGAAGCAGCTGGGGGCAAACGGCCCGTCGGGTCGGGCAGGGTCCGAGGTGCCGACCCAAGCCAGCGTACGCGGGCCGGCTGAGTCGCCGCAGCCACAGCACGGGTGCCCTCTCCTCATAGAGCCCCATCGTACCCAAGGCCGCAACAACCGACGGGTGCTCCTCCTCGTGTGGAAATCTTGTCTCTTCGGGTGCCGAGCGGTGCAGCAGCGCATCAAGGAGCCAGCGAGGCCCGCAAGCATATGCGCCCGCCACAGCATCCGAATGGCTTCTATTCCTTACGGTCTGTCGCAGGATCAAGCTTAACCGACTGGGTTTAGCGTGGAAACCAGATTTGTGCTCAGTCCGATTTCTTCAGGTCCTTCTGCTCTTCCTTGAGGGTCTCCAGCCGTGCCTGGATCCGCGCCTGGTCCTGGAAATTGATCCCAGACTGCGTCAACGCAAATTCGAGCTCTCGTATGGCCGGCTCCAGGTCTCCTTCTGCATGGAGGTACTCAGCCCGGTAGAGGTAGGTGGATCCTTTCCGCCCCGCCATGCGAGCGGCATCGTACATGAGTTGGTACATGAAAGGTGTAGGAGGGTGCGCTCGCGCGACGCCTTCCAGCTCGCGCAGAGCCTTCCCGGCTTGGCGGTTGTTCATCAGCATCCGGGCATAGGCAACGTGCAAAGGCAGGTCGTCCGGCCGCAACTCGACAGCTGCCGCTATCTGCTTAATGCCTTCTGACGGCTTGCCGCTCTTTGCCTCCAGGTCCGCGTCGAGGATGATGAAGTCTGTCTGTTGCGGTCGCTGGCTCAGCAGGCTTGAGGCCAATCTGCTGGCCTCCCCCACGTTTCCAGCCTTCTCCAATGCCAAGGCGTAGCCGAAGCGCTCCGCCGTTTCGCTGCGATATCGGTGACTCGACAAGGTGGAACGAAAATAGTTGGCTGCCCGGTTCGGATCGGTGTACGAGCGCTCGCGCAACCGCGCCTGCAACAGGTAATAGCTCAGACCGTCGGGATGTTGGCGGTGCGGACCATAGCTCTCGGCGCGTCCCAGGGCGTCCGCGATCCGATTTGTAGTGACCGGGTGGTCCTGCAGGATGGCCGGCGCATCGGTGTCGGACACGCGGCTCAGCTTGGAAAGACGCTCAAAGAAGCCGGCCATTGCATAAGGGTCGAAATGCGCCGCGGCGAGGGTCGCAATGCCGACGCTGTCCGCTTCCTTTTCGTCCTCTCGGGTGAAGTTGATCGCGTGCTGGGCCATGACCCCCCCGAGACCGGCAATGGCCGCGACACCCGCCTGGGGGTTCACCTGGGCGCCGAGCAAGGCGCCGGCGACGAGCAGGGCGGTTGCCGGGATCGTCAGGCGCTGGCTGTCTTCGATTGACCGCAGGATGTGGTGCTGCTGGATGTGGCCCATCTCGTGGGCAATCACCGCGGCCAGCTCGCTCTCGCTGTCGGTTGCGAGCACCAAGCCGGTATAAACGCCGATGTATCCCCCCGGTCCGGCAAATGCGTTGATTACGGGCTGGTCGATGAGAAAGAAGGTGTAGCGTGTGTCGCTGCTTCCGCTTGCTGCCGCTAGGCGCCGTCCCAGCCGCACCAGGTAATCGGTGAGCATCGGGTCGTCGATGACCGGCAGCTCGGTCCGGACGCTGCGGATAAATGCCTGCCCCAGCCGCCGCTGCGCGGCGGGGGACATGACCGCGTCCTCCGAGCTCGCGAGATCCGGAAGCCGAAACTGTTGTCCGATTGTCCCGCGGCTATAGCCGAAAACGCCGCTCGCTATCCCAAGAGTCAGCAGGAGATGCAGGGACCAGCGGGGGCGGCCGGGGAATTTCATGCTGTCCTCTGAGCGCGTCCAGCGTACAGAGCTCCGTCGATGGGCGAGTAGTGTATCAGCGGCTGCAACGCACCCGCCAACGCCGACTGTTGATCCGGTTTGGCTGGCTCAGGCGGTTGTCGAGACAACGTTCCACAGCGCGCTCCCATAGGCGTTGGTGGAAACTGCCTTAGTTGAGCTGGATGCGTTGACCCCAAGGGACCTTTGATTTGCCCTTGACCAGCCAGATGACCGGGTAGGCCGGCTCCTTCGCGGGGAACTCACCCTCTGCGTCGGTGAAATAGACCAGTAGGTCTGGCCGAAGGTCTTCGCAGTCGACCCAGGAGAAGACGGGGACGAAACTGGTACCGCCCCCGCCCTGGATCTCCTGGGGCTGCTTAAACTCCTGCCAGGGGTCGAAGACCCACGGGGCACCCTCGCATAGCTTGGCGTCGCACGGCAAGAATGTCACCCGGGCCCGCACCTGCCCCTTCAGGGCATTGATTTCCGCGACAAACTCCTCGACCTCCGCGTCCTTGATTGAGCCGGAGGTGTCCACGGCGACCACCAGATCCAGCTGGTGACTGCGAAGTATGGGCAGGATGAACTCTCCCTCGCGCCGGGAGGGGCGCATGTAGCTGTAGTCGTCGCGGGCGGCGGCGGTCATGTACCTGGCCAGAAGCATCCGCCACGGGAGCTGGGGCTGCAGCAGATGGTCGATCATGCGGGCCAACTCCCCGCCGAGCTTGCCTGCCTGCATGGCCTGCTGGGCGGCTCCGGCCATCCGTTGCTGCCACTGGACGCTCAGGGTTTCCTGCTCGTCGGGTGTCAGCGGTTGTGGTCGGGCGGCCCCCTGGTTGGGGTCCGGCTCTGCTCGTACCTTGGCGGTGCTCTCCTGATCTGCCTGGTCCCCTTGGTCCTGTGGGGGGCGTTTGTTCAGGTCATCCTCCCGCAGCCCGCTGCTCGCACCCTGGCTACTGCCCTCACTGTCGTAGGCGTGCCGGTCGAGGGTCTCGGACTCGTCCTCGTCGTCGATGAGTGGATAGATCTCCTCCGCGGTCATACCACGGTACATAGGCATGACCAAGGTATTCGGCGGGGGTTTCAGTCCGTCGTCGATCAGGAGCGGATTGATGGCATAGTCGCAGGCCAGGTCCCAACGATGCTTGACCCGGTGCTGACGCCGGGCGAAATGGGAGAGGGCGCAGTGCAGGGCCTCATGGGCGAGCATGAACTGCGTCTGATCCAGGCTCAGGGCGTCGATGTATTCCGGGTTGTAGTAGAAGGCGCGGGCGTCAGTCGCCGTCGTTGGACACCAATCCTGCTTGGCCACGTGTGTGGGCAGACGGAGCACCAGGGCTCCGAGGAATGGCTTCTCAAGAATCAGTCGCGTGCGGGCCGCGGCAAGCTTGGTCTCGATGGCCTCGATGTCGGCAGTCATGGGGCGCTGCTACTCATACAGCATGACATCGGAGATGGCCTTCGCCCAGTCCGCGAAGGCGGGTATCTCGAAGAGCTCGTTCCCGATCGCGCGATGGAGATCAGATACCAGCATGACCCCCATCTCCCGCTGGGGAAAGCGGCGGGCGTAGACGAGGATGTTGCCGATCACCTGCTCGGCGTGATCTTCCTCCCGAGCCCGTATCGCCCTGCCCACCAGAGCGGCCGCGACCGCGTACTGAAGGTCGATCTCCCTGGGGACAGGCACCTCTTCCCCGGCGATGATGGCGTCGAGGTCCGGCATCTGGTCGAGGCTGTTGACAAAGGCGTGGAGCTCGATCCCGGCGGCGGGCCCTACGCAGGCCTGCAGGGCGCCCTGCAGCAGGCGGGGGTGGTCTTCGAACTTGCGTAGTCCCCGGTGGGCGAACTCCCACGAGCGCGGGGACGGGAAGGCCATCGGGTTATGGGCCGGGTCGAAGTCGAACAGGAGCTCGGGCCGGAAGCGCAGGAAGGCGATCACGCGCTCGTCGATGCCGCTCGCATAGGCCCAGGCGACCCAGTCGTCCAGATGTGTCTCCACCTCGAAGTGGGAGAACCGGTTTGCCAGTGGGGCCGGCATGGCGTAAGTGACGCCGCGATCCCCCTGGCGGTTTCCTGCCGCAAAGATCGCCCAGTGATCCGGCACCCGATAATCACCGAGACGGCGATCCAGGATGAGCTGGTACGCAGCGGCCGACACGGCCGGCGGTGCCGAGTTGATCTCGTCCAGGAATAAGATCCCCCGCCGTCCATGCCGCTCCGCGTTCGGAAGCATGGCCGGTACCGCCCAGTCCACCCGGTCCTCGACCCGAAATGGGATGCCCCGCAGGTCGCTGGGCTCCATCTGAGACAGGCGGATATCGATGACAGGGGCACCGTGCTTGACCGCGACCTGGCCGACCATCTGAGACTTGCCGACGCCAGGCGGGCCCCACAGCATGACGGGGGTGTGGTGGCCCTCGGCGGTGCTGAGAAACTCCCGGTCGAGGACGCGTAAAAGGTGTGCAGGACGCATTGGGCTTCCGAACTGATGCTAGGGTGAGACAGGGAACGGACGTGGGATTGGTCACCTCGGACACCGACTATCGGCGCCGCCGGTTGGGCTCAGACCCCGCGCTTATACATGCGTCTTCCGGGGGTCGTCCACAAGTCCATGACCAGGCAGCGGTTCCTGCGGCCCTGGCAGTGCACTAGCGGACATTAGAAAAACGAACTATTCTAATCGGCCCTTGCGCCGACGGGGCGTAGACAACGGCGGCTGCGCTTGCGGAAATCCCTTGACGACGGGTAAGCAGGGTTGAGTGGCTGGTTGTCTGTATCCGCAAAAACTGGGTAGAATTGTAAGAGTTTTACCTGCTACTTAATGACGCTCGGAGACCGGAAATGAATCAGTTTTACTACGACGCCGTGACCAAAATGGAGCAACTGGGTGTCGATGACGAGTACATCCAGGGTTGGCAGTGCGGGTTCCTGCACAATCCGAAGCGGGAGGAACAGCGCTTGACCGAGGCCTACGAGGCGGGGTTTAGCGACGGCGAAGAGAAGAACACTGACAATTTCGGCGAGTGGGTTAAGAGCTGATGCGGCTTTGAGTCGGCAAGAAGGGCGGGGCAACCCGCCTTTTTTGTTGCGGAGGTTGACGCCCAGTTTGCGATGGGCCTCATCGTGATTGCATCGGATGTCGCAGCGCGACCACCCAATCGAGCCGGATGACCCCTCGTCGCCTGTCCTGTCCGGGTTCAGCCGCCCGACCCGCCTGTGGTTCAATCAGAATTTCGCCGCTGCCACCGAGCCCCAGACCCGTGGCTGGCCGGTTATCGCCGGGGGCGCCCATGTTCTGATCACGGCCCCCACGGGCAGCGGGAAGACACTTGCTGCCTTCCTTTCCGCCATCGACCGGCTGTCCCGCGCGGAGGGGGAGGCAGGGCCCGGTGTGCGCGTTGTCTACGTTTCGCCGCTAAAGGCGTTGGTCTACGACATCGAGCGCAATCTCCGGGCACCCCTCGCCGGTATTCGGCGGGCTGGCGAGGGATTGGGGGAAACCATCCGCTTACCGAGGGTCGCCATCCGAACAGGGGACACCAGCCAGCAGGAGCGGCAACGGCAGCTCCGGGAGCCCGCGGAGATCCTGGTGACCACTCCGGAATCCTTGTTCCTGATCCTGGGCTCCAAGGCGGCGGCCCACTTGGCGGCGGTGCATACCCTCATCGTCGACGAGCTCCATGCCCTCGCCCCGACCAAGCGGGGAGCCCATCTGGCCCTTACCCTGGAGCGTCTGGTTGAGCGCTGCGGGCGAGACCCACAGCGGATCGGCCTCTCCGCCACCGTCCGACCCCTGGATGAGGCCGCACGCTATCTCGCTGGCGATCGGCCGATCGAGATCGTAGATGCCTCGGCCGCCCCGCGTCTGGACCTGCGGGTGGTGGTCCCCGTACCGGATATGGAGCGCCCGCCGGAGCCTACCCCGGAGGAGCCGCAAGGCGGCTCGATTCTCGCCGAGTTATACGGCCGTGCGGTGGCGCGTCCCCCGCAGGAGAGGGGGATCTGGTCCGCCATCTATCCTGCCCTGCTCGCCGAGATCCGTTCGCACCGCTCCACCATCCTCTTCACCAACAGCCGCGGCCTGTGCGAGCGCATTTGCCAGCGTCTCAACGAGCTGGCGGGAGAGGAGCTGGTGCGCGCCCATCACGGCAGCGTCTCCCACGAGCAGCGCGCGGAGATTGAGGAAGGCCTGAAGGGGGGTGTCCTGCGGGCCCTCGTCGCCACCAGCTCCCTGGAGATGGGGATCGACATGGGGGCCGTGGACCAGGTGCTGCTCGTGGAGTCTCCGGGATCGGTCGCCCGCGGGCTGCAGCGGGTGGGCCGCGCCGGACACGGGGTCGGGGAGGTGAGCACGGGCCGCATCTTTCCCAAGTTTCGCGGGGACCTGCTCGAGTGTGCGGTGGTCGCATCCCGCATGCTCGTGGGGGAGATCGAGCCTTTCCGTATGCCCCGCAACGCCCTGGATGTGCTTGCCCAGCAAGTGGCCGCCTTGTGCCTGGACGAGGACCGCGTGGTCGATGAGGTGCATCGCCTGGTACGGCGGGCCGGTCCATACCGGGACCTTTCCCGGAGCGCCCTGGAGGCCGTTCTCGACATGCTCTCCGGCCGATACCCGTCGAGCGACTTCGCGGAGCTGCGGCCCCTCCTCAGCTGGGACCGGGCCTCCGACATCCTGAGTGCCCGACGGGGCGCACCCATGGTGGTTCGGCTCAATGCGGGCACCATCCCAGACCGGGGCAGCTACGGGGTCTTTCTCGGGGAGGAGGGGCCGCGCGTGGGGGAGCTGGACGAAGAGATGGTGTTCGAGACGAAGGTCGGCGACAACATCCTGTTGGGCGCCAGCACCTGGCGCGTGGACTCTATCACCCGCGACCGGGTCCTGGTCTCGCCCGCGCCCGGGGAGCCGGGGAGGCTCCCGTTCTGGCGGGGTGACGGCCTCGGCCGTCCGATGGAGGTCGGCCGCGCCATCGGCGCCTTCTGCCGGCAGGTGGCCGGCCTCGGGCGCGGGGAGGCGGCAGCCTGGATCCAGGCGCATACGCCCCTGGACGGGCTGGCCGCCGGCAACCTGGCGGCCTACATCCAGGAGCAGCAGGAGGCGACTGGCCAGGTTCCCAGCGACCGAATGATTGTTGTGGAGCGTTTTCGCGACGAGCTCGGAGACTGGCGGGTCTGCATCCTCAGCCCATTTGGCGCCCGCATTCACGCCGCGTGGGCCATGGCCCTGCAGTGGCACCTGGGGCAGCGCGAGGGCTTCGAGATCCAGGTCATGTACACCGACGATGGCATCGTGGTGCGCTATGCGGACGGTGAGGACCTGCCCACCCTGGACGACCTCCTGCCGGACCCGGAAGACGTGGAGGCCCGGGTCACCGAGCAGCTGGCGGACACGGCCTTGTTCTCCGGACTGTTCCGGGAGAATGCAGCGCGCTCGCTGCTCATGCCCCGCCGCAGCCCGCGAGGGCGTCAGCCTTTGTGGGCGCAGCGGCTGAAGGCCCAGCATCTACTCGCCGCAGTGCGCCGCTACCCTTCCTTCCCGATTGTCCTGGAGACCTATCGCCAGGCCCTGAGCGACGTGCTCGATCTCCCGGGGCTGAGCGAGATCCTCCGGGATGTGCGCAGCCGGGCGATCCGGGTCCACGAGGCAGAGACCCCGCGTGCCTCGCCCTTCGCCCGTTCCCTGGTCTTTGCCTACGTTGCCGCTTACATCTACGAGCAGGATTCCCCCATCGCGGAACGGCGCGCCCAGGCCCTGACCCTGGACCGTGGCCTTCTGGGTGAGCTCCTGGGGCAAGCGGAGCTGCGGGAGCTCATCGACGCTGAAGTCCTGCGGGTCCTGGAGCGGGAGCTGCAGCATCTGGACAGGGATCGTCAGGCACGGGACGCCGACGAGCTCCACGACCTGCTGCGTCGCCTCGGCGACCTCTCGCCAGAGGAAGTCAGTGGGCACTGTGTCGGGGACCCGCTGGATTGGCTGAGGGCGCTGGAGGACCAGCGCCGGGCGGTGCGGACACGGGTCGCCGGGGAGACGCGGTGGATCGCCGCCGAGGACGCCGGGCTTTATCGAGATGCCCTGGGGATAGTCCCCCCGCCCGGTCTGCCCGACAGCTATCTGCAGCCCATCGAGGCTCCCCTCGACCATTTGCTGCGGCGTTACGCCCGGGTGCACGGTCCTTTCCCGACCAAGGAGGCGGCGGCACGCTTCGGCCTGCGCCCGGCCCAGGCGGAGCCGCCCCTGCGACTGCTGGAGATCCAGGGTGTCCTGATTCGGGGGGAGATCCGACCCATGGGCAGCGAGCCCGAGTGGTGCGACGCGGAGGTGCTGCGTCGTCTGCGGCGACGGACGCTCGCCCGGCTGCGGCAGACGGTGGCCCCGGTGGACGCGGCCGCCCTCGGCCGCTTTCTCCCCCGCTGGCACGGCATCGGGGAGGAGGCCCGGGGTGCGTCGCGGCTCCTGGAGGCGCTTGTTCAGCTGGAGGGACTTCCGGTTCCCTGGTCCGCGCTCGACCGCGTGCTGCTCCCGGCCCGAGTCACCGGCTACCGGAGCGAGGAGCTGGATCTCCTGGCGGCGACAGGGCAGATCGTCTGGGTCGGCCGCGGGGCACTCGGACCCAGGGATGGCCGTATCGCCGTTTACCGGCGCGGCCAGGCGGGCGCCCTGCTGGACCCCGTCGCCGAGGATTCGCCGCCCTCCGACCTCCACCGTCGGCTGCTGGATCGTCTGCGGGAACGGGGCGCCTGCTTCTTCATCGAGCTGGCGGAAGCCGTGGGACAGGGGGGTGGAGCGGCTCGGCGGGAGGGCCTGGAGGCAGCCCTGTGGGACCTGGTCTGGGCGGGTCGTATCACCAACGATACCTTCGCGCCCCTGCGCAACCTCGGGGAGCGTTCCCCCCCGGGCGGCCGTGCTCGGGTGCCCGCCCTCGCGGGAGGACGTTGGTCCCTGGTGTCAGGACTTGCCTGCGCCGGGTCGGATACGGAGCGTCTCCTCGCCCGCGCCCTGATGCTCATCGAACGCTATGGCGTGGTGAGCCTGGAGGCCGTCCAGGGGGAGGGCCTGACGGGGGGATTCGGTCCCGTTTACCGCGTGCTCAAACAGATGGAGGAGGCCGGCAGGGTGCGCCGCGGCTACTTTGTGGAGGGCTTGTCGGGGGCCCAGTTCGCAATGCCGGGGGCCGTTGATCGGTTGAGGGGTGCCCGCGTGGAAGAGGTGCCGGTAGACGGCTATCCGGAAGCAGAGGTTACGCTACTGGCCGCGATCGACCCCGCCAATCCGTACGGTGTCCTGGTGCCCTGGCCGGAGGTGGGGGGCGGCGCGCCGCCCAAGCGCAGCGCCGGCGCCTGGGTGATCCTGGTGGCGGGCAAGCCCGTCCTTTACCTCGCTCCGGGCGGTAGGCACCTAGCGAGCTTCCCAGCCTCCCTGACAGAGGAGGGCGGGGAGCTCGGGCTCGCCCTCGCGGCCCTGCAAAGGCTGCCTCGCATCGGTCGGCGCCGCTTGCTGATCCGAATGGTGGACGGGGAGGCTGCCCTCACCTCCCCCCTCAGGGCGCGGATGCGGTCAGCCGGCTTCGAGGCCGACTACGATGCCCTGGCTCAGGTGCGCTGGGCCTGATTCGCGAAATCACCGTGGCGGAGGCGGAAACCTTGAAGACAGATTCTCCAGCGAGCACCGGGCGGCGCCTGACCGGCAGGCGGGTGGCGGGCGCGGACGCCAAGGCAGCGAGCCGACTGCTCTTGCCCCTGCTCCTTCTTGCCCAGCTCGCGGGCTGCAGCGACCGTTCCGGGGAAGCCTGGGAGCTGAGCGGTCCGACCATGGGTACCTATTATTCGGTCAAGGTGGCCCGTCTGCCCGCGGCACTCCCTGCCGAAGATCTTCGGCAGGGGGTGACCCGGGTGCTCGCGCAGACGGTGGACCTCATCTCCACCTACAAGGCGTCTTCCGAGCTCTCCCGCCTCAACCGCAACCCGAGCACCGATTGGATACCTGTCTCTCGCGCATTGCTCTTGGTCATCGCCGAGGGCCAGCGTTTGAGCGCCCTGAGCGACGGCGCCTTCGACATCACGGTAGGTCCCCTGGTGAACCTTTGGGGGTTCGGCCCAGACGTGAAGAAGGATGGGGTCCCATCCCGCGAGGCGAGCGCAGCAGCGCGCGAGCGAGTGGGATATCGGAAGCTCCAGGTCCGTGCCTCCCCGCCAGCGGTAAGGAAGCAACGGGGCGATATGTATATCGACCTCTCGGCCCTGGGGGAGGGATACGGGGCCGATCGGGTGGCCGCCTATCTGGACGCCCGGGGCATCGGCGATTACATGGTGGCGGTTGCGGGGGCGATCCGGGTGAAAGGGCACAACGCCCATGGCACCCCCTGGAGGATCGCCATCGAGGAGCCGATGCCGGAAAGTCGCACGGTCTCCAGAGTCATGCACATCACCGATGCCGGACTCTCCACCTCCGGGGATTACCGCAATTTCTTCAAAAAGGGGGGGCAGCGTTACTCCCACGAGATCGATCCTCGGACAGGGATGCCTGTTGCGCGGTGTCTCGCCTCCGTGACCGTTGTGCGTAAGACGGCGATGGAGGCAGATGGCCTGGCCACTGCTCTCATGGTGATGGGAGGTAGCAAGGGCACCGCCCTCGCCGATCGGGAAGGTATCGCCGCTTTCTTCATCCTGCGGGAGGATAAGGGCTTCGGCTCTCAA
>Ga0307440_1001361_pt1 | contig 11918 bp, 13 predicted proteins | sample SalMarWE160410MG_FD_202150 | JGI IMG/M metagenome (GOLD analysis project Ga0307440, IMG submission 202150) | Salt marsh sediment microbial communities from the Plum Island Ecosystem LTER, Massachusetts, United States - WE1604-10 | ecosystem: Environmental > Aquatic > Marine > Intertidal zone >... | reverse complement strand
GGAGTTGGCTGGTCACGGACTACCCCAGGGGCGAACGCACACGATCGGACGGGCTTTGGGCAGATACAGTGGGTGGCTCGGTGACGATGGCGATCGAACATCATCGTGCCCAGCTCGAGTCGTTGATCTCCGCCAGAGGAGAACCAATTGCGCTCCGGCGTCTGCAAGATTACATAGATCGAGATCAGGACGCCCGCCAGGAGCATGGCCTGGCGCGAGTGGGGCGGCTGCTTCGCCTGCAAATGGCGCGCGCCGTGGCAGCCGTGTACAGCCTGGTGGTCCTTCTCGTCCCGGGTGTGCCCCATCCGTGGTTTAGCCTGGACACCGAGCGCGCCGTCCCGATCCTCGGCCGGACGATCGTGTGGATGTTGCCGGGGTTTATCGTGCTGGCGGTGACGGATTGGCTGGCCTCTCGGCCGGCGGCCATCCGCAGGCCGTCGTGATTCGACCTTCGGACCGAGCGGCCTGACCGGTCTGACCGGTCTTGATTAAACACAAGGGGAGCCGAGGCAGAAAGAGGGGGTTTTCCATGTCTGCACAACAATGGATCGAGCTGGCCCGTGTTTTGGTCTGGCCGTTGGCATTGGTGGTGCTGGCCGTCGTGTTTCGCCGGCCCTTGTCGCGCCTTCTGGTTACCATCACGCAACTGAGATTCCGCGATTTGGAGATTGATTTTGGGCGCGAGTTGGAGAAGCTGCGTGCCAAGCTGCCTCCGGAGGCGCCTGGGACAGCCGAGGCAGACGTTGAAGATGCGCAAGCCCTTGGCCTGGCTTCGGTTGGCCTGGCGACCGAGGCGGCTTCGGCCCAGCCGCTGGCTGGCGTTCTCCTGGCGTGGACGGCGCTGGAAGGCCGCCTGAAGCAGCGCGCCGGTGCGGAACCGCCGGTGGCGCTGCCGCCGGAACTTGAGAGCCTAGTGCAGGGTCTGGCGGAGATCTCCAGCGCTGCCGCCGGTGGAAGGCTTAAGAGCGGCAGTCTGAGTCCTGACCAGGCGCGAGACTACATTCATCTGGCCGAACGGGCGGCTGCCTGGCTGGACTCCCTGGCTTAACCGCCTTCGAGCAGACGGCGCCAGCGGGTCAACCTATCGAAGGACAAACCCATCGCGCAGCGGGTCATCATCGGAGATGACAAACGTGCTTCGACCCGTGATATGCGCCGTCCCGCTCACTTCCGGAACCACCGCTGGAATCTCGCCCACGTGCGTGGTCTCGAGGACTCTTCCGCCGAAGTGCGTTCCCAGAATGCTCTCAATCTCGATGAGCTGCCCGACCTCGAGCTCGCCACGCTCATGGTGGATCGCCAGGCGGGCGCTGACGCCGGTGCCTGTTGGGCAGCGGTCGACTTCCCCTTCCGCGAAGATGCACACATTCCGGCTGTGAAGGTCGGGAGAACTGGGCTTGTCGATGAAGATCGTGCCGTAAAGGAAGCCGAGGTCACCAGCTCCGGGATGTTCGATGGGACGCGTCTGCATGATGGCCCGTTTGATGGCCATTCCGGCCTGGATCAGTTCATTGGCCGCCTCGGGTCGGCAGCGCAGCCCGACCTGGTTCACATCCACAAAGGCGTAGTAGGCGCCGCCGAAGGCCAGGTCATAGTGGATGCGGCCCAGATTTGGGACCTCGATCTCTTCGTCGGAGGCAGCTACAAAGGAAGGCACGTTGGTGAATCGCACGCGGCGGACCCGTCCGCCTTCGATCTCGGCAATGGCCGTCACCAGCCCGGCTGGCGTGTCAATTCGCAGCTTCGTCTCCGGTGGGGCGGCGTCGATCATCCCGGTTTCGAGCGCCACGGTGGCGATGCCGATGATCCCGTGGCCGCACATCGTGCTGAAGCCCTCGTTGTGCATAAACAAGATGCCGAAATCGGCCTCGGGGCTAACCGGTTCTGTGATAAGACAGCCGTACATGTCAGCATGTCCCCTCGGCTCCCACATCAGCGTCGTTCGCAAATGATCGTAGTGCGCCTTGGCGAAACGACGCTTCTCTAGAATGGTGTCGCCCTCGAGGGTGGGAAAGCCATCCACGACAACTCGGAATGGCTCCCCTTCGGTGTGGGCCTCGATGCAGGTGATAAGGGTGCCATTTGGCGAGGGTGTCCATCGTTCGGCAGCGGTCAAGTCCATCATGCCTCCTGTTCTTGCTCTGCCGCAGATTCATTGAGAACTGGGCGAACCAGCATTTCATTGTCCTCTGGAAGCCCGAGAATGCCAACCGAATGCCCATTGCTCGGCTGTGCCCCGAATGGCATCAGGTACCCTGGCGAGGCCGCCGATCGTGCCCAGGACTTGCTTCTGTTGGCTTGCAGGACTACGATACTGCGCTTGTTGACTCGTGTTGAGCCCTTGGGAGGGGCGTATCTCATGAATGTGTACCTTCTGATCTTGCGCTGGATCCACATCTTGTCAGGAGTCTTTTGGGCGGGTGCGACTTTTCTCATGGCGACCCATATCGAACCCAGCATCCGGGCTTCAGGCCCTGAGGGAGGCAAGGTGATGCAGAATATTGCCGCCCGTGGCTATGCAAAGGTGATGGGCGTGGCCGGCGGCCTGACCATCTTGGCCGGTCTGCTTCTGTATTGGACCGCCTCAGGGCATCTTCGGTTGGCGTGGATCACCTCGGGCCAGGGCTTGGCTCTCACGCTGGGTGGCCTATCGGCCATCGTGGCCATGGTCGTAGGACTTGGCGTAGCAGGCCGGTCCGTCGCCCGGCTCCAGGCCGTCGGGGCCGAAGTGCAGGCGGCCGGTGGCCCGCCGTCACCGGAGCAGGCGGCTGAGATGGCTTCCCTCCGCGAACGGCTGCGCAGTGCCGGCGTGTGGAATGCCGGATTGTTGGCGTTCACCGTGCTGGCCATGGCGGCCGCCCAGGAGCTTTTCTTCTAGCGACACCAACTTGAAGCGGGACGCCCGTTCGGGAGTGGGGTAAGATGGCCCCATGATTGACTCGGGGCGCGCCAAGCACGTCCGACACTCGGGCCCCATGCTCCGCCTGCTGGCGGGGTCCGGGGTCGCCTGCCTGACCCTGGCATCGTGCGCCGGGCCGGCACCTTCGCCGACTCTCTTGCCCATCGCCCCGTCAGCGACTCTCACCGTCTCGCCCGAGCCGAGCGCGACCGTCTCGCCGGTGCCATCTCTACCGCCCACGGCGCAGCCGCCGACGCCCACGCCGCATGCCACGCCGATCGCACCGCTTCTGCCAGGGAAAGCCGAGACCCTCGGTCACATCTGGATGATAGATGTCGATCACGGTTGGGGAATCGGCGGGGCTACGCTGGAATCGGCCGACCACATCCTGCGCACGGGCGACGGTGGGCAGACCTGGCAGGACGTCACGCCGCCCGAGCCACAGCCGGAAGATGGCCAGGAGAAAACCGCCATTGGGGCGTTCCTGGATGCCGACACGGGGTGGGTGGTCTACGCCTACCGCCAGTTTCACATCATCCCCCCGGCCATCGTCTGGTCAACTCAAGACGGGGGAGATTCTTGGACTCCAAGCGCGCCCTTGAGCATCGGGGAGTTGTTTGAGTTCTTCAGCCCCTCCAACCTGACTTTCATCGATCCGCAGCACGGTTGGGTAATGGTGCACGCTGGCGCGGGGATGATGCACGACTACATGAGCCTGTACCGCACGGTCGATGGGGGACGAACGTGGGACGAGGTGGTCGAGGCCGGTGGCGACCAAATCCAGGTTTGCCCCAAGACCGGGATGGCGTTCGCCGACGCGGACCACGGTTGGATCACGCGGGACTGCGGCGGAGTGATGGACGGGGCGTTTGTGGATGTCACCCTCGACGGAGGCAGCCAGTGGAGCTCGGTCCAGCTTCCGGTTCCGTCAACGGAGCCGCATCTGTTTGACTCGGGCGCGGCTGCCTGCGCGGTCAGCTCTCCCTGGCTCTTCTCGGCAGAGCAAGGCGCCCTCGCCGTCCGCTGTGTGACCGGCCCATCAGCGGCCGATGTCCACCCCTTCCTCTATACGACATCGGACTCTGGATCGACCTGGCAAGCCACCTACTACCCGGGCGGCGATCTGCGGTTCTTTGATCAACAGACGGCCCTGGGGCTCTCGCGCACCATATCCCTCACCCGGGATGGCGGCCGGACTTGGACGCGTTTGAAGACGGTCAATTGGGACGGCCAGTTCAGTTTTGTGGACATCCAAACCGGCTGGGCCGTGGCCCGGGACCAGGGCCAGGTTGCTTTGGTGAAGACTGTCGATGGCGGGCGAACCTGGCAGGAGATCAACCCCGCCATCGTCCCCTGATCGACGTTTGACCCCCTCCCTTTTGTGAAATCCATCACAAACCAGATCTATCGATCCGACCGCGGCCGGAACTTAGGTCGTTCTAAGGTCGTCCACAGTCTGCTGTAAGGACGCCGCCCTGCCGGAGGGTCGATACTCAAAGCGCCCTGCCGGGCGAACTGGGTTTGAATTCAGCGTGCGAACAGACAAGCGCAGGAAGGTGAAGTCGATGGGCGATCGTCCAACTGCCTCACGCGTCCCGCCGATAGGGCGTATCCGAAAGGGGTGGCACCTCACCGAAGGATTCCTGGTGGCGGCCGGCCTGTCCGGCTGCGCAGGCTCCCCGACGTTCTTGAATCCGGCCTCGTCGATTTCAGACCACGAGGCCGGATTGTATATGGTGATCTTCTACCTGGCGCTGGGCGTCTTCATCATTGTCGAAGCACTGCTGGTGTATGCCCTCATCCGCTTCCGCAGGCTAGCCGGCGATACTGAAGAGCCCCACCAGGTCTATGGCAACATGCGCCTGGAAGTGGTCTGGACGGCCGTCCCGGTGCTGCTGGTGTTGACCCTCTTCGCCTTGACCGTGCGCACGGCCAACGCCGTGGAGTCCCCCAAATCGGCCGCCAGTGACGTGCACATCCACGTGATCGGACACCAGTGGTGGTGGGAGTTCGAGTACCCTGACTACGGCTTCACGACAGCCAATGAACTGCACATTCCGGTCGGGGCCAACGTGAAGATCGATCTGGACTCGGTCGACGTGATTCACAGCTTCTGGGTGCCGCAGCTTGCGGGCAAGACGGACGCCATTCCCGGACATACCAACTACCTCTGGCTCACAGCGGATACGGCCGGCACCTACCACGGCCAGTGTGTTGAGTTTTGCGGCGTCAACCATGCCAACATGAGGATCAGCGCGGTGGCCGAAACGGAGGCCGATTTCGAGGCCTGGGTGCAGGGTCAGCAGCAGCCTCTCTACCAGCCGCAGACGCCTCAGGAACAGGCTGGGCAGGACTATATCGTCAACCAGATCTGCTCCAACTGCCATTCGCTCGGCGAATTTGAGGGCAAACGGAGCATCGGCCCCAATCTGACCCACCTTATGTCGCGCAGCGTCTTCGCCGGAGCCACCTACGAGCTGAATGAAGCCAACCTGCGTTCGTGGCTGCAGGACGCTCAGGCGATGAAACCCGGAAATGACATGATCGTCAACCTGTCATCAGAGGAAATAGACAATCTGATGGCTTACCTGACGAAGCTGAAATAGGCAGGGATGCGATGACAACTCAAGCAGAAGCTCTTTCCGCACCGCAGGTTGCAGCCGGCTCTGGCCAAGGGCTGCTGAGCTGGGTCATGACCGTCGATCACAAACGCATCGGGATCATGTACCTCATCACGGCCACCGTGTTCTTTGTGGCTGGCGGTATCCTGGCGTTGCTGATGCGCACGCAATTGGCCCAGCCCAACGCGACCGTGCTAAGCAACGCTGCCTACAATGAAATCTTTACCATGCACGGCACCACCATGATCTTCCTGGCGATCATGCCCCTGGGCGCTGGCTTCGGCAATTACTTTGTGCCCCTGATGATCGGGGCACGGGATATGGCCTTTCCCAAACTGAACGCCTTGAGCTATTGGCTGTACCTGTTTGGTGGTTTGTTTCTCTTCAGCAGCTTCGTGTTCGGCGGTGCGCCGGACGCGGGGTGGTTCGCCTATGCTCCACTGACAGAGAAACTCTACTCGATCAATCACGGCATGGATTACTGGGGGTTGTCTGTCCTGATGCTGGGCACGGCCACCACCATAGGGTCCATTAACTTTGTCGTCACCACCATCCAATTGCGCGCCCCGGGGATGTCGTTCACCCGGATGCCGATGTTTGTGTGGATGACCTTCGTCACGTCGGTGATCGCAATTTTCGCCTTGCCTTCGTTGACCACCGCCACGCTGCTGCTTCTGCTCGATCGGCTGGTCGGTACGCACTTTTACAACGTGTCTGCCGGAGGCAGCGCCCTGCTGTGGCAGCACCTGTTCTGGTTCTTCGGCCACCCCGAGGTCTACATCATGATCCTGCCGGCCATGGGCTTGATCTCGGAAGTCATCCCGGTCTTCTCGCGCAAGCCGTTGTTCGGCTTCATGACCGTCGTCTACTCCGGCATCGCCATCGGCATCCTCGGTTTCACGGTCTGGGCGCATCATATGTTTGCCACCGGGATGGCAATCGGTGCGCTGCTCTTCTTCTCCGCCAACAGCTTCATCATCGGAGTCCCGACAGGGGTCAAGATCTTCTCCTGGCTGGCGACGATGTGGGGCGGAAAACTGAATTTCAAGACCCCCTTGTTGTTCGCCATCGGGTTTGTGGCGCTGTTCACCATCGGGGGCCTGGACGGGGTGCACATGGCCGTTCTGCCGGTGGATTGGCAGATCACCGACACCTACTACGTTGTGTCCCACATCCACTACGTGCTGTTCGGCGGCGCCATCTTTGGGCTCTTTTCAGCCATGTTCTACTGGTTCCCCAAGATGAGCGGACGGCGACTCAGCGAAACTTTGGGGAAGTGGCAGTTCTGGCTGATGTTCGTCGGAATGAACTTGACCTTCTTCCCCATGCATATGCTCGGTCTGCTGGGGATGCCGCGGCGCATCTACACCTACGCCGACGGCCTAGGGTGGGGCATCTGGAATCTGATTGAGACGGTTGGGGCCTATCTGGTCGCCCTGGGGATTCTCTTCTTCCTGATCAACTTCTTCAGGACCATGGCCAGCCCGCCGACCAACGAAGCCGATCCGTGGGATGCTTTCACGCTCGAATGGAAAGCTGCTTCGCCGCCGGCCCCATACAATTTTGCCGAGATTCCCAGCGTCCGAAGCCGCCGCCCGCTGTGGGATGAAAAGTACCCTGACAAGGCGGATTGGAAGCAAGGCGAATGACCGCTTCAACCGCCAGCCCTGCCCGGTTCCGCCCAGGCTCCACCGCCAAGGTCGGCCTGCTGACGATCATCGCCTCCGAAATTTTCTTCTTCGCCACCGCACTTTCGGCTTACTTCTTCCTGCGGCTCGAGCATCCGGAATGGTCACTTCCGGCGCAGACACCCACCGGCCTACTGGTCCCGAGTCTGAACACGCTGCTGTTCCTGGCCAGCGCGCTGGTGATCTGGCAAGCTCAGCGCGCCATTGCCGCCGACCGAAGGAGGGCGGCCCAGATGGCGCTGGGATTGACTTTCGTCCTCGGGCTGATCTTCATCGGAGGGCAAGTCTTCGATTTCTCTCAGTCAGGACTCAAGCCGGATGACGCCGCGTTCGGCGGCATCTTCATGGCGTTGATCGCTTTCCATGCCTTGCATGTCCTGGCTGGGATGATCTATCTCGGCATCACCTTCGCACGGGCGCGGCTGGGCGACTTCAGCGCCGATCGCCACACATCCATCACACTCTGCGCCTGGTTTTGGTACTTCGTGGTCGCCGTCTGGCTCGCCTTGTTCGGCGCGCTGTACCTGGTCTGAATTTCAATGTACCCTGGCCTAAGCCTGCTTCTGGCATCGGAATGGACCTGGGAACCCAGTGTCCTCATCGGTCTGGCGGCCGTGACCACGGCCTACGTGCTGTTGGCTGGACCCGGCCGTAAGGCATTCCGTGGCTCGTCCCCGATCTCCACGGGTCAACAGATCGCCTTTCACCTGGGCACGTTGGCCTTGTTCATCGCCCTGACATCTCCCATCGACGAGGCAGCCGAAACGTATCTTCTTTCGGCACACATGGCCCAGCACATCTTGATCCTGTTTGCGACGGCGCCGCTGTGGGTTCTGGGGGTGCCAGAATGGTTGATTGAAGAAGTGTGCCGCCGATTTCCTGCCGCGGCTCGCGTCGGCCGAAAGCTGACGCAGCCGATGGCTGCTTTTGGCATATTCAACGTCACTTTGATCGCCTGGCATATCCCGGCTCTATATCAGGCTTCGCTGCATTCGGACGGGATTCATATCTTTCAGCATCTAACCTTCATCGCGGCCGGTGTGACCGGTTGGTGGCCCGTGCTGGCGGCGGCGCAGGACAGCGTGCCCCGAGCGCCGCGTTCGGTCCAATTGATCTACCTTATTCTGATGGTCTTCCCGGGCTTGGGACTGGCGGTTCTTCTCACGCTCAGCCCGCGGGTGTTGTACCCGTTCTACCAAGCGGCAGTCTCGGCCGGGGTCGATCCTTTGGGGGACCAAGAAGCGGCCGGCATCCTGATGTGGTTCACCGGCACTGTCGCCTATCTGGTTCCACTGACACATGTTTTCTACGCCTGGGTGCACGACCTGGAGCGTGCGGATGCCGCCGGCGCACGCGCCGCAGCAGCTGCCGAAAGGAGCGCCTAGATGCAAAACCCTGAGAAGCCGACCATTCATTTACCACCTCCCAGCTTCTGGCCGATCGTGCTGGCTGCTGGCGTGCTCTTGATGGCCGTGGGAGTGGTCAGCACGTCGATCATCTCCGTCATCGGGATCGTGGTGGTCCTGGCTGCAATCGTGGGCTGGACTTGGGAGAACCGGTCCCTGGATATGGATGAGGAGGCACACCATGACTGAGGCCAATCTCGGTGCGCCTCCGCTGGCGCAGAAGGACAACGCCAAGATTGCCATGTGGCTGTTCCTCGGCGGGGAAGTGGTCTTTTTTGTCACCCTGATCTTGGCCTATGTGTATTTCCGCCTCAGATCGCCGGCCGACTTTGCCGAGGTGCGGGCTGCAATCAATCTGCCGCTGATCGCCTTGAACACGGTCATCCTGCTCTCGAGCAGCTACATGCTGCTGCGCTCCGTAGAGGCCATTCGCGCCGGCAAGGCAGGAGCCATGCGGATTGCGCTGGTGGCCACCTTTGTGCTGGGGGCCGTTTTTCTGGCGGGGCAGGCCTACGAGTGGTCAAATCTGTTCGCCGATGGCTTTGGAATCGATACCATCTTTGGGACGCCCTTTTTCACCGTCACCGGGGTTCATGGGACCCATGTTCTGGTCGGCTTGATTTGGCTGGCGGTCGTCCTGGTCTCGGCCTGGCGCGGCGCCTACACTTCTGCCGACCATCGCGGACTGGAGCAGTTCAGCCTCTACTGGCACTTTGTTGATCTGGTATGGGGCGTCATCTTCGTCCTGTTCTATCTGGTCTAAGAGAGAGGTGATCGATGGCGCAAGAAATGGCTTCAGGATCCAAGCAATCCCTGTACAACCGGGCCTTCATCTGGCTGCTGTTGGTGCTGGCAGCCGAAGTCGCCACCAGCTATGCACTGCAGGGCGCAGCGCGCACGGCTGTCCTCCTGGCTCTGCTGGTGGTGAATGCCGGCTCCCTGGTTTCGTTCTTCATGGGCCTGCGAGGCGGTCACCGTCTTTGGCGCTGGTCCTTCATCGTTGGGGTCGTCGTCAACGTCCCGATTATTCTGATCATGCTGCTCGTCATGCCGCACTTCTAGCTGTGAGCGGGTGAGGATCCGATTGTGACTGATCTGGTTGACGCCGCCCGTACGACCATCACGGCCGACAGATTCCCGAGCCCACCCGAGGGCGGCGGGCAGAATCTCCCCCTTCGCCCTGGCAAGACCACTGGCCTGCTCCGCCCGTTGCACCGGGAGGTGCCGGGATCCGGACCTGGGTATTGGCTGGGACAATTGGCCGTGCTCTTCAAGGTGCGTGTTGTGGCCCTGCTTCTGTTGGCGGCCATCGGTGGCGCCTTTCTAGGCGCAGGTGGACGTCCAATGTTGGTGGACCTTGCCGTGCTGGCGCTTTCCGGTTTCTCGGCCGCTGCGGGCGCCTCGGCCATCAACCAGATTCTCGAACGTGATGTGGATGGGCGAATGAAGCGCACCGTCCGCCGGCCCATGGTGACGGGCTCTCTGCAACACCCGTTGGGTTTCCTGGTTATTGCCGCCGGGATGGTGGTCCTGCCGCCGCTTGCGCTGATGAAGTCGAACCCAGCATTGGCCTTCTTCTTGCTGCTGGGGGCGGTGATCTATGTGGGTGTTTACACCCTGTGGCTCAAGCCGCGGACGATCCTCAATATTGTGCTCGGCGGTGCCGCCGGGAGTGCATCTGTTCTGGCAGGGGGCGCCGCCGTAGGGGCATGGCGGGCGCCGGCGGTCCTGATACTGAGCTTGCTGGTGTTTGCCTGGACTCCTTCCCACTTCTGGAGCCTGTCGCTCCTCTACCGCAAGGACTATCAGCGGTCTGGTTTCCCCATGCTTGGGGCCTCAACCCCCGTCGGTTCGGCGGGGATGTGGATCTTGGTCCACACGCTTGTAACCGGCATGGCTGGACTCGGGCTCGCGTTGACACCCGGGTTGGGGTGGGGCTACACGCTGTTTAGCGCCGGGGCATTCGCCTGGTGGTTGTTCACGGGTGTGGCTCTGCTGGGCAGCCCTTCGCCGGCCCAGATCCGGCGAGCCTTTATGGCCTCCAACGGCTACCTGATGGTCATCCTCCTGGCGGCAACCGGCGCCAGTCTCTTCTGATACATATCTTTCCTCAAATCCGCGCAACCCGTATGTGAATTCCTTCACAATTGGAGCTTTCGATCGGTCTTTCTGCCACAGGCCAGCGTGAACGCTGGGCGTGCTGCGGGCGATCGCCTTGGCCTTTGCATCGACTTGGGTTAGACTGTGCATCTTGGGCCGGGCAGCGGAATTCGATAGGGGAACAAGCGCCAAGGGGAGGCGCTCAGCGGGATCAGCTCCCTGGAGCACTGGAGCCATCAATCCACGCCTTCGCTCTGCAATCATCCTTAGGTCGGTTTGGCGATTGTTGCCAGCTGCCTACATGTTCGCCGTCCATTTTCTGATCGCCGACTCGCCGCGAGCTCTTTCACCTGTCATGAGCCACGCAACTGGCCTTGAAGGAACCACCCCGAGCAGCGCGCCCGGTCGCTCGGGACGCGTACTTGAGATTGATAGCCAGATGGCGGCCCAGACACGGCGACGGGATTCTAGGAAACCAGAATGAACGAGCGGATCCTCGTGGTCGACGACGATCCACTGATTCGCAAATCATTGAAATTCCAACTCGAGCAGGCTGGCTATCGTGTGACGTCTTCAGGCGATACGCGGGCTGCCCTGCAACAGCTCAAGCTTCATGCCTTCGACTTGGCAATCCTCGATATTGGGCTTCCCGACGACGGCGGGCTCAACTTGTGCCGCAATGTCAAACAAGACTTTGGTATTCCCGTCATGTTCCTGACGGCTCGCCGCCTCGAGATCGACGAGATTGTCGGGCTTGAGGCGGGCGCCGATGACTACATCACCAAGCCGTGCGGCGCCGATCTCGTGCTCGCCCATGTGCGGGCTCTGCTCCGACGGCAAGAGGGGCCAAGCGAGCTCCATGAAGCAGATGTTTTGATCTGCGGGGACTTCCGCCTCGATCCGGCTGCCCACCGGGCCACGCTGAAGGGGGAACCGCTTGCGCTGGCCCCGCGTGAATTTGACCTGCTGCGCCTGTTCATGAGCAACCCCGATCGGGTCTTTTCGACCGAGGAGCTTCTGGATGGGGTCTGGGGTCATGAGTTTGTTGGTGAGCCCCAGGTGCTCTACGTTCAGATTCGTGGGTTGCGGACCAAGATCGAACCCCACCCTTCCGACCCGCGCCACCTCCTAACGCTGCGTGGCGTGGGTTACAAGTTCATGCCCTAATCGTATGCCCCGTATCCGCATCGGTATGCTGCTCGGA
>Ga0307440_1001360_pt1 | contig 11919 bp, 11 predicted proteins | sample SalMarWE160410MG_FD_202150 | JGI IMG/M metagenome (GOLD analysis project Ga0307440, IMG submission 202150) | Salt marsh sediment microbial communities from the Plum Island Ecosystem LTER, Massachusetts, United States - WE1604-10 | ecosystem: Environmental > Aquatic > Marine > Intertidal zone >... | reverse complement strand
GAGGAACTCAATTTTTCCACGGAGCTGCTTGCGGAATCAAATAAAAAAATAATGTCGAGCATCCGTTATGCGCAGCTCATTCAGGCATCGATCCTGCCATCGGAAGAGGTGTTGCGGCAATATCTGGATGACGCTTTCATATTATATCGTCCAAGGGATATCGTCGGCGGAGACTATTATTTTTTCCGGGAATTGCGGGACGGATATATTATCGCAGTCATAGACTGTACAGGTCATGGTGTTCCTGGTGCCTTTATGACCATGACCACCAATGCCATACTCTCAAACATTGTCGACAATCTCGAAATTTATGATCCTGCCGATATCCTCCGTTCTCTTAACAGACGTTTTCGGGAAACCCTGCATAAAAACATTGATGATGAGGGTATCGATTACGGTTTCGATATCGGCCTTTGCCGATTTTTCTCCGTGACCGATAAGCTTATATTTTCCGGTGCCGGCATTGATCTGCATCTGGTGAAAAACGGCAAGGTGCATAGAATAAAAAGTAATCGAACATCGCTTGGCTATCGCCGTTCGGGAAGCGAACTCAATGTTGAGAATGTGACTATCCAAAACGAGCCCGATATGCAGTTCTATCTGATAAGCGATGGTATACTTGATCTGTCCGGAGGCCCAAAAGGTTGGGGCTACGGGAGAAAACGGTTTATCCGGCTCATAGCGTCTCTCTCCGGATTGTCCGCAACGGATCAGTTTCAGAGGATGAAGGAAGAACTAGCATCCTACCAGGGAAACAATCCCCAACGGGATGATATCACCGTGGTGGGTTTTCAATTTTCCCAATCCAAAACAATCAGTGAAGGAAGGATAAATGGAACAAAATGATTTATACAACCTACGGCAGATTGTGAATGAACGAGGAGTTCTAATCAGTTTTGCGGGTCCGTTTTCCCATGGGATCATCGAGGAAATCGGCCAGGCGATAACCAGGTATCTTGAGTCTGAAACTCTGACCAAAGCGTATCTAATGGATGTCTTCTCGGTGTATATTGAACAGGCGCAGAACGTTTGCAAATATGCGGATAAAATGATGAAGGAAGGAAATACCGATTGTGATTTCAATCATGGGATCGTCACAATAGGTAAAAATGATGGGCATCATGTCGTTTGTGCGGGAAATTTCCTGCGAAAGAGCGATGTCCCGCCTTTGACCGCCAAACTTGATGCATTGCGAAATCTCGATGGCGAAGAATTGAAGGCATTATACAAACAGCAACTGAGAAAGGAACGAAAACCAGGAGAAGGGGGAGGATTGGGACTCATCGACATGTCAAGGAAATCGGCACTGCCGTTGGAGTATAAAGTACGAAGTATTAATAAAAGCTATAGCTTTTTTAGCCTCTGTGCAACATTATAGGTGAAGGATATGGAGAATCTAACGCTACAGGAAACACGGTCTACCCCTGCGATCCATTTTGATGCAACCAATGGAATCCTGGAGATCTCTGGAGAATCATATCCTGAGAATTCGTATGAATTCTATAAACCCATATTAAGCTGGATAGCCCGGTTCACGGCTCATTATAAAGGCCCGATCGTGTTGAACTGTACTATCCATTATCTCAATACGGGAAGTACCAAAAGCATGATGGATGTCTTCGACCTGTTGGAGGATCACTATCAGCAGGGAGGTGATATCAGCGTACAATGGCACTGTGACAGAGACAACGACAGGGCGGTCGAAACAGCGGAGGAATTTATGGAGGATGTAACGTTCACTTTTACAATTAAACATTTAGCCGATATGTAATGAATCCAATATTTTCACCTCATAAAAACAAAACCCTGGTAGCAAATCTGAAATCCAGGTTTCAGCAATCAAAGGAAACCGATATCTTCACCCGGGAAGAAGTCGAGGTACTCCTTGATGCCCATGAAATCATGTCTCGGCGACTAGACAGAATTGTCAGGATAAGCGATGGATATCAATACGAATTAAAAGATACAACCAAAGCCCTGCAAGAGGCGCTGGCAAAAGTCAAAATTCTTTCTGGTCTCATCCCTATCTGTGCTGCATGCAAAAAGGTTCGATCAGTTGACGGCTATTGGAAACAGATTGAGCAATATATCGCTGAAAACTCAGATGCCGATATCTCCCATGGGTTATGTCCTGAATGTGCTCAAAATTACAAAAGTTTTATGGATCTGGGGAAAAAGGCAACATACAAAACCGACAAAGAAGCCAGCTTGAAGCTTACCGAAGAGGACCTTAATCATCCTGTAGTTGCCCAATATCTCAACGTCATCAACAACAAGCATTTTTTTAGAACACCGCTCTATGACCATCTTGTCAAACTCCTCCGGAATTACATAAAGCTTGAACGTCGTATGCAGAGAATCGTTCGGATCAGCGATATGTACCAAATGGAACTCTTTGAAATTAGAAAAAAGTTCGAGAAGGAGGCAAAAATTGACTATCTCACTGGTCTTGCCAGCAGACGTGAGATGTATCGAATAATTGAAATTGAAATCAAGCGCATCAGCCGTTATGAAGGAACATTCGCCCTGATCATGTTCGACTTTGACCAGTTCAAGACCATTAACGACAAGTACGGTCATGAGGCTGGCGACATGGTGCTGCAAAAGGCGGCGCAGTTGATACGGAATAAACTCAGACAACAAGATGTCTGTGCCCGCTGGGGAGGAGAGGAGTTCCTCATCATTCAACCGGAAGCCGACGCGAATAGCGTCATTCAGTGCTCAGAACGATTGCGGAAGGCTATTGCCGACAATCCTATGCCGTTCGGTCCGGTCGAGATCAATGTCACCATCAGCTCGGGTGTTGCCCTGTATCGCAAAGGTGAAAAAACGGAGAGCTGTATTGATCGAGCGGACAAAAGTCTCTATGCTGCAAAAGAAGCGGGGCGAAACAGGGTTGGTCCTCTTGAAGAGGCTCCTGGTTAAGCAGTATATTTTATAAAAACCTTGGATGGTGTGTTGATCTGTCAGTCGGTAATCCCTGCCATCATTTGCGGGATGGCGGCGATTCGTTCTTCATCTTCCACAGGGAAACAGTCAACAATGGTGCCGTTGAACATCACGGCAATTCTGTCTGAGAGTGTCAATGCTTCGGAGAGATCGCCTGTAACAAGAAGAATTCCGGCTTGATCCCGGGCTTTCAACAAGAGATTCCAGACATCTTCAGCCGCGGATATATCGAGTCCCTGGGTCGGCTGTTCCGCAACAATCAGCCGGGGTTTTCGATAAAATTCACGGGCGAGGACCATCTTCTGCAGATTGCCGCCGGAAAGCTGCCAGGCTAACGCTTCCAAGTCGGGTGGGCGTATGTCAAACTCTTCAATCAACTTTGCAGCTTTCTCCCGTGCCTGTTCACGTTGCAGCCAAGGGCCCCGGACGAAGCCCCCTCTGGTGGTGAGCAGAAAATTATCGAGCAGACTAAGTCCCCGACAGGTGGCGAGCCCCTGGCGGTCTTCCGGAATATAACTGAGAGCCTGGTCCCAGGAACGACTCCGGAAAAATTTACTCCAGTCCATTCCGAGAATGCGCACCGTGCCGGCAGGAGGGCGATGAAGTCCGCAGACGGTTTCCACTAACGGACGCTGACCGTTTCCGGCAACGCCGACCAGGCCAAGGATCTCGCCCTGCCGCAATTCGAGATCGATGGATTGCAGGCGTCTGACCGCCAGTTTCTCTATCTTCAAGACTATTTGCCGGGCTTCCATGGGCTCCCGATTGACCTGTAACAACACCCGGCGGCCTACCATCCGCTGGGCAAGCTCGGCAGTCGAAGAAACCTCACCTGCAGCAACCTGATCAACGATCTCGCCCCGGCGTAAAATGGCGATTCTGTCTGCCACAGTCATTACTTCTTCCAGTTTGTGGCTTATAAAGACAATGGCTTTTCCCTGTCGGACCATAAGCTGCATGGTGGCAAAGAGATTGGTGGCCTCATCGGGAGTGAGCACTGCCGTGGGTTCGTCAAAAATCAGAATATTGCTTTTACGGTGCAGGAGCTTCAGGATCTCCACCTGCTGCTTTTCCCCCATGGACAGCTGGCTGACCCGGGCATCCGGATCGATTCTCATCCCGTACTGCTCGGAAATTTTCAGCACTTCCCGGCGCATCTTCTGCGCGCGGAGCCAAAAACCGCCCTGCTGGCCAATGCATATGTTTTCAGCAACGGTCATGGCTTCAACCAACTTGAAATGCTGGTAAACCATGCCGATCCCAGCCTGTATTGCCTTCTCCGTTGAGGTCAGCACCACTGGTTGCTCATCAAAAAAAATTGTGCCGCTGGTGGGCTGGAGCTGCCCGGCCAGAATCGACATCAATGTTGACTTTCCGGCACCGTTTTCACCCAACAGCGCGAGCACCTCTCCAGGGACGATTTCAAGGCAGATATCCTTGTTCGCCGTGACTTTACCGAAGGATTTTGTGATCTTCTCCAGCCGTATACGGGGGGGAGGAGCAGGTGTCATGGCATCGGTCTTTCCCTGCCGATTAACGGAGCGGAAAACTGCCATTCGGCATCCCAGGGGAAAAGGATCCAGGTGTCTTGACTCACCTCGGTTATGAACGTATCCACAAGCGGCCTTCCTGCCGGTTTGGCATAGATTGTTGCAAAATGGGCTTTCGGCACTAATTCTCGGACAATTTTTGCCGTCCTGCCGGTATCGACCAGGTCGTCGATGAGCAGCCATCCCTCGCCATCCCCTGAAAAACCTTTCAGCAATTCTGCCTCGCCTTTTTTGTCTTTCCAGTCGTAACTCGTGATACAGATGGTGTCCACCAGATGGATATCGAGTTCTCTGGCAATGATGGCGGCAGGGACCATCCCTCCTCGAGTTATGGCAATAATGCCTTTAAAGTAATCAAGATTCAGCAACCGCCAGGCCAGTGCCTTGGAGTCCCTGTGCAGCTGCTCCCAGGAGATAGGATAGGTTTTTTTGTAATTTGAAGTGTTTGACATAACATCCTCACAGTCGGTAGATATCCTCAATGAATACTTAGGGCTATTTTCAGTCGCCTGGCTCAATGTTGATCCCCAGAGCAGCCGGTGCCTCGCTTGCACCCTGCCTCCAGGATGACAGAGCCAGAACAATGATGGTCAGTGCATAGGGGAGCATCAACAGCAGAGACGACGATAAGGTTGTTCCAGCTGCCTGCATATGCAGTTGCAGCGCCATAATGCCGCCGAAAAGGTAGGCGCCGAACATCGCCCGCCCCGGCCGCCAGAAGGCAAAAATGACAAGGGCCACGGCTATCCACCCACGCCCCCCTGTTATATTGTTCGTCCAAATGTGGGTGTAGGCAAGGGAAAGATACGCTCCTCCGAGGCCCATAAAGAACCCTCCGATCAGGATCCCGGCCCAGCGATACGTTACAACATTCAAGCCTCCGGCAGTCGCGGCTGCGGGGTATTCTCCGGCGGCCCGTAATCCCAACCCCCATCTGCTGGAATAGAGAAACAGGCCGATAAGGGCGGGAAGTATGTAGGTGAAGTAGACCAGAGGATCCTGATTAAAAAAAACAGCTCCTAAAAATGGAATTTTAGAGAGCAGTGGAATGGAGACAGGATGAAAACCTGGCGTTGATTGACCCACGAAAGAGGTTCCCAGATAATTTGCGAGTCCGGTTCCAAGGATCGTGAGTGCAAGCCCGCTTACCACCTGGTTGCCCTGAAACCAGAGACAGACGATGCCGTGGAGGAAGGCCAGAAGAGTTCCCGCCAAACCGGCTGCCACAAAAGCCAAATAGGGATTACCGGTGACCCGGGCGACGAGAAAACCGGTCAAAGCACCGATGATCATCACCCCCTCAACCCCTAGATTGAGCACGCCGGATTTCTCGGTGATGATTTCTCCCAATGTGGCATAGAGAATCGGGGTCCCGGACTGAACGGTTGCCGCCAACAGGGGAATGAGAACCTCAATGGTCATTCTTCTTCTCCACAACCAACCGATAGTAGCTGAACAAGCCTGCGGCCAACACACCGAGCAGGACCAACCCTTCCACAATGTTCCCAAAGGCGGCGGGTACTTGCAGATCGAGTTGCAGGTTTTCAACTCCTACCCGAAGACCAGCCAGAAGGAATGCGGCTATTCCGATACTGAGCGGGTTGAGTCTGGCAAGCCAGGCTACAACGATAGCCGTATACCCATATCCCACCATAATGCTAGGCTGCAGCCGGTTAATGGTTGCCGATGCTTCAAGAAAACCGGCCCAGCCGGCCAGCCCACCACTTAGTGCCATGACCAGCATAACAAGCCGATCGTAGGGGAGTCCGGCATATTTTGCTGCTCTGACGCTGTCACCACCGGCCTTGATCTCAAAGCCGACTCTGGTATACCTGAAAAGGATCCAGACCGCCACCCCAAGCACCAGACAGTGGACAAGTCCCCAGTTCACATTGCTTGCCCCGATCTTGCCCACGATGGCCTGCGGCGAAAATTCCGGGGTTACCGGAAAACCGAAGCTTTTGGGATCCTTCCATATTCCGTAGACGAGGTAATCGAGAAAAAGGATAGCGATGTAGTTCATCATCAAAGTAACGATGATCTCATTGGTTCGAAGCCGTTGCCGCAAGACTGCCGGGATAAGGCCCCAGGCACTGCCGGCCAGCACTGCCATGGCAACCATTGCCGGTTGCAGAATATACCATGGCCAGTTCGGAAATGAGAGCGCCACCCATGTTGCGCCGATTGCACCGAGTGCAAATTGACCTTCGGCACCGATATTCCAGATTTGCAGCCTAAAGGCAATGGCCACCCCCAGGGAACAGAGAAAGATAGGGATGGCCTTGACAAGACTGTCCTCAAGGGCATAACCGGAGCCGAAAGCGCCTTTGAATAGTGCAACTATCCCGGCAATGGGCGGTGTTCCGCGTAAACCGAGAAGGACTGCACTGAGGCACAAAGACAGGACAATGGCCGCCAGGATGATAAAACTTGATTGCCATCCAAGGGGTTCCTGCCTTTTAACTATCCGCAATCGAATCATCGAAGGGTGCTAGGTGAGCTGGCGAAATCCAAAATTCGCTTATTCGGTTGTCCCAACCACACCTTGTACAAACCAGGTCATCCCCAAAAGCTGTTTATCTGTGGCCACGGCTCCGGCAGCGACTTTGAGGGATCCTTTTTGATTTTTGATAGGACCGGAAAAAACCTTGGTTTTACCGGCAATGATATTCGCTTTTGCTGCTGCGACCTCATCACGTACGCTTTGGGGAACCATTTTCCCGAACGGTGCCAGACCGACAATGCCTTCTCCAATTCCCGGCCAATCGGAGCTTGATTTCCACGTTCCGTTTTGTACACTTTTTACAACTTTTTCATAGTAGGGGACCCAGTTCCAGATAGCGGCAGTCAGTTGAGCTTTTGGCGCAAAAGCCGACATGTCGGAATTGTATCCAATGGAGTAGACACCTTTTTCTTCAGCAGCTTCCTGGGGGCCGGGGGAGTCCTGGTGTTGGGTGATGACATCGGCACCGACGTCCAAAAGGGATTTGGCCGCCTCTTTCTCGGTGGCAGGGTCATACCAGGTCTTGGTCCAGACCACGCGGACGGTGGCTTTCGGGTTAACGGACTGCACGCCCAAGGTGAAGGCATTAATACCTCGGATGACTTCGGGAATCGGGAAAGCTGCAACATAGCCGATGGTATTTGATTTGGTCATCTTCCCGGCAACAATCCCTGTAAGATATCGTGCCTGGTACATCCGGCCAAAGTAATTCCCCATGTTCTTCGCGGTCTTGAAACCGGAACAATGCATAAAGATTGTGTTTGGGTACTTTTTAGCAACCTTTAGCATTGAATCCATGAAACCGTAGCTGGTGGCAAAGACAAGACCGTAGCCTTTGCGCGCCATATTGGTCATGACCCGTTCCGCGTCCGGCCCCTCTTTAACAGCCTCCACGTAGGAGGTTGTTACACCGTCCAGTTTTTCGATGGATTTGCGAGCCAAGTCATGCGAGTAAGACCATCCTGCATCCCCGACAGGTGAGACATAGATAAACCCCACCTTTAGATCTTTGGCTCCAGCAACGGTGCCGCTGATTGCCAGGGCTATTGCGGCAACGAACAGAATTTTAAAAAATTTCATCTCATTTTCTCCTTAGATTGCAATACTATAGACCTGCTTGGGAAACAGCATGGAAAAGAGTGTACCATCTTTCATTGTTTCGAAAAACACCTTGCTGCTTATATTGTTTATACTCAAAACGTCAATAAACTAGCCGATCAGGGACGTCGTAGCAACTTATTTCCCCGAACCCCGTTACAGGGCTTCAAGAGAATTTACCGGCGAGAATTCTCAGATCATACTACATAAAAAATCACCAACCGGTCTTCAAATAGATAATTCCGTGATCATGATTTAGCAAGTTCGAGGACATGAACCGCAGCTGAGCAATGGGTATTGCATTACAATCGAACTGAAATTATAAGGAAAATTGACCCATTTTACAGCTTCAATCATTATAAGGATGTCCCGGCAGCAACTCCTTTTTCAGTGATGAATAGTTTCTGTGGTTAGTAGTAATCTGGTATGATCTAGCTTTTCAGGTAACCACAACATTCACAATTCTGGTCAATTTGAACAATGAGTTTCACTAAAAAAGACTCGTGACCAATACCTCGTTCCCCTCATTGACAAGTCTGGAATACCTGCTTAGTTTTTTTGTAAATTGACCCTCTCCCTTTGGTAGGCAATTTGTCAGGGGATATGATTGCTCGTCAAAGGGAGATACATAATAACAAGTCGTCCAATCAGATTGTTTTTAAGAAACGAACAAGAGATTGGCTTGAATGAGCAGGAGATAGTCATGGCCTACACATGTCAAAACTGCGGAGTCGAAGCCGAAAAGGAATCAAGCCTCTGTAATCCGATCAGTGAGAAATTGGAAAGTAAGTTTTGTGATACCTCTTCGAAGGAGGTTTGCAAAGATAAGAATGATGTGGTCAGGTTTGCCTGCGATGCCTGTGGCAGGCTTTCTGCAAACTACACCTATCTTTGCCATCCCACCCAGTTCAAATAGATTGGCAAAAAATTTACCTCAGGTAGTTGACGTCGTTCCTTACATATCAAATTGATTCAGGATCGGCGTTTTTTGCTCAATTCAAGAGCCCGGCAAGCAACATTAGATTTAGCTTGGTCCGGGCTTTTTTGTTGGGTACACTGAACCAATACTGTCCGGGAATCTTAGCACAGGAAGATGTTTACGCTGCAAGAAGAGTAAAGACAGCTTGTGGGAAAGGCATAAAAATGGGAATTACCACTGACATAATCATTCTTGTAGTTACAGCCTTTTTCTGCGGTCTTATCATGCAGAGAATTCACCAGCCGCTGATTCTTGGCTACATCCTCGCTGGATTCATCCTCGGCCCTTACTCCATCCGTCCCACCATAACCAATGCGCATGACATTGAACTTCTAGCCGAAATCGGTGTCGCTCTTTTGTTGTTCGCTCTTGGCTTGGAGTTTTCTCTCAAAGACCTCAAACCAGTCAAGCGTATCGCACTTATCGGTACCCCACTGCAGATGATTCTGACGATTCTGTTTGGTATGGGAGCCAGCCATTTACTCGGCTTTGACTGGAAAACCTCGCTTTGGTTCGGAGCCTTGATTTCACTTTCGTCCACCATGGTTATTTTGAAAACCTTGATGAATCAAGGCTGGCTTGGAACCTTGTCGAGCAAGGTCATGATCGGTATGCTCATCGTCCAGGACCTGGCAGTTGTTCCTCTCATGATTGTATTGCCGCAGATGAACAATCCTTCTGCGGGCTTGAGCGTCCTTGGGATGGCGGCAATCAAGGCAGTTGTCTTTCTTGGCGCCATGTTTATTCTGGGAACTCGCCTTCTGCCCTTTCTACTTAAAATGATAGCCAGGCTCGGTTCAAGAGAACTGTTTCTGCTGGCTATTACCGCAATTGGACTCGGGGTAGGCTATGTGACCTTCATGGTTGGTCTATCTTTTGCTTTCGGGGCGTTCATTGCCGGTATGGTCTTGAGCGAATCCGACTATGGCCACCAGGCATTGAGCGATATCATACCTCTCCGTGATCTTTTCGGGCTGCTGTTTTTTGCCTCGGTCGGCATGCTGTTGGATCCTCGCTTTCTTTTCGATCATCTGGGAATGATCCTGCTGCTTGTCGTCATGGTTTGCATTGGGAAAGGGATCATCTTTTCCAGCCTCGCCTGGATTTTTCAATACAGAAACGTGATTCCGCTGGCTGTGGGACTCGGACTGTTTCAGATAGGGGAGTTCTCTTTCGTCCTTGCGCGCATTGGAGTTTCCTCCAATTCTATCAGCAGCGAGTTTTTTAACCTTTTTCTCACCACAGCTGTGGTCACCATGATCCTTACCCCATTCGTCTCGGCGCAAACCTCGCGGCTCTACATGTTAAAGAAAAAATGGTTCAAGCATGAACCGCTCGAATCGATAAACTTCCCTGATGATGAGTTTCGCAATCACATCGTCATTGCCGGCTTCGGAAGAATCGGAAGTCAAATCAGTAAGGTTCTGCAAAAATTTGCTCTTCCCTTTGTTGTCGTTGAGCTTGATCAGCAGCGAGTGGAAAAGGCGAAAACTGACGGGATTCCGGTTGTTTTCGGAGACAGTAGCCACGAAATTGTTCTTGAAGCACTGGCTGTTGAACGGGCCAGCTTACTTGTTGTCACGATACCGGGAATTGTCGTCGCCCGGGCGATCGTTACCCATGCCCGGAAAATGAATCCCCATATACGAGTAATCGCCAGGATTTCGGACCCTGATTTTTTTCAGGTATTCAAGGAACTGGACGTTAAAAATCTTGTTTATCCGGAATTCGAGGCCGGCCTGGAAATGACGCGTCAGGTCTTGCTGTTCGAACGGATTCCCGTACCTGAAATACTGGAACATACGGAAAATATCCGCAACGAGTTGATCACCAGAGAAATAGCGATCGATAACGGCTATCAGACCCTTGGCCAAATGCGGGCGGCGGAGCACCAGTTCGATCTGCAATGGGTGGAAATGGTGAAGGATACATATTTGATCGGTCGCACCATAGCCGAGTCTGAGATCAGGAAAACCACCGGCGTCTCTGTTGTAGGTATTATCAGAGAAGGGAAGCTGATTGCCAATCCTCCAGCTGATTTCGAGTTCATTGAACGCGACCTGCTTGCAATAATCGGGTCTGCCGAAGCCCGCCGGAAATTCCATTGTCTCCTTAACCCGCTTTCCGAGAAATGCCGTATTTCAGGCTTGGAATAGACTGTATGGCAATCCGATCTGGGCAGGTATTGATATCAAAAGTTGAATATTTCCTTTGAAGCTTGGTAAAATTTTGCATATATTTGTAAAAAGTTACATTTAATCTTCTATGATACTGATGTGTTTTGTTGGAAACACAAAACAGAATCAGAAAATTGGAAAGGAGTTTCAAGGGAAGGTACCTTTTGGTTATACTACTCTCATTCGTGGCAGCAGTGTTTTACTTCTGCCGCTCTGTTGGAAGATTTCGGCAGTTTTTCATTTCCGCTCTTTTGCTCATCGCAACCCTGGTCTCATTATCCCCTTCACCGGCTATCTGTGCCGTCAAGTCGAGTACTATGTATCGCGTTTTAATACTTAACTCCTATCACCAGGGGTTCAGATGGACCGATGATATTGTAGGCGCGGTTACGTCAACGATGACATCCGCGTTGAGCAAGGTCGATTACGATATCGAGTATATGGACAGCAAGCGTTACCACGGCGAGAAGCTGGATCAAGTAATGCTAGAAATACTTTCCTTTAAATTCCGCCATTTAATTCCGAACATTATCATCACGTCAGATGATGGTGCTCTTCATTTCATGAAACTTTATCACCAACGGCTGTTTCCGAATGTGCCGGTTGTCTTCTGCGGTGTGAACAACACCCGGGATGCTCTTTCGGTGGACCGGAGATACTTTA
>Ga0307440_1001359_pt1 | contig 11929 bp, 8 predicted proteins | sample SalMarWE160410MG_FD_202150 | JGI IMG/M metagenome (GOLD analysis project Ga0307440, IMG submission 202150) | Salt marsh sediment microbial communities from the Plum Island Ecosystem LTER, Massachusetts, United States - WE1604-10 | ecosystem: Environmental > Aquatic > Marine > Intertidal zone >... | reverse complement strand
AGCGCCGGGAAGAGGTCATCCAGTACATCTATCAAAAGTACGGGCGTGAGCGGGCCGCCCTGGCCGCGACCCTCATTACCTACCGGCCAAAGAGTGCGGTGCGGGACGTGGGCAAGGCCCTTGGCATGGCCCCTGACCAGGTCGACCGGCTGGCGCGGAACCTCAATTGGTGGGACGGGGGGGCGGTGGCCCCGGAACGCCTGCGGGAAGTGGGCCTCGATCCGTACAGCCCTCCGGTGCTCCGTACCATGCGTCTGGTGCATGAGATCCTCGGCTTCCCGCGCCACCTCTCCCAGCATGTGGGGGGTTTTGTCATCGCCCGAGGTGAGCTCTCGCGGCTGGTCCCGATTGAGAACGCCGCCATGGTTGGGCGCACCGTTATCCAGTGGGACAAAGACGACCTCGAGGCCCTGGGCCTCCTCAAGGTGGATTGCCTCGCGTTGGGGACGTTGAGCGCCATCCGGCGCGCCATCGACCTCGTCAATGGCTACCGCGGGGGCAGGCTGACGATGGCCGACATCCCCGCGGAGGACCCCGCCGTCTATGCCATGATCCAGCGAGCAGAGACGACGGGGGTGTTTCAGATCGAATCCCGGGCCCAGATGGCCATGCTGCCCAGGCTCAGGCCGACCTGCTTCTATGACCTGGTTATCGAGGTGTCGATTGTACGACCCGGCCCGATCCAGGGGGATATGGTGCATCCCTATCTCCGACGGCGCCAAAAGCTCGATCCCGTCACCTACCCGTCGCAGGAGGTCGAGGAGGTGCTGGGCCGGACCCTCGGAGTCCCTATCTTTCAGGAGCAAGTGATCAAGGTGGCGATGGTGGCTGCGGGCTTCTCCGCCGGGGAGGCGGACCAGATTCGCCGCTCGATGGCCGCTTGGCGGCATCGGGGCGGTCTGGAGCCCTTCCGCCACCGCCTGATCGGGGGGATGGTGGGGCGGGGCTATGCCCGGGCGTTTGCCGAGCAGATCTATCGGCAGATCCTGGGCTTCGGGGAGTATGGGTTCCCGGAGTCCCACGCTGCGAGCTTCGCACTCCTCGTCTACGTCTCGGCCTGGCTCAAGCACCACGAGCCGGCGGCCTTCTTTGCGGCCATGCTCAACAGCCAACCCATGGGCTTTTATGCACCCGCGCAGTTGGTGCGGGAAGCGCGCCGCCAAGGCGTGGAGGTCAGGCCCGTGGACGTGCGGGACAGTGCGTGGGACTGCACGCTGGAAGACGGCGATGGTGGAGGGCCGGCACTCAGACTGGGGCTGCGAATGGTCAAAGGCCTTTCCCGCCAGGGGGCGCAGCACCTCGTGCAGGCCCGCGGGGAACGGCCTTGGCGCACCGCTGCCGACCTGGCCCGACGCGCCGGTCTGGGCCGCAGTGACATGCAGGCTCTGGCAGGTGCCGATGCCCTGGTGGGTCTGGCAGGCAACCGCCACCTTGCGGCTTGGGAGGTCGCGGGGATTTCGGCCCCCATCCCCCTGGATCCCGCCGTAGACATATCCGCGCCTTTACCGCTACTTCCTGCCCCGAGTGAGGGGCAGGCCATTGTGGCGGACTATGCGTGCCTGGGACTCACCTTGCGGCGCCACCCCCTGGCCTTGTTGCGCGACCATCTCAGGCGATGCCGGCTGCTTTGCGCACGGGAGGTGGGCGAGGTCCCGCCTGGCCGGCTGGTGCGCACCGCGGGGCTGGTGGTGAACCGGCAACGGCCGGCTTCCGCCAATAATGTGACCTTTCTCACCCTGGAGGATGAGACAGGCCATATCAATCTGGTCGTCTGGCAGGCGGTCGCGGAACGCCAGCGGGGGGTACTCCTCGGATCACGGCTCCTAGGGGTGACGGGGGAGATTCAGCGGGAGAGCGGGGTGACCCATGTGGTGGTTACGCGGATGCAGGATTATTCGGCCTTGCTTGGGGGCCTCAGCATCCGCTCTCGGGACTTTCAGTAGCTAAAGGGGTGTGGAGCAGCCACACCCCCACAAGCGTCCAATGGTCTGTTACTTGGCCTTTGGCTTCTCTTTCGGCGCCGTCTTCTTGGCGCTGCTCGACTTTGTCCGGCAGTAACCGGCAACCTTCGCGCCGCTCTTCTTGCTGTAGCCCTGGACCCAGATACAGCTCGCGTTCTTCCCGCAGACAGCCTTCTCGAGGCCCTTGCAGCTCGAAGCAGCCTGCACCGATCCGAGGGTTAGCGTCAGCGCCGATGCGGCGGCCAGGGTGGCGATGGTGGTAAGACCTTTCCGAGTCATCGAAGCCTCCTCTTCTTGGTGATTCGAATTAGGTGGCCGGAAGGCCACGGCGCAAACCCTACTGGACTCAGAGGAAATGTCAAGCGGTTAGTGATCAACGGGGGCAGCCCCTGCCGCCCGCGCGCCACGACCACGCCCTGTCTAGCCAGTCTGGCGCTTTTCGGCCTGGGTCTGCGCGGACTCTCGCGCCTCGGGCCCGGCCTTGGACTTCGGGATAGCTGGGGGCTCGTGCCGCACGAACGGACGGGCGAGAGCGTGGTACAAAGACTCCGGGCAGATGAGGTAGGACACCCCATTCGCGATCAGCGAGGCGGCCAGTAGCGGCATGAGCATGGCGCTGTTCTCCGTCATCTCCATGACGATGACGAGCCCCGTCAGGGGCGCCCGCACTACGCCGGTGAAGTAGGCCACCATGCCCAGCAGCACGACCGCGCCCGACGGCGTTTGTGGAAATACCAGCGCGATCTGAGACCCCAGGGTTGCGCCTGTCGCCAGCGACGGGGCGAAGATACCCCCCGGGACGCCGCTCAGATAAGAAGCAATGGTCGCCAATGCCTTCAGGAGCGGATAGCTCATCGGCAAGCGGTCGGAGCCGATCACCACCTCTGCCGCTTCCGTATAGCCAGTGCCGTACGTCAGCCCGGCTGAAGCAAACCCGATCGCCGCTATGGCGATACCGCAAGCACCGGCCACCATGACGGGCCGGCGGCGCATGCAGGGCTCGAGCCAACGCGAACCCGCAATCAAGGACACCGCAAACAGACCCCCCGCCGCGCCGCCGACCACGCCGCAGACAGGGACCGCGAGCCAGTCGCCCGCGGATTCCAGCCAGGAATTGTTCGAGCCAAAGTAGCTGTAATCGCCAAGTATGGCGAGTGCCGTAACCCCGGAGATCAGGACCATTGTCATGACGGTTCCGTTGGAACGCTCCTCAAAGGATCTGCTCAGCTCTTCAATGGCGAATACGATCCCGGCGAGGGGCGTATTGAAGGCCGCCGCGATCCCTCCGGCGCCGCCCGCGAGGATCAGGGCGCGCTCCAGGGCCTGCGGCGGGAAGCGCGCCGCCCGTCCGAGGAAGGTCATCATGGACGCACCCACGTGAACCGTCGGTCCTTCGCGGCCAACCGAGGCCCCGCTCCCCAACGCCAGCACGGTGAGGGCGATCTTTCCAACCGCAATCCGGAAGGAAAGAAGCTCCCTTCGCTGATGCTCCTTTCGCAGTTGCAGCGCGGCGACTGCCTGCGGGATACCGCTGCCTCCAGCTTGCGGGACGAAGCGGTAGGTGAGCCAGGCGACGATCATCAGGCCCACCGGAGGCCAGATGTACGCCACATAGGGGGAGCCCGCCGCGAGTGAGCGGAAGCTGCCATCCGCGATTTGGGCGATGATGGCGAATCCTGCAGAGATGGCGCCGACGAGCCCTGCCCCCAGCCAAAACACGAGCCGGGTGCGCCAGTGAGGCAGGGACAGCAGGCGGCGGCGTGCGTGTCGACGCCTAGACCGCATTGGACAGTCCTAAGGAAGCACTGATCGATATCCGGCTGCCGCCGTCACTAGCCTGCAGGCCGTGATCCTTATTGGGCATAGGTGGCCCGCGCCCGACTGACTCGGTGCGTCCCTACCAGGGAGGCCAAGCATCGTCGGGCGCGCAAGGCCAAAACCACCCCGGGGCGACGGGGACCGAGGCTTACCCGCCAATCCAGGGCGCACACGCCAAACCGCACAGGAGGTGGACAGGCCGGGCTGATCATCCGTACAGTCTAGCGTGTGCGGCGCAGGACCGCACCCCTCGGTGTATCGGTGCGCGATCCTCAGGCTCGACCCGTGTGCGGGCGATCTTGTCGCGCCAGCCTCAGATATGTCTGATGCAGCTCGTCTGTCTGGCGAATGAGCGATGCGATGTCGCCGCTGTTGTCGATGATGTCGTGGGCGCCCCGCAACCGCTCAGCACGGGAGACCTGGCTCGCCATAATCCGTCGGATCTCCTCCGGGGCAAGGCCAGTGCGCAGCTGGACCCGCTCCAACTGCACCCCTTCCGGCGCGTCCACCACCAGGGTCCGATCGGCGAGATCCGTCTGCCTCGTCTCGAACAGGAGCGGAATGACCAGCACGGCGTACGGGCCCGTTAGTGCAGCCACCTTGGTCCGCATTCGCTCCCGAATCAGGGGATGGAGGATGGCTTCCAGGCGCTTGCGGGATTCGTCATCGGCGAAGGCCAGCCTGCGCAGCGCAGCGCGGTCCAGGCTGCCGTCCGCACGCAATACGTCGGGCCCGAACTTCCGCTCGATCTCGGCCAGCGCCTCAGAGCCGGGGGCTGTGACCGCCCGCGCCAGGACATCCGCGTCTATCACCGGCACCCCGAGGGCAGCCAGCCGCTGCGAGACGGTGGATTTCCCGCTCCCGATCCCGCCCGTCAGGGCGACGACCAGCATGTCAGGCGAGCCCGCTCCACTGCAGGTAGAGGCGGTTGATGTCCTGGCCCCACATCAGGCTGATCCAGCCGGCGGCGGCCAGATAGGGGCCGAACGGCATAGGGGCGTGGCGGTCATGCCGTCCAGTGAGGATTAGTAGGACTCCGACCAGGGCGCCGACGCAGGCGGAAATCAAAATGGTCTGAGGGAGGCACTGCCAGCCGAGCCAGGCGCCGAAGGTGGCGAAGAGCTTAAAGTCGCCGTGACCCATCCCTTCCTTACCGGTCAGGAGGCGAAACAGGTGGAACAGGCTCCAAAGACTCGCGTACGCGAGTGCCGCACCCAGGATGGCAGAGTGGCTGTCCGTAAACCACCCGGCCAGGCTAAGCAGCAGCCCCAACCATAGCAGGGGAAGGGTGACGACATCGGGGAGGAGCTGGGTGTCGTAGTCGATAACGACCAAGGCAATTAGCCCCCAGGTCAGCAGGAGCGCCCCGCCCGCTTCCCAGCTGAGGCCGAATCGCCAGACCACGAGCACTGAGAGGATCGCAGTAGCCCCTTCGATCAGAGGATAACGGATGCCGATCGGCTTCCCGCAAGACGAGCAGCGGCCGCGAAGCACGAGGTAGCTCACGAGCGGGATGTTTTCCAGGGCGGTGATGGCATGCCCGCAGTGAGGACAACGGGATCCCGGCTGCGCGAGTGTCATTCGCTCCGCCGTCGTCGGGTCCACCGCTTGTCCCATCGCCTCGGCGCACTCGTTGCGCCAATTGCTCTCGAGTATTCGGGGGAGCCGATAAATGACTACGTTGAGGAAGCTGCCGATGGCCAGCGCGAATAGCAGGGTGATCCCATAGAGGACCAATGAGTCCTCCTGCAACAGGTCTATCCACCCCATGGATGCTCCGCCGGCCATGCGCCGTCCCGACGGCCTACACTACCGCCGCCATCTTGAAGATCGGCAGGTACATGGCCACCACCAGTCCGCCCACCAGCGTCCCGATCACGACCATGATCAGGGGCTCCAGAAGGCTGCTCAGACTATCCACCGCGTTGTCCACTTGCTCTTCGTAGAAGTCGGCGACCTTTCCGAGCATGTCGTCCAGTGCGCCCGACTCCTCGCCGATCGCCGTCATCTGAATGACCATGTGAGGAAACAGGTTTCGCTGCCGCATGCTGAGCTGCAGCGCCTGACCGGTCGCCACCTCCTCGCGCATCTGGAGGACGGCCTGGGAGTAGACCGAGTTGCCGGTCGCGCCTGCGACGGACTCGAGCGCCTCCACGAGGGGGACGCCGGCTGCGAACATGGTGGACAGCGTCCGCGCGAAACGGGCGATGGATGCCTTGTGCAAGATGGGTCCGATGATTGGGATACGCAGTGTCCCACGATCAATGTACTCTCGGAACTTCGCGGAGCGCTTCCACAGGTTTGCGATGGCGTATACGGTTGCCCCCAGGGTCAAACCGATGCCCCACCACCAAGTCCGCATGAAGTCGGAGATGCCGATGACCAGCAGCGTGAAGGCGGGCAGATCCGCACCGAAGCTGGTAAACAGGGCCTTGAACTGCGGGATGACGAAAAGCATGATGACGGTGGTGACCAGCACCGCGACCACAATGACGGCGGCCGGGTAAAAGAGCGCCTTCTTGATCTTCCCCTTTATGGATTCTGTTTTCTCCTTGTAGGTTGCGATCTTGTCAAGGAGCACGTCCAGCACGCCCGCGTGCTCGCCTGCTGAAACCAAGTGACAGAAGAGGTCATCGAAGTACAGGGGGTGCTTTTTCAGGGCCTCGGTGAGGGCGGTGCCGCTCTCCACGTCTGCCTTTACCGACAAGATCAGATCCTGCATCGATGGATTATCATGGCCACGCCCGACGATATCGAAGGCCTGGACCAGGGGCACGCCGGCGGCCATCATGGTGGCGAGCTGACGGCTGAATACCGCTATGTCGACAGTCTTGATCTTCTTCTTACGGGTGCTCAGCAGCGGCTGCGCCTTCTTTTTGACCTTGATGGGATTGACCCCCTGGCGGCGGAGGTCCGCCCGCACCACGGTGACATCCGAGGCCCGCGTCTGCCCTTTCACTCGATTACCACGGCGGTCCACGCCCTCCCAGGCGTAGACGAACGCCTTCTCCTGCTTGGGCTTAGGTTGCGCCTTAGGTCTCTGAGCTGCTGCGATTGCCATGGTGCTTAGTCCTTGGTCACGCGATTGATTTCTTCGAGGCTGGTGATCCCGGCCCTGACTTTCCGCAAGCCGGACTGCCGCAGATCCGAGACCCCCTCGCGTTTAGCCTGATCGGCGAGCTGGATGGCGTTACCTCCTTCCATGATCAGGCGGCCGGTCGCTTCGGATACGGGCATTACCTGGAAAATCCCGACCCGGCCTCGGTAGCCGCCGGTGCAGTGCTCGCAACCGACCGGCCGGAAGATTCTGAGCCCGGCATCAATGTCGTCCGGCAGGAACCCTTCTTCCCGCAGGGCCTCCCGGGGCAGGTCCTCCGGGGCCTTGCAGTGGGGGCAAAGTCGGCGCGCGAGGCGCTGGGCCATGATCAAGAGCACCGACGAGGCGATGTTGAAGAGGGGAATCCCCATGTTGGCCAAACGCGTCAAGGTTTGGGGCGCGTCGTTGGTGTGCAGGGTCGAGAGGACCAAGTGACCGGTCTGGGCTGCCTTGACTGCGATCTCAGCGGTTTCCAAGTCGCGGATCTCGCCAACCATGACGATGTCTGGATCCTGGCGGAGGAATGAGCGCAGTGCCGCGGCAAAGGTCAAGCCCGTCTTGGGGTTCATGTTGACCTGATTGATGCCGGCGACCTGGATCTCCACCGGATCCTCAACGGTAGAGATATTGACCTCTGCTCGGTTGAGGATATTGAGCGCCGTGTACAGAGAGACCGTCTTGCCGGAACCCGTCGGTCCGGTCACCAAGACCATGCCGTATGGCTTCTGGATCGCGGACAGGAATGCCGTCTTCTGGTCGGCCTCGAAGCCGAGCTGATCGACCCCCACCAGGGCGGCCGACGCATCCAGGATACGCAGCACCACCTTCTCCCCGTAGAGGGTGGGCAGCGTGTTGACCCGGAAGTCGATGTGGCGGGTGCTGCTGAGCTTGAGGCGTATGCGGCCGTCTTGCGGTACCCGGCGCTCGGCAATGTTCATTCTGGACATTACCTTGATGCGGGCGATGAGGCGGGCGGAGATACTGATGGGCGGGCTCGCGACCTCGCGCAGCATACCATCCTGCCGGAACCGGATTCGAAAGAACCTCTCGTAGGGCTCGAAATGGATGTCCGAGGCGCCGTTCGAGATGGCATCCACGAGGATCTTGTTGATGTAGCGGACGATAGGCGCCTCGTCCACATTAAGGTCTGAATCCTGGTCTCGCTCGTCTTCGGCTGAGCTGATGTCGATGTTGTCCAGCTCGGCGTCGGCGACGTCCGCCATGGTGCCGGCCTGGGACTCGATCGCCTTTTCGATGGCGTTGCCCAGCTTGGACTCCTCGACCAGGACGGCGTCTGTGGCCAGTCCCGTGTTAAAGCGGATCTCATCCAGACCCTGATGGGTGGTCGGATCGGAGACGGCGAGGAACAGGCGGCTGCCGCGTCGGAACAGGGGCAGCACCCGGTGCTTGCGAATCAGCTTCTCGTCGACAACGTTGATGGGAAGCTCGCTGAGATCGACGACGTCGAGGTCGAGCAGCGGCACGCCGAACTCGTCCGCCGCCGCAACCGCAATGCGGTGACTGTCCAGGATCTTTTGCGCGACCAGATATTGGACCAGCGTCTGGCGATGCTTCAGGGCCTCGCTGGAAGCGCTCCGAGCCTGCTCCTCCGAGATCAGCTGATCTTGGACCAGGCGCGACGCCAACCCGGATGGCTTCATTGCATGCTGGGTGCTGGCCATGAAGTGACGTGGTTTCTATCGAAGCTCGCAAAGCACCATATTGCAGGTCCTAGGGCATTTTGTAGACCTGCGTCACCATTCGCGACGAAGACATGTTTGCACACGCTCGATCGATTTCCGGATAAATCGGTGCTGGCCTAGCGGTTGACCGCAAAGGCGAGGCGGACGTTGTTCGCGACCAGGCCGTTGTCCTTCTGCTCACTCTCGCTGAGGTAAAACTCGAGAATGGTCTCCCGATTCATCAGCATGTCCTCTGTGACTTCGTCGGCCACCTCGTTCGTGTGACAGAACACGCTGGTGTACGGTGACCCTTCGTCCCTCGGGTCGGTAATCCAGAGATTCGGAGAGATGGCATTCATGAACCGCAGGAAACCATAGCCCTTGTCCGGAAACCACTTGGTACAGACCCCGCGCACGCAGGAGCCGGGCTTACCCCAGTCATTCCGCGGCTCGTAGGACACGGGTAAAAGGTCCGGTATCGTGTAGCCCGAGATGAAGGTGTCGGCCTCCTGCTGGAGCTGCCGGGAGACGTTCTTGAACCCGATGAGCTCCACGCGGCAGCCCGTATTTTGCAGGGCACTGACGACCTGGAGGAAGTCCCCGTCGCCCGTGACGAGCAAGACCTGATCCAGCTTGCCGGCCTGCAGCATGGCATCCACCGCCATGTCGAGGTCCGCATTCGCCTTGGTGGTGACGTTGCCGTTCTCGTCGGTGTAACGCCGGACGTACTTGACGGTAATTTTCCAGCCGAAATCCCGCACCATCTGCTGGTAGGCGCGCGACTTCTTGGCATATTCCTGGTCCTCCCGGGCGCGCTCCGAGTCGAACGCCAGGTAGGTGTTGAGCCGCTGGAGACTGCCGCCCTCGCGGGCGGCGAAGCGACGCAGGACGTCATATCGCATTTGATAGCCGCCGTTGTAGCGGACGTTTTCGGCGTCGACGAATACGCCGACTCGCAGATTGGAGCCCAAATCAGAACCTCACCTGATATTGTCGTGTTTCGAACACCTGCGGCGGTGCCGAGTGGCGCCATCGAGGGAGACGGGCAGAGGTGACCTGGCCGGCGGCCGCGGGAATGGCAGCTGCCGGCCGGGATGCAGTTAGCGGCCGGCTCGGTTCTCGATCAGATCATTTACCACCGTCGGGTCGGCCAAGGTGGACGTGTCCCCCAGGGTGTCGATCTCGTTGGCGGCGATTTTCCTCAGGATGCGTCGCATGATCTTCCCGGAGCGGGTCTTCGGGAGATTTGGCGCCCATTGAATGACGTCCACTGTCGCGATCGGTCCGATCTCGTCGCGTACTAGCTGGATCAGCTCCTTCTCGAGCGCATCGCTGGGCTCGATGCCCGCCATTGGCGTCACGTAGGCGTAGATCCCTTGACCCTTGATGTCGTGGGGGTAACCGACCACGGCCGCCTCGGCGACCTGCGGGTGCAGCACCAAGGCGGACTCGATCTCCGCGGTTCCGAGGCGGTGCCCCGAGACGTTGAGCACGTCGTCGATCCGCCCGGTGATCCAGTAGTAGCCGTCGGCATCTCGCCGCGCGCCGTCTCCGCTGAAATAGCAGCCGGGATATTGCTTGAAGTAGGTGTCCACGAATCGCTGATGATCGCCGAAGACCGTGCGCATTTGGGCGGGCCAAGGCCGGGTGATGACCAGGGCCCCTTCGCATTCCCCTTCCAGCAGACGCCCGTCGGTGGCATCCACGATGGCGGGAACCACCCCGAAGAACGGGCGGGTGGCCGACCCCGGCTTCAGCCGCGTCGCCCCGGGCAGGGGCGTGATCAGGTGTCCGCCCGTCTCCGTTTGCCACCAGGTGTCGACGATGGGGCAGCGGGTATCGCCGACCACGCGGTAGTACCACTCCCATGCCTCCGGATTGATCGGCTCGCCCACGGTCCCCAGGATCCGCAGCGACCGCCGCGATGTCTTCTTGACCGGGTCCTCTCCCGCCCGCATCAGCGCGCGAATGGCGGTCGGGGCCGTATAAAAGATGGCAACCTGATGTTTGTCCACCACCTGCCAGAAGCGGGAGACGTCGGGGTAGTTCGGAACCCCCTCGAACATGAGCGTGATCGCGCCGTTGGTGAGGGGCCCGTAAACGATATAGGTATGGCCGGTGACCCAGCCTACGTCGGCGGTGCACCAATACACCTCGCCCTCCCGATAGTCGAAGGTGTACTTGTGCGTCATGGCCGCGAAGACCAGATAGCCGCCTGTGGTGTGCAGAACCCCCTTGGGCTTCCCGGTGGAGCCTGACGTATAGAGGATGAAGAGCGGGTCCTCCGCATCCACCGCTTCGGGCGGGCAGTCGCCGGAGGCGGCCGAGAGCAGCTCGTGGTACCAGAGGTCCCTCTCCTCCGTCCAGGCGACTTCGCCGCCGGTGCGCCGTACGACGACAACGGTGCTCACGTTCGGGCAGTCTTTCAGCGCGGTGTCCACGTTCTTCTTGAGGGGAACGTGGCGCCCGCCGCGGACACCTTCGTCCGAGGTAATCAAGGTGCGACAGTCGGAATCGAGGATGCGGTCCCGCAGGCTGTCTGGCGAGAAACCGCCGAACACCACCGAGTGGGGTGCGCCGATTCGGGCGCAGGCAAGCATGGCCACGGCCGCCTCCGGGATCATCGGCATGTAGATGCAGACCGGATCCCCCTTCTTGACGCCGCGAGACTTGAGGGCGTTGGCGAGCTTGCATACCTCGGCGTGTAGCTCCCGGTAGGTGATCTTGCGAACCTCGTCAGGGTTGTCGCCCTCCCACACGATGGCGATCTGGTCGCCGCGGGTTTCCAGGTGCCGGTCCAGACAGTTGTAGGCGACGTTCAGCTTCCCGCCCGCAAACCATTTGATGTGCAGGTTGTCGGCGTCGTAGCTGTAATCCGAGACGGTGTCCCATGTCCGAAACCAGCTGACGAAGCGGCTCGCCTGCTCCGCCCAGAAGGCGTCTGGATCTTCCACCGACCGCTGGTACATGGTCTCGTACAGGGCTGCGTCGATATGCGCCGAGCCCTCCATGTCCGGCGGGATTTCATAGATGTTATGCTCAGACATGAGCCGTCTCCTCAATTCTGGTGGTGGCAAACCCCGCCAGCAGCGGGAGCCTCTACCGGGGCGCCGTGCTTGGGGTCAACGATCAATACTAAACGCTCGGCGCCGGTCTCGCTACCGGACCGGCTACCACCCAGCCCTGAAGCATGACTGCCGAGGATCAGCGCTGGCAAGGGCATGTGGTCCATAAGAAAAACGAGCTTTCGCAAAAAGGGGGTAGACATCCGAAATCGCTTTTGGCAGGATTAGCGGGACGCACTAGGCCCGAGATGAGGCCGGGAGGGTTCCGCGATGGAGAGGGGAGAGGTTGGCGAGTGGGTTGCCTGT
>Ga0307440_1001357_pt1 | contig 11942 bp, 11 predicted proteins | sample SalMarWE160410MG_FD_202150 | JGI IMG/M metagenome (GOLD analysis project Ga0307440, IMG submission 202150) | Salt marsh sediment microbial communities from the Plum Island Ecosystem LTER, Massachusetts, United States - WE1604-10 | ecosystem: Environmental > Aquatic > Marine > Intertidal zone >... | reverse complement strand
ACCTCACCCAACATGTTGAAGCGGAATAATGCCTCCTTGTCGACCTTGAGAAGACCATCAAGGTCGGCACATATTGTGACCTTCCCTTCACTCGGTTCAGATGTCGACCTGGTACCCGGACCACTGATCGATGCAGCCAAGGCCTTGGCTGCATCGTCCTCGTGGATTTGATGAGCTTCCAGTTTGATGACGTAGATATGGTCTTTGCCGAGTCTCTTAAGGTGTTCGATATCTTCCTTTTTAATAATATGACCCTTTTTGAAGGCGACTCCCTTGAAATCACCTTGCACAATCTTTGTGATATCATGGGGAAGGATCATACCAATGGAATTTTCTACGGGAATGGTTTTCTGCATTTTGCTATCTATTTTATTAGAAAGTCTCTGTAAATCACTGGCTTTGCCAGGCTGGAGGACTATGTTTTCATATATTGTTGTGGCTGGCTAGAGGCTTCCGTCCACCCAGTCAAACGGGTACATATTTTTTACATCGAAGATTACCGAATTTGGTTTACAGAGATTTCCAATGTCTTCACGGGTCATTTGTTGAAATTGTTGATGGGCAACTGCGAAGATCAAAGCATCATATTTCTCGGTTGGTTGTTCAATCATGGAAATATTATATTCCCGAGAAGCCTCCTCGTGGTTTACCCAAGGATCGTAGATATCTGATTTGATACTGAACTCATTTAATTCGGAAATGATGTCGATTACTTTGGTGTTGCGCAGGTCCGGGCAGTTTTCTTTGAAAGAAAGTCCAAAAATAAGAATTCGGGCATGAGCAACATCGATTCCTTTTTTGACCATCAGCTTTATAACCTGTGAAGCGATATAGCTTCCCATATTATCGTTAAGACGGCGACCGGCTAGTATCATGTCCGGTTGGTATCCGACTTCTTGCGCCTTGTGGGTCAGGTAATAAGGATCCACGCCTATGCAGTGACCACCGACCAAACCGGGACGAAAGGGAAGAAAGTTCCATTTGGTACCGGCTGCCTCAAGCACCTCTAAGGTGTTGATTCCCAGTTTGTTGAAGATCAATGAAAGCTCATTTACCAAGGCTATATTGACATCGCGTTGTGTATTTTCAATTACCTTTGCAGCCTCTGCAACTTTTATCGAGCTTGCCCGAAAGGTTCCGGCGGAAATGATGGTTTTGTACAGGCTATCAACAAGGTCGGCGATTTCCGGAGTAGATCCTGATGTTACCTTAATAATATTGGGTAAACGATGTTTTTTATCTCCTGGATTGATTCGCTCCGGGCTGTATCCACAGAAAAAATCGGTATTGAAACGAAGTCCCGATTCCTTTTCCAGGATGGGCACGCAGATTTCTTCAGTAGCTCCTGGATAGACGGTAGATTCAAAAATGACGATGTTGCCTTTTGAAAGGACGTTACCTATGGTGATCGAAGCATTTTTCAACGGGTTGAAATCCGGGCGATTGGACGAGTCAATGGGAGTCGGTACCGTGACGATGTAGACATTCGCCTGTTGTAAAATGGCAAGATCTGAGGTGTAGCAAAGCTTTGTCGCGGATTTCAATTCTTGTTGTGTCGCCTCAAGGGTGGAATCGGTACCGGACATCAATTCCGAAAGTCTCCTGGGATTGATGTCAAAACCGATTGTGGGAAAAATTTTTCCGAATTCAACGGCGAGGGGAAGCCCCACATACCCTAGTCCTATGATACCTATATGGATTTGTTCAAGTGTTATCATTTATTGATCTCGCAGAATGTAGAGAAGGTCAAGTTGCCAAATAACAGTGATCAGATTTTTCTATTGTAATCTGTAAAAAATGTCAAACACCTCTTTGGATATTGGGCCAGATAATCGGATGAAGTTGGAGCTGCAGTCTTACGGGCAACTCATCATTTAGAATGGCAGAGGCTAGATCTTCAACCGGTAAACGGTTTTTCACCGGAGAGAAAAGAACAGGGGCGCTGCCGGATAAATCGTATTGTATGGTTAGCTCCTTTGCCCAGATGTAATCAGCAAGGCTCGAAAGCACAAATTTTATTTCAGTAGCTCCTTTACGTAAGGCAGCTCGTCGGTGAATGGTCTCAATATTTTCGTGATGCATGGCGTTTGATCCGCTGTCCGGGCATTTTATATCCATAATCACCGTTACGTCTATCGGAATAGCGGAAATGTCTAATGATCCGTTGGTTTCTATGAGCACTTTCCTGTTATTTGTGACCAATCGATCCATGAGTGCGTACACATTCTGTTGGAGCAGTGGTTCACCACCTGTAATCTCGACCAAGGCGTTCGGATAGAGGTCAGCCTGGGCAAGGATGTCATCCACCGTCATGGCTTTTCCTGGTTCCAGGACGGCATATTGGGTATCGCAATAGGAGCAGTGCAGGTTACAACCCGACAATCTGATAAAAACACAGGGGAAACCGGCAAAGGTCGATTCCCCCTGTATGGAATAAAAAATTTCTGCTATTTCCAAATTGCTATTTCCCACCGTAATACGTGAGACCGGAAAAATCGGTTTCCAGAACTGTTACACTGTAAAGACGATAGCGGTCGTTTTTGAGCTCCTTTTCAAGATTATTAAAAATAAACATGGCAATATGTTCGGAAGAAGGGTTTTTTTCACTAAAAAAAGGCAGAGTGTTCAGATCGTGATGATCGAGCTGGTCAATAATCTTTTTAACTTCCTTTTTTAGAATCTTGAAGTCTATGCCCATCCCAAGGCGGTCGAGTTCTGTTGCCCTGACTGTTACCTCGACCTTCCAGTTGTGACCATGAGGATGTTCGCAGTCACCTGGATAGTCGCGAAGATGATGGGCTCCTGCAAAATGGGTTTTTATAAAAATATCATACATATTCATTCTCCATAATAAAATGTATCTGCTTAATAGATATATTTATTTCTTGTGTTTTTTCAAGATACATTGAAAAGTTACCAGCTGACGTGATAAGAGAAACGCTGGATTCTATCGCAATGCTGTTGAATTTAATGCCAATAGATATTATTTACAATCTTTTATATAAACGTCTCACCAGGTCCATATTGTATTGCGTATTGCCTGTCGAAGTGATGCGCTTTCATGTTTCGTTACGGTCGGTATGCTCCAGCTATGCTGATTTATAAGATATCTGCCTGCTAACTTTGAGGGAAGCAGGCCTTGGAAATAAAAGCCATTAACAAGGAATGAACGAGAATGACTATTATAGCGCCCCTGAAAGGGGTCAGATATAACCCTGAAAAAATAGAAAGAATCGATGATGTGGTGACGCCACCATACGACGTTATTACTGAAAATTCAGTGGACCATTTCATTTCCAAAACACCTTATTCGATGATCCGTCTGGATATCACTAAAAATCCGGGACCTGCAGACCGCAGCGATGAACGATATGTTGAGGCGGCATCTCTTTTTAATCAATGGCTTGATGAGGGGATACTAATCCGCGATAACCAGGAATCCCTCTATCTCTATGAGGTTGACTATCTTCATCCTCCGACCGGGGAGCGAAAAACCCGTAAAGGGTTGGTCTGTCTGGTCGGCCTGGCAGATTTTTCAGAAGGTATCGTTAAACCCCATGAACGGACATTTGATACGGTTATTGCCGATCGATTGAAATTGACTGAATATTGTAGCGCTCAATTCAGCCAGGTATTCTCACTGTTTTCCGATAAAGAAAGTACCGTGATTGGTCTTTTGGAAAAAGGGGAGAGCAAACTGGTGGGAATAGTTAACGATGCAGATGGTTGCGTGCATCGTCTTAAGCAGATTGTTGATCCTTCCATAATCAGGGAGGTGCAATATTTTTTCCTCGAAAGATCTTTGTATATAGCCGACGGCCACCATAGATATACCACGGCCCTTGCTTATAGAAACCAGATGCGGAGTCGGCCAGGTGGGCTTGACGATAACAGCCCTGCCAATCATATCATGATGTATCTTTGCCCAATGGAAGACCCGGGACTCTCCGTTTTGCCGACCCATAGACTTCTGAAATTTCCCGGAAAAATAAGAGTGCAGGAATTAATTGAGCGGCTAGAGGGCGGATTTGAACTGGAAGAGATTCTGGCAGGCAGCCGGGAAGCCCAGATCAATGAAGTCCTGGGCAGAATGTCGGAGCTTGATGATCGTGACGTTGAGAAAAAGCCCACAACTTTTGGTGTCTATCATCCTGGTGAAGATAGATGCTTTTTATTGAAGATGCGTCCGTCAGTTCTGAAAGAGCTTGGTGATAAAGAGCAATGTTTAAAAGAGCTGGACGTGGTCATCTTGTCGGATCTTATCATAGAGAAATATTTTGATCTCGATCACCGAAGATGCGAACAGGAAAATCTTGTCACCTATTTTAGTGATCCCGATGAAGCCTTGGATACCGCTGTAAAAAACTGTGCCCAAGATGGACTGAGCATGCCTCTTTTGTTCGTGATGAATCCGACCCGGGTGGAACAGGTGAAAGATGTAGCTGACCAACATCTTATTATGCCGCACAAATCCACCTTTTTTTATCCCAAGGTGATGACCGGCCTGCTGTTTAATAAGTTAAATGATGATGAGGTGATAAACCGTCTTGATTGACCTACACTCCCTTAAAAAAGATAAAGAGGTAACTGTCGACACCCTTTTTGACGGTCGGCTGGTTTGTCTGCAGCCTCGTAATGGGTATAGGTATTCGGTTGATTCGCTCTTACTCGCTCATTTTCCACATATAGAAAATGATGATATGCTTCTTGATATTGGGTGTGGCTGCGGTATCGTGGGGCTTATTATTTTTTTCAGACACCAAGATCTTGTGAAAAAGGTTGTCGGTTTGGAGTTGCAACCTGAACTGGCAAAACTTGCCGACAGAAATGTGGTCCTGAACGGTTTTGGTGACAAATGCTCGGTCGTTGAAGGAGATTTACGGGAAATAAATACCTTTTTGGGTCCGGAATCGTTTTCCAAAGTGGTCTGTAACCCGCCATTTTATCCTAACTCTGCCGGGAGAGAAAGCACAAATCAGCAGGCACTTATCGCTCGTCACCAGATCTGCTCCTCGACCGATCAGGTGATGTCGGCCGCGTCTTTTGCTGTAAAGAATAAGGGCTGTGTCTCTGTTGTTTTTCCTGCTGAAGGCTTGGTCGAGCTTGTATGTTCCATGAAAAAAATGAGGCTTCAGCCGAAGAGGGTGCAGATGGTTTTCAGCTATCCAGATCAGGAAACACCTGCCAGATTGACTTTGGTCGAGGCAAGAAAGAATGGCGGTCCTGGGATCAAAGTCTTGCCGCCCTTATATATCTACTCAAGAAAAAACGGCGATTATTCCGACCAAATGCAGGAGATATACAGGCAATATCCAATTTAATAGAGTCGAAAATAAGAGAATCTATACCTACTGGTCTTATACGAAATGCTTGCTAAGGTAATGAGTTGTACGGTAATCGGAGTTGATGGCACGCCCATTGAAGTCGAGGTGGACATTGCTCGAGGCCTGCCTATGTTTTCCACCGTCGGTCTCCCTGATGGAGCGGTTCGTGAAAGCAAAGACCGGGTCAAGGCTGCCATAAAAAACAGCGGTTATGATTTCCCAAACAGCAGAATCACAGTCAATCTTGCCCCGGCAGATGTCAAAAAAAGCGGCTCCGGTTATGATCTTCCCATGGCTGTTGGTATTCTTGCCGCATCCGGGATCATCAAAGAATCCGATCATGCAAAATATTGCCTGGTCGGGGAACTCTCCCTGGATGGAGGTGTTCGTCCGGTGAGCGGAATTTTGCCGATGACCCTTGCTGCCAGGGACCATGGTTTTGAGGTAATTATCGTCCCTGAGGACAATAAGATGGAGGCTGCAATTGTTGAAGGAATTTCCGTCATACCTGTTTCCTATCTCTATCAAGCGGTTGAATGCGTTGCCGGCCTGAGTGGTATGACGATGACTTTTTCAATGGACAGCAGATCTTCTCTTACCAACTCAAAGCGATTCACTGTCGACTTTGATGATGTAAAAGGACAGGAACATGTGAAGCGGGCATTGGAGATTGCCGCATCTGGAGGGCACAATATCCTTATGAAGGGTCCCCCCGGATCAGGCAAAACGATGCTGGCAAGAAGACTTGCGACAATCTTGCCCGACCTCACTTTTGAAGAGGCCCTGGAAACGACGAAGATATACAGCATCGTAGGACTGCTGCCCGAAAACAAGGCGCTTATGACCTCCCGCCCTTTTCGTGCTCCTCACCATACCATTTCCGATGCCGGACTGATAGGCGGAGGTACAAATCCAAGACCTGGAGAGGTGTCACTTGCCCATAATGGGGTACTTTTTTTAGATGAACTTCCGGAGTTCAAACGGCATGTTCTAGAAGTATTGCGACAGCCCTTGGAGGATGGATCGGTCACCATAGCGAGGGCAAATACGTCAATCAGTTTTCCCGCCCGCTTCGTTCTGGCGGTGGCCCTGAATCCATGCCCCTGTGGTTATTTTGGGGATAAACGCAACCAGTGTAGTTGTAGTGCATCCCAAATTAAACAGTACGAAAGCAGGTTATCGGGTCCTTTGCTTGACAGGATAGATCTTCATTTAAGCGTCCCGGCCATACCTTTTCAGGAAATGAGCAGCAGGGAAAAAGGAGAGTCGTCCCAATCCATTAGAGGGCGCGTGATTGCTGCGCGGGAAATACAGAAAGGAAGGTTTAAAAAAACCACCCGCATGTTCAATAACAGTCAGATGGGTCCTAAAGAGATTGAAACCCATTGTGTTCTTGACTCACTATCAATGAAATTGTTGGAAAAAAGCGTGGAACGACTTCGGTTGTCCGCTCGAGCCTATCATCGGATTTTGAAAATAGCCCGGACGATTGCAGATATGGATAACAGCGAACGGATAGGTCAAGCTCATATCGCCGAGGCAGTTCAATACAGACGCATGACAGCTGGAAGTCTTTGAATGAGTACTGAACAAATACAGGATCTGAAATGCGATTACTGCTATGAGAGTCCAAAGCTTTGGCAGGGCGGACATTATTTGAGGAATTTATTACAATAGCTGATGGAAATATTTAAAACTCGGAGTGTTAAATGAAGAAGACTCTTCTCGTGTCTTTTGGCGTCGTCGTTCTGGCAGCTGCCCTGTTTTGGTTTTTTGGCATTCGACAAACAAAACAAACCGTTGCAACGACGTATCTCCCGGAAAATGTTCTTTGCTACTATCAGCAGAAAAATCTGGGGCAGTCATTGAGCGATCTGAAAAAATCCCCTTTGGGCAATAATCTTGGCACAATAGATGTTGTTCAAATAGCCAAGGAGCTGAACCTCCCTGATAAAGATATAGCGCTTATTGAAAAGATCAAAGGTGAAAGTTCCGCCTTTATCAATAGTCCTCTTTTTAAAGAGATATTCAGTAACGATTATGCGTTCGCCCTTTTACCGGTTGATTTGTCCCATACTGACGATCCCAGAGAAAAACTCCTGAAAAGTCTGGTGTTGCTGGCAAGACCCAGACATGGCGCTCGGTTAATAGATATTTTGAGTTCGCAATTCGGCACATTAGCCAACCAGAAGACGGAAACCTACGGTGATTTTACAATAAAACAATTTAACCTGGAACATCAGACCCTGTGTGCCGTTGTCGTCGATGATCTTCTGGTTATAACTTTTGATCCAAAACTTCTAAAAAGTTGTATCGAGCGCCATGTGAAAAAGGCATCATCACTTGGCGAAAATAAAATATTCACCAAGGTTGCGGCAGAATTCGACAAATCGAAAACCTTTGGCTATGTTTCTTTGAAATTATTGAAGAAACAACTGGAGATTTTACCTATAACGACTGGAAAGAAAGGGAAGAAAAATATAAAACTTGATGTAAAGAGTTTGGACGGTATGCTGGCAGCCGGTTTCGGTATCCGGCAAGACAGCGATAAGATCAGAGATAAGGGAATAGTTTTGGTCGATGATCAAAAAATAGACCCTGCCTTGGGAAAACTTTATCATACGTCACCAGAAAAGAATACATCGCTGGAATTTATACCAGAGCACGTTTTGGGGTACGGTTGGAGCAATAAGCTGGATTTCCTGACCTATTGGAAGATGTATACGTCCGAAAATGCCTCCGAAAAAGAAGACATAGAAGAAATAAGAAAGGCGGTGAAAAAGCAGTTCGGAATGGATATTGAAAACATTCTATCTCTATTTGATAAACAGGGCGGTTTTATTGTTCAGTCAGCAGATGCTAAGAATTTTCTTCCTTTGCCGAATATTTGCTTTTACATACGTATTAAAGACGAGAAACGGTTTGCAGAGTTGATAAAGCAGGATCATGCAGACAGCCCATTTCGGAAAAATATCCAACAATATAAAGGTGTTGATATTATATCGTTGTCCGATCCTTCAAAAGGTCCTTTGATTCGGTTGTACACCATGCAAAACGACTATTTTATCGTTTCAACCAGTTTGGAAATGATGAAACAAATCATTGATGCCCAAAAAGGAGGGCTCAGCCTAAAGGACAATCCCGGATTCAAGAAGATCAGCACCGAGTTACTGGAGAAAAACAACTCCGTCGGATATATAAACATTGGTGATGTGACAAAAACCGTTACTGAACTGCTGAATTGGGGCCGGGCCTTGCTCTCGGTGAATAATCAGGAAGATGCACGAAGACTCGGTATCTTACAGATCAAGGTTTTCAATCCTTTGCTCAATGGTCTTGCCGCCACGTTTTCGGATTATGCTGTTTATGGCAGGAACTCCTCCGATATGAACACGGTTGAATCGGTTCTATTAAACAGGCAGTGAGGTTTGAGAAGCAATTCATGCGTAACTATCAGAGCAGATAATCATGAAGATTATTTGTGAGTCCGGAACAATAAAATGGAAAAATTTATCGCCGACCTGAAGAAGATCATTCCGTTTAAAGACACAACCGATAAAGGAGATATCGTGCTGGTTGCCGCCAAAGAGCCGCCGACACTCATCTATGCTGTTGTCACAGCAATAGAAAGAGATGTGGAAAGAAAGGACGAATGGTGGCATGTGACCATGTCCTTGTTGACGGTTCCTCCACAGCAGCTTACATGGACTTTACGAACACAGCAGATGACAGGTGTTGAGGTTTTCACCATGGGTGGAGAGGAACGGTTTTTCAAAGCGGTTGAAATTTCCTCATCAAATGAACCAAAGCCTGCAAACTCCCAAGATGATGTGAAAAAAGATAAGGGTTTGAGGCGGGTAAAATAGTGGCCCTGAACTGGTATGAATCTCTCTGAAAGAAAACTTATTGAGAAAATAAGGAGCATGACCGATGGGTCTTGCCGAGGACTTGTCAAAGGGATTGGGGACGATTGTTCGGTTTTTGGCAATTCGGCGTCAGGTTCCTGGCTCGTTTCCACGGACATGCTGGTAGAGCATGTCCATTTTGAACGAAATCTCCATCCAGCGAAGCTTTTGGGAAGAAAAAGTATTGCTGTCAATTTGAGTGATATTGCAGCAATGGGAGGCATTCCTCGTTTTGCTTTGATTGCTATAAGCATTCCAGCTGATCTCTCGTCTAAATGGCTGTTTTCCTGGTTTGACGGTGCACATGAGATACTCCGGGAGCATGATTGCTGCTTGATCGGAGGAGACACTGTCGGTGGAAAGGAGATGAATATCTCGGTTACCATCATCGGGGAACAACATCCATCAGGTATCCTCTATCGGAAGGGCGCTGAGGTTGATGACACTGTTTATGTGTCTGCTCCCCTGGGGTTTTCCGCTGCCGGCCTAGCTCTTTTGCTGCATTCTATGAGGTCGGGAAAAAGCATAGATCAAAAATGGAACCCGTTGATAAACGCTCATCTTGATCCTCACCCCCGTATTGAGCTTGGACAAGTACTTTGCGCAAGCGGATATGTTTCGGCAATGCAGGATATTTCGGATGGTCTGGCCACCGACTTGGGGCATATCTGCAAAGAAAGCAAGGTTGGTGCGGTTATTTACGAACGACTTTTGCCTGGTGGCTCAGTTTTGGAAGAGGCCAGCCTTGCTCTGGGGATCAGCCCGATTGATTGTATGCTCTGTGGAGGCGAGGATTATCAGCTCGTATTTACAGTACGAAAAGATTTTGTGGACAAATTTGAAAACTATTTGGAAGAACAGGGAACGTTTGACATTGTTGCATTAGGGCAAATAGTGGAAGAGCAAGGGATCATCCTGGAAGAAGAAGGTGGGAGGCGAAGAGAGATAAGCTTCCAGGGATATGAACATATAAGATGACCCGATAACTCTCGATTAATCCTTGATGGAATAATCGAGAGTTATCGGTAACCGAGAGGTTTTTAGCTGTCTATAGGTGATGTTTGGAGATGTGTCCAACATCACCTTTGATGCCCTGACCGCATCTGTGTTCCTGTATTTATCCGAGAGATAAATTATTTCACGTATCCCCGCCTGGATAATGACCTTGGTACATTCATTACACGGAAATAACCCGACATAGATTCTACAGTTCCTGAGATCATAGGAAATAGAGTTCAGTACCGCATTAAGCTCAGCATGGCAGACATAAGGATATTTGGTATCCAGAAAAGAACCTTCTCTGGACCACGGTAATTCGTCATCCGAGCATCCCCAGGGAAAACCGTTATAGCCGACACCTACGATTTTATTTTGATCATTGGACACGCAGGCTCCAACCTGGGTGTTTGGATCTTTGCTCCGATGTGCGGAAAGTAGGGCTACTGCCATGAAGTATTCGTCCCAGGTAAGATAATCAGACCGTTTTTTTGTTCTTGTCGGCATTACATTTCCATTGATGAAGTGATATCAGGGGAGCCTTTCGGTATCACGTTTCTTTTGTCTACGCGTATTACGCCAAGACAGCTCTCCAGTGATGGTATCTATAAAACGTTTAATGGTCAGGAAATAGTGTTTTCCCGCGGTAGTGATCATTGTGTTGTGAGCGGCACCGGGGATGACGAAAAACTGTTTGCTCCGAGCGGCACTGTCCATTTGGAGTTTTTCCGCTTCGGAAACCGGAATCAATTGATCAAGAGCACCATGCAAAATAAGCGTTGGAAGTGTTACCTGGCTGATTTTTTCACGATTCCGAAAGCAATCGTTTTCAGTAATATCCGATCCCGACAGGGAGACACCAAGAAGTTCCAGAAGGGGAAGGGTGTCCGCGAAGCCGCTTTCTAGTATCAATCCTTTTATCGAGTTTCTAAATTTAAGGGCAAGATCGATAGCGCACGCAGATCCAAGTGAGCGCCCCATTACGAAAATGGGCCCAGAAAAACCAAGGTCCCGGAACTGGACTTCCACTTCTGCAAAAAGCTTTCTCGCATCAGAGAAAAATGATTTTACTGTTGGATATCCGGTACTCCAACCATATCCACGGTAGCTCATGACCAGAAGATTGCATCCGGAATTCACATATTCTGAAGCAATTTCATCATGATCACAGACGATTTCTCCATTTCCATGGAAATACAGAATGGAAGGGGATGTTTTGCCATGAATATAGAAACGACAGCCGAGAGTACACTGCTGATCCATAATAAAATCTATATCGAAAGCCCCTTCGGGAAGAGCTGTCTTCGCCTCTTGTCGAGGATGAAAGAGTTGTGAGAGGATTTCCGGTTTGTCGAGTTTGGGGTATTCCTGCATCTGATTTTAGGCTCGCTGTGGATGGTGAATTATTGTCAATAATTACAAATAGTAGAACGATTAAGTATTACATTAAGGTCTTTGTTCCGGCACATTCCGAATACTAAATTTAGTAACTATACGAGGTTTCGAATAAAATTTCCAGTTATGAGATTATTAATGGGTTAACCCAAAATATGAATAAATATAGGATAAGTCACAAATTTACCCTTAGGCAATACGAAATTAAATTTGCAATGAAATTAAAAAAAACAGATACTACAAGAGTGAAGGGGTGTTAAAAATAACTGTAAGGGACTTTAAAATGGGATTTCTTGGCAGATGTATTGCGGTGGCGGCATTA
>Ga0307440_1001356_pt1 | contig 11951 bp, 9 predicted proteins | sample SalMarWE160410MG_FD_202150 | JGI IMG/M metagenome (GOLD analysis project Ga0307440, IMG submission 202150) | Salt marsh sediment microbial communities from the Plum Island Ecosystem LTER, Massachusetts, United States - WE1604-10 | ecosystem: Environmental > Aquatic > Marine > Intertidal zone >... | reverse complement strand
GAGTCCATGATGTTCTGGTGAAAAGGAATGTTGGTCTTCACACCCAGGATCCTGTACTCCTCCAACGCACGTCGCATGCGCAGAATGGCTTCCCCCCGAGTCTCACCCCAACAGATCAGTTTGGAGATCAGCGAGTCGTAATACGGCGAGATCTCAAATCCTGGGTAGACGCCGGTGTCGATGCGCACACCGGGTCCCGTCGGGCCGACGGACAGGCCAATCCTGCCCGTGGAAGGCATGAAGTTGTTGTAGGGGTCCTCGGCGTTGATGCGGCATTCGATCGCCCATCCTTTCATCTGGACGTCGTCCTGCGTGTAACGCATCTTCCGGCCGCGGGCGATCCGGATCTGCTCCTTGACTATGTCGATCCCGGTCACCATCTCCGTGACCGGATGCTCCACCTGCAGGCGGGTGTTCATTTCGAGGAAGTAAAAGTTTTGGTCCTTGTCGAGCAGGAATTCGATCGTTCCGGCGTTCAAATAGTCGACCGCCTTGGCGGCTTTCTTGGCCAGCTCTCCCATCTTCAGGCGCAATTCTCCATTCACCGCCGGGGAGGGCGCTTCCTCGAGTAATTTCTGATGGCGGCGCTGTAGGGAACATTCCCTTTCGCCAAGGTGGATGGTGTTGCCATCGTTGTCGGCCAGGATCTGGATCTCAACGTGCCGCGCATTGAGCAGGAGCTTTTCCAGGTACACATTGCCATCCCCGAAGGCAGCTTCTGCCTCGCGCCGAGCTGCCGTGAGGAGCATTGGGAGCTCATCAGCTGAGAGCACCTCGCGCATCCCCTTTCCGCCGCCCCCGGCCGTTGCCTTGATCAGCAATGGAAAGCCAACCGAAGGGGCGATATCGATCAAGTCCTGGTCGCGCAGATCTCCTTCGCCTTCGGTTCCGGGGACCACAGGCACGCCGGCAGCCGTCACGGTGGCCCTGGCGACTGCCTTGTCTCCCATGGCGGCGATCGCCGACGGACGAGGGCCGATGAATATCAGCCCGGCGTCTTCAACCGCCAGGGCAAAATCATCCCGCTCGGCCAAGAAGCCGTATCCGGGGTGGATGGCTTTCGCCCCGGATTTCTTGGCGATGTCAATAATCTTGTCCCCTCGCAGATAGGAGTCACGCGCCGGAGCTGGGCCGAGTTCATACGCCTCATCCGCGTATCGGACATGCAGGGCCGATCGGTCGGGTTCCGAGAAGACAGCCACGGTGCTCATGCCAAGTTCCCGACAGGCACGGATGATCCGGACGGCAATCTCACCTCGGTTGGCGATCAGAACTTTGTTAAACATGATTTGGCCCTATCACAATGGAATGTTGCCGTGCTTCTTGGCCGGGTTGGCGTCGCGCTTGTTGGACAGCATTTCGAGGGCATTGATCACCCTTGGTCGGGTATGTCTGGGTTCGATAACAGCGTCCAGGTAGCCCCGCGAGGCCGCGATGTAGGGGTTGGCGAACTTCTCTCGATACTCCGCGACCAGTTCAGCTTTCCGGGCCTCGGGATCTTCAGCTTCGGCCAGTTCCTTGCGAAAAATGATGCTTACCGCGCCGTCCGGGCCCATCACCGCCAGTTCCGCGCCTGGCCAAGCCAGGTTCAGATCGCCCCGGATGTGCTTGGATGACATGACGTCGTATGCGCCGCCATAGGCCTTGCGGGTGACGACCGTAATCTTGGGGACCGTCGCTTCGCAGTAGGCGTACAGCAGCTTGGCCCCATGGCGAATGATCCCGCCGTGTTCCTGTGCCGTGCCGGGCATAAACCCTGGGACGTCGACGAAAGTCACCAAGGGCACGTTGAATGAGTCACATAGGCGCACGAATCGGGCAGCCTTATCGGATGCGTTGATGTCGAGGACTCCGGCCAGCACGGCGGGTTGGTTGGCTACGATGCCCACACTGTGACCTCCGAGTCGGGCGAATCCAATGACAATGTTCTGAGCATAGGTTTCGTGGAGCTCAAAGAAATCGCCATCATCCACGATGAGGCGGATGATGTCCCGCACATCGTAGGGTTTGCTGGGATCCTTGGGCACGATGGTGTCCAGGGCTGTCTCAGTCCGAAGCCGATCGTCTTGCGTAGGAACGAACGGCGGGTCTTCCATGTTGTTCTGCGGCAGGAAGGAAAGCAACACGCGGATCAAACCCAGGCAGTCCGCCTCGCTGTCCGCAACGTAGTGGCAGACCCCAGACGTGCTGGCGTGGACTTCGGCTCCGCCCAGTTCCTCGAAACTCACATCTTCCTGGGTCACCGATTTGACCACGTCCGGGCCGGTCACGAACATGTACGAGGAGTTGCGAACCATAAAGATGAAATCGGTGAGCGCGGGCGAGTAAACGGCGCCGCCTGCGCATGGTCCCATGATGGCACTGATTTGTGGGATGACGCCGGACGCCAGGGTGTTGCGCAGGAAGATGTCGGCGTAGCCGCCAAGCGAAACGACGCCTTCCTGGATCCTGGCCCCCCCCGAGTCATTGAGACCGATCACCGGCGCGCCATTCTTGAGGGCCATATCGAGAATCTTGCAGATCTTGGCGGCGTGGACTTCACCCAGGCTGCCTCCGAACACGGTGAAATCCTGCGAATAGACGTAGACCAACCGTCCTTCGATTGTCCCCCATCCCGTGACGACGCTGTCTCCCAAGACTTTGTGCTGATCGAGTCCAAAGTCTGACGTTCGATGCGTGGCGAACATATCGGCTTCGCGGAATGAGCCCTTGTCCAGCAAGAGGTCGAGCCGCTCACGGGCAGTCAGTCGTCCCCTGGCGTGCTGTGCGTCAATACGCTCTTGCCCGCCGCCCAGCTCGGCCTCTTGGCGCAGGGTTCGCAGCTCATCCAGATTCTCATCACTCATATGGACCTCTCTCGGAAAAAATCTCTCGATGCAGGACGGTGGAGGATCCACCAGGCGAGCCCCAGCAAGGCCAGTGAAGCAACCAATTCAAACGGCTTGGTTCGGGCTGCGAAATCGGAACGGGCGAGCAGGGTACGATCAATACCCAGCCAGACAACATACGCTGCCCCACCCCACCTAATGATCAATGGCGCCCAACGGCGCCCAATGAGAAGGCCGACGGTGGCGACAAGCCCTGTGGTGCCCCAAAGAACTCCGACGGCGGCCAGATACCAAACCGGGACGGAAAGAGGCAGGTTCGGCAGGGACAGCGCAAGGAAGAATCGCGTCCAACTGGCCGCCGAGAGGATTAACACCCCGAGGGCCAACAAGGTTACGAGCCTGGGCCGGGAGTTAGATCGCAAGGACGATCTTTCCCATCTGTTCGCCGGCGTCCAATCGTTCGTGGGCGGCGCGGGCATCCTTGAGGGCGAAGGTCTTGTCAATCACCGGCTGCAAACGGCCAGCGAAGACAAGCGACATGACTTCATCGAAGTCCGCCCTGGGCGCCATGGACGATCCCAAAATGGATAAGTGCTTGGCGAAAAGGTAGCGGTGATCAAACTCGTACTTTGGCCCCCCAGTGTTCCCGACGGTGAGGATCCTTCCTCCTTTACGAGCGGCCCGCATGCTCGAGATCATGGTGGAGGCTCCGACGTTGTCGATGACAACATCAACCCCCCGTTTGTCGGTCGCCAGATAGGCGGCCTTTGACCAGTTGGGGTCGTCCTGGCGGTTGATCAAGACGTCGGCACCCAGGCGCTCGGCGAGGGCGAGTTTCTCACCGTTCGAGCCAACAGCGAGCACCTTGGCGCCGGCCAACTTGGCGATCTGAATGCTGGCGGAGTTCACACCACCGGATGAGCCAACGACGAGCACTGTTTCACCGGCCTTAAGATTGCCTCTGGTCATCAGGGAGTGCCAGGCAGTCATGAATACGAGGGCCGCCGCTGCAGCTTCACCATAACCAAATCCGTCGGGTATTCTAAGCAAATTCCGCTCTGGGAGAGCTATCAACTCGCAATCTGTCCCAGAGACTGTTTCGCCCAGCAAGTTCCAGTGTCGGCAGCGATGATTCTGGCCAGCGCGACAGAATTCACATTCGCCGCAGCTAAGGTCTGCATCGATGACGACGCGATCTCCGACTTCGAATTCGGTGACCCCTTTGCCCAGCTCCACCACCTCGCCAGCTCCATCGGAGCCCGGTATGTGAGGCAGGGGGAGTTTGAGGCCGGGCCACCCGTTGCGCACCCAGATGTCGACGCGGTTGAGGGCAGCGGCTTTGAGACTCACCAAGGCCTCGCCGGGTCCGGGCTCGGGGTCGGGAAGCTCTCCGTATTCAAGCACCTCGGGCCCACCGTGCTCTTCGAAGTATATGGCTTTCAATGCGAGAAACCCTCCATCCGCCCAACTCATCTTGGGCAGGCTGTGCTGCAGGGGTCATTATAGCTTGGGTGCGAGGGGCCCCGGGCTGTCGTATGAAGGTGAATATGGGCCGCGACCCAGGCGCACCAAGCCCGGTGCAACCATTCAAGTGTTGAGCAAGCAGCTTGCCGGGGGGAGTCACGATCATGGCGACTGTTCCACCTGGAATCCCCACAGTTGAATCGTGCCTCAGGTAGGCATCGCAGGTAGGGTTTCTTCGCACGAGTTACTGTCTAATGACCGACTTGGGGGGGGGGTGGAGGTTGAACTCGATTGGAGCTGCCAAGGCAAAACTTTCTGGATGGAAAGCTGGCCAAGAAGTCGCACGTTTGTTGTGGGCTGTGGGGCAACCCCTCTGAGGGCTAGGGTTCGATACTGAACAGTATGTTCTCGGAAGACGCCCCTGGCTGCCCCCAAGGGTCGACCAGACGCACATCATTTTCGGCCACCAACGAGCACTGGTAGGTGCCCGGGTCAAATGCTTGACGGAAATGGCCGCTGCGTCCGTTTTCGACGGGGACAGTAACTCGTGGGCCCGGGACCCAAATGCTCGCTTGACCGGGATCGAACTCCAGGTCCTGTGTGAGCAGGACCCCACCGATAAATGCCGACACGAAATCACGGTCGGGGCCTCCATAGGGACGATGCAAGCGAACGATCGTGGATTGTGAGGCCTGCACCGTCCCTGCCCGTTCCCAAACCCATTCATCCAAAGTGTCTGGTTGGCTGGAAACGGAAAAGGCTGCATCGCCGACATCAATCCTGACTGGCCAGTCGTCGACCTTGCGGCGGTAGCTCAACATCCAGACCGCATAAGTGTCTGATGACACTATGGGCAATTCGGCGACCGCATATTGGTTTCCCAGACCGTCAGCCAGGAACTTGCCCTCGCCCTCCGGGATAGGGGCAAATCGGGTTTCGAAGGTCCAACCTGGCCCGGGCGTGAAGTCTTCCGGCTGAAGCAAATAGGTGCCACTCTTTATCGCCTGACATGCCAACTCAGGCCCAGTGACTGGAAAGTCTGATTGCCAATCGAAGTTGACCTCGCCGGACGAGGCTGTTTGCTCTTGCGCGACACCAAGGCTTAGGTTGGGCGCAACGCATCGAGGCTTGATCAGTTCACGGGAGCTGATGGTGTAGACAGAAAAGGAATCTAGCTCCTCAATTTTGTGGGCAGCGTAGCAATGAACCAAGGCATTTTGGAGCGGATCCAAAGTAGGCTCGGGGGTTGCCTCGTCTTTGTAAGAAACCACCGCCACGTTGCCCCCAGGGAACTCGACGCTCAAATCATGGATCAAATCACTCGACTCAACTGGTCGGTACCAGTGGTCCAATTCGCTAGCATCGAGGCTGCTTCGAAGATACAAGCGGATCAGACTTTGTTCATCGTCGAGCACATGGCCGGCATTGGGTGCATAGGGAGTGAAAACGATATCACCGGCGTTGACCTGCTGCAGGACAAGTTCGGCGGCATCCCGACGGTTGACCCGGTCTTGAGGGTCCTCAAGCTCGTACAAGTAGATGTAAAGATTGTTAAAGAAGAGAAGGCAAGCGCCAGCGACGATGACTGCAGAGAGGAGTGGTTGTCTCAGTAGAGGCCGGATGAGAACTGCCACGCAAAGAACGATGGCTAGCGCCGCTATACCGTAGTAGGCTGGCCATCCGGGGTAGATGACACGGAACATCGGCGAATCCAACATCACCGGCACAGGGATTGAAAAAAGGAAGAACCAACTCAGTAGAAGTAGAGGCCCGCGGGACCGAAAACGGAGAAGCGCGACCACCAGCCCCATGACGAAGAAGGGTGCGATTGCGTTTTCGAGAAGAGGTCCGGACCGAACGAAGAGGAAATCGGGCCGGGCCAGGACGAAGATGTTCTTGAGTAGGTCGCCGGCTCCCGAGAATAATCTGAGCAATGCCTCATCGGACCAACCCTTGGAGGCAAGGTCATAGTAGGGACGCCTTCCCAGGAGATATCCGATAGCCTTGGGCAAGGTGAAGGCGAGGGGAATTGAGAGAGCCAGGAAACCTTTCCAATAGGTAGCCCCTGCCTTCCTGTTCCGGATCGCTTCCACGACGAAAAGCAGAGCCACCAGTCCAAGCAAGGGCGCCAACGTATCATAGGTGATCAGGGCAAGAGCAAGAGCTATTCCGGAGAGGGCAAACCACGCCGTCCTGCGCTGGTCGAAGGCGATGAAAAGGAAGAACAAGGGCAGTACCGCCCAGAGCTTGACGTGGCTCTCGACGTTGCCTAGGCGGGAAGCGATCACGTCGGCGGGGGAAACAGCCAACAAGAAGAATCCCACCAGCGCAACCGGCGTGCCAATTGTTCGACGAAGGAGGAAGTAGAACAGCAAGCCGGCCAGGACGCTAGCCACCGCGACGGTCATCCGGGCGGAGGTGATGCCTGGGCCCGCCAAGTAATGGAAGGGCGCCTGCATGTAAAAACTGACCGGCAGAGATGTGTAATGGTACTGTGAGCTGAAGGCCTCTCGTCCATTGAGCATCCATTGGACGACTTCAATCGTCCATTTCGACTCGTCACCTTCTACACCATATGGTTGGTTTCCAATTCCATAGAGGCGAGTTGCCGCGCTGAGGACAAAGATGAGGCCGACGAGCGAGAACTCCAGCCGCTTGGAGAGGCCTCGTGCCCGCCATACGTCCTCCAAGTCGGTGCCAAAGGAACGCCACCAACGCCAAACGGTGAACGTTAGCCCCAGATACAGAATGGCTGCCAGCAGCACCTTTCCGTTCACCAGCGCCAGTTGAGCTTCCAAGCCGAAAAGCAGGGCCAACCCCAGCCCGGCCACTCGCTCCAAGGCTCGCCGTTCCTGCTTCCTTCTTATCGCATATGTCAGAAGAACGCCCATCCCCAGTGGCAAGAGGATGGCCCAGGTCAGACCGCTCGACAGGGCTGACTCTCGGAGTGCATGGATCCAGGCCAGCCATGGACCGATGGTCAACTGTTGATCCGGCGAAGGGACATTGGGTCTCAGGATTAAAACGTAGGCGCCCAAGACCACCAGCGCCACAGCGAGCGAAATTTCTGCCAGGTAGCCGCGCCATCCCTCTGGGTGTGGCTCCTCCTTCGGCTGGAGCCATTCGATGCTCGCGTCCGGGAGGCGGTGCAGCATGGATGAGACCCTGTTGCGCAAGGTCTTGAGGGGAAATGAAGGCCATGCACCAGTCCGGTTGCGACGACGCCAGGCCCAAATGAACAAGACATCTACGACAACTGCCAGAAGAGCGAGGATGATAACGTAGGTCACGCGCCCCCCCGTTCGCCCACTACTGGATGTCCAGTTCGAGTCGCGAAATTACGAGTCTTTGAATCTCGCTTGTACCCTCGTAGATCTCCGTGATCTTGGCGTCCCGGAAGTAGCGTTCCACAGGCAGTTCTTTGGAATAGCCCATACCGGCGTGGATTTGTACCGCTTCGTGGGCGCAGAACATCGCCGTCTCGGAAGCAAACAGCTTTGCCATCGAGGCCTCAAGTGTGAACCTTCCGCCAGTGCTTTTGCATCTCTCTTTGGCCATGGCAGCCCGGTAGATGAGCATTCGGCTGGCCTCGATACGAGTCTTCATGTCGGCGAGTTTGAAACCGACTCCTTGGAACTTGCCAATGGGTTTGCCGAAAGCTTCACGTTGACGGGCATACTCGAGGCTGGCCTCGTAGGCGGCTTCGGCGATCCCCAAGGCCTGGGCTGCGATTCCGATTCGACCGGCATCGAGAACCGTCATGGCGATCTTGAAGCCCTCACCCTCTGCGCCCAGCCGACAGGCTGCCGGGCAATGGTAGTTGTCGAAAAGGATCTCGCTCGTGGCGGAGGCCCGGATCCCGAGCTTGGGTTCCTTCTTCCCCCGGCTGAAACCATCCCGACTGGTCTCAATAATGAACGCGGTGATTCCGTGGTGTCCCGCTTCCGGCTCTGTCATGGTGAAGAGCAGAATGTAGTCGGCTGCCGGGGCGTTGGTCACCCAGGACTTGCGGCCGTTGATGATGTACTCTTCGTCTTCGCGCACGGCCCTGGAAGCCATCGTGGCGGCATCGGAACCGGACATCGGCTCCGTCAGAGAATAGGCACCGATGGCTTCCCCTGAGGCCACATCCCTCAAGTAATGCTGCTTCTGGTCTTCGTTGCCGAAACGCTCAAGCGCGTTGCAGAAGAGTGAATTGTTCACCGACATAATCGTGCCGTGAGCGGCATCGGCCTTCGATATCTCCTCCATGGCCAAGGCGTAGGCGAGTGTATCCATCCCGGCACCGCCATAGGCTTCTGGCACTTCGATGCCCATCAAGCCCATCTGGCCCATTTTCTGGATCGTCTGAAGGGGAAATTCGCCGCTTTCATCGTACTCAGCGGCAATGGGTGCAATCTCATTCTGAGCGAAATCTCGGGCTGCCTGGCGGATCATCCGGTGTTCGTCAGATAGATCCAAAGACGGGCTGGAGGACAGGGTTTCGGGGACGGCCATCGGCAACCACCTCCATAGCGAGGATTTGACGCAGAGATTATAGCATGCGGGTTTGAGACGACGATCTTTGACCCGCTTGTGGCGCAAGGGTACAATGTCCGCCGTTGGATGAGGAGGTCGTTATGCCCGAAGAACATTCAAACCGAGGCGAGATTTCGGTGAGCGTCTTTGATCACCTGGTTGAATTGGCAGCGCTCGCTTTGGATCCGGAAGAAAGGGAGTATCTCCGAAGTGAGCTGAATGGGCAGCTCCGGGCGATCCGAGCCCTGGAAGCGATCGACGTAGATGAGGATCTTCCGATCACGTCCCATGGTGTGCCCTATTCGGATGCGACGCGCCCGGCTATCCGCCTTGACCAAGCGCGGGAGGCGAAGCTGGCGGAGGCAATCCTGGCGCAGGCGCCCATGGTCGAGAATCGCTATCTCGTCGTCCCCGATATCCCTCAGGAGGCCCTGGAGTGACGGCTGGATTGGCCGACCTATCCGCAAGGGAGATCGCCCGCCGCGTGCGTGAAGGGGAAGTCGCCGCGTCGGAGGTGCTTGACCAAACTTTGGAGCGGATCCATGAGGTTGAAGGCAGGGCACCCACGACCGAGCCTTATGATCAACAGCCACGGGACCGAGAGCGGATCCATGCCTACATCAGCTTGGTTGAGGCGCGGGCGCGAGGGCAGGCGGAAGCCGTCGATCAGGCCGTACGGGATGGACAAGATCCCGGGCCATTGGCCGGCGTGCCGTTGGCGGTCAAGGACATTTTTTGTGTTGAAGGGACCCGCTCAACGGCAGGCTCTAAGATTCTGGAGAACTTCACCGCCCCCTACAGTGCAACTCCGGTAGCGCGCTTGGAGGCGGCCGGTGCCGTCACGGTAGGCAAGGCAAACCTGGACGAATTCACGTTTGGATCTTCGAATGAGTCGTCCGCCTTTCTGCCACCTCCCGGAAACCCATGGGATCCTTCGCGCGTGCCGGGGGGCTCTTCGGGGGGAAGCACGGCGGCCGTGGCCGCTGGTGAGGCCGCGCTTTCATTGGCCACAGACACGGCCGGATCCATTCGCCAGCCAGCGGCTTTCTGTGGTGTGGTGGGTCTCAAGCCCACCTATGGGCGCGTGTCGCGCTACGGATTGATCGCATTTGCGTCCTCTTTGGATTGTCCGGGGACGGTGTCGCGTGATGTGACTGATGCCGGCCTCATGCTGGGTGCCATGGCCGGAGAGGATCCTGCCGACGCCACAGCCGCGGCCGTTGAAGTTCCCGACTACCTGGCCGAATTGGAGCGAGGGGTCGAGGGTTTGAGGGTCGGTCTTTCACCGAACTACTTCAGACTGGCCTACCCCGATCCTGAAACAGGCGAACTGAGGGAGCAATCGATTGACCCTGAGATTGAAACTGCGGTGTACCGGGCAGCTGAGAGCCTGGCCAAGGCCGGGGCAGAGGTCGTCGAGGATGTGCCGATGCCTCATACCCACCTGGGCATCCCGGCCTACTTCGTTATCTCTCGAGTTGAAGCTGCCTCCAATCTGCATCGCTACGACGGCGTCAAATACGGTTACCGGTTTCCCGGATCCGTGACCGGTTTGCTTGAGATGTATCGTGAAACGCGTGGACGCGGTTTCGGGCTCCAACCCAAACTACGCATCTTGATGGGGATGTACGTCTCAGGCGAACAGTATGAGCGCGATTACTATCGCCGTGCGCTGCAGGTGCGATCGCTGATCCGCCAGGACTTCGACCGGGCATTCAACGCCGACGGGAAACACAGGCTAGATGCTCTGCTTACACCCACCACCCCGACGACCGCTTTCGAACTTGGCCGTGTCTATGGGGACTCCGTCCTAATGCAGTATGCGGATCTGTTGACCGTCCCCGCCAATCACGCGGGCATTCCGGGCCTGTCTCTTCCGGCTGGATTCGATTCGGGCGGATTGCCTGTCGGTGTGCAGTTGTTGGGTCCAGACTTCTCTGAAGGGACCCTGCTTCGGATTGGCCGCAGCTTCGAACTGGCGACCGCTGGCGAAGCTTGGCGGAGTCGCCGTCCTGCGCTGATCGAAACTGTGTGAGCCGACCCAACCAATGGCAAAGTCGCCGAGGCCTTTGGCATGCTATGGGGTTATGATCATGGACTGTTAATGTCCGGCGCCGGAAAGATGGTGTACCATGGGTGCGCTGTCTATCACCCGATATGCAATGCTCGGCTTCAGCAGCCGGGCTTGCGCGAGCAGGGCCTTCTAGTGCTATAATGTTGCCGGCCCGGCTCAGCCGGGGACCTCGCCCCGGGAGGGCGGAGTACAACCTGCAGGGTCGAAGGACTGGGAATCCTACCTACGACGACCCACGAACACGCAGGCAGTTTGCAGATCTTCTACAAGATTATCCGATGTGGCGTGAAGGCCTTTCTTGGCCTTGACATTCGTTTGCGTTGCTGTTGAGAGGTTGCCTAATGGGGCAAATCTTCCACCGTTCCGCCAACTCGATTGCCCTGCTCAGCATCGTCGGTGGCGGCTTGGCCTTGGCCACAATCGCCGTTGTCTGGTGGCTCATTGTCTGGTCACCGTACATGACCCAGCAGAATGTGGTGATCCCGCAGCCCGTGCCCTTCAGCCACGCCCGACATGTCGAAGGAAACGGGCTTGATTGTCGCTATTGCCATACATCCGTGGAAGACAGCTCTTTTGCAGGCATTCCGCCGACCAAGACGTGTATGACCTGCCACTCCCAGATCTTCACCAATGCCGCAATCTTGGCCCCTGTGCGCGACAGCTTCAAGAACAACATGCCCATTCAGTGGACGCGGATCAATGATTTGCCGGACTATGTCTATTTCGATCACAGCATTCATATTGCCAAGGGCGTCGGATGCACGACCTGCCACGGACCGATCGGCGAGATGCCCATCACCTGGAAGGGCGAATCGTTGAAGATGAGCTGGTGCCTGAACTGTCACCGCCATCCTGAGAAGTACCTCCGACCGGCTGACCAGGTGTTCAACGCTGACTATCAGCCCCCCGCAAATCAAGTCGAGTTGGGGCAGCAGTTGGTCAAGCAGAACGACATCAAGCTAAGTCTCCTTACGAGCTGCTCGACATGCCATCGCTAACGCGCCAAGGAGGGCAAGTGGAGAAATCCTTTAACCCGGACGCAATTCGTCAACGTTTTCAACAAGCCG
>Ga0307440_1001355_pt1 | contig 11955 bp, 8 predicted proteins | sample SalMarWE160410MG_FD_202150 | JGI IMG/M metagenome (GOLD analysis project Ga0307440, IMG submission 202150) | Salt marsh sediment microbial communities from the Plum Island Ecosystem LTER, Massachusetts, United States - WE1604-10 | ecosystem: Environmental > Aquatic > Marine > Intertidal zone >... | reverse complement strand
TTGGCGGAAGTGCATGGGAATCGAACCCACCCGAGAGGCTATTAACCCCTCACACCGGATTTGAAGTCCGGGAGAGCCACCAGTGCCCTATCCACTTCCTGGTGAGATACGTATCAAAAATCGGCCCTATACTAATAGGTGTTGACCTTGAAAACAACTCTTTATTATAGTACAGGATTCAATTATTGAAAACACTGTTTGTCATCCTGATGACGACTGAATACTTTTACACTTGAAATAAGCCCTTCTAACTCTTCGAATTATAACTCAATATGCAGTGTGAAAGATTAATTAAACTTGCGAAAATGTGGTATTTGAATGTTCGGGACGAAACCATGGCTCCTGCCCGTATGGTGTCTTTTATCGAACAACACGTAGCCTCCTGCAGCGTTTGCCGACAAGATCCGGACATACACGATGAGGTTGCAAAAATTACCGAGATTGTCCTGCCCGAATCAAAGATCCCCAAAGCTGTCCGATCAGAACAAACCGATGATGACACGGATGACGAGGAATTTAATGACGAAGATACCGACAACTCTGATGATGAAGACTTAGATGATGAGAGTCTCGACGAGGGAGAGGGGGAGGATCTCGAAGATAACGAGGATGAACCACAGGATGAGGAAGATACCTAGGCTTTGCCAATTTCCATTGGCGGTATTTTCTATTTTCTCTACCCTGTTGGCTTCCTGGCGCTATTATTCATTCTGTCACAAAGCCACTGCTCTGTTTCGCCCGTCGCTCCTTACAGGAAAGCAAGGTTGCAGTATAATCTTACGACAGGCGATGATTTCATGACGCCAGCTTTGAGGGGGGATTCTGAAACTCCCGGTAGTTACATATAATCTAAATGGCTCTCGGCCATTTTCAATGGACTTGGTACAAGCACACTCAGGAGGGCCGCAACGGCAAATAGCCCTTGAGTCACAGGGCACATGCCTGGAGGAGAGACGTCAGAGTCCTCCCTGGGCTTTTATTCATCGTGATCAGGATATTTTTTCCACTCCTGCAACTTGGCCTGGATAAAATCTGTGATCCGTTGCTGTTCCTCCGTGCCTTTCCCTTCGACCGTGATCGGTTCACCAAAGGAAAAATAAACACCTTTTTGCACGTCGATCTTCCCCAAATCCTTAATTATTTTTCCATTACTCCAGGCACTTGTCTGTAGCGCCAAGGGCACAATCGGAACTCCTGCCTTCTTTGCAAGCTTCACCCCGATGGAACTCATCTTGCTCGGGTCGAAAATATGTGCCCTTGTGGTTTGAGGAAAAACCACAATCGAGATCCCCCGACCAATCCTCTCCACTCCCTGCTCCATTACTGTCTTAAAGTCCTGCCTGGGATTGGAACGGGTAACGGCAATCGGGTCACGGGAACGCATCACATATTTAAAGAATGGATAATGCAGCAGACTCTCTTTTATAACAAAGGTCACCTTTTCAGAAGAGCTGAGAATGAAGGGCAGAATAACAGTCTCCATCATGCTCATATGGTTACCGATCACAACGCAAGGGCCTTTTACCTTCTGGAGGTGTTGAATCCCGGTCACCTGAAACCGAATGCCAACTCGTTCCAGCACACGCAAGACATCATAACTACTCTTATACCAGTCAGCATCCTCATAAAGGTTCTTTTTAGACTTAAGGCTCGCTCTATACACAATATCTAAAAATCGGCAATAGAAGACAAGTGACGGCGCAAGTCCTGCCCAGAAGGAGGCCCTTCCAGGTGGGGTGGTGTATACATTATTTTTAAAATCGAGTTGTTTCATCCGTTGCTTTCCTCACATGCGCCATTTCCAACCTTAACTACCCGCAGATTATACACAATCTCTTAAATTGTAAAGCAATGAAAACATTCTACCTGATACGACATGGAGAGATCCAAACCCAAAAACCCCGAACCTATCTCGGCCGAAGAGATATCCCATTGACTGCTCTTGGTTGCGAACAAATGACCTCCTCTGCGCACTTCCTCCAAAGAGATCCGCTGCAAGACTCTTTTGGATGCATCAGCATCATCGATTGCAGCTCCATCCCGATGCATTGCCAACTCCTGAACGAGAAGGACCTGCCCCAGCATCAATCCGGCAATATGCCGTAAAAGTACGTAAGGATATCGGTTCTGGTCAGGATGCCGATGATCTTGCCGTCGAGTTCGACAGGCAAGTGCCCGATATTCTTTTTCACCATGATCTCTGCAGCCTGGGAAGGCTTCATTCCCGGACCAATGGTCTCGACATTACGCGCCATAAAGGCCTTGACCGGACTATTCCATTGCTTCTCCTGCTTCAGCCTCTTGAAATCCCAAAGGACCATAATCCCTTCCAGTCTGTCTTCCTTACCTACCAGGATTCCCCTAATCTTCTTTTTCTGCATAATTGCACGCACTTCATACATCGGCGTGTCTGAAGGCACTATGGTCACAGGATACGACATCAGGTCTGCGACAATGGCACCACCTGCTTTACTCTTCTTGATCTGCTTAATGATCTCCAACTTTAATTTCCCCGGAGGACAATCGCTGATCTTGACAGTTGCCGACCCCGCAGCAGAATGCCCGCCCCCTCCGAATCTGCGTAGTATTTGACCGACGTCTAAACAATCAACGCCGCTTCTTCCAATGACGGTTGAGCTTGTCTCGTCATTGACGAAAATTGCAAAAACGGCATCGGTATTGATGATCGTCCTATACATGCTGACGATTCCCGATAACATCGGCACATTTCGCTCCAACCTTACGATATTGATACCGATCGTATAATTGTTGTGGGTGACCTTCTCGGTATATTTCATCATTTCGAAAAGGATGTCCTTTTGCGTCTCTTCATAGGGGGGATCTAAAAAGAAGCCTGCAACGTTGAGGTCGGCTCCATTTTCGAGGAGATAGGCGGCAGCTGCGGCATCCTCGGCTTTGGTTCCCGGATAGCTCAGTCGGCCTGTATCTTCATACAGTCCGATCAGGAGCACAGTGGAATCCAATGGAGAAAGGACCATTCTGCGTCTTTTCATCTCCCTGACCAGCAGAGTAACCGTGGCCCCGATCGTTTCCTTACAGCTCCAGTCTGCGACTATATCTCCACCATTATTATGATGATCCCAGAGATGAATCTCCAGATCTTGCCGTTTCTTCAGTTTTCCCATGCGGTCCAATCGTTTCCACTGATCGGTGTCGACGACAATAAGTCGTTTCACTTTTGCATGATCAACCTCACCGGGTAAAATGATGTTAAACGCCGTCTTGTGGGTGGAAAGAAACCTCTCGACATTCTTGTTAACCGCTTTGGGCACCACCCCGACAGCCCCTGGATAGAGAAGCGTTCCGGCGATCACCGAAGCAAGCGCGTCAAAATCAGTATTTATATGGGTTGTTACAATGTCCATTGAGCGCCACGGGGAAAATCTTGTTTTTTCATGTCATTGATGGTTCACGGCGACATGAACCTTTTCCTGCCAAACAGCATAATTGCAAACGGTACTCTCGTTCAAGGAAAAACGATATGGATGTTCAATGACGACTCAATTGTTCTCCTGAATCAAAAAGAGTTGTTTTGACCTCCCCGATGCATTAGGATTATCCGGATGTGCCCAGCTGATTGAACGTTCGATCACCTTGCATCAATATGCAAATTCCCATTATCAGAAACTGTTATAAGAGCTCTCCATGAAAGAAGATTCCGGAAACCCAACAAAAAAAATTGCCGGAAGAACCAAGATCGCCGTCTTCCTGATTATTGGTGTCATTGTACTGGTCTTCTTGGCTGTACGTTTCATTCGACACAGAATGAACTATGCGGTAACAGACGCAGTCTTCGTCTCCACGGATAGTCTGATATCAGTGGGATTCAATCGGGTCAGCGGAAGACTGGAAAAGATGTTCAAACAGGAAGGGGATCTCATCCGTAAGGGCGAGGTCCTTGCCATTGTCGATGACAGTATCTATCGACTGAAACGTGACCGATTGGCAGCTCAATTGGCTGAGGCTGAAGGGGCACGAAAAAACAAGACCATCTTTCTCGAAAGGCTGAAAAAAGAGGTTGCCTTGAATCAATCCATTGCCCAAGGACAGGTTCAAGAGCTTTCCCGTCAGACCGCAGCTCTGCAAGCCAAGGCGGCAAGTATCGAGGCGCTGGTACAACAGGCAAAACGTGACCAAGAACGCTTTGCATCACTTTTTAAGTTAGACGTGATCTCAAATCAGCAACTGGAAAAGGCAACAACCAATCTGGCAACGAAGACAAAAGAGAAAAAGGCCTTGGATGAGCAGGCCGCAGCCTTCAAGGACTCCATGGACATCGCCCGCGACAAGGTAAGACTTGCCGAGGCAGCCAAACTCCGAATCCTCGAGACGGAGGGGGAAATCCAGACACTCACCGATAAAGTCAAAGGACTTTCTGCCGCTTTGCATTCGGCCGAGGAAGATGTGGCTGAATGCAAGCTTAAAAGCCCCATTAACGGCCGGGTTGCCAAACGGTTCTTTGCCGAAGGCAGCATCATCCCACCGCAAAAACAGGTCTTTTCCCTGATCAACCCAAAGGATATTTATATTTCGGCCCTTCTGGAAGAAAACAAACTGGAGGGAGTAAAAGCCAAGGCTCCGGTAACCATCAGCATCGATGCTTTTCCCGGACAGGATTTCAGCGGCCAGGTCGAGAGAATCCTGCCTGCTTCGGCTGCAACCTTCGCCCTGGCACCCCGGGATATCTCAGCCGGCGAATTTACCAAAGTCGCCCAACGAATCCCCATCCGGATCACAATTACCAAAGGCGATGTCTCTCTACTGCGAGTGGGACTCGGGGGCTCTGTGGAGATAAAACGGCAATGACGGAACCTGTCGAAAATTCAGACCTTCCGATTTACGCCACCCTGACCACCGGCCAACGCACCTTCTTGACTGTGATCATCATGACCGGTGCTTTCATGGCAATTCTAGATACAACGGTGGTGGATGTGGTCATCCCAAAGATGATGGGTCCTCTGGCCACCGATCTTTACGGCATCCAGTGGACTATCACCTCCTACATGACAGCAGCAGCGGTGGGCCTGCTTCTTACCCATAAACTTGGCAAGGTAATCGGTCTGAAATGGCTTTTTCTTTCGGGGCTCCTGGTCTTTACCACTGCCAGCGCCCTGTGTGGACTGGCACAATCTCTACCTGAGATGATCGGTTCCCGTATCGTTCAGGGGCTCGGGGAATCGTTCATCATGGCCAGTGCCCAGACCCTGCTGTTTGCGATCTACCCTCCGAAGAAACACGGCCTGGCCATGGGAATCTATGCCATGGGAGTAAGCTTCGCCCCGTCTCTTGGGCCAACAGTCGGCGGATGGATTACCCAGCATATGAGTTGGCGCTGGGTCTTCTATATCAATCTGCCCACAGGGATCCTGAATTTTCTTGCCGGACTCGTGTTTCTGCCGATCATCATCAAACACAAAGAACGCCTGAAATTCAATTTCGTCAGCTACTTTTTTATCGGCGCCTTTACCGTAATGCTCCTGATCCTGCTCTCCAAAGGCCAGCAACTGGGTTGGGGACAATCGGAGACGATCATTCTGCTGGCCTTCGGTGCAGCTATCGCCTTCATCTTCTACCTGCTCTCCGAAATGTTCAGCAGCCACAAACTCATAGAATGGGAAATCTTCAAAATCAAGAAGTACACCTTTTCCATGGGATTTTATTTCCTGGTTCTGGGACTTTCCATCTATCAGCTTTTCTACCTTCTTCCCCTGTATTATGAAACTCTGAAACAGTTGACCACCTTCGACACCGGCATCCATATGCTCACTTTTGCCATCTTTATCGCCATCCTCTCCCCTCTGGCAGGTATCTTGAGCGACCGATTCGGCCCTCCGAAAGTCGTCGTGGTCAGTACGATCATTTATCTGATTACCAGCTATTACCTGATTCCGTCACTCAATTACTATACCCCCTCGGTGAAGGCAGCCGTCCTGACCATACCTCTGGGAATTTCCCTGGGCGCCTTTTTTGCCCCGGTCTCGGCCATGGCCATCGGACCGCTAAAAGAGAAGACCGCCCAAGGGGTGAGCCTGATGCATTATTTCAGGTTCCTGGGCGGCTCATTGGGAACTGCGATTGCGACAAACACCCTGGAGATGCAACAGGCTGTCCACTACGATGGTATTGCTGTTCTGCAGAACACCCATTATGTACAGAGATTTATAGACCGAACCGCCGATTTAATCACTCCTTTGATGTCCACGGGCATGGCCGATATCAAAGGCCATCTGCTGCTGGCTCGCGTTCAACAGCTACAGGCTCTGAGTCTGGCCTTTCAGGATACCTTCCGGCAGACCTTCGTCTTTGGGGCCCTGGGCAGTCTTTTTCTGCTCATGCTTTTGATTACCGATCGAAAAAAGTCTGCATCTCAAAATAAAATCTGATTACCCCTGAAACTCAGCCAATCGAAATGGAAGGGTGTTGCCAATCTCGATGGTCTCCTGAGGCGGGTAATGCCATTCGGTGGGGCAGGGGGAGGGGAATAAAGACGAAACAACAGGAGATCGACCATCCAGCAGATGCCTGGAAAAATTTAGGCTGCAAAAGCTAGTTTTTTTAGCTCCTGCAGCCTGGAAAAGTCGTAACCATTCGTCAAGACGAGCAAATCCCGGCCTGTCCGACAACCTGCAAACATCAAGCAGTGCTTCGGATTGCTATACCTCGGCGGTCATGGTCAAACACGCATAACCGCCTGATTATACCGAGATGGAGCGTCGTTGTATATTTACGAATACTTACAATTTTACAACGTTTACAGCGGCAGGCCCTTTCGGACCGTTCTCAATATCGAAACTCACCTTTTGACCTTCTTGAAGTGATTTAAAGCCATCGGATTGTATTGCAGAATGATGGACAAAGACATCCGGTCCGCCTTCCTGCTCAATAAAACCAAAACCTTTCGAATCATTAAACCATTTCACTGTTCCATTTGCCATTGTTCGTACTCCTTTGTACTTGATTCGGTTGTGAATCAATTTTATAATATCCGGATTCACCCAATGAAGTCCGGAGGCGGCCTGATGACCAGACCAAAAACATGCTTTTTGAACGCATCTATACTCCGAAGTCAAACGGAACCGAACGGCTGCGCCGTGATCTTCCGGTTTGATTTCTTGTAATTTTCTTCGCTTTTCCCGTACTCTTTGCGCTGGCGGTTCCCAGGACATCCCGGCCTGGCGCTTTGTTGCGGACAACCTTTGAGGTGGGACTCGGACTTTTCATATTTTCAATCCGGCTTCCAAGATTTTGTTCAATCATCCTCACAATACGGGCATCCTCGGCCGTTACGAAAGAAAAAGCGGTCCCGCTGCACTCGGCCCTTCCAGTGCGGCCGGTACGGTGTGTATATGCCTGAACCGTATTGGGAACATCATAATTGATAACATGCGAGATCTTGCTGACATCGATGCCCCGGGCCGCGATATCTGTTGCCACCAGGATGGTAAAGGTTCGATTCTTAAACCCGTCCAGAGCACTCTGCCTATTAGTTTGCGACATATTGCCTTGTAAGGATACTGCATTAAAATTCGACCGTTGCAGTTGCAGGGCCAGGTTTTTCGCCCGATGCTTTGTCCGCGTGAAAACAAGCGCTGTTTTTACATCTTCCCGGGCAAGAATATTCTTTAAAAGATCCGTCTTACCGTTTTGTTCGATATGGTAAAGACCATGGACAATACCTTGGGCAGGCCGAATCTCATCAACTTGAACTGTTACCGGATCGGTCAGGATCTTCTCCACAAGATGCCGGACCTCAGATGGCATGGTGGCGGAAAAGACCAGGGTCTGCCTCCTGCTGTTTACCGATCGTAGTATCCGTCGAATGTCCGGCAGGAATCCCTGATCGAACATATGATCGGCCTCATCGAGAACCAGCATCTCCACAAACGAAAGGTCCACGGATCTGTCATTCAGATGATCCAAGAGACGACCAGGACAGGCGACGATGATATCGACACCTTCCTTCAGTTTTGTCTTCTGGGCCGTTTTGCTTACGCCACCATAAACAGCCAGGCAGCGCAGCGGGGTATTTCGGGTAATCGTTTTGGCATAATCCACGATCTGCTCCGCCAATTCCCGTGTAGGCGTGATGACCAGAGCCCTGACCTTTCCGGCAGGACCCGCCAGAAGATTCTGGACCATCGGCAGGACGAAGGCAGCCGTTTTTCCCGTTCCGGTCTGCGCCAGGCCCAAGAGGTCCTTTTTATCCAGTATTGGCGGTATTGCATGCTGTTGAATGGGGGTTGGTTTAGTATAGCCGCACTGATGTACGGCTGAAAGAATGTTCGGGTTAAAATTAAAGGTGTTAAAACTCATTAAGCTCCTATTTTTTATTAGGTACAGACATCTCCCCTCGATACGCGTCAGCAGATAAACTGATATGAGAAGGAAGGAAGATACCCTTTGGTGATGGTAAACTTGAAAAGATAAGAAGTTCGGTTCGATTTGTGCGACAGCAAGACGGGAGGAATGATTTGCGCATCAGGTGCGGCAACAATCCGACAAGATCCGAGTGTTATCTTCTTTTGCGCCCCTTTTTTTGCGGTTTTGCCTCATTACAGACAAGAGTACGATGCCTGTATTCAGACCCATTGAGTGACTCCATCGCTTTGTGCCCTTCTGAACGCGTCGACATTTCGACAAAGGCAAACCCTCTCGAACGCCCGGAAAAATGATCGATTATCAAATTTGAGGTTACCACCTCACCATATTCACTGAATATGGTGAGGATATCAGAATCCGTGGCGTCGTGTGGTAAATTGCCAATATATAATTTCAAACTGTTACTCCTCCGTTAAGAGATCAGCATAAAATTTAATCGGCAGCAAGAAAGTGCAAGATATCTGCGGGTGTGACGAAAAGAAAAAATGCTTAATCTAAGATAAGTACAACTATAAATGCAACAATACGTCATCTTTTCCTCTTTGACAAGAGAATTAATATTAGATAGCAAAAATCAGGAATTTTCAACTCCCAAGTGTTTCAGAGACCCTTTCCAGTAGAGATACTGCGGAAAATGGTTTTTGTAGAAAATGGATCCCCTCCTTTATAATGCCCTGGCGGGCAATCACATTCTCAGTATACCCGGACATATAAAGCACCCGAATTCCCGGATGGTATTCGCTGACCTTTTTATAGACCTCGGGTCCCTTCATCTTCGGCATAATCACATCGGTCAACAGAAGATCAATCGGTTCCTCAGACATCCTGGCAATATCCACTGCGTCGTCAACGTCGCCGGCCTCGTAAACCCGGTATCCGCCCCTTTCCAAAACCCGGCACGCCAGCTTCATTAAAGAGGGTTCATCCTCAACCACCAAAACCGACATTCCCTCACGGGCCGGTTGTCTTACTTTCGGCTCAGAAACCTCTTCCAGTTTCGTCTCATCCATGAATGGAAGATAAATCTTGAACGTTGTCCCCTGACCCGGTTCACTGTATACCCAAATATTCCCTCCATGCTGCTTAACCACGCCATAAACTGTTGACAGCCCGAGACCTGTTCCACGCCCGACAGACTTGGTCGTGTAAAAAGGCTCAAAGACTCTTTCCATGGTTTCATGATCCATCCCCATCCCGTCGTCGCTGACGCTAAGCATTACATAGCGACCGGGAACAGCGTCAAATTTACCCGCAGCATAGGAGACATCCAGATCCATACGGGCAGTCTCGATGGTCAAGACCCCGCCGTCCGGCATTGCATCTCGAGCGTTTACCGCAAGATTCATTAGAATCTGTTCGAGTTGAGTGACATCGGCTCTGACCCAGGCAGGTTCACGGGCAAGGGAAACCTCCACTTTGATATCCTCGCCTATGGTCCGTCTGATAAGTTTTTCAAAGTCACTGATTACCTGATTAACGTCGACAATGCACATCTCCAATATCTGCTTGCGGCTGAAGGCAAGCAACTGTCGGGTCAGGTTTTTGGCCCGGACAGCCGCCTCGTGGATCTCTGCAGAGGCCTCCTGGGACGAGATAGCCTCCCCCGATTCTTCTCCCATCATCTGGGAGTAACCAAGAATTATGGTCAAGAGATTATTAAAATCATGGGCAACTCCGCCTGCCAACTGACCGACAGCCTCCATTTTTTGTGCCTGGATAAGCTGAGCCTCAAGTTTTTCGGTTTCCTGCTCTGCCTTCTGAACCGCTTTTTTCATTTCCATATTATGGAGAGAATAGCCCAAGTCACCTGCCAGCTCGGCAAAAAGACTTTCCTCTTCGGCCTCCATGGCGATATTTTGATCAACGGCAACGGAAAGATATCCGAACACTCTCTCCCGATGCCTGAGGCGCGCAGACATTCTCTGGGGCGATAGACAGCTCGTCAAAATTTTACATGTATCACATATATTCTCACCCTCCCTGATCAGACAAACCCCCTCCACAGCATCGGCCGCTTCACAACAGGGCGGCAGCCCACCTTGTTTCATCTCTTCGGCAAGGACCGAAAATTCTGTACTGACACCGGCAGTTGCATGACTGACTGGTTTTCCTTCCTGATCGGTTAAGATAATTAATGCACCCAGGTAACTGCCCTGATCAACCAGCAAATTGCAGGCATTCCTGATCAATTCATCGGCGGAATCGGCTTTTATGATCAGCTGATTGATAATGCGTAGAGCTCGCAGAACCCGGTTCAGATGACGAATCCGGTTCTCTGCCTGCATCCTATCGGTTATATCCCGGAAGGTCCCGAGAAGGCAGCTCTTTCCCCCAAATTCAATAGCTCTTGTGTTGATATCTGCGTAAAAAACTGAACCGTCTTTGCGTTTTATCGGTACGTCGGCGGCAATGGAGAATTCCCCCTTGGCCTGACGCTCGAACTTTTCCGCAATCGCCGGGAGATTTTCCGCGGGATGAATTTCCTGAACCCCCAGGGTCAACATCTCATTGTGACCGTACCCCAGCATCTCGCAGATGGCCCTGTTGGCAATAACAAACCGCTTACTTGCAGAATCGGCCACCAAAATCCCGTCCTTGGTATTTTCAAAAATGACCATCAATCTTTTTTCAGATTCTTCCGCTGCCTGAGCCGCCATGTATCTGAACCGATAAAAATGGATCCGCTGGTTGCGCCAGATGAACGCTATGACCATTCCTGCAACCAAAAGCAAAGCGCCTATCAGCCCGGTTATCCAGACCAGGCGTTCATGGAGGGGTTGATTAATCTCATCCAGGTCAATCTTGGCGACTAAAAACCACGGAGAATCCGGAACTTTTCGAATCACCGCCAGGACAGGCACCCCCCGGTAATCGATTCCCCGAACAATTCCTCTCTTGCCCTGGACCGCCATAACCGCGGGCAAGTCGGTTTGGGTCAATGGAAAACGCATGGAAAAAGCGGCATCCTCTTTAAATCTCAGATCGTTAAGAAACTGGACCTCATTGCCGTCCTTGCGGACAAGCAGACTCTCTGCTGTCTTGCTGGGAATTGGCCAGTGCCGAATTAATGGATAGAGATAATGTCTCGGATCAATGAGAAAAATAAGCAATCCAGACCCCTTCTGAAAGTCAGGTCCGTTGAGGAGGGGAACCGCGACATCCAAATGCAGCTCCTGCTCGGGTGGATCCCGGTGAAAATCAAGGAATGTGATCTGCCGTGAACGCAGGACTTGCAAATACTCCTCTTCCCTTGTGGCTTCCTCGTGCTCCTTGCCTTGGGAAACGGAAAATCTCTCAATGCCCTGGGTGTCCGCCAGAAAGACCTTGTCATACCCGGAATCGCGTTGAAATTTCTGCAGCCAGACCTGAAGTTGGTCACGCGCTTCCCGAGCTTGGGGATCTGCAAAAAAACGTGAAACGACATCGGAAAAGGCCTTGTTTTTGTAGAAGAAAGAGGCATCACGCAATCGCTCTGTACGCCACCGCTGCAGCTCATTGATCTTCAAATCGGCAATGGCTGAAAGTTCTGTTTCAATCTGTTTTTGGAAATGTTCC
>Ga0307440_1001354_pt1 | contig 11959 bp, 11 predicted proteins | sample SalMarWE160410MG_FD_202150 | JGI IMG/M metagenome (GOLD analysis project Ga0307440, IMG submission 202150) | Salt marsh sediment microbial communities from the Plum Island Ecosystem LTER, Massachusetts, United States - WE1604-10 | ecosystem: Environmental > Aquatic > Marine > Intertidal zone >... | reverse complement strand
TCCGCCGGTGAGTAGGTGCCCCCCAGCATCCCGGGCCCCATGCCGGAATAATAGTGATGCTCGGACGGCCCGATCACCGTGACCGAATGCCCCTTTTTCACGAAGCTCCCCAGGGTCGCAAGGGGCAGCATGTGTGCGTGCCCTCCGCCCGCCAGAACCAGTCGCTTTTTCAACTGTCCCCTCCCTCTACCGCCTTCGTTCCAGGCGTCTCCTGATGATTTGTGTCATCAGGTCGTGGGCCAGATCCTTTTCAGGCCCCTCTTCCATGGATTTCAGATATGTGGAAATGGATCGAATACACAGCAGCATTGCAGACTGGAGGGCGGCGCTGGTCAACAGGAGTACCGCCAGGGTCTCAAAAAGCGGTACACTCCCGACGAGTCCGTACAGGAGCACGGCGGACGCCCAAACCCAGCTGAAACCTGTCCAGAAATGGATGATCGCCTCAAAATTCCGGAGCCACCAGATGGAAAACCGAGTATGCCAGGATATCTCGCTGCACGAATGCGTGATCGGGTTGACATTTAAACATTTTTTCATCTCGCCCCCCTTTCTTTCCCATTGGTTGGCAATTGGGAAATGCTGGCGGCTGCCCGGACCATGGCATAGAAGGGGTGTCGGATCGCTCCGCCGACCGGCATGCGGGATTGCGGAAGGTCTGCAATTCGGAGTGATCCACCAAAGCAGAAGGAATTCAAAAGGGGCGAGAACCGGCTCAACTGGGAAGCTGACGTCTCAGACCCCTTTCTCAGCCCCGGCCTGTTTATCAGCATCGCCACGCTTATAATTTAGCATAGCGGCAAAAGAATTTCCAGTGGTTAGCTGCGTTTCATGAAATACCCTTGGGGTGAGTCGAACTTCAGGCTGCCGCCACGATTTGAGGCACCCGTGCCAGGGCCTCATCGAGCTTTTCCGGTTTCGATCCGCCCGCCTGGGCCATATCGGGCCTTCCACCGCCGCCGCCGCCCACCACCCCGGCCACCTCCCGGATGATGTTGCCGGCATGAAGCTTTCCCTTGCCGGCCATGTCCCGGGTGACGACAGCCACCAGGAGCACCTTGGCTCCCGCCACACAGCCCAGGACCACCACGCCCGATTGGATCCGGTCCTTGAATTTGTCGGCCAGGTCCCGAAGGGCGGCCGGAGAGTCCACGGAGACCTTCTTGGCCACCACGCGAATCCCCCCCACGTCCTGAATATCGGCGGACACGTCGTCTGCGGCCTTGCCGGCGATGTGGGCCTTGAGCTGGGTCAGCTCCTTCTCCAGGGCCCTTTGCTGGCCCAGGAGCTTTTCCACCCTGGGGCCGATGCTCTCGGGTTTCTCCTTCAGAAGACGGCTCAGCCGGGCCAGGACCGCTTCCGATCCCTGCACGTGGCCCAGGGCCGCGGCCCCTGTCACGGCCTCCATCCGCCGGACCCCGGAGGCAACGGAGGTCTCCCCGAGGATCTTGAAAAGTCCGATATCGCCGGCGCGCCGGGTATGGGTCCCCCCGCACAGCTCCCTGCTGAAGCCGCCGAGGGAGATCACCCGGACCCGATCGCCGTATTTTTCCTCGAAAAGGGCGGTGGCACCGGAGGCCATGGCCTCCTCCACGCCCATCTCCACCGTGTCCACAGGGGCGTTTTCCCGAATACGCGCGTTCACCAGGGCCTCTATCCGGTCGAGGGTTTCCGGTTCGATCTGGGAAAAGTGGGTAAAGTCGAAACGGAGCCGGTCCGGAGCCACGAGGGATCCGGCCTGCTTGACATGACTGCCCAAAACCTCCCTGAGGACCGAGTGCAGGATGTGGGTGGCGGTGTGGTTGCGGGCCGTATCGGCGCGCGCCGCGGCATCCACCGTGAGGGTGACCGTATCACCCGTCCGCAGGGTGCCCGACTCGACCACGGCCCTGTGGACGATGAGCCCCGTGGGATCCTTGACAGTGTCGGTGACCCGCAGGGCCGCGCTGTCCGATTGGATTTGTCCCGTATCGCCCACCTGCCCCCCGGCGGCGCCGTAGAAAGGTGTTTTGCGCGTGACAACCTCCAGGGTATCGCCCGCGGCCCCTTCGGCTACCGCCTGCCCCTCCCGGACCAGAAGAACCACTTCGGAGACGGCCTCCTGCTGATGGTACCCCAAAAATTCAGAAAGAAATCCTTCGGCCGTGAGCCGGCGAAGGGCCTCACCTGTCTCGGAGAAAGCCGCCACCGAGCGCGATTGGGCTTTCTGGGTCGCCATGGCCGCGTCGAAGCCTGCCTGGTCGATGGAAAAATCTTCTCCGTGCACCACGTCCCGGACGATATCCACCGGGAACCCATAGGTATCGTAGAGCTTGAAGATAAAGCTGCCCGGGATGCTCTTCTCTCCCTTGGCCTTGAGCTCCCCAAGGGTGTCGTTGAGCAGCCGCAGCCCGTTGTCCAGGGTCTCGGAAAAGCGAACCTCCTCGTTTCGAAGCACGTTGCAGATGAAGGCGGCGGCCTCTTTGAGTTCCGGGTAAGCCGGATGCATGATGTCAAAGACGACCCCGGCGGTCTCGTGCAGGAAGGGCCGGGTCAGGCCGATCTGCCGGCCGTAGCGGATGGCCCGGCGCAGGATGCGCCGCAGGACGTATCCCCTGCCTTCGTTGGAGGGCAATACCCCGTCGCCGATCAGGAAGGCTGCCGAACGGCTGTGGTCGGCAATGACTTTCATGGCCACGTCCGATGTCTCGGAGGCACCGTAGGCATGCCCGCAGAGGGCCTCGGTCTTCTGGATGATGGGGAAGATCAGATCGGTCTCGTAGTTGGTGCGGGTATTTTGAGTGATGGCGGCGATGCGCTCCAGCCCCATGCCCGTATCGATGCTCGGCTTTGGAAGCGGACTCATCTTCCCCGCACCGTCCCGGTTGAACTGCATGAAGACGAGATTCCAGATTTCAAGGAAGCGGTCACACTCGCAGCCGACCTGGCAGTCCGGCCTGCCGCATCCGGCGCTCTCGCCGCGGTCGATGTGAATTTCCGAGCAGGGACCGCAGGGGCCCGTATCGCCCATGGACCAGAAATTATCCTTTTCCCCCAGCCGCAGGATCCGCTCCTCCGGAACCCCCATCCTGCGTTGCCAGATGTCCCAGGCATCGTCGTCGTCCAGGTATATGGACACCCACAGCTTCTCCTTGGGCAACCCGTAACCGTTCACCAGAAGGTCCCAGGCGAACTCGATGGCGGCCTCCTTGAAATAGTCGCCGAAGGAGAAGTTGCCAAGCATCTCGAAAAAGGTGTGATGCCGGGCCGTGTAGCCCACGTTTTCGAGGTCATTGTGCTTGCCGCCGGCCCGGACGCATTTCTGGGAGGTGGTGGCCCGGGTATAGTCCCGTTTCTCCTCACCGAGAAAAATGCGTTTGAACTGGACCATGCCGGCATTGGTGAACAGCAGGGTCGGATCGTCCGATGGAACCAACGAGGAGCTGCGGACCACCTGGTGCTGGTGCTTTGAGAAATAGTCCAAAAACTGTTTGCGTAGATCGTTTCCTGTCATAAACATGCTCCTTGGGCAGCCCCAGCGGTCCCGGTATCCTCCTGCCCCATCGGCTTCCGATGTTGCCGTTTATTCGTCTTCCGCGGCTGGCGCGTCCTGGGCCGCCACCGGAATGCCCATGGCCGCCTTGACCTTCAGGGAGATGGCATCGAACAGATCCGGGTTTTCCTTCAGGAATTTCTTGGCGTTTTCCCGGCCCTGGCCAATGCGCTCACCTTCGTAGGAATACCATGCACCGCTCTTTTCAACGATACTGGTCATGACCCCCATGTCGAGAAGATCCCCGGCCTGGGAGATCCCCTCCCCATACATGATGTCGAATTCGGCATCGCGGAAGGGAGGGGCCATTTTGTTCTTGACGACCCGAACCCGGGTCTTGCTGCCCACAATCTCCTGGCCCTCCTTGATGCTGCTGGTCCTGCGGATGTCAAGACGGACGGAGGCGTAAAACTTCAGGGCGTTCCCACCGGTGGTGGTCTCCGGATTGCCGAAAACCACACCTATCTTCATCCTGATCTGGTTGATGAAGATGAGGGTGGTCATGGTCTTGCCGATGGAGCCGGCCAATTTCCTAAGGGCCTGGGACATGAGACGTGCCTGGAGGCCCATGTGGGAATCGCCCATCTCCCCCTCGATTTCGGCCCGGGGCACAAGAGCCGCCACCGAGTCGATAACGATGATATCGATGGCGCCGCTGCGCACCAGCATATCGGCGATCTCCAGGGCCTGCTCTCCGGTGTCCGGCTGGGATACCAGCAGCTCGTCGCAATTGACCCCGAGTTTCCTGGCATAGGCCGTGTCCAGAGCGTGCTCCGCATCGATGAAGGCCGCTATGCCCCCCTTGCGTTGGGACTCGGCCACCGCGTGGAGTGCCAGGGTCGTCTTCCCCGAAGACTCGGGGCCGAACACCTCTATCACCCGTCCCCTTGGAAGGCCTCCGATTCCCAGGGCCCGATCCAGGGCCAGAGAACCGGTGGAAATCACCGGCACCTCTATCACCGCGCGGCTTCCCAGCTTCATGATCGCCCCCTTGCCAAACTGCCGTTCGATCTGCCCGATGGCGGTCTCCACCGCCCGATCCTTTTCAGCCGTCGCGCTGGCCATGGCTCTTCCCTCCACACGTTGAATGTATTTTAATTTCGCTCTTAACCCAACGCCGCATCGCAAAGCTGCGTATAAACCGCGCCAGCAGGCTTCAGCTCACTCCTGAAAACGCAGATCCGCTCCACGGTAAACGCCCCGGATCCCATCCCTTCGGCCTTCGAAAGGATCTCCGGCGGAAGGGAGAGGCGTATGGGCACCTTGATTCTTGCCAGGGTCAGATGGGCCCTGAAGGGCCGCTGCTCGGCCGGAAAGCCGATGCGGACGAGTTCCGATTCAACTGCCACCTGAAGTGCCGACAACAGGTCGAGCTGCCCCTTCACCCCCATCCAGAGAACCCGGGGCTTTCGCATTCCCGGAAAAACGCCGATACCACGGACGTCCAGGGTAAAGGGCGCCGCTGACCCGGCGGCTGCCGCCAACGCCTGTTCGATCTCTGGCACCCGCGCCGGATCCACATCGCCCAGAAACTTGAGGGTCAGATGCATGCCGTCGGGCCGGACCCACTTGAGACGTCCCCCCTGCCCCTTCAGCAGACCCTGCAGGGCACCTGCGGCCTCCCGAACACGCCGGGGCAATGGAACCGCAATGAAAGTCCGCCACATATCCGGCATGAGCCTCTCACGCAGGAAGGGTCATCTGGGCCTCGCCCAGCAAAAAGGTCCCGTCCGCAATCCAATTCTTCAAGGTTTCCGCGATCTGCCGGGCCCGACTCATGCTGCTCAGCGGTGCCGTTGGAATGGTCTTTCCCTGGAACTCCATGCTCCCGCTACGAAGTTCGGCGTAACTGACCTGCCCCAGGCTCTTTGAGATACCATTGGGGTAATCGCTGCCGTAATCGATGACCTGTGTATAGATATCTTCATCGGAAACCGCCGTGAAGGCGGCCATCTCCTCGTTCAGGATCGGGATGGGGATCCCCAACCCCACGGCAAGGGAGCAGCCATAGCCCTGAAAGCTGACGCCCACGAGCCATTCGGGTTTCATCTGCTTGAGGTCCCCCATAACCCAGAGGGTACCGGCAGGCGAGAGGGGAACCCCCCCGTCGGTGCGCGGCACCGCGGACCGGTGTTGGGTGCCATGCCAGGTGACATAGCCCACCCCGCCGCCGAGAAAGATCCGCGTACCGAGGCCAATGGTCCGGAAATACGGATCGTTGAGCAACGGGCTCAGCTGCCCCGCCGAGCAGTAGTTGGCGTTGCCGGCCCGGGGCTTCAAGGTACCCATGTAAGTATAGATCGTCTTGTTGGTCATGTTGACCGCGCAGTTGTAATTCTGGTACCCGTTGCGCGGGCTGCAGAGGGTCACCTGGGGAAGGCTCTCCAGGGTTACCGTCTTTTCCAGGCTCTTGCCGGGATAGCAGCAGGTACCGTAGCCCGTGGCCCGAAGGAACACCTTCTTCCCGGAAAGCAGATCGTTCAGGACATGCCCCCCGCCATAGAGAAATTCGCCCGGAAAAACCTTGTTCAGGGGATCGTCCTCGCAGGGCTCCGTGGCGCCGAGATAGCAGTCCACGGCAGCCAGGCCCGCGTAAGCCGGAACATTGTTCAGCCACACCTTTGAGGCCTTGATGGTGGGAACGGCGTGTCCGAAATTGATAAAGGCACCGGAGGAACACATGGGTGCAAAGGTTCCGGTGGTGACCACATCCACCTGACGGGCAGCCTCCTCGGGACCGGCCTCCCGAACGATGCCGATCATCTCCTCGGCCGTTACCACCACCACGTCCCCGGATTTAATCCGTTCGTTTATGTCCTGATATGTTTTTTTAATTTTATACTGAGCCATACCCTTATCTCCGTACTGATGTGCTCAATTCGCCCTTGGGAACCGCTCGGCCGCTCGATCGAGCTTACCGCTGATGTTGCTCCGGATCCAGTGGGGATCCCACCATTCAAGGGGATTCACAAAGATGTCATGAAGGAGCATACCGAAATGAAGGTGATCTCCCCCCGCCATTCCCGTAAACCCCGTAATGCCGATGAACTGTCCCTTGGTCACATGGTCGCCCACATGGACCCCGATCTGGCTCAAGTGGGAGTACATGGTGAACAGTCCGATCCCGTGGTCGATCAGGATCGTGTTTCCATAGATGCCCAGGTCCCCGGCAAAGGCGATTTTGCCGCTGTTGGCGGCCGGAACATCCGCGTGGGCCACAGAGGCCAGATCCATCCCCATGTGATGCTCCTGGTCCACCTTCTTTCCATGGTAGTAGTAGGTTCTGAAATCCGCGAAGTGGGCCCGGGTGGCGGAGTGGGGAAACCGTTCAAAGACGCCGTTCCAGAGAATATGGCTCTCCGAGTTCCTGCAGCTGCGCTTGGCGCGCTCGTTGTTTTCCTTGCGCAGTTTTTGGTTGACATACAGAAACTTGTCCAGCAGGGAAGCGCCGGCAAGATCCCCCCCTCTGGCCAGCACGGGCATCTTCCAATTCAAAAATTTGTCGGAAATGTTGATGTTGTCCGTTCTGAACCGTTCCTCCTTGATGTAATGGGGAAAGCCCGCCACGCCCACATTGCCTGCCGCATCCACGGCACGAATCAGGAGTTGCGTATCCCTGCCCTGATGATAGTCCAGGGCAAAAAGAGCAACATATATTTGTTTATCTTTAAAATAGCCGCTGTAACCCGGAAAAAAATTATCCCCCACCACAACCCCCTGCTCGGGGCAGGCCTCGGACAGCCGGTAAATCACCAGTCCACTTCCCCCCTGACGGAGGTTGTGAACCCTTGAAATCACCTCGATGCTCGGCGGCTGGGTGTCGATGAGCACCTCTTTTTTCACATCCCGCTGATTGCCGTGCCACCACCCACGCCAGGAATAATCCCAAACCGAAAGGCGAAGAACCGCTTTCCCATCCGAAATATGCAGTTTTTTAGGATCGACCGGCACACGCAACTGATCGAATGAAACGGCGCCCCGCTGCAAAAAACCCAACGCAGGATAATCCTTCTTCAGCAGCACCGTGTCCTTGCCGTTCTTCTGAAGATCGATCCACACCCGTCTCAATCCGCTTTTCCGATCCCAGACCTTCAACGAAAGCTCGGCCTTGGCACCAATGGCATCCGGCATGGAATCAAAACGGATTCCCGGCGCTTCCCTCTCAAACTTCAGGGCAAGATACCAGCCGCCGGCAACGGCGAGGAGAACCAGGGGCAACAGGAAAAACAGGGGCCTTACTTTTTTATCTTTTTGTTTCAATATGTTAAACGCCTCCTCTTCCTCTTTTCGTGGTCGCTAACCCTATCAGCTTCGGGGTTGGGAATCAAGGGTAAGTTTGTTGTCTGCATTCCTTGACTTTTCCGCCCCGCAAAGCTAAAGCTGTGCCAACATTAGGCAGGTCCCCCCGTTTTTTCGAGAGCCCCTGCCCTGTTGTTCCCTGTCCACGCAAGGCAGGGAAACTTCTAACCCTTTTTCCAAGATCGCTGGATGTACGCCATGGTCACCATAGACGGCAACCCCATTGGTCGCGGTGCTCCGCTGGCCCTCATCGCAGGCCCCTGCGTCATCGAGAGCCCCGAGATCACCCGTTTCATCGCCAGGTCTCTGAAGGAGATGACCGACAAGCTGGGAATGCCCTTAATCTTCAAAGCTTCTTACGACAAGGCCAACCGAACCGCCATCACCTCCTTTCGGGGCCCGGGCATCGATGAAGGGTTGGACATCCTGGGCGCCATCAGAGAGGAACTGCACATCCCCGTCCTTTCGGATGTCCATCTGGCGGGGGACGTCCAAAAGGCGGCAAACGTCCTGGACGTGCTTCAGATACCGGCCTTCCTTTGCCGCCAAACGGACCTGATTCTGGCAGCGGCGGCGGCCGGGAAGCCCGTGAACATCAAAAAGGGTCAGTTCCTGGCACCATGGGATATCGGCCACATCCTCGACAAGGCAGCTTCCACGGGCAACAGCCAGCTCCTGATCACCGAGCGGGGAAGCATGTTCGGGTACAACAACCTGGTGGTGGATTTTCGCGGCATTCCCATCATGCAGGCCACCGGATATCCGGTTGTCTTCGATGCCACCCACAGTGTGCAGCTTCCCGGCGGCAGCGGCACCAGCTCCGGCGGCCAGCGACAGTTCGCCCCCGTTCTGGCCTGCGCCGCGGTAGCTGCGGGGGCAGACGCCGTGTTCATGGAGGTGCATCCGGACCCGGACCACGCCCTCTGTGACGGCCCGAACTCCCTGCGACTCGATGATCTGTTCGATCTTCTGGACCGGCTGAAAGCCATTCGATCGGCATGCGGCCGGGGAGCCGCTCCATGAAGCCACCGACCGGGGAACTTAAAAGCCGGTTGAAACAGATCCGCCTCCTGCTTCTAGATGTGGACGGGGTATTGACGGACGGCAGCATCATTTACACAGATACGGGCCAGGAAATCAAACGTTTCCACACCCGGGACGGGCTTGGTCTCAAGCTGGCGATGGAGGCGGGTATTCAGGTGGGCATCGTCACGGGCCGCCGGGGCCCCGCCCTCATGCACCGCTGCCGCAACCTCGGCATTGACCTTGTGTTCGACGGCATCGACGACAAGGGGACTGCTTTGGAACATATCTCGGGGCAACTGGACATCCCGAAATCACAAATCGCCTTTGTGGGGGATGATTTGCCGGACCTTCCCATCATGCGGCGCGTCGGGGTGGCGGTGGCGGTGGCGGATGCCTGCCCGGAGATACGCCAGGCGGCCCATATGGTAACCTCGGCCTCGGGCGGATCTGGAGCCGTCCGGGAGGTGTGCCAGGTTCTTCTACAGGCCATGGGAACCTGGGAGGCAGTATTGAAACGATTCTCGTGAAATGGGGATCGATCGGGATAATGGAATGACCATGGTTGTTGGAAAGGTTCTTGGAAAAACCAAACGTCCCCTGAAGGTGGAGCCCATTCTCGTTCTGGTATTGGTGATCGCAGTGAGCGTTATCCTGACCATTTTCTGGTCCTCACGACGGTCCAAGCAACTGCCGGTAGCCGACACCTCCGCAAAACAGGAGCGGGAGGCCACCCTTTCCATTGACGGAATCCGCATGACCGTCATGAAAGGAGGACAGACGGCGTGGTATATGACCGCGAACCACGGCATCTATCTGGACAACAACAGCAAGGCGATTTTCAACGGTATTACCGCCACCTTTATTACTGACGAGGGAAACCCGGTGGTACTGACCGCGGACCGAGCGACCTATTTCAGCAATTCGAATGATCTTGAAGTCTCCGGTCATGTTGTGATAAAAAATGATCAGTATCAGTTGGAAACAGAGCAATTATCCTATGATCATAGCCATCGGGTGCTCACCTCGAACACCCGCGTCCTTGTCAAGAGCGAGGGAGGGGTGGTGGCGGCCGACGCCATGGCTTATGATCTGCGGACAGACCAAATTACACTCAAGGGGAATATTGCGGGGACACTCAGTGAACATACAGTTTTGTAATGGTTACCCAAGGCTGAGGCGGGGGGTGATGACCGCTCTTGTGACGGCAATCTGCCTGCTCATGGTGAGCCCAACCTATGCCGAGGCAACCGACCACGCGGGAACCAGCAAAAAGATGATCCCGGCAACCACAGGCTCCGCGCCGCAGGCAAAGACGGCCAAACCAGTGGCTGCCGATAAAATCTCCATCGCATCGGACGGAGCGCTGATCAACCGTGCCAAGCATACCATTTTACTGAGGGGAAACGTCGTGGTGCATCAGGGGGATACGACCATTACCAGTGATTCACTGACGCTTTTTCTGAAGCCGGGGGCGAAGATGGGCCCTCCTGGGGTTCAGAGTGAGAATTCCATAAATAAGATAATCGCGGACGGAAACGTCGTCTTCAAGCTCGACAGCGGAACGGCCTATTCGGATCACGCGGAGTATACGACCAAGAGCCGGGTGCTGGTACTCACCGGCAAGGCGCCCAAGTTCATCAGCCGGGACAACACCATCACCGGCTCCCGGATCACCGTGAACCGGAATTCCGGCCTGATCACCTTCGCTGGGGGCAAGGGCCGGGTGCAAGCAGTGATCTACTCCAAGGACCGTCTGTGATGCCCACCTTATCCATTGACAATTTGGTAAAGACCTATAATGGCAGACGGGTGGTGAACGATATCAGCCTGGAAGTCGTCAGCGGCAGTGTGGTGGGGCTTCTGGGCCCCAACGGCGCTGGGAAAACCACCACGTTCTATATGACCGTGGGGATGGTCCAGCCCGATTCGGGGCAAGTCCACCTGGACGATGAAGACATCACCCACGACCCCATGCATGTGAGGGCGCGCAAGGGAGTAGGGTATCTTCCCCAGGAAGCATCCATTTTCAAAAAGCTCTCGGTCAGGGACAATATCCTTGGCATCCTGGAGGTGCTGCCCATCAAGCGGAGAAAGAGACAGGCGCGGGCCAATCAACTCCTTGAGGAGTTGGGCATTCGTCACCTGTGGAAACAGAAGGCCGGGGTGCTCTCGGGCGGAGAGCGACGGCGCCTGGAAATTGCGCGGGCCTTGGCCACCAATCCCTCTTTCATGTTGCTGGATGAACCCTTTGCCGGCATCGACCCCCTGGCAGTCACCGATATCAAGCAGATTATCTGCCACCTCCAGGAGCGGGGGATCGGCATTCTGATTTCCGATCACAATGTCCGTGAAACGTTAAGCGTCTGCGAAAAGGCCTATATCCTGCACGACGGGAAGGTGATCGAATGCGGCACGCCAGAGCATGTGGCAGGTAGCGAAGCCGCCTGCAAGAATTATCTGGGGAACGAATTCAGGTTGTAATATGGCGATAGAACTGCGACAACAATTAAAACTGACCCAGCAGCTGATCATGACACCGCAGCTGCAGATGGCCATCAAGCTGCTCCAGCTGTCCCGGTTGGAACTCATGGACTCGATTCAGCATGAGCTGGAACAGAATCCCGCCCTCGAAGAGTCGCCTGAAACCACCACGGAAGACCCGCTGGCCGAGACGCAACCGGCCACCCCGGAGGCATCCCCAGCGGACAAGGAAATCACCATAGAAGAGAAGATCCGGGAGGACATCGACTGGAGCAACTACATGGACGAATACAACACGCCCGGTCGCTCCACCTTCGAATCCGAAGCGAAGGACTCCCCCCAGTTTGAAGCATTCATCGCACCGAAGGAAACCCTCGCAGACCACCTTCTCTGGCAGCTGATGATGACCAAGCCCTCCGAAATGGAGGAGCGCATCGGCAGCTTCATCATCGGCAGTCTCACATCGGACGGGTACCTGGATATGGACATCGAGGGCATTGCACAGCCCCTTGGGTGCGATGCCTATCAGGTGGAAACGGTCTTACATCTCATGCAGACCTTCGACCCCATCGGTGTATGCGCACGGGACCTGAAGGAATGCCTTTTGTTACAGGTGCGACA
>Ga0307440_1001352_pt1 | contig 11965 bp, 11 predicted proteins | sample SalMarWE160410MG_FD_202150 | JGI IMG/M metagenome (GOLD analysis project Ga0307440, IMG submission 202150) | Salt marsh sediment microbial communities from the Plum Island Ecosystem LTER, Massachusetts, United States - WE1604-10 | ecosystem: Environmental > Aquatic > Marine > Intertidal zone >... | reverse complement strand
CGGACGGTGCGCAGGGCCCGGACCTGATGGAACGGATGCGCCGCCATGCCGAACGCTTCGAGACGGAGATCATCTTCGATCAGATCAACAAGGCCGAGCTCGGTGCGCGCCCCTTTCGCCTGACGGGCGACGCCGGGGTCTACACCTGCGATGCCCTGATCATCGCCACGGGCGCCAGTGCCAGATACTTGGGGCTGCCGTCCGAGCAGGAGTTCCGCGGCCGGGGCGTATCTGCGTGTGCGACCTGTGATGGCTTCTTCTACAAGAAGCAGAAGGTGGCCGTCATCGGGGGCGGAAACACGGCCGTGGAGGAGACCCTCTATCTCTCCAATATCGCCTCGGAGGTGGCCCTGGTGCACCGTCGCGATGCCCTGCGCGCAGAAAAGATGATGCAGACCCACCTCTTTGAAAAAGCGGCTCACGGGAATGTGCGCATCGAGTGGAATCACGTCCTCGACGAGGTCCTCGGCGACCCCACGGGGGTCACCGGCATCCGCATCAGAAACGTCTTGGACGGCTCGACCAAAAACATTGGGCTGCAGGGTGTATTCATCGCCATCGGTCACCAGCCCAATACCCAGATCTTCGAGGGACAGCTGGAGATGACGAACGGCTACCTCAAGGTCAAGAGCGGCACCGAGGGCAACGCGACGGCCACCTCCATCCCCGGCGTCTTCGCCGCCGGAGACGTCATGGACCACGTCTACCGCCAGGCGATCACCTCCGCGGGCACCGGCTGCATGGCTGCCCTGGACGCCGAGAAATACCTCGACGCATTCAACGGGAGCTAGGGAAGGCAGCGATCGATCCCGGCTTACCGCGCCTTTGGGCTTGCAGTGCATCGACTTAGCCCGATGCGCTCGGCCGGCCTTCTACTAGGTCCGTGCCCCGGGGACACGCTGAACAACACCACCGGCCCGTGATAGCCTTGCTATGCCGCGAGCGCGTTGCCCTCGCGCGGGCAACCATGGGCGGGCGTCGCGGACCACTTGCCCTTCGCGGCCCCGCACCACATCTTCGGGGTTGAGCAGACTCGCCCACCCCGCGCACATGTTGGCCCTGACCACCCACAGCTCGATCGACGAGATCTCCCCCGAGGAATGGAATCGGCTGGCCGGCCCCGACACCCCGTTTCTGCGGCATGAGTTTCTCGCTGCCCTGGAGCGGCACGGCTGTGTCGGGAAGACCTACGGCTGGTTGCCGCGCCATGTCGCTCTCCGGGACGATTCGGGGGCCGTGGTGGCGGCCGCGCCCTGTTACCTCAAGCTGAACTCCTACGGGGAGTTCGTCTTTGACTGGGCCTGGGCGGACGCGTATCGCCGCGCGGGCGCGGCGTACTACCCCAAGCTGGTGGTCGCGTCCCCCTATACCCCTGCAACCGGGGCACGCATCCTTACGGGCGACTCGATCCACCGTCCGGAGTACGCGGCAGCGCTGATACGAGGCGCCCGTAAGCTCGCAGAGAGGCTCGGAGTCTCCTCCCTGCACTGGCTCTTCACCACGGTAGAAGAAACGGCCTGGTTGGAGGCGGAAGGATTGATGCGCCGCACCGGCTGCCAGTTCCACTGGGAGAACCGGGGTTACCGCGACTTCGACGACCTGCTCGGGGAGTTCTCGGCAGAGAAGCGCAAGAAGGTCAAACGGGAGCGCCGACGGGTGCTGGAGGCGGGGATCCGCTTCCGCTTGCTGTCGGGCGCCGAGGTCTCGCCCGGGGAGTGGGAGATCTTCCATCAGCTCTATCAAGACACCTTCGATAAGCGCGGGGGACTGCCTACCCTATCCCTCGGCTTCTTCCGGGAGATCGGCCGGACGATGGGAGACAGCGTCCTTCTGGTGCTCGCCTATCATCGCGACCAGATTGTGGCCGCCGCCTTCGACCTCGTAGGCACCCGGAGCCTCTACGGCCGCCATTGGGGCTGCTTCGCGGACTTTCACAGCCTCCACTTCGAGGCCTGCTACTATCAGGGTCTCGATTTCTGCATCGCGCGCGGCCTGCAGCGCTTCGAGCCGGGCGCACAGGGGGAGCACAAGATCAGCCGGGGCTTCCTGCCGACCCACACCTGGTCCGGGCACTGGATCGCGGATCCCCGCTTCCGCAGCGCTATCAGCCGCTTCCTGGAGGCGGAACGCGCGGACATGGAGGGTTACATCTCTGCAGTGCGAGGGCGCAGCCCCTTCAAGTCAGAGCCGACCGTCCGCTTCGGGACCTGATGCTGTTCCTGCTCGATCCTCATGATCCAGCCGCACCTTTTCCCGACGTCCAGCTGGCGGAGCGGGAGCCCAACGGACTGCTTGCCGTCGGCGGAGACCTGAGCACCACCCGCCTGGTCAACGCGTACCGGCGCGGGATCTTTCCTTGGTTCAGCCGGGGTGACCCGATCCTCTGGTGGGCGCCCGACCCAAGGACCGTGCTCTATCCGGAGCGTATCCGGATCGCACGCAGCCTGCGCAAGACCATGCGCAAGAGGACCCTCGGGGTGACCTTGGACGAGGCCTTCGACGCCGTCATAAGAGCCTGCTCTCAGCCCCGGCCCGGGAGCAGTGGGACCTGGCTGGTCCCGGAAATGGTTGCCGCCTATCAGCGCCTGCACGGCGAAGGGCTCGCCCACTCGGTGGAGGTTTGGCGGGACGGAGACTTGGTTGGGGGACTCTACGGCGTCGCGATAGGCCGGGTCTTTTTCGGAGAGTCCATGTTCAGCCGGGTGAGCGACGCATCCAAGGTCGCTTTGGTGCACCTCTGCCGAACCCTGGAGGACTGGCGGTTTCAGCTCATCGACTGTCAGGTCCTGACGAACCACCTGATTCGTATGGGCGCCGAGGAGATCGCGCGGGGGGAATTTGTCCGCGTGCTGGCCCACGCCTGCCTTCAGTCGGGGCGGGAAGGTGCCTGGCGACGGCCGGGTCCCGTCTTCCCGAACCCCGGCCCCCGAGACCCCGATGCGGCCCAGCCCCCGCAGCCCCATTAGGTTTGACGTGACCAATCAACCCACCCTGGAGCCGTGCAACTCCGTGCCCCTCTATATCACGGGCGAGCATGCGTGCTCCTATATCCCCGGGCTTTCGGCGCGGACGCTGTTCGTCGATCCCTTGCACCGGGTCGACGCCAACACGTGCGGGCTGTTGCTCGAACGCGGGTTCCGCCGCAGCGGGGCACATATCTATCGACCGGCGTGCAGCGGCTGCCGTCGCTGCGTGTCCCTCCGCATCCCGGTGCGGGAGTTTGCGCCGAACCGATCGCAGCGGCGCACGTGGCGGCAGAATGCGCGCGACCTGGTGCGGACCAGCCGTCCGGCCGTGTTCGATCCCGAGCACTACCGCCTCTACCAGGCCTATCTGCAAAGCCGACACCCGGAGGGCATCATGTCGGATGATGCCAGCCCTTCAAGCTACTTCGACTTCTTGGTAGCGCCCTGGGGCGGGACGACGCGTTTCCTCGAGCTGCGGGCAGGGGGCAGACTCATGGCAGTGGCGGTGACCGACCTCCTGCCCAGCGCCCTCTCCGCCGTGTACACCTTCTTCGACCCCGACCTCTCCGACCGGGCCCCCGGCACATGCGCCATCCTTGCCCAGATTCAGGAGGCGCGAAGGCTCGGCCTGGAGCATCTCTACCTCGGCTATTGGATCCAGGACTGTCGCAAGATGAGCTACAAGGACCGGTACCGCCCAACCGAGGCGTGGGACGGGAGCGCCTGGCGGCACCTGGGTCGGGGGGAGTCCATCCCGTGGCGCGGAGAGCGGGACCCGGGCAAGGACGCCTGATCCCGCATGCCACAGCCCGAACCGCCAAAACTCGGGGTGAGAGAAAACGAAGGGTCCTGACTCGTTCGAGGGTTGCCGGCGACGATGACGAGCACCGCTCGAACCAGCGGAAGGGCCTGCCGCCTTCGGCATTGGCAGCGATTCACACGGCCCTTTATGCCCGACCGCCTGCCGCGGCTGGAGTGCCTGCCTATGCTATACTACGCCGGTTTTTCGGAAGGAACCGTATCGGCAGACTAGAACGCGAACCATGGCAAAAGAAGACGTAATCCAAATGGAAGGCACGGTGGTCGAGACCCTGCCAAATACCATGTTCCGTGTCGAGCTCGAGAACGGCCACGTGGTGACCGCACACATCTCGGGCAAGATGCGCAAGCACTACATACGTATCCTCACCGGCGACAAGGTCACCGTCGAGCTCACCCCCTACGACCTGACCAAAGGCCGTATCACCTACCGCGCCCGTTGAGGAAGCCACCATTCTTCCATTCCGAAGGTGGCCCGGAGCAGCCGGCGTCAGTGCAGCTGCCGGTCTTCGTACTCCAGAGACAACCCACCGTCCTTAACCCCGACGTCCACTGAGCCGCCGTTGACCAGCGCGCCAAACAGGATCTCGTTGGCCAATGGCTTCTTGATCTGGTTCTGGATGACCCGCGCCATAGGCCGGGCCCCCATCTGCGCGTCGTAGCCCTTCTCCGCCAGCCACGCCCGGGCGTACTGATCCACACGGATCGCGACCTTCTTGTCCGCCAGCTGCTGCTCCAGCTCGAAGATGAACTTGTCCACCACGCTGGCGATGGTCTCCGGCGACAGGGGACCAAACTGCACGACCACATCGAGCCGATTCCGGAACTCCGGTGTGAAATAGCGCTTCAGCACCTCCAGTCCGTCCGAAGAGTAATCCTGCTCCGTGAAGCCGATCGAGCGCCGGCTGGTCTCGGCCGCGCCCGCATTGGTCGTCATCACCAGCACCACGTTACGGAAGTCCGCCTTGCGCCCGTTGTTGTCCGTCAGGGTCCCGTGGTCCATGACCTGGAGGAGCAGGTTGAACACGTCCGGATGGGCCTTTTCGATCTCGTCGAGCAGCAGCACGGCGTGGGGATGCTTGTTGATCTCCTCGGTCAGGAGGCCGCCCTGGTCGAAGCCGACGTAGCCTGGAGGTGCGCCGATCAGGCGAGACACGGTGTGCCGCTCCATGTACTCCGACATGTCGAACCGGATCAGGTCCATGCTGAGAACGCGGGCCAGCTGCCGCGTCACCTCGGTCTTGCCGACGCCGGTAGGCCCCGTAAACAGGAAGGAGCCGATGGGCCTCTCTTCCGGACCCAGCCCGGAGCGGTTCATGCGGATGGCGGACGTGAGAGCGTCGATGGCCTCGTTCTGACCGAACACCACCATCTTCAGGTCCCGGTCCAGATTCCGCAGAGCCTCCGTGTCTGAAATGGACACCTTCTTCGGCGGAATCCGGGAGATCTTGGCGACGATGGCCTCCACGTCCACCACGTCGATCCGCTTCTTGCGCTTGCCGACGGGGCGCAGCTGGACGTTGGCGCCCGCCTCGTCGATCACATCGATGGCCTTGTCGGGCAAGTGCCGGTCGTTGATGTATTTGGCCGAGAGCTCGGCGGCCGCCCGCAGGGCCGGGAGGGTGTAGGTCACCTGATGATGATCCTCGAAGCGGGTCTTCAGCCCCTTCAGAATCTCCACCGTCTCCTCCACGCTCGGCTCGTCGATGTCGATCTTCTGAAAACGGCGCGCGAGCGCCCGATCCTTCTCGAAGATGCCCCGAAACTCCTGGTAGGTGGTGGAGCCGATACAGCGCAGCTCCCCCGAGGCGAGCACCGGCTTGATGAGGTTTGAGGCGTCCATGACCCCTCCCGAGGCCGACCCGGCCCCGATCACCGTGTGAATCTCGTCGATGAAGAGCACGGCGTGGGATTGGCGACGCAGCTGGGCCAAGACGGACTTCAGCCGCTTCTCGAAGTCGCCCCGGTACTTGGTGCCCGCCACCAGACCGCCGAGATCCAACGCGTAGATCACGGCATCCTTCAGGACATCCGGAACCTCCTTGTCGACGATCTTCTTGGCCAGACCCTCCGCAATGGCAGTCTTGCCCACCCCCGCCTCGCCCACCAGCAAGGGGTTGTTCTTCCGCCGGCGACACAAGATCTGGATGGTCCGCTCCACCTCGAGCTGACGTCCGATCAGGGGATCGATCCGCCCCTGGCGGGCAAGCTCGTTGAGATTGCTCGCGAAGCTTTCCAGGGGGCTCGCAGTCTCCTTGTCCTCGCCACGGGTCTCCTCGCCCTCGCCGTGGCCTTCCTCCCCCTGGCTCTCCCCCGGCACCTTGGAGATGCCGTGGGAGATGTAGTTGACGACGTCCAGACGGGTAATGTTCTGCTGATTCAGGAGATATACGGCCTGGGAGTCCTGCTCGCTGAACAGGGCTACGAGCACATTGGCTCCCGTGACTTCCTTCTTTCCCGCCGACTGGACGTGGAAGACCGCCCGTTGCAGCACCCGTTGAAAGCCCAGGGTCGGCTGAGTCTCGCGCTCGTCGTTGCCGGGGATCAGGGGCGTCGTCTCCTCGATGAAGGCGGCGATCTCTTTCCGCAGCTGCTCGGGGGTCGCGCCGCAAGCCCGCAGCACCCGGACCGCCGTCGGGTTATCCAGCAGGGAGAGCAGCAGATGCTCCACCGTCATGTATTCGTGGTGCCTTTCGCGCGCCTGCTTGAAGGCATGATTCAGCGTGAATTCGAGCTCTTTGCTTAACATGGCTTGATCGATCCAGAAGGGATGAGAACCTTAGTGAACCCCACTGCGTCTTCACTTCAGGGTGCGCCGAAAGGATCCGTCCCGCATCGTTATCAGCGCACGGCATCCCGGCAAAGCGCCGTCTTCGGATGCTCAGCACCCACAGGTGCCGCCGAGGGGGAGCTTCCTGCCCCCCCAAGCAGACGCAGATCAACTCCGCGTCTTCCGCAATCGCCCCAATCGAACCCTAATCTCACGCCTCCTCCATGGTACACAGCAGCGGGTGCTGGTGGTTGCGAGAGTAGTCGTTGACCTGGGAGACCTTCGTCTCGGCGATGTCGCGGGTGAAGACGCCGCAAACCCCGACGCCCCGGGTGTGCACGTGCAGCATGATCTGTGTCGCCTTCTCCCGAGTCATGCGGAAGAAGGTCTCCAGCACCTGCACGACAAACTCCATGGGGGTGAAGTCGTCATTGATCAGAAGGACTTTGTACAGAGGCGGGCGCCTGAGCTCCGGCTTCGCCTCCTGCACGGAGAGCCCCGATTCACGCTCTTCCTGGGGAGTCTGCTCGCTCATAGTTCCTGGAGTCTAGACAAAAACTGCCCGCTTGCTGTTCCACCGGGAACCCCTGCCCGCGGCGAGAGAGCTGGCGTTGACTCATTCGGAGGGGCCGAGAGCACAATAGACATGCCCTCGTGCACGCCGTCAAGCCGCCCGCCCCCGACCTTCCCCTGGCTGCGGCGGACCTTCGCCAGGGTTTGACCAATGAAATCAGGTCACTATACTAGCCAAGTAAGGCGCGGCCTGCCTTATTCAAGGCGCCTCGCCGCATAACGAACCTGGCGACCTTTGCAGGCACTCCGCTGCCGATTCCGGTGGCGAGATTTCAGAGTGATCACCAGGAACCGCTGCCGACCAAGAGGAATGCCGCCTGGAAACCGCCGGAGGAGTGCGTACGATGATGACGGGTATTGTGAAGTGGTTCAACAATGCCAAGGGTTACGGCTTTGTGAAGCCTGACGGGCGGGATGAGGACGTGTTCGTCCACTTCTCGGCCATCGACATGGACGGCTATAAGACCCTGAAAGAAGGGCAGAAGGTGCAGTTTGAGCTGAGCGAAGGACCCAAGGGATTGCATGCGGCCCGCGTCCTCCGCGTAGCCTGACGTCCCCGGAATCGGGGTTTAGGCCCGACACCTCCACGCGGCTTGGGGACCCCGGAAGCGGGCGGCGCGGTCCCGCCTGAACCCGGGTCCTTTACATATTGGCGACGATCGCCTCCGCAAATCCGGAGCAGGTGAGCTTCGTGGCACCGTGCATGAGCCGCTCCAGGTCGTAGGTCACCGTCTTGGCTGCGATCGCCCCTTCCATGCCCTTGATGATGCGGTCGGCCGCCTCGGTCCAGCCCAGATGCCGGAGCATCATCTCCGCAGACAGGACCAGCGAGCTGGGATTCACCATGTCCTTGCCCGCGTACTTGGGCGCCGTCCCATGGGTCGCCTCGAATATGGCAACGGAATCCGAGAGGTTCGCTCCCGGGGCCATGCCGATACCCCCCACCTGAGCGGCCAAGGCATCCGAGATATAATCTCCATTTAGGTTCAGGGTGGCGATCACGTCGTACTCCTTCGGCCGCAGCAGGATCTGCTGCAGGAAGGCATCGGCAATCAGGTCCTTGATGACGATCTCCGCGCCCGTCTTCGGATTGGTGATGCGGCACCAGGGACCGCCGTCGATCTCAGTGGCCCCGAACTCTTCTTTGGCAAGCTCATAACCCCAAGCCTTGAAGGCTCCCTCGGTGAACTTCATGATGTTACCCTTGTGCACAAGGCTAACACTTGCGCGCTGATTCTCGATCGCGTACTTGATGGCCTTGCGGACCAGCCGTTTCGTCCCTTCAGACGAGACGGGCTTGATCCCGATCCCCGAGGTCTCCGGGAAACGGATCTTGGTAACCTTCATCTCCGTCTGCAGGAAATCGATGACCTTCCGCACCTGCGGCGAGCCCGCCGCCCACTCGATGCCGGCGTAAATGTCCTCCGAGTTCTCCCGGAAGATAACCATATTGGTGTGCTCCGGCTCCTTGAGGGGACTCGGGGTGCCGGGGAAGTAGCGGACAGGCCGCAGGCATACATACAGATCGAGCTGCTGACGGAGACTCACATTGAGGGAGCGGACACCGCCACCTACGGGTGTCGTCAGCGGCCCCTTGATCGAGACTGAGAAATCGCGCACCGCATCGAGAGTCTCTTCCGGGAGCCACACATCTTCGCCGTACACATGTGTCGACTTCTCGCCGGCGTAGATCTCCATCCAGCGTACCTGTCGTCGGCCCCCGTAGGCCTTTGCCACACCCGCATCGACGACCCGCCGCATGGCGGGGGTAATGTCGACGCCAATGCCGTCGCCCTCGATGTACGGGATGATCGGGCGGTCAGGGACCTGGAGGGTGAAATCGGCGTCAACACCGATCTTCTTACCGTCGGCGGGGACTTGAATCTTATCGTATGCCATCTTGATTCTTGGCACGTGCCGCAAAGCGACGAGGATAGCATCCCCCTCGCCGCTTGGGCATCGGCTCCGCGCGGCGCGCTGAGCGGACACCCGGCCTTGTATGATTCCGCCTCTCGCCTCGGAAGCGCCCCGGCTCTTTGCCCTGTCGCAATGCCCCGCTTTCGGAACGCATCCGGACTCGATGCGCGAGGGCAACAGGGATCGTCCACAATAGAGCTGCATTCGCCCCGCGAGCATGAGCTCACCGCCTAGCCACGGCGGCCGGAAAGAGCCGGTCATGGTCGCCCTCTCCGGCGGCGTGGACTCGTCGGTGGCCGCCCTCCTGCTCCTCGAGGCGGGCTACGACGTGCGCGCCCTGTTTATGAAGAATTGGGAAGAAGACGACGATGCGGGGTACTGTGCAGCCGCTGCGGATCTGGCGGACGCGCAGGCTGTTGCCGAGCGGCTCGGTATCCTGCTCCGGTCAGTCAACTTCGCCACCGAGTACTGGGATCGGGTCTTTGTCGAGTTTCTCGCCGAATATCGCGCGGGCCGTACCCCCAACCCCGATGTGCTCTGCAACAAAGAGATCAAGTTCCGGGCCTTCCTGGACTGCGCCTTGACCCTGGGCGCGGACCGGATCGCAACCGGTCACTACGCGCGGGTCGTCGCCGACCGCGCGGGACATCAGCTCCGGCTGTGCCTCGACCCGGAAAAAGACCAGACCTACTTTCTCTACCGGCTCGACCAGCGGCAGCTGGAACGAAGCCTGTTTCCACTGGGTACCCTGCGCAAGACGGACGTCCGGGAGACGGCACGGCGGGCGGGACTGCCCACTGCCGGGAAGAAGGACAGCACCGGCATCTGTTTCATCGGGGAGCGCCGCTTCCGTGAGTTTCTCGCCCGCTATTTACCCCGGGGTCCCGGCCCGATCGAGACGCCGGAGGGGCAGTTGCTCGGGCAGCACCAGGGATTGCCCTACTACACGATCGGGCAGCGTCATGGACTCGGCATCGGAGGCATCCCTGGGGGCTTGGAGGAGCCCTGGTTCGTCGCCAGGAAGGACATGCAGCGCAACGCCCTGATCGTCGTCCAGGGACACGACCACCCCTTGCTGATGACCCGGCTGTTGGAGGCAAGCCAGCTCCACTGGATAGCGGGCGCGCCGCCCGCTATGCCGCCCTTCTTCTGCCGCGCCCGCCTCCGGCACCGGGCTCCCTTGGAGCTCTGCGAGGTCACAGGGCTCGACGGATCCTCTGCTCGGATCCGCTTCGATCGACCCCAGCGCGCCGTCACGCCGGGTCAGGCCGTCGTGCTCTACGCGGGGGACCGCTGTCTCGGCGGGGGCGTAATCGACCGGGCATGGAGCTGAACGACCGGACGAGGAAGCGTGCAAGATGGCCTATACGGACCGCGACCGGCTCATTGCTCTGGGGGGAATTTACCAAGCGGCCCGCTGTGTGCGGCAGGCGGCGCGTCAGGGCAGTGTCGACGAGGGCGAGATGACACCTTGCATCTATAGCGTCTTTCAGAAGGATGCCGCGACCGTTCCAGATGTCTTTGGGGCCCCCGGAGCGGTTACGGGCGGCGTCCGCGAGCTTGCCGGTCAGCTTCGGGGCGGACCGGATCGGCAGCTGGAGCTCACGCGCTACGTGGTCTCCCTGCTGAAACTGGAGCGGATCCTCGAGTTCCGGAAGGCGATGGTCGAGATGATCGCCGAGGGCATCGAGGAGATCCGCCCTATGCTGGCCGGCACCGCCCTGATGGATCCAGAGCTGATCAAGCGGTTAGCCGACATCTACGCCCGCACTGTCAGCCACCTGCAGCCACGCATCATGGTCAGCGGGGAGCCTCTGTATTTGAAAGACGATGAGAATCAGCACCGGATCCGCGCGCTGCTCCTGGCAGGGATCCGTGCCGCCTGGCTTTGGCGCCAGGTCGGCGGCAGCCGCTGGCGGGTACTGTTCGGCCGCACCGCCCTCCTGGAAGCGGCGCGGGAGTATCTGCGTGCAGCGCAGCATTAGGGCACGAGATTCGCCGCTGATTGGATGTCAAACCGCTCCCGCCGGACGGGAGGGCGCGTGCCACGGGCGGGGCTTGAACTTTTCCATGGTGTCCGCATCTACTGACTTGCAGGTGCTCGATGAGGCCTGCAGAGCGGCGGTTCGCATGCGAACGCCATCCTCCATATTGCTCAACGATGAGGATATGCAAATGACGACCATTGACTTCACCCCTCTGTTCCGTTCCGCGATCGGTTTCGACCGCCTCGCCTCCGCGCTCGAATCCGCCTATCGGTCCGAGCCCGGCGGCTATCCCCCCTACAACGTCGAAGTTACGGGGCAAGACAAGTACCGGATCACCATGGCGGTCGCGGGCTTTGCCCCCGGGGACCTGAACCTGCAGGTGAAGGAGAGTCTGCTCACGGTATCCGCCTCCCGCAAGGAAGAGGAAAAGGAGACCGAGCGGCGGTTCCTGTATCGGGGCATCGCCACCCGAAGCTTCGAGCGGCAGTTTCAGCTGGCCGACTACGTGAAGGTGGTGGACGCGCGGATGCAGGACGGGCTGCTGCACATCGAGCTGGTCCGAGAGATCCCTGAGGCAATGAAGCCGCGCGAGATCGAGATCCGCACCGACGGGAGCCGCTATATCGAAGGACAGACCGACGACAAGAAGGTTGAGAAGGCTGCCTGACGGCAAGGCTGAAACCGCGGAGAAAGGCCGGGCTGATGCCCGGCCTTTTCGCGTGCCCGCGGCCCGGCGGTAATGCGCCCGCCAGTCTTCGAGCCGAGCGCACGGGAAGCTGTTGCTCCGGGCGTCATGAGGCAGGTGCCCCCCGGACGCCCCAGCAAGACGGCCTCCGCTCCCCAGGATTGCACGAGAACAAGCCCGAATCATGAAGCGAGTCTCTCTTCTTCCCGCGGCAGGCGCCCTCCTCGTCGTCCTGACCATAGGCTCC
>Ga0307440_1001350_pt1 | contig 11968 bp, 8 predicted proteins | sample SalMarWE160410MG_FD_202150 | JGI IMG/M metagenome (GOLD analysis project Ga0307440, IMG submission 202150) | Salt marsh sediment microbial communities from the Plum Island Ecosystem LTER, Massachusetts, United States - WE1604-10 | ecosystem: Environmental > Aquatic > Marine > Intertidal zone >... | reverse complement strand
CGCCGGGAAGAGCTGCCCGCCCGAGCTTGCGACCGACGAGGTCCTCGCAGTGGCGACGGCTTCCCTCCTGGAGCTGGGCACTACTCGTCCCTCAGAGCGGCCACCGGATCCAGCCGCGCCGCATGAAGCGCCGGAAGTACCCCTGCCGTAAGCCCGATCAGACCGGCAACGACTTCCGCGACCAAGACGAAGTCCCAGGCGGTATGGGTCGGAAGGGCCGGCACTGCGCGCCCGATAAGCCAGGCACTGCCGGCGCCCACCGCGAAGCCGGCGATCCCGCCGAGGACCGCGAGGGCCACCGCCTCCGACAGAAAGAGCAGCAGGATCTGCCTTCGGGCGGCGCCCAGTGCCCGAAGGAGACCTATCTCGCGGCGCCGCTCGCGCACCGCGATGGTCATGATGGTCAGGATGCCGATGCCGCCCACCGCCAGCGAGATGCCCCCGAGGGCACCGACCGCCGCCGTCAGGACATCCAGGACCGACGCAAGGACGTTCAGCATCTGGTCCTGGGTAATGATCGTGAAGTCCTCCGCCCCATGACGGCGTTTGAGCAGCTCCCGTACGCGGCTCGCGACGGCGTCGCTGCTTGCGCCGTCGGCGTAAAGGAGGTCGATCTCCATCAGCCCTTCCCGGTTGAAAAGAGCGAGGGCGCGGCTCACGGGGATGAAGACCGCATCGTCGAGATCAAACCCCAGCATCTGCCCCTTGCGCTCCATCACCCCCAGGACCCGGTAGGGCTCCCCGCCGATACGGACTCGGGCGCCAAGGGAGGGGGCATCGCCGAAGAGCTCGCGCTGCACCTTGGTCCCCAGGACCGCGAAGGCGCGGGCCTCGCCTTCTTCCTCGGGCAGAAAGCGGCCAATGGCGGGACGCATCCGCCAGACCTCCGGCACCCCCGCGCCGACCCCGAAGATGGTGGTCCGGCGGCTGCGGGCCCCCGCCTCCACCGCCGCGTTGCCCTGGACCATCGGCACCACCGCCTCCACATCGGGAAGCCTCGCCAGGGCACCGGCGTCCCTCATGCTCAACGGACGGACCGTGCTGATGAGTGCGCCGGACAGCCCAAGCGTGTTTGTCTTGCCCGGATAGACGCCGATCAGATTGGTGCCGAACTGGGAGAACTCCGCCACGACGAAACGGTGAACCCCCTCGCCAATGGCCGTGAGCAGCACCACCGCCGCCACACCGATGGCGATGCCGGTCACGGTCAGCAGGCTGCGCACCCGGTGGGCGCCAATGGCCCGCAGGGTGAAGGCCGCGAAGTCTCGGATCAGCACGGTCTCATTGCAAGCCTTCGTGCCCTTCGTGGTTCCACTAGTGGCTCCACGATCAACCTTATCCTCCTCTGCGCTCGCTGCATCTCCGCGGTTTATTCCACGTCAGCGGTCCGAGAGGGCAGCCACCGGATCGAGGCGCGCTGCTCGCAACGCGGGCAGCAGGCCGAACACCATGCCGGCGAGAAGCGCCACCCCGACTGCCGCGAGGGGGGCCCATAGTGGCACGACGATCTTGAATGCCTCGATCTGCCGGTTGAAGACGACCACGACGCCAAAGGCCAGCAACAGCCCGCTTCCGGTCCCCGCCAGGGCGAGCAAGAGGGCCTCCGTCAAGAAGAGTCCGAGGATCTGGCGGCGGGGTGCCCCCAGGGCCTTCAGCAGACCGACTTCCGCGGTGCGTTGGGAGACGGCCACCAGCATGACGTTCATGATGAGTACCCCCGCCACGGTCAGACTAATGGCCGCGATCCCCGCCACGGCCAGGGTGAGGGTATGGAGGATGCGGTCGAAGGTGGAGAGCATGGCGTCCTGGGTGATGATGGTGACGTCGTCCTCCCCTTCATGACGGGTCTTGATGATCTGGCGTATCGCCTCCTTGGCGGCGGGCAAGGCGGACCGGCTCGGGGCCTCCACGAGGATCCGGAACAAGGCGGGACTGTTGAACAGCGCCTGGGCGGAGGCGACAGGGATGATCGCGAGGTCCCCGACGTCCTGTCCCAGGGACTCCCCCAGGCTGCCCAGCACGCCGATGACCCGCACCCGGCGGTCCCCAATCCGCACCCACTCCCCCAGCGCGGGCCGCCTGCCGAACAGCTCCCGCACCAGCTTCTGACCGAGCACCGCGACCGGTCGGGCCCGTTCCAGGTCGCCGCGAGGAAGAAAGCGGCCCTCCGCCAGCTCCAGGTTACGTACCCACTGGTACTCGCTCGTGGTGCCCACCACCGTGACCTCCCGCTCCAGTCCGCCGTAAGAGACCGGCGCCGACCCGAGAGACACCGGGGCGATCCGCTTCACCAGCCGGGAGCGGCTGAGGGCACCTGCATCGTCCAAGGTCAGGTCGCGCGGGGTCTGCCCGAGCAAGGGCGGAGGCCCACCGGTGGTCTCGTTGCGGCCGGGGATCACGATCACCAAGTGGGTGCCGAGCTGGGTGAACTTGTCCAGCACATAGTGTCGCGCCCCCTCCCCCAGGCCCGAGAGCAGGATCACCGCGGCCGTACCCAACCCCATCGCAAGAACGGTGAGCCAGGTCCGCGTCCGGTTTGCCGCGAGGGAGCGCAGGCCGAAATGGAGATCATCGTCTAGGCGCATGGTTAGCGGTTAGCGGTTAGCGGTTAGCGGTTAGCGGTTAGCGGTTAGCGGTTAGCGGTTAGCGGACATGGGGGAACAGAGTGTATGGCAACAAACCAGCCGCTCGTTTGTCGGTGGTTCCTCCGCCACAAGATTGCACTGACCGGCTGATGGCGGGTCACCGCGGCCTAAGCGCTGTCCTCGACGATCGCGCCGTCGTCCATCCTGAGGCGCCGCTGCGCCCGTCCTCCGATCTGGGGGTCGTGGGTGACCACGAGGAGGGTGAGCCCGCGGGCATTCAGGGACTCGAGGGTACGCAGAACGTCCTGGCCCGACGCCCGGTCCAGATTGCCCGTCGGCTCGTCGGCAAGGATCAGGCGAGGCTCCATGACGGTTGCCCGAGCGATGGCGACCCGCTGACGCTGACCGCCGGACAGCTGGTCGGGACGGTGGTGGGCGCGATCGCTGAGACCGAGTACCTGGAGGATGCTGGCAACCCGCTCCCGGCGCTCCCGGGGCGGTGTGCCCCCCAGGACTAGGGGCAGCTCCACGTTCTCGCTTGCGCTCAGCCGGGGGACGAGATGGAACGACTGGAACACGAAGCCGATTTGCTCCCGGCGGAGCAACGCGCGGCGCTCCTCCCCGAGCGTTGTGGTCTCGACCCCGTCGAGCTGATAGCTCCCCGCGTTGGGCCGGTCCAGCAGGCCCATGATGTTGAGCAGCGTACTCTTCCCCGAGCCGGACGGACCCATGATAGCGGTGTACTCACCTCCCTGGAAGCTCAGGTGAATATCCCGCAGGGCATGCACCGGCTGCCCGCCGACGGGAAAGGTGCGCGTGATGCCGATGAGGCGGATCATCTGGACCGGATCAGCCCGCCGCTGACGATCCGCCTCCGGCGCTATCACCCCTCTGTGCTCGGACACTTCCATCCGTCATCCGGGAGATGCGACATGGGCTGTATCATTTCGGTGCCAAGCGTTGCCCCCGGTCTACCGGTAGCTGATGGCTGATCATCCTTGGTCCTGTCATGGCTTCGGCTGCACCTTTTCTGCCCGCGCTGGGGCGCCGGCTTTGACACCCTCCCGGTCCAGGGACAGGACCACCAGCTCCCCCTCCTTGAGCCCGGATACCACCTCCGTCTCCTCCCAGTTGCTCAGCCCCTTTTGAATCTCCCTGGCTTCGAGACGACCGGTGGCTGAATCGAGCACCAGGACACCGCCTTCAGCCTTGACCGCGGATGTGGGGATGCGGAGGACATTGGGCCTCCGGGCCACGATGATCTCCACGTCCGCGCTGTACCCCGCCAGCAAGGGCGCGTCGTTGGGGCGCTGCAGGATGTCCACTTCGACCTCGACGGTCCGGGCCTGCTTTTCGAGGTCGAGCACATAAGGGGCGATGCGCCGCACCTTGCCCGGGAAGGGATGATTGCCGAAGGCGTCGAGGGTGACCCGGGCCTCGGCGGCCACTCGCACCTTGGGGGCGTCGACCTCGTCGATCGGGGCGGAGATGTAAAAGCAGCTGTCGTCAATCAGATCGACCGCAGGCGGGGTGGGAATGCCGGGGGGCGAAGGCGTGACATACTCGTTCAGCTCCCCCGAGATCTCCGCGACCACCCCCGCGAAGGGGGCCTCCAGACGCGTCTTCGCGAGGTTTGCCCGGGCCACCCCCAGCCGCGAAACCTGGACCCGGGCCGTGGCCTCGGCGGCCTCGCAGTCCGCCCGACCCGCCTGGGCGCCGGTAAGCGCCCGGTCCACGGCCTCCTGAGACGCCATATTCCGCTTGCTGAGCTTCACCTGCCGGTCAGCCTCCCGCCCGGCATTCTCCGCATGCAGGCAGGCAGCCCTGGCTCGGGCGGCGCCCGCGTCGGCCTCCCGCTCCGCCAGGGTGACCTGAGCCTTCAGGTCCTGGTTCCACAGCTCCAGGAGGAGCTGGCCCGCCTTTACCCGCTCACCCTCGCGAACGACGAGGCTCGCGATCTGACCCCCGATGCTCGGAGCGAGGCGCGCCCGCCGGCAGGCCTTGACGGTGCCCGCCCGGGTGTTGGCCACCGTCGCCTCCACCAGGCCGCGCTCCGCCGGTTGAACGCGGACCAGCACCGGCTTCGGCCGCGTCAGATACCACCAAAGCCCAACGACGGAGACAAGCAGGGCAATCGAGATCAGGACACGGGCGCGGCGGCGCATGAGGCAGGCTCAACGATGCGACATCGGCTGCCATTGTATCCCCTTGGCGAGGCGACACGGGCAGAACCTTCGTCTCCAGATGTGAAGGCAAGCCCTGCGCGGCAGGGCTTCCGGCCTTCAGCAAGGTGGCTCCACCTTCCCAGGGCGGCAGTTCCGTCCCTGATGAAGAGGCCCCCGCTGCCTCGAAGCATTCCCAGCGTCAGAACAGACGGCCGCGTGGAGACGTCTCCCTAAACCCGCAGCAGCAGCCTTGCGGGGTCCTCCAGGGTCTCCTTGATGGTGACCAGAAACTGGACCGCCTCACGGCCGTCGATGAGGCGATGGTCGTAAGACAGGGCCAGGTACATCATGGGGCGCACCACGATCTGACCTTTCTCCGCCATGGGCCGCTCCTGGATCTTGTGCATGCCCAGGATCGCGCTTTGGGGGGGGTTCAGGATGGGTGTGGAGAGCAGCGAGCCGAACACCCCGCCGTTGGTGATCGAAAAGGTCCCGCCGGTCAGCTCCTCAAAGCTCAGGGTCCCATCCTTCGCCTTGCGGCCGAACTCCACCACCCCTTGCTCGATGTCGGCCATCGTCAGCTGGTCGCAGTTACGCAGGATGGGCACCACGAGGCCACGGGGGGAGCTGACGGCAATGCCGATGTCGTAATAGCCGTGATAGATGATGTCGCTGTCGTCGATGGACGCGTTGACCACGGGAAACCGCCGCAGGCCCTCCACCGCCGCCTTGACAAAAAAGGACATGAAGCCGAGGCGCACGCCATGGGTCTTCTCGAACTGGTCCCGGTAGCTGTAGCGCAGGTCCATGACGGCCTGCATGCTCACCTCGTTGAAAGTCGTCAGGATGGCGGCGGTCTGTTGGGCCTGCACCAAACGCTCCGCCACCCGAGCCCGCAGGCGTGTCATGGTCACCCGCTGCTCTGGGCGACCCGCCTCCCCGCTCAATCGCGGTTGCTCGGGGCCGGGCACCGGCCGGCCCGCCTCCGGATCCACCTCCGGCTGGGCGTGCTCGCGGGCATCAAGAAACGCCACCACATCCGCCTTATGAATGCGGCCGTCCCGGCCGCTGCCCGGGATCTGTGATGGATCGAGATCAAGCTCCTTCACCAGACGCCGCGCCGCGGGTGCAAGCACGGGGTCAGCGGCCGCCGGCGCCGCCGAGGCGGCAGGGGACGGGGCGCTGCGTCCTTCGGCCGCTGCCCGGCGCGACACGGCGGGTGCCGGAGCCGGCTCGATCAGGGCAAGCACCGCATCCGCCTGGACCACATCCCCCTCCTGGCTGCGAATCTCTTCCAGCACGCCGTCAGCCGGAGCCGGAACCTCGAGGACCACCTTGTCCGTCTCCAGGTCCACCAGGCTCTCGTCCTTTGCAACGCTGTCCCCCGGCCGTTTGTGCCAGGCAAGGACGGTGGCATCCGCGACAGACTCGGGAAGGGTGGGGACACGGACCTCATGGCTCATGCTGGGATCCTTCGGTTCTGGACCGGATTGATACGTCCTGTGAGGGCCTCGTCGATCAGGCGCTCCTGCTGCTCCAGATGGGCCGAACGGTGACCCACGGCGGGTGCCGCCGACGCATAGCGGCCGACGAAATACACGCCACTGCTCTCTGGGATGACGGAATGAAATCGGTGCTTGATCATATCCCAGGCGCCCTGGTTCTGGGGCTCCTCCTGGCACCAGATGATCTGCTCGGCCGCTACAAACGGCGCCAGGGCCTCCACGAACTGCTCCTTCGGAAAGGGGTAGAGCTGCTCGATGCGCAGGATGGCGACACTGGACAGGCCGCGAGCCCGCCGTGCCTCCAGCAGGTCATAGAAGACCTTCCCACTGCAGATCACCACCCGCTCCACATCGGTCGGATGCGCGGTGTCAAGCTCCCCGATGACGGGCTGAAAATGGCCGCTGGCCAGCTCATCCAGAGTAGAGGTGGCCAACCGGTGCCGCAGGAGACTCTTGGGGGTCATCACGACCAAAGGCCGGCGGTAGGGACGCACCATCTGGCGCCGCAGGAGGTGAAACATCTGGGCCGGAGTCGTCGGCACACAGACCTGGATATTCTGCTCGGCGCAGAGCTGCAGATAGCGTTCTACGCGGGCCGAGGAATGCTCGGCCCCTTGCCCCTCGAGCCCGTGGGGCAGCAGCATCACCAGCCCGCAGTCAAGGCCCCACTTGGTTCCTGCCGAGGTGATGAACTGGTCGATCACGACCTGGGCCCCGTTGGCGAAGTCACCGAACTGGGCTTCCCAGAGCGTCAGGGCGTTGGGCTCCGCCGTCGCGTACCCGTACTCGTACCCGAGGACCGCCTCCTCGGATAGGATGGAGTCGATGACCACGAAGTTGGCCTGGTCCGGGCTGATGTGCTGCAGCGGGGTATAGCTCTCCCCATCGAGCTGGTTGTGGATGACCGCGTGCCGGTGGAAAAAGGTCCCGCGGCCGCTGTCCTGACCCGACAGCCGCACCGGATAGCCCGCCTCCAGCAGGGTCGCATAGGCGAGGTTCTCGGCGAACCCCCAGTCGGCCATCTGGTCTCCGGTCGCCATCTTGCGCCGCTCCCCCCAGATCTTGCCCACGCGGGGATGCAGCTCGAACCCATCAGGCACCGCGAGCATCCGCTCCGCGATCCCCCGGAGCCTTTCCCGCGGGACGGTCGTGTCCGTCGGGGTATCCCACTGGACCTCACGAAACGCCTTCCAGCCGACCTTGAAGGTATGGTCCAGACTGCAGAGGACCGGGCGCGCCACCACTACCCCCTGCTCGATTGAGGAACGGTAGCGCTCCACCATGCCATCGGCCTCGTCCTTGGAGACCACCCCAGCGGCGATCAGCCGATCCGCATACAGGGCCCGGGCAGTTGGGCGGCTGCGGATGTTCTTATACATCATGGGCTGGGTGACGGCAGGCTCGTCAGCTTCGTTGTGCCCCCAGCGACGGTAGCAGACCAGGTCGACAATCACGTCCTTGTGGAACTGATTCCGGAAATCCAGGGCCATTCGGGTGACGAAGATCACGGCCTCCGGATCCTCCCCATTGACGTGAAAAACGGGGGCCTGGACCATCTTGGCCACGTCCGTACAGTACAGGGTCGAGCGGGTGTCCAGAGGATTGCTCGTCGTGAATCCGATCTGGTTGTTGATGACGACATGCACCGTGCCGCCGGTGCCGAAGCCGCGCACCTGGGAGAGCTGGAGGGTCTCCGCCACCACCCCCTGACCCGCGAAGGCGGCATCCCCATGGATCAGCAGCGCCAGCACCTGGTCGCCGGTCCGGTCCTGGCGCCGCTGCTGTCGGGCCCGCACGGAGCCCTGGATGACGGGATCGATGATCTCCAGGTGGGAGGGATTGAAGCCAACCGCCAGATGCACGATACCCCCGGGGGTCTCGATGTCGGTGGAGAAGCCCATGTGGTACTTCACATCCCCGGCCAGCTCTCGCCAATCGACCTGGGTCCGCCCCTCGAACTCATCGAAGATCTCGTGCGGGGGCTTTCCAAGGATGTTCGTGAGCACGTTGAGGCGGCCCCGGTGGGCCATGCCGATGACTATCTCTTTGATACCTTTGCGGCCCGCCCGTTGGATCAGCTCATCAAGCAGGGGGATCAGGGCCTCGCCTCCCTCCAGGGAGAAACGCTTCTGGCCCACGTAGCGTGCGTGGAGGTATTTTTCTATCCCCTCGGCGGCCGTGAGCAGGGTCAGCAGCCAGCGGCGATCCGCGTCGTCGATCTCCGGCTGCCCCCGATAGCCTTCCAGGCGCTTCTGTATCCAGCGCTTCTCCACCGTGTTTGTGATGTGCATGTACTCAGAGCCCACCGACCCGCAGTAGATTTGCTGCACCAGGGCGATGGTGTCGCGCAGGGTCATGCGGTCGGGGGCATAGAGTGAGCCCGTGTGGAAGACCTGATCCAGATCGCCTTCGCCCAGGTTATGGTAGGAGGGATCCAGATCGGCGATCTTCGGTGCCTCGCGCAGCGTCAGGGGGTCCAGGCTCGCTACCTGGTGGCCGCGGTAGCGGTAGGCGTTGATGAGCCGCAGCACGGCCGCCTGCTTCTCCGCGGCGGCGGGCTCCAGGCGGTTGGTGGAGCGGGTGAGGGGCCGGGTCCGACTCTCCTGGGCGAGACGCAGGAAGTTCTCCCGCACAGGTCCGTGCGGCACCTCGTTGGCGGCCTCACGGTGAATGGCGTCGAAGCGCTGACGCCAGGCGAGATCGACGCTCTCCGGATCCTGCAGATAACGCTCGTAAAGGTCTTCGATGAAGGCCGCGTTTCCGCCGTACAAGGGGGTGGATGCTCGGAACAGCTCAAGAAGGGCGCTCATGATGGTATGCTGGTGCCGAAAAGCTGTCGGGACAGACGCCGATGTCCGCACTGTATAGCACATCGCCGCAGGGTCCGGGCAACGACGTTCGGCACTCCGGTCGCCGTGCGGTGCTTGGTGGCAGGCGGGGGCGCCGCCGTGCGACGTCCGCGGTGGATAACCGCGACAGATGAGTGAGTCTCAGCAGAGCGAGCTGGCCGCACGGGCACGCAGGCGCGCACGGGTCAGGCTGGCCCGCCTCGAGGCTGATCTCGCTTACTTCCAGGCCCGCATCGAGATCCTCCGCGATCCGGTGACCATGAACCAGCAGGCTCAGCAAAAGGCGTTCACAGCCCTGTACGCCCTCTTTGGAAAGGTAGCCGGAGCGAGTGCGGAGGAGCGCGCGCCACCTTGATTCAGGACGGTTGGGACCTGCCTTTCATCGCGGGCCGGGAGCCGGACCGCCCTCAGGTCGGGCGCTGAACAACGGGCGACTCCCAGGGGCGACCTGATGCCCCCTCAGGAACGCGCTGATCGCGTCCGCCGGTAACGGGCGGCTCAGGTAATAGCCCTGGATTTCATTGCAGTGTCTCTTCTGCAGGAAGTCCTGCTGCTCCTGATTCTCGACCCCCTCAGCGACCACCTTCAGCTCCATGCTCTTAGCCATCGCGATCACTGCCATCGCGATGGCTACGTCGTCCTGATTGCCTGGCACGTCCCGCACGAAGCTCCGGTCGATCTTCAGGCGGTTGATCGGGAACTGCTTGAGCCGGCTCAGGCTCGAGTAGCCCGTGCCGAAGTCGTCGATAGCAAGCTGAACCCCTAGGGCCTTGAGCTGCCCGAGGGCCGTCACGGCCCCCTCCGGATCCGACATGAGCAGACTCTCAGTCACTTCGAGCTCAAGCGCGCCCGGCGGCAGCCCAGTCTCTGTTAGGACCTGACCCACCTGCCTCGTGAAGCCGTGCTGGATGAACTGAAGCGGCGATATGTTGACCGCCATGCGGTCCAGGCCGAGGCCCGCCAGCCGCCAAGCCCTGGCCTGCGCGCACGCGGTGCGCAGCACCCACTGCCCGATCGGCACGATGAGACCGGTGTCCTCCGCGAGAGGAATGAACTCTGCCGGCGGCACGCTGCCAAGCGACGGGCTGTTCCAGCGTGCCAGGGCCTCCAGCGCGCACATCCGTCCGGTGCCAAGATCGAGCTGGGGCTGATAATGGACATCCAGCTCCCCGCGCGCGATGGCGTTGCGCAGCAAGCCCTCCATCTTCAGGCGCCGCAATGCCACATCGTTCAGGGTACCGTCGAAGAAGCTGTAGGTATTCTTTCCGCTCCGCTTGGCGGCATACATTGCCCCATCCGCATTCTTCAAAAGGGCGTCCGGCCCCTCTCCGTCATGCGGGTAGACGGCGATACCGATACTCGGCGTGATGACGATCTCATGCTCGGCGAGGTTCAACGGCCTGGAGACTGCGTGCCGGATGCGCTCCGCCACGGCAGCGGCGTCCTCACTTTGCCTGAGCTCAGGCAGAAGCACGGTAAATTCGTCGCCGCCGAGGCGGGAGGCATACGTTGCCGGGTCGCCAGGACTGCCATGGAGAACGGTGTCGCTCTGCCGCAGAACCACGACCAGGCGCTGGGCTATCGCCTGCAGGAGCCTGTCACCGACCATGTGCCCGAGCGTGTCGTTGATGCGCTTGAAATTGTCCAGGTCGAGAAAGAGGAGCGCCAGCCGCCGCCCATGCCGCCGGGCCTGCTGGATCGCCTGGCACATCCGGTCCTTGAACAGGGCCCGGTTCGGGAGGCCCGTGAGGCCGTCGATGAATGCCAGCTGGCGAATCCGCCGCTCCGCCTGCCGTAGCTCGGTAATGTCCTGCAACGTCCCGTAGACACACTTCGGGCGCCCATCCGTCGCGCGAACCACCTCCACCTGTTGGCGGACATACCGCGGCTTTCCTTCGACCCCCAGCACCTTATGGGTGACGGACAGCGGGCCCGTACCCTGTCTGAGCTCCGCGAACCAGCGGCCGACCTTCTCCCGCTCCTTCTCGGGGACACGCTCGATGAACGCAGAAAGGGCGACCTCCTGATATCGAGGGTCCAACCCCAGGATGCGGCAGACCTCGTCGGACAGCATCAAGATATCCGCGCCGCACTGCCAGTCCCAGTGACCCAGGCGGGCGATACGCTGGGCCATCGCGAGGCGACGCTCGCTGCTCGCTACCCGATTCATTGCCTCGCTTGCCCGCATCAGGTAATGGACGCGGTGCCCGAGCAGCGCGTAGTTGATGGGCTTGGTTATGAAGTCGGTGGCGCCCGTCGCAAAGGCCCTGGCGATGGACTTATGGTCTTCAAGCCCGGTGAGTATCAGAATCGGCAGCTGCGCCCCGTCTGGGTGCCCCCTGAGCGCTTCGCAGAGGGCGAACCCGTCCATCTCCGGCATCATTACGTCAGTCAACACAATTTGCGGCCGCGCCCGCTCGAAGCGCTGAAGGGCGTCCCTTCCATTGGCCACCGCATCGACGATGAAGCCCGCGCCAGCCAGCGAGTCGGCCACCAGGAAGCGCGTCGCGCCGTCGTCCTCGGCGAGCAGAACGCGGGGACGCGCCGTCTGCGCTGGCGTGGGCAATGCCCCAAGCACCCGGCTGCTCTTCGGGGATCGATCGGTTGGTGGCATTATCGTCGACCACAAGCACCCGCAGGGGTGGCCAGAAAAAGCGACTTGGCCTCCCCGGCGACAGCAGCTGCAACTCCCGCGCTAACCCAAAGAAGCACCCCTGCGGTCAGCATGGAGCTCGGTTGGCGGCGCCGAAACAGTGCATTCACTCGATAACCCTCGTCCAATCAGGATGCCGCGGCCAGCAGGCCCACACTGCGGGCACTTCGGACCAATCCCGCGAGACCGTCGCGTCCACACTTGTGCCCCG
>Ga0307440_1001348_pt1 | contig 11975 bp, 5 predicted proteins | sample SalMarWE160410MG_FD_202150 | JGI IMG/M metagenome (GOLD analysis project Ga0307440, IMG submission 202150) | Salt marsh sediment microbial communities from the Plum Island Ecosystem LTER, Massachusetts, United States - WE1604-10 | ecosystem: Environmental > Aquatic > Marine > Intertidal zone >... | reverse complement strand
CGCGAAGCCCCTTGCCTCGCCCTTCACGCCGGAGGTGGTCGTGGTGCCCAGTCCCGCCATGGGGCGCTGGGTCAACCTGCAGCTGGCCCGCGTCCACGGCGTAGCGGCGAATGTCACCTATCCCCTGCCGGCCTCGTTCGTGTGGCAGCTGGCTCACGCGCTTCTGGATGGCCTGCCCGAGCGGGACCCCCTGGACCTCGATATCATGGCCTGGAAGGTCTTTGCGCTCCTGCCCCGGATGCTGGCGGAGCCCGGGTGCGAGCCGCTCCGTGGCTACCTGCGGGACGACCCTCAGGGTCTCAAACGCTGGCAGCTGGCCCGCCGCATCGCCGACGCGCTCGACCGCTATCAGTTCTACCGCCCGGAGGTGATCCGCGGCTGGGGCGAGGGCGACGGGGATGACTGGCAGGCCCCGCTGTGGCGTCGGCTGAGCGCCGATATCGGGTCCGGGCACCGCGTCGCCGTCATCCACCGCCTGCTCGGGACCCTGAACGGGCAGGGGCCATTCCCGGCTCTACCGGAGCGCATCAGTCTGTTCGCCGTCTCGAGTCTACCCCCGCTGTTCGTGGAGGTGATCCACGCCCTCGCGGCCCATACCGCCATTTACCTCTATCTCCATGCGCCAACCCCCGAATTCTGGGCGGACCTGGTCTCCCAGAAGGAGCACGCCCGCCGGCGCCTGGCGAAGCCCGAGGCGGCGGACCTCTGGGAGGTGGGCAACAGCCTGCTCGCCTCCTGGGGCCGGCAGGGGCAGGCCCTCCAGGACCTGCTGCTGAGCCGGGAGATCCCCATGGAGGAGGACGATGCCTTCACCCCGCCCGGGGAGGCGACATTGCTGCAGCGGCTGCAGGGAGACATCTTTGCCCTGCGGTCCATCGCACCCGACAATGAACGCAGGGAGGTGGCGGCGGAAGACTCCGTCCAGGTGCATATCTGTCACAGTCCCCTGCGGGAGTGTCAGGTCCTGCACGACCAGCTCCTTGCCATGCTGGGGGCGGAGCCGGATCTGCGGCCGGAGGACATCCTCGTCATGATCCCCGAGATCAGCCGCTACGCCCCCTATGTGGAGGCCGTCTTCAGCCAGGACGCGGACCGCGAGCGTCCCTTCATCCCCTGGAACCTCTCCGACATCTCGTTGACCGACGAGCATCCGCTGGTGCAGGTCTTCCTGCGCCTGCTCGCGCTGCCCGAGAGCCGTTTCAGCCAGTCCGAGGTCCTGTCCTACCTGGACGTGCCGGAGCTTGCCCGGAGCTTCGGGCTCGACGGCGAGGGTATCGTGCAGATCAAAGCCTGGCTCGCCGAGGCCAACCTGCGCTGGGGGCTGGACGGCGCGCACAAGGAGCGGCTGGGGCTCCCTGCCACCGACGAAAATACCTGGGCCCAGGCAGAGAAACGCCTGTTTGCCGGCTATGCCATGGGCGACTCCGGGCTGTTCGACGGCATCGCCCCCGTCGGCAGCGTGGAGGGAAGTGGGGCCGCGGTCCTCGGGGGCTTCTGGCGTCTCTTCTCCCGACTGACCGAGACTGCGCAAGAGTTCGGGGCTGCCCGCAGCGCAGCGGGCTGGCAGGCGGCCGTCGGGAAGCTGCTCACGGACTTCTTCGGCGAGCGGGACGACGAGGAGGGCCGCATCCAGAAGATCCGGGATGCGGTATCCAACCTCGCCGATCAGGCGGCCGCAGTGGATGAGCCCCTGGCGCCGGCGCTCGTGCGCCGCTGGCTGGAGCAGTGTCTCGGCGCGGAGGGCCGGCGCGGGCGTTACTTCAGCGGCGGGGTCACCGTCTGCGGGATGCGTCCCATGCGCACCCTCCCGTTCAAGGTGATCTGCGTGCTCGGCCTGCAGGAGCAGGCCTTCCCGCGGCGGGACCGGCTGGCGGAGTTTGACCTGATGCGCCGCAGCTGGCGCCCGGGCGACCCGCGCAAGGGGGACGAGGACCGCTACCTGTTCCTGGAGACCCTGCTCTGTGCCCGCCGGCGGTTGTATCTCAGCTACGTGGGACGGGACATCCGGAAGAACACCTCGCGCCAGCCGTCGGTGCTGGTGCAGGAGCTGCTCGATTACCTCGACCAGCAGTACCGGCCTATTGGCGGCGATGCCAAGGACAGACTGAGCGAGCGGCTGACCCGGGTGCACCCCCTGCAGCCCTTCAGCCCTCGCGCCTTTGCCGGCGGCGCCGAGAGCTACGACGGTTACTGGTGCGAGGTCGCCAGGTCACTCCTGGAGGCCGGCGGGTCGGCGGGGGAGGAGCTGCAGCTCTGGCCGCAGGGCCGTCTGTCGGCCGCACCGGAGCCGATGCGCGAGGTCGGCCTCCGGCAGCTCGAGCGCTTCTTGCGCCACCCGGTGCGTTACTTCGTCAACAGCCGCCTGGGGGTGTATCTGGGCGAGGAAGAGGCCGAGGAGGATGATGAGCGCTTCGGGCTCGACCGTCTGCAGAGCTTCCTGCTCAAGCAGCGGCTGGTGGAGGACGATCTGCAGGGCCGTCCCCCTTCTCGGGAGCGGCTGAGCGCCGAGGGCGTCCTGCCCCACGGGGCCTTTGCCGGACTGACCCTGGACGGGGAGCGTGCCAAGGTGGCGCCCCTGCTCGCGTCCCTGGAGCACTACAGGAACCGGCGCCCGGAGCAGATCGCCGTCGACCTCCCATTTGGAGACGGGGAAGGTCCCGGTCGGCTCTTTGGCCAGATCAGGGGCATCTATCCGGGTCTTGGTCTGCTCCGGTGGCGCCCGAGCTCTCTGAAAGGCGCGGACATCCTCGGTCTCTGGCTGGCCCACCTCGCCTGGTGCGCCAGCGGCGCGCCGGGCACCAAGCGCAGTGCCCACCACGGGTCGGACGGCAGCTTCGCCATCACCCGAACGTTGGCGCCGGAGGCGGCCCATGAGGCTCTCGCGGACTACCTGGCCCTGTATTGGGAGGGGGTGCACCAGCCGCTGCCCGTGCTTCCAAAGGCGAGCTACGCCTACGCCGTGAAATGCCATACGGGGGGCAAGGGCGACCCCATGAATGCCGCCGGGAACAGCTGGCAGGGAAGCAGCTTCAACGGCATTCCCGGCGACAAAGACGATAGCTATATCCGGTTCGTCATGCGAGGGACGGCGGGCGATCCGCTCGCGAGCGCGGATGTCACCAGACTCGCCCATGCCTTCTATGACCAGGCGCTGCAGATCGGGGAGCTTGAGCAATGAGCGGCACGACACTCGGCACGGAGGGGGTTCTCGCGTTCCCCCTGACCGGCATCCAGCTGATCGAGGCCAGCGCAGGAACGGGCAAGACCTACACCATCGCCAACCTGTATCTCCGCCACATCGTCGCGGGCCGGGAGGTCGGTCAGGTGCTGGTGGTGACCTTTACCACCGCCGCTACCGACGAGCTGCGCGGACGTATTCGCGCCCGGCTCTTCGAGACCCTGGATCTGCTGGAGCGCGGCCGCGAGACGGGGGATGACTTCTTGCGAGCGCTCATCGCCCGGATCCGCACGCAGGAAGCCGAAGAGCTGACCATTCGGCGCCTGCGCCTGGCGGTCCGCGCCATGGACGAGGCCGCCGTGTACACCATTCACAGCTTCTGCCAGCGGGCCCTGACCGAGTTCGCCTTCAACAGCGGCCAGCAGTTCCAGATGGAGGTGCTCACCAACGACCAGGACCTCTGGCGTCAGGCGGCGCAGGACTGGTGGCGGCGCACCGGGTATCCGCTGGACACGGCCCGCTCGCGCCTCTTCCAGGACAGCCTGACGGACCTAACCGCCTTCCGGAGCCTGCTGCAGCCGCTGCTCGGCGCCCAGCAGAAGCGGCTGCTGCCGGATGTCGCGGATCTGACCAGCGTGCTGGCGGGCTATGACGCCATCGCCGCCGAGCTGACAAAGCTTGCGCCGTCCTGGGAGAAACAGGGCGAAAGGCTGAGCCGGCTTCTGCTCGAATCAAAGGGGCTGAGCCGTGCCAAGGACTCACCGTACCAGGCGGACAGGCTGACCGTCGCCCTTGCGGACCTGGCAGACTATTTCGAGGCCGAAGACTTCCTGCCGCCGTCCGCCTGCTTTGAGGTGCTCACCGACGATTGCATTGGGAATAGCCGCCTCAAGGCGCCCGATCCGGGGCTGGAGGACCGCTTCTTCGCAAGCTGCGGTCAGATCTGGCGTCAACTGGCGCGGCTCAAACGGGACCTCCGCGTGGCCGCCCTGGCGGACGCCGCCGCCTTCGCCCGCAGCAAGGTCCGCGAGGCCAAGCAGCAGGCGCAGCTGCTCTCCTTCGACGACCTGCTCACCGAGATGAAGAGCGCCCTCGACCGCCCCAGCGGCGAGGCCCTGGCCGGCTCCATCCGCCAGCAGTTCCCGGTAGCCATGATCGACGAGTTCCAGGACACGGACCCGGTGCAGTACGGCATCTTCTGCCGCCTGTATCTCGACCGGCCGGACTGCGGACTGATCATGATCGGCGACCCCAAACAGGCCATCTACAGCTTCCGCGGCGGGGACATCTTCACCTACATGCAGGCGAAGGAAGACGTGGGGGAGGCTGGTGTCCATACCCTCGAAACCAACTGGCGCTCCTGCCCGCAGGTCATCAGCGCGGTGAATACGCTGTTCCTGCATCGGGATCGGGACGCCTTCGTCTACGGCGACACCATCCCCTTTGTTCCCGCCGCGGCGGCCGACAAGGCCCACCGCAATCTCTTCCGGGATGGGGATCGACAACCGGCGCTTACCCTCTGGACCCTCCCCCCCAAATTGAATAACAAGGGGGAGGAAAGGCCTCTTTCCAAGGATGACGCCCACGCGATCACCCATGCTGCGGTCGCCTCCGAGATTGCCCGACTGATCGAAGAGGGCCGCACGGGAAAGGCGAAGCTCGGGGACGACCCTCTGCGGCCGAAGGACATCGCCGTTCTCGTGCGCTCCGCATTCGAGGCGACGGAGCTCCGCCAGGAGCTGGGCCGTCTGGGCGTGAACGCCGTCTCCGTGGAGCGGGAGGGTGTCTTCAGGTCCGACGAGGCGCCCGCGCTGCAGACCCTCCTGCAGGCGGTGCTCAACCCCCGTGACCGGGAGCTGGCACGGCTGGCCCTGACCTCCCCACTGCTGGGAAAGGACTACCTGGCCCTGGAGCAGATCAGTCAGGGGGACGAGGCCTATGCCGCCTGGGTGGACAGTCTGCTGCAGCTGTACGAGACCTGGCAGCGCCGGGGTTTCATGTCCATGTTCCAGCAGATGCTGCGTACCATGGGCATCGCCGAGGCCCTGAGCCGCGGTGACCTGGCGGAGCGGCGCTTGACCAACCTGCTGCATCTCGGGGAGCTGCTGCAGCAGGCATCGAAGGCTCATGCCGGGATGGACGCGCTGCTCACCTGGTACCGGCAGCAGCGTGGGGAGTCCGCCACCGACGAGGCGGAGCTGCGCCTGGAGAGCGACGCCGAGCTGGTGCAGCTGGTCACCATCCATGCGAGCAAGGGCCTGGAATACCCCGTGGTGTTCGTCCCCTACCTGTGGAGCTGCAGGACCCGCCGCGCCGATAGCCTACTGGCCTTCCATCAGGACAAGACCGCCTGTCTCGACGCGGGCTCCGACGCCTGGGACGCCCATCTCTGCCTCGCCGAGCAGGAACGGCTGGCCGAGGACGTACGCCTTGCCTATGTGGCGCTCACCCGCGCCGAGTCCGCCCTCTATCTGGTGTGGGGCCGCGTGGGCAGCAGAGATGGCCACGCGGGGCAGACGGCGCTGGGCTACCTGCTTCATCCAACCCAGGCGAGCAAGGACCTGACCGCCGCACTGCCCGACGCCTTCGCCGGGCTTGGCGAGCTCCGGCCGGACGTGGAGCGTCTGGAGAGGGCCGCAAAGGGTGACATCCGGCTCGAAACGCTGTCGCAGGCGCCGGAAGGCCCCAGCCTGCAAGCGGCGGGGCCTCCCCCCGAGCTCGCCCCCCGACCCTTCAATGGCAGCATCGCGACGGACTGGCGAATCGCCAGCTTCTCCGCCCTCACCAAGGATGTCCACTCCGGCCCCGTTGCACCCCGGTCGGAGACGGCGGACGATGTGGGTCTGCGCTTTCCTGCGGGCAGTCAGGTGGGCTCCTACCTTCACCTCCTGCTGGAGAAGCTCGATTTCCAGGGGGACCCGGTGGAGCAGGTGCTTGTCCACAGCGCGCAGATCGCCCCGCGCTTCAATCTGGACCACGAGCGCCACGGGCAGGATGCCGCCGATCTGCTGGCCCGGGTGATTCGCACCCCGCTGAACGACGCCGGGCTGACCCTGGCATCGCTGGCCCCGGGGCAACGGCTCAACGAGCTGGAGTTCGACTTCGCCACCGGCCCGGTGGATATCGCCGGCCTTGATCGGCTCCTGGAGCGAGCCGCGGGGCAGCAGGTCCCAGTGCTCACGACCGAGACCTTCCAGGGGATGGTCAACGGCGTGATCGACCTGGTGTTCGAGCACGGCGGGTGCTTCTGCATCGCCGACTACAAGAGCAATTTCCTCGGCGGCGCGCTCGACGACTACGGCGCGGAAAGGCTGCGGGCCGCGGTCTTCGAGCGCCGCTACGATCTGCAGTACCTGCTCTACGCCCTGGCCCTGCACCGGTTCTTGCGCACGCGGCTGGCGGATTACGACTACGAGCGCCACTTCGGCGGGGTCTATTACCTCTTCCTGCGTGGAATGCGGCCGGAGACGGGGGCCCGCTACGGTGTCTACCAGACTCGGCCCGCACTTGCCTTGATCGATGCGCTCGACCGGCAGATCTTCAACCCGGCGACGGCGGAGGCGGCATGAGCGGCACCCTGCACAGCCTGCTGGAGGCGGGACGCCTTGCTCCGCTGAGCTATTACTTCGCCCGCTTCGTGGCCCGTGGCAGCGGGGTGCCCGAGGACTCGCTGCTTGCCCAAAGCGCTGCCCTGGTAAGCATGCGCAACCTCCACGGCGACGTATGCGTCGACCTCGGCCAATTTGCCGGTGCGCCCCTGTTCGAGGCGGACGACGACGTGCCGGCAGATGTGCCTCGGGCGCCCCCGCTGGATGAATGGCTCGGGGTCCTGAAGGACGCCGACTGGGTGGGAGAGCCAGGTACCGAGACCCCATTGATCCTCGACGGCCGGCGCCTCTTCCTCGGCAAGTACTGGCGCTTCGAGCAGCAGGTTGCCTCGGCGCTCGCCGCACGCATGGCGCAGGTGGCGGGACTCGACCCCGCGCGGCTCGCCGACGGCCTGGCGCGGCTGTTTGGGCAGCCCCCGGAGGGAGCGGTGGACTGGCAGAAGGTCGCAGCCGCCATCGCCGTCAGCCGGCGTTTCGCGGTGATCTCGGGGGGACCGGGCACGGGCAAGACCACCACTGTGGTCAAGGTGCTCGCTTTGCTGCTGGAGCAGGCGCCGGACCTGCGGATCGCCCTGGCCGCACCCACCGGCAAGGCGGCAGCCCGCCTTACCGAGGCCGTGGCCCGCGGCAAAGGGCCGGTGGATATGGACCCCGAGCTGCTGTCCCGGGTGCCCGCCGAGGCGACCACCATCCACCGGCTTCTCGGCGGCGGGTTCGACAACCGCTTCCGGCACAACCGGGACAATCCCGTGCTCGTGGACTGCCTGGTGGTGGACGAGGCATCCATGATCGACCTCCCGCTCATGGCCCGCCTTCTGGAGGCCCTGCCGGAGCAGGCGCGTCTGATCCTTCTCGGCGACCGCGACCAGCTGGCCTCGGTGGAGGCGGGCAACGTGCTCGGGGACATCACTGGACACGGACAGGAGATCCGCTACAGCCCGGAGCAGGTCCGGTTTCTGGAGGAAATCGGTGCCGTCCGGGCAGGCACTCTGCCTAGCGCGGTCTCCGACGCACTCAAGGCGACGCTTAGGGGAACGGCCGACGGTGATACGCGGGCATCGCAGGCCGGAGTGCTCGGGTGCGGGGCCGACGCCGTCGGCCTGTTGCGGGTGAGCTACCGGTTCACATCCGAAAGCGGCATCGGCGTACTGGCCCAGCAGGTCAATGCGGGGGAGGGCGAGGCGGCGCTAGAGCTTTTCGAACGTAAGCGCTTCCAGGACATCGCCTGGCTGGACGCCCCCCCGGACCGCCTGCATCCCGCCTGTGTGGACTGGGCGGTGGAGCGCTACGCCGACTATCTCGGGATGAGCGAGGTCAGCACCGCGCTGGAGAGCTTCGAGCGCACCCGCGTGCTTGCCGCCCTGCACCGCGGCCCCTTCGGTGTGGACCAGATCAATCTGCTGATCGCCGCACGCCTGCAGAAAGGGGGCCTGATCGAGAGTGGCGACGAGTACCACGGCAAGCCCGTCATGGTGACCGTCAATGACTACGAGGTGGGCCTCTTCAACGGCGACATCGGCCTCCTGTGGCGGGGCGGCAAGGGCGGGCTTCGCGCCTGGTTTCGGAACGCCGAAGGGGAGCTCCGCAGCGTCTCCAACCGCCAGCTGCCGCAGCACGAGTGCGCCTATGCCCTCACGGTGCACAAGAGCCAGGGCTCCGAGCTCGACGAGGTCCTGCTGATCCTGCCGTTCGATCACAGCCCCGTCCTGACCCGCGAGCTCATCTACACGGGCATCACCCGGGCTCGGCAACGCGTCACCATTCAGGCAAACCGCCCGAGCTTCCTCGCCGGCTGCCGCTCGCGCGTCCAGCGCAGCTCCGCCCTGGCAGAGAAGCTGGGCTGGCCCGCCTTGCAGCCGGCGGGGGGGAAGGTATTCGCCACGAAGGACATGAAAGGCACGGAGAATGGAGCTTGATCAGGGGGAGGGTACGTGATGCGTACGCCCTTCGTGGTGAAGCAAGCCCTGAGATCATGAGCCTCGACCTCGCCACCCTGACGGCCTTCAAGTCCCGCTGGGGCACTGAGCAGAGACCGACGGGGCGCGATTTGCCGAGATTTGCCTCGGACGAGGGCGCCCTCGACGACGACCTGCGCGACAACCGCATCCGCAAGAACCTCCGCCTGGAGCAGGAGCGGATCGGTTTCGGCTGGGTCGAGGCCGCCTTGCCCGCCTTGAAAGGAGCTGACCGCAAGAACGCTCGTCGAGCCGTTGGGCACGCTGCGCGTGCCGCCAGGTGTACAGGCTTCTGTGAAGCATGTCTGCGCAGCTCCTCTTGCGGTCATGGCGTTACCGTGAAAGTCGCGCATAGCGCGGTCCAAATCTCCCTCGCCCTCCGGGAGAGGGCCGGGGTGAGGGAAACGGTTATGGCGGCAGTGGCTTACATTGTCCGGGTGGCGCTGGCGCCATGGCCGTTAGCGCCGTGATCGTTAGATACGGGTCAAGTTGTCCACAGAATGAACCTTGACACAGCGGAGGGTATTGTGGCAGCTCGTCAGCGCCCTTCATTATTCGGTAATACGCCGTATTACCTTGTTTTCATGAACTATAGTGGTTGGCCAAGATTTGATCAGTCTAACGTGATTGTAATAGATGAAAGGGTTCAGATGAGTCTCGGAGGACCCTGTCCACAGGGTTATCCACAGCGACGGTGAATAAATAGACTTTGCATGGCTGCACTTATGGTTGGCACCTCGTTTCGAGGAACGACTTCAATAACAAGCTGCAACGATTTGGCACTGACAGATCGGCGGATTCGAGCTGAGCCCGCCTCCGGCACACGAACGAGCGCTCGGGAAGCGCTCGCAAGAGCATTGGGGTCAGGAAGATGACGGGCATGGCCAGCCTGGTGCTCGGGACACTAACCGGCCGTCACGGACCGGCGCCTCGCGCTCGCCGCCCACGACGGTGGAGCCTGGCCCTTGACTCCACGATCGCGTGGAGGGGAAAGAAGCGATGAACCGGAGCTTCAGCACACCAGGGCCACCCCTGCTCGTATTCACCGACCTCGACGGCACGCTGTTGGACGAAGACAGCTACTCGTTCGCTTCCGCAACCCCCGCACTGGCACGTCTGCGCGAGCTGCAGATCCCTCTGATTGCTGCTACGAGCAAGACCCTGCCGGAGGCGGCGGCGATCAATACCGCCCTGGGCAATCCGCATCCCTGCATCATCGAAAACGGCAGTGCGGTCTGTGCTCCGGTCGGGTATTTTCCGGAGCCCCTGGCGAGCGTCGATAATGGCGGCTATGAGGTGGTGCGGTGCGGACCGGACTACGGTTGGCTGACTGCCGAGCTGGCACGCCTGCGCGACGAGCAAGGCTATCGCTTTAACGGCTTCGCTGACATGAGCGACGCCACCGTGGCCCGTCTGACCAACCTCACCAGCTCAGCGGCACACAACGCCCGTCAGCGCCTTGCCTCCGAGCCCCTGGTGTGGGGGGACAGCCGCGAAGCGCTCGATCGGTTCGGTGAAGAGCTGCGCCGGCGCGGCCTGCGACTGCTGCGCGGCGGACGGTTTTGGCACGTGCTTGGTGTCGCCGACAAGGGCACCGCCTTGAACTGGCTGGTGGGCGTCTATCGCAAGAATGGTCTGGCCCGGCCCATCACAGTCGCCCTCGGGGATAGCCCTAACGACTTGGACATGTTGCGGGCGGCGGATGTGCCGGTCGTGATTCGCCGCAAGGACGGGTCGCACCTTGCGCTCCCTGGGAAGCAGGGCGCCCGCCTCAGCGACCAGGCAGGGCCTCAAGGGTGGAGCTCGAGCGTGCTGCAGATCTTGCACGAGCTTAGGGAGCGCCACGTGGGCGCGTGAGAGGAGATTGGCATGGCCGACTTCCTGCAGAACGGCATCATCACCACCCTGCACAAGCTGCGTGAGCGGCCCATCGAGGCCCTCGAGGCGGAGCTGCACGGTTTCGCGACGCGCCGCCCCATGGCGCTCATCCTGCCCTCGCTCTTCTCGGAGCTCGAGGGAGGCGCCTTGTCCGCGATTGTCGAGAACCTGCGTCACGCCGGCTACATCAGCGAGATCATCGTGGGTCTCGACCGGGCCGATGAGGTGCAGTTCCGCCACGCACGCGCGTTCTTCGGCCGTTTGACGCAGCGCACGCGCATCCTCTGGCACGATGGTCCGCTCCTGGGTGCCCTCGACGCCGAGCTGAAGTCGGAAGCCCTGGCACCGACTGAAATGGGGAAAGGCCGCAATGTCTGGTACTGCCTCGGCTATGCCCTTGCCCGGGAGGACTGTGAAGCGGTGGCGCTGCATGACTGCGACATCGTTACGCACGACCGTTATCTGCCGGCGCGGCTCTTCTACCCAGTGGCCAATCCCGCCTTCAATTTCCAATTCTGCAAGGGCTACTACGCCCGCATCGCGGGCGACAAGCTCTCCGGGCGGGTCACTCGGCTGTACGTGACCCCTTTGCTAAGGGCGCTCAATAAGATCCTTGGCCCCATGGATTATCTGGAATTCATGGACTGCTTCCGCTATCCGCTCTCCGGCGAGATCTCTCTGCGCCGGGATTTCATCCAGAACCTGCGCATCCCCAGCGACTGGGGCCTCGAGGTGGGCGTGCTTTCCGAGGTCTACCGCAACCTGTCACGGCATCAGGTCTGCCAGGTGGACATTGCAGACCACTACGACCACAAACATCAGGAGCTGTCCCCGGACGGCCCGACCGGCGGTCTCGCAAAGATGAGCATCGACATTGCCAAGTCGATTTACCGCAAGCTTGCCACCGAAGGGGTCACGCTATCCATGGAGCTGTGCCGGACCGTGAAGGCCACCTATTTCCGCATGGCCCTCGACTGTATCGAGCAGTATTACGTGGACGCCCAGATCAACGACCTGCAGTTCGACCGCCATGGTGAGGAGCGGGCGGTGGAGGTGTTCGTGCGAAGCGTCATGACCGCCGGCGAGATGTTCCTCGCCAACCCCATGGAGACCCCCTTCATCCCGAGTTGGAACCGCGTGCTGAGCGCCATACCGGATTTCGGCGCGCGGCTGTGCGAGGCGGTGGAGCTCGACAACGCCTGAAACAGCCCCCGGGTGATAGTGACGCGGATCGTTGAAGGGTGCCACGGTCAAGCTGAGCGCCGGCCGGTGTCGGATCCTGACCGACGGAGGTGGGATTTCTGATCTGCCGGGCTGGATGGGCAGGGGGAAACGGCCCTCAGTCTCCCTGCCGTC
>Ga0307440_1001347_pt1 | contig 11977 bp, 10 predicted proteins | sample SalMarWE160410MG_FD_202150 | JGI IMG/M metagenome (GOLD analysis project Ga0307440, IMG submission 202150) | Salt marsh sediment microbial communities from the Plum Island Ecosystem LTER, Massachusetts, United States - WE1604-10 | ecosystem: Environmental > Aquatic > Marine > Intertidal zone >... | reverse complement strand
GCCCCTGCTCGAGAAGCCAGGAGAAATAGACGTGTGTCGTCTCGTCATGGCTCATCACGCGATCGCCCAGATGGACAAAACGCGTCATCACAGCCAAAAGCACCAGCCCGATGAAGATCAACTGGAGCGTGTCCAGATTCAGCCGCGTCCCCAGCCACCGCTCAACCGTCGCTGGCCGAGACTCGGGTGTCTCCGTCATGGCTTCCACAGATTCTTCTCCCATAGACCGATTTGACCTGTCACCAATTATCAGGGGACAAGTTTACACCTTTCTTAATCCCAAGGACTCCCCGGGGCTGTGCGGCCCCTGGCGCTCGCCCAGGATGACCCCATCCTACCCCAGGCTGGCAACCGGGCAGGATGACTTGCGAAGTAACTCACAATGGGATTAGAGATGGGGGATTCGTGCTGCGGGGGAGCGGCGATCACTCGGGCCAGGCGAGCAGCAGTTCCTGGCCGGCCGAGATGCGCTTGCCGCCGGCCTGTTTGGCCTCGTACAGCGCTTGATCGGCTTCGTAGAGCAGATCTTCGGTGGATGAGATGCCCGGCCCCCATTCCACCACGCCCAAGCTGAAGGAGACGAAATCACCACCCACGGTCAGGTCCTGGCAGCGGGCGGCGATCCGCTCGGCCAGAATGGTGGCCTCTTTCAGATTGGCTTCGGGCAGCAGGATCAGGAATTCATCACCGCCGTAGCGGACCGAGGTGTCGATGCGCCGCACCTGGCTTTCAATGACGCTGGCCACCCGTTTGAGAACCTCGTCCCCTGCCGGATGGCCGTGGGCATCGTTGATGTGCTTCAGGTTGTCCACGTCGATCATGATCGTCGACAGGCTGCGGCCATAGCGGCGCACACGTTCCAGCTCAAGCTCAAGCGCCTCGTCCAACTTGCGCCGGTTGTAGAGCCCGGTCAGGGCGTCGGTCATCGCCAGACGCTGGACCTCTTCGAACAGCCGGTGGTTCTCCCGCAGGAGATTTCGGAAGCCCACCGCCCGCTTCAGGGCCAGGTCGAAGGCCTCCAAGGAATCCAATGGTTTGACCAAGTAGTCGTAGGCCCCGGCGCGCAGGGCCTCGATGGCGTTGTTGACCGTGGCGTAAGCCGTCATCACGATGGCCTGCAGGTCGGGGTCCTGCTTACGCCCGACCTTGAGCACCTCCAGGCCGGATGCGCCCGGCATGTAGATATCCAAGACCAACAGGTCGAACACTTCCTTACGCACAGCTTCCATCGCCTTCTGCCCATCGGTGGCCTGCGTGATCGTCAGACCCAGGCGTTCGGCGCGGCGAGACAAAAGCCTGCGGAACTCCTCTTCATCATCTGCGATAAGAATGTTGCCGGTGAGTTGAATTGGGACTTCGGACTCGGTCATTCGCTATCTCGCGTCGGCGGGCTCTCGAGTCCTTCCGCCGGAAGATCGCGGAGTCAACCCAAGGTCCAACAGCTCCAATGCTGTGCTTGTGATGTCGGGGATCCTTCTCACATACCAACTCGGTCTTCCGACCGCAAATCACGGTCCTAGCCCTCCCCTGGACCCGACCGCTTGTTGATCAATTGTCCCATTATGAATCAAGCCGGAGCGAAAGTCCAGCGCCGATCGGCCGCGCCATGGGCGACGGCCATCTCCTCGGCTGCCAAGAGGATCAGGTTTGGGCGTCTTCGGCTGTAGGCGGTGCGGCGTCAGGCGTGCTTTGGCCGGTCTCCGCCATGCGATCCGAAGCGGCCTGGAGCTCCTTGTTCACGCGCTGAAGCAAGCTGATGAGCTCGGCCCTCACCTGGCCTTCAAGCTCCCCACTCTTGACCCGGTCGCCCAGTTCCTCGATGTCGGTTTTCAACTGTTGTCCCGTCTGACTCTTCGAGAAGTCCGACGCCAACTGATCGAAGGTCTGTCGCATATCCTCCAGGCCTTCTTTGAGATCCTCCTGGAGCTGCCGCCGGCCCGGGCTTTCCCAGGCGGCCTGCATGGCCGTCCTCAGATTCTGGGTGAGCTGCTTGAACTCCGCCACGAGATCGTTTTCGTCCTTGCTTTGATCGGACATGCTGCCTCCTGTTGACGTGGGTTCCCCGGTCGAACTGTTCCGGGCGGGCGCAATAGGGAACAGGACACCCCCAATGTACCAGAACTCGGTGTCAGGCAGACAATACCTGGGCAGCTGCCGGCTGGCCCTGAACCAGGCCCTCGATCAGATCGGCCGCGGCCTCCAGAGACGCCGCAACCGCGGGGCTGAGTTCCTGGCCCGGGTCGAGGTTCTCGATCTCGATGCCGACGATGTTCAAGTCTTCCGGCAGGCGCTCGGGACACACCAGGCGCGCCAGCGCCAGCGTCTCACCCACACCCCATCCGTGGGCCGAGCGCGAATCGGATTTGAATGCCGCCAAAGCCTCAGCCGTCATGCTGTGCACGCTTCCGGGTGGGGCGCCGCTTCTCACCGCATCCACCAGCACCACCCTTCGAGCGCCGGCCATGACCTCCAGCAGCCCCAATCCAGGCGCCTCCAGACAGACCACCTCAACTGGTGGGCGGCTCTCCGCCGTCCGACGTTCGCGCCATCTGGCCACGGCCAGGGGGCCGGCGGAATCGTCACCGCGCAGGGACGGCCCGATGCCGATCACCAACACCTCCGGGGCCGCGCCCTGTCCGGTCATTGGCGCTCAAGATCCAGGGTTAGAAAATGCGTTGAGCAGGAGATACACGGGTCGTATGCCCGCACCAGCGCTTCGCAGGCCAAGCTGATATCGTCGTCCGGCAAACCGGCGATCCCCGGCAGCATCCCGCGCAGATCGGCTTCGATGCGGGCCAGGTTTTGAGCCGTTGGCGGCACAATGCGCGCCGTCTCGACCAGGCCAGCCTCGTCCAGCCGGTAGTGGTGGAACAGAAGACCGCGAGGCGCCTCGCTGGCGCCTGCACCCTCGCCCGAACGCGGTTCGACGGGGACGTGGCTGGGGCCGCTCGGTTGAAAGGCGCGCACGATTTCGAGCGCTTCTGCGTAGGACTGGACCAGTTCAAGACCGCGGGCGAGCAGCGCCTTGTACGGATTCTTGATCGGCACGCTCAGGCCAACCCGCGCCGCCAGGCTGGCCGCCTCCGGCCGAAGCTGTTCGAAATTGAGGTTGAGCCTCGCGAGCGGCCCCACCATGTACGGGCCGCCATCGCGGCCGTGACTGTGGAGCGCGGTCGAGTGCGGCACCTGGAACTCGACGTAATCCCTCTGGAAGTCGGCCACGTCCAGATCGCCATGGATCGATGATCGCACGCTTCCTTCCATGACCGCGTAGCGGGAGTCGCTGTGCAGGGCGACCCATTCGTAGTCCTCTTCGAAATCCGGGAAATCCAGTTCAGCAGCCCACAAAAAGGTTTCCGACGCCGCCTCGAGGCCCCAGGACAGGTCCGGGATGAGCGCCTGAAGGGCGTGAGCCTTCGGCCAGCGATAGAAGCCGCCCACGCAGGCATTGACCGGGTGAACCGATCGCCCACCGACCGTCTTCAGCAAATCGTTCCCGATCTTCTTGAGCCGCAGGGCTTTCTTCACCAGCTCCGGGTTCTCGGCCGCCAGGCTGAGGGCGCTTTGGTGGCCGAGCAGGTCGGGCGCCTGGAGCATGAACATGTGCAGGGCATGGCTCTCAATGTACTCGGCGGCGTAGAACAGGCGCCTGAGAGCGTTGATCTCATCCGTGACCGTGACACCCAGCGCCTGCTCGAGGGCCAGGACGGACGACATCTGATAGGCCACGGGACAGATACCGCAGATTCGAGCGGTGATGTCTGGGATCTCCTGGAAATGGCGGCCCTTGAGAAAACCCTCGAAGAAGCGCGGCGGCTCATAGATGTTCAGCTTGAGTTCGGCCACCTGCTCCCCTTCGAGGCGCACGAACAGCCCGCCCTCTCCCTCCACACGCGCCAGGGCAGGCACCTGGATTGTTTTCATGACTTCGCCTCCGCCGGTGCCTCGGACAAGATTTCCCGGAATCCCGGCGCGTTGCAGTTGACATGCTGCAGCAGCCGGCGCACCTCCCCCGGGGTGCGTTCAGCGGCCTTGAGAATGGCCAGCATGGACTCGCCCTGCGCGTACGGGAGCGGCCCGAAACAGCCGTAGCATCCGCGTCCGAAGGCCGGGCACAGCGCCCCACACCCGGCCCGCGTCACCGGTCCCAGGCACGGGATCCCCTCGGCCACCAAGACGCACACTTGATTCTTCATCTTGCAGGCCTCGCACACGCTGGTGCGCGGCAGAACTGGCCGGCGGCCAGCGATGACCGCTTGCAGCAACTCCAGCAGCTGGTGCTTGTCCACCGGGCAGCCCCAGAGTTCGTAATCCACGGCCACATGGTCCGCAATGGGCGAGACCCGGTCGAGCGGGTCGAGCCACTTCGGGTGGGAGTAGACCGCCTCCGAAAGGGCACCCACGTCGGCCAGGTTGCGCAGCGCCTGGATGCCCCCGCTGGTGGCACAGGTGCCCAGAGCGATCAACTTGCCGGCCTGGTTGCGAATGTCTTGGATCCGCTCCTCTTCCTCCGGCGTGGTGACAGATCCCTCGACCAGGACGACGTCATACGGGCCGGGGGCGGTCTCTCGACTGGCCTCCAGGAAATAGGCGATGTTCACCTGGTCCGCCAGGGTCAGCAGCTCGTCTTCCAGGTTGAGGATCGACAGCTGACACCCATCACAAGATGAGAATTTGAAAACGGCCAGCGTTGGTTTGTGGGAAGGCGCCATCAGAAGTCCTCCACACTGAAGAAGGGTTCGAGCCGCGCGTAGCTGAGCACCGGACCATCCTGGCACACGAAGTAGGGTCCAATCTGGCAGTGGCCGCAGGCGCCCTGCCCACAGCGCATGTTGCGTTCCATCGACAGGAAGATCCGGTCGGCCGGGACCTTGCGGGCCAGCGCCTCAAACACCACGAAGCGCATCATGATCTCCGGCCCGCAGCTGAAGACCACCGTGTTGGCGGGGTCCAACCTGAGCCGGTAGAAGAGCATGGGGACCACGCCGACTTGACCATGCCAGCTTGCTTCGGCCCTGTCCACTGTGACCTCGACCTCAATCCCGTGGGCCCTCCAGTCTTCGAATGCCTCCGTAAACAAGAGTTCGTCGGGCGATCGGGCACCGTAGAGGACCACGATTCGCCCGAAATTTTCTCTGTGCAGGATGAGCTGATGGATCACAGGGCGCAAGGGCGGCAGGCCGATCCCGCCGGCGGCGATGACCACATCCGAGCCCGAGTAGGCATCCAGCGGCCAGGGGTGCCCAAACGGGCCCCTCAGGCCCAGGACATCCCCGACAGCCATCTTGCGAATGGCCCCGGTGACGTTGCCCACAAAGCGGATCGTATGATCTACTCCGTCGTGGTCTTCCGGGTCGGAACTGATCGAGATGGCGGCTTCCCCGACGCCGGGGACGTAGAGCATGTTGAACTGGCCGGGTTGAAAGCGGTATGCCCGGCCTATCTCGGGATCGACGAAGGCCAGTCGGTAGGTGGCCACGTTCTCGGTTTCATGCTCGATGGCCTCAATCCGCACCGGGTGCGGCGCCATCCAGGCCGTCGGCTGGGTGTCTTGTACGATATCGGCCGTGGTCATTGGTCAGACTCCAGTTGGAGAGCCTTGGTGTCCAGCGTCAGGTCGATTCCGGCCGGGCACCAGGTAATGCACCGCCCGCAGCCCACGCAGCCCAAGGCGCCGAATTGCTGGACCCACGAACCGAGCTTGTGGGTCAGCCACTGGCGATAGCGCGAGCGCACCGTCTGCCGCGTCCCGCCGCCAGCGTGATAGGAGTGGTTGGGGTTGAAACACGTATCCCAGACGCGGACCCGGCCCTGCTGGCCCTCCCCTACCACCAAGGTCTCCTCGGCGTCCCAGCAGAAACAGGTCGGGCAGACCAGGGCACACGAGCCGCAGCCCAGGCAGCGCCCGGCCACCTCGTCCCAATGGGGATGCTCCAGGTTGGCAAGCATCCGCTGGGGAAGGTCCTTCGTGTCCAGGTGGCGTCCCATATGGCTCCGCGCGTAGGCCAGTCCGTCTTCGGCGGCCCGTTGGGCAGCGTCGGATGCCGGCTCGGCGCCGATGGCCGACGCCAGCGCAGCGCCTTTGGGAGAACCGACCTCAACCAGGAAGCTTTCATCCAATTCCGTCAGGCACAGGTCGTATCCCGCCTGCGCTTGGGGCCCCGTCCCAACCGAGGCGCAGAAGCACGTATCCCCCGGATGCAGGCAGTTGACGACCACCAGGAGTAGATTCTCACGGCGCGCCCGGTAGAAAGGATCGGCGTACGGCGGGCGCAGGAAGATCCGGTCCTGCATTTGGATAGCTGCCAGCTCGCAAGGCCGCACCCCGATCAGGGCACGCTTTGTGGCCTCGGTTTGGGGGACTTCAGCGCGCCAGCTTCCGTCTTGCGCCGTCAGGTCGAACAGGGCCTGCCGCGGCGGGAACAGGTAGCGCTTCCAGCCGTCGGCGCCGGGCGTGACGTCGAAAAACCGAGGGTGGCCCGCCTCCACCAGACGATAGCTTCCCCCGTCCTGCTCGCTCAACCAGCCCAAAGGGAATTGGTCCACATTCTCGATCGGGCCCGTGGCCACGGCGCCGTCGCGCACCAGCGGCCCGAAGGTCTCAAAGCCATCGTCCCGCAGCGCCTGGATCAGCTTCTGCAGACCGTGGCGCGGGATCGCCAACATGGTCGCCTGGCGGCCGCTATCGGCGGTCATGGGGTGCTCCCTTCGGCCGGATGGGAGAACATGTCCACCAACTGCAGCCGCGTCACCATCAACCTGGCCGCCACCACATTGGCCAGACGGCGCATGACCACGTAGCCGAGATCGTGATCGGCCTCGCACGCCGCCCGGAGCGCCTTGGCGTCGAAAGCCGCCAGCCGGCTGGGCATGATGGCGATCGCCGAGGCCGTCCGTTGACGCAGAACCGGCGTAATGCCGGACCAGCCAACGACATCCATCGGCTCGGAGGTGTGGATCCGCCGCCGGCCCCGGCCCGGCACATTGATGTCGGACGCAATCCGTCCGGCCAGGACGATGTACATGTTGTCCTGTCGATCCCCCTCCCGGTACAGTTCCTCCCCCATCTCGACTTCCACCAAGCGAGCCATGTCGACCAGCGTGTCGAAATGGTGGCTGGACAGCTCCTGGAACCACGGGATGGCCTGGAGTTCCTTGATCAGCTCTGTTTTGGATACGTTCATCGCTTGCTCTCCCTGCCCGATGCCAGGCGGAATCCATGGGTGGATCTCACCAGCAAGGACTCGGTCAATCTATGTTTAACACCATTTGTGAAAATTTTCACATGTACTTCGTCACCCTCGGGGTGGTAACTCGTCCTCAGTTGTCTGACAATGTACCTGCATGGTTTGGAAAGGGGGTTTTCTACCGCCAAGGGCGCCCCTGGCTGGCGGGGTTGGATCAAGGAATCAGTAGGACTCTTCGCGGCTCAGCACGCTGAGCACGAGCAGTGTTGTCCTGCCTGAGCGGGCCAGCTTTGAGGCCTCCAAGCGAGATGGCGTGTCTTCCGTCGTGTGGACGCCTTGATCGGAGCCGTTCCAACTCACATATGCGCTCAGGGCCGTACGGTCGCCAAAGCCGGCCAAGATCGGCAGCCCAAAATGCGGCCCGCGGCCCCGAGTTGTGACGGGCACGCCCAGGCGCGATCCCGCCTGCTGAGTGAGGCGGCTCAGGCGGTAGCTTGTGCCCTGGCCGAGGGCCAGCCCATCCCCGGAACCCTGGGCCATGCCACGCAGCTCGAGCACGGCCTCGACCGTCAGTTGATTGAATCCAATCTTGGCGTTCATGGTGTTGGTCACGCTGAAACCGTCCCCCCGCTCACCCCCCGACCAGGCCACAAAGATGATCGTCTTGCTCGGCGGGAACGGCGTGTCCATCAGGATGCGGGCCATCTCGAGCATGGCAGCTACCCCGCTGGCATTGTCGTTGGCGCCCGGATACAGACGCCCTTCGGGGCCTGTGCCCAGCCCATCGTAGTTGGCCGCGACAATGATCACCTGGCTGTCGAGGCTGGCGCCGCCGGCCGTTCGGACGGCTGCCCCCTCACCTGGGATGTAGCCGATGACGTTGATCACCGGCTCGCCGCGCTCCGACGTGTCTGTGACGGGAATGGTCATCCGGAGCTCATCGCCCGGCGCCGTCAGATGCACCTCTCCCGACTGGAGGGCAGCTCGCGCCGAGTCCAATTCGGCCAGGCCGCTGCCGGCTGTGTGCAGCAGCCGGTCGGCCAACCCTGGGCTGATGAACATCATCGGCACCGGGTATCCAGGAGGGTCCAGGTTCGCCCGGCCGAACTTGTAGAGGTCCTTGCGGCTCAGGATATCGGGCGTGTCGGCGATCACCAGCGCGCCCCGCACCAGGCCGCCCAGCCGCGGGACAAGATCCGCCTGGTGCAGGATGACAATTGATCCCTCCAGGTCCTGCTTGCCCAGACCGTAGGGGTCGGAATCGTCAGCGCGCGCTGGCGGCCCCAGCGCAAGTCCGATCAGCCTGCCCTGGACAGTGTTCTGGGAACCTCGGCCGCCGACATCTTCCGCGAAATCCCGTCGATAGACAAAACTCTCGACGGTGTTCCCGGCGGGATCCAGCCGCGCCAGTTCGGGCGTGCCGGTCAGATGGACCTTCGCCTGGATCAGCGTCTGCTGGTAGGTTTCTTTGTCGCCACCCGGAAACAGGCCAATGGCCCGCATCTGGTCCGCCAGGTAGTCGGCAGCGGCTTGCGCCCCGGGGGTCCCACTTTCTTGGCCCCCAAACTCGGGGCTGCTCAGCGTGTCAACCACCGCCATCGCACGCTGGGCATTGAAGCGATCGGCCTGCGGCAGGTAGCGGCTGAGCGGGGCGGAGCTGCGGATGAGCCAGAAGCCTCCCAGCGCGATCACCGCCCCCACCACCAGCCCGTAGCGATTGACCAAGCGGCTCAGATTGACACGGCTGCCTTCGATGAAACGCCTCAGCCCCTCCCCCAACAGGTTGAAGGTCAAGATGGCGAGGAAGAAGGCCACACCTGGATACCAGCCGAGCCACGGGTAGGCTCGCCACCAGTCGCGCACATTGGCCAACAAAGCTCCCCACTCCGGCACATCGGAGTAGTGGTAAGGGATTCCCGCCAGACTCTGCGAACCCAGCAGTTCGACGGTGAAACCACCCCCCAGGAAGATGTTCAGAAAGCCCAGTTCGGCCAGAAGCAGAAGGACCCCGCCCATTTCCAGCATCGCCAAAACGAGCAGAGAGGGAACCAGGTTGGGGACCACATGCCTGATCAAGATCCCCATATCCCGCGCCCCGATGACCCGGGCGCCTTCTACGTACGGCTCGGCCTTGATGGCCACCACCTTGCCGCGCACGAACTGCGCCACCTCCCCCCAGCCCACCACCGAAAGGGCCAACACGAACACACCCACACCCTGCTTGATCCCCAGGGCGAGGATCAGGATCATGGCAAACAGCGTGGAGGGGTAGGAGGCCCAGACCCCCACCGCACTTGACACCAGCCGGTCGACGCCACCGCCGCGCCACCAGCCGGCCAAGGCACCCAGCACGGTTCCCAAGCTCACCCTGGCCAGCGTCGCCAGCAGGCCCAACACAATCGTCTGCTTGGCGCCAGCCAGGACCAACGCCTGAAGGTCCCGCCCGAGGATATCCGTCCCCCAGGGAAAGGTCATGGAGGGCGGAAAAGGCGGCGCCGAGATGGTGCCCTCGAACATCATCACACCGTGAGTTTTGAACGGGCTCTGGCCGGAGAAGCGCGGTCCAAAGAACGCGGCCACCAGCAGGCCCAACAGGAGCACGGAACCCATGATCAAGATCGGTGAGCGCAGAGCCTGGCGCAGGAGGCGCCCAACGCCATCCCGGTCGACGGGACTCTCGCCCTGCGGTTGTCCCTCAGGGACCGGCAGGCTCCGCAGGCCGGTCTGCTTCTTCCCGCCATCGCCAAACGCGCCCCTGAGCGAGGCGATCCACGCGCGCAAGCTCTCGACCCGGCGCCGCCAGATCGCGGTCCAGGTCAAACCCGAATCCTGGCGCCGGACTCCGGCATCGGCTGCTCTCAATCTCGGATCCAAAATCGGGAAGAGCATCTCCAGCCCAGCGTTGACAAGCAGGAAGAGGGCTCCGAGGGCCAGAATGAGATCGACCACAAGCGCCGAGTCGCCAGCCTGGATGGCATCCAGGAGGCTCAGCCCCAAGCCGGGCCACCCAAAGAAAAACTCCACCACGGGCAGGCTGGCCAGCGAAAAGCGCAGGGATGTGCCCAAGGTGGTCAGGATCGGTACGCCGGCGTTTGACAGCGCGTGGCGGGTGAGGACCACCCACTGGATCAGGCCCTTGCTGCGCGCCGTGCGGACGTAGTCTTGCTGCAGAATGTCGGACAGAGACACGTAGGTGACTTGCATAACCTGCGCCAGCGGCCTGGCGGCCAGCACGAGTGCCGGAAGTATCAGGTGCAGGTCCCAGCCGAATCCAGACGTCGGCAGCACGCCCACGTCGAAGGTCCGATGCACCCAGATGTCGGCCATCCAGAAGAGCATCCCGAGCATAAAGCTCGGCGTCGAGATGCCGAGGATCGAGACGATGACCACCAGCCAGGCACGCCGGCGCTGACGACGCACGGCGGCCAAGATGCCCAGGGGGACACCGATGATCACGGCCACCAGGAGCCCCAGCCCAAGCAGGGCGCCGCTGCGCAAGAACAACATGCGCACCAGCGTCCCCGGGCTGGTGCTCTGGTGATGCCAGACGAAGTGGGTTGGATGGTGCAGAAGGAGATCCACCCAGGCGCCGAACGCTGCCACGGCTGCCCCAGACGGGTCGGCGGGGAGCCCTTGCTGGCCGCGCTGGGCCAGAATCAGGCCAAAAAGAGTCAGGTAGGCGATCACCGCCAGGATCAGCACGGCCCCGCCGAGTCGCCGAGCAGCGACAGCAACCCATGGCTTTCGCAGCACGTCGACCAAAGTCAGCCTCCCAGTGGCCGCCTTCATGCGGCCAGCCGAGCATCCATTGTGCCACACCTCGGCGCAGGCGCGGCAGGCGCGCATTCAAGAACAACGCAGCCCACATCGCTGTGGGCTGCGCAGTTTCAGGGTACCCGTTGGGTAGAAGGAGGGAGGAAGGAGAGTCCCTGTGAATCGTCAGCTTGGAATGGCTTGCACCTCTTTGACTTGCGGAAAGAATTGGCGCACGGTGCCGCCGATCCATCCTTGCACCGTGGTCTGGGAAAGCTGGCAGCCTTCGCACGCGCCGCCCATTTTCACTTTCAAGACACCGCCCTCATAGGAGTCCATGCGGACCCAGCCGCCGTGATACTGCTCGATGTATGCGCTCAGCGCTTCGATCAGCTCGGCGATTTGATCGGATTCGGAGGCCCCTACGACGTGATTGTGCAAGCCGCCATTCTCGGTCATTGGGCGTCCTTTGGCCCTTTTGAGGCCTCTTTCACATCGCAGCCTCGCATCAACGCCTGATGCAGCTTGACAGCGATGTCATTGGGTGGCTTCTCCAATCGGCCGGCAATGGCATGTGCCAGACGCTGAAGTACCTGTTCACCCCCTTGGGCGTTGGCGCGACAGTATCGCTTCAGATCCTCGCGAGCGATCCATACCACTTTGGAATCGCTCGAGGACTGGGCACCTGAGGTGTACGCACGTCGGCCCAAAGCGGCTGACAGGCCGAAAACACCCCCGGAGCGGATCACGCCCACCATCATCAAGTCCCCACCATCTTCCGGCTGGTAGACGATCTCAATCTCTCCATCGACCACCACATAGACCTGCTCGGCGGGGTCGCCTTGTTCGAAGATGTGCTCCCCGCCAGACAGTTTCTGCGCGTGCAGCAGCGGCCAGAACTCGGTCGCCGTGGACTTGGGCAGGCCGCGGAAGATCGGCAGCTTTTTCACGTTGCCGTTGACTGTTTTGGTGGACGATCTCGCCATTACGAATTGTCCGATGCTTGGGTACACGCGTCGGAGCATCCCCGGCGCCCG
>Ga0307440_1001345_pt1 | contig 11979 bp, 13 predicted proteins | sample SalMarWE160410MG_FD_202150 | JGI IMG/M metagenome (GOLD analysis project Ga0307440, IMG submission 202150) | Salt marsh sediment microbial communities from the Plum Island Ecosystem LTER, Massachusetts, United States - WE1604-10 | ecosystem: Environmental > Aquatic > Marine > Intertidal zone >... | reverse complement strand
GGCAAGTTTTCTTCCTATTCCTAAAAGTTCCAGGGAGACTGCAGCCGGAGTACCCCGTCGATACTCGCAGTAAACCCAGACGCCTTTCCAGGCCTCCAAATCCATCTGCTTGCTTTTTTCGATATCGGTGAGGGCTAAAGCGCCAACCTCGCAGGCATCGACACAGGCACCACAGAGCGTACAGGCATCGCCGACTTCAGCCTTGCCGTCTACAACCGAAATCGCTGCAAAGGCGCATTGCTCCTCACATATACCACAGCCGATACATAGATCCTTGTCTATTTGCAACATCGTTATTCTCCTGCCCGATTATACGTCCCCGCTCAAACAAGCGGAACACGTTCCTTTACGAAATGATGGAGTGGAAAATCATCTCTAGGTCACTAAGTACGGCCGAAGCTTTGCGATAAGCTGCTCAACCTGTTCATCGACGGTCCCTGTAAGGACGCAACGTTCTCCTCGAGGCTCCGGAGGAAACACTTTCACTACCTGAGTCGGAGACCCCGGAAGACCGATCGAGTCGGAATCCGCTCCGATATCGGCGGCATTCAGGGTTTTGATTACCGCTTTCTTGGCACGCATGGTCCCCTTCAATGACGGAACCCTCGGCTCATTGACATCTTTTACCACCGTCAGCAGAGCCGGATAATCGATCCGGATAACATCGTATCCATCATCCATCATACGTTCCACAGTCATTCCCGTCGTCTCTGCCTGGCGAACTTTCTGGACACAGGTCACAAAGGGTATGTCCAGTCTCATGGCCAACCCCGGACCAACCTGTGCGGTATCTCCGTCGATGGCCTGTTTGCCGCACAACACCAGATCAAAAGGGCCGAGTGTATCGATAGCCTTACCGAGGGTGTAAGAAGTTGCCCAGGTGTCGGCACCGGCAAAGGCCCTATCGGAGACCAGGACACCCGAATCAGCCCCACAGGAAATGGCCTGTCTGAGTACTGCCTCTGCCTGGGGAGGTCCCATGGTCAACACCGTAACCTCTCCTCCAAGTGATTCTTTGATTCGAACTGCCTCCTCCAGGGCGTGCTGATCATAGGGATTCATGATCGACTCGACCCCCTCACGGGCAAGTGTATTGGTTACTGGGTCGAGACGCACATCCTTGGCATCTGGAACCTGTTTTATACAGACAATAATTTTCATCGAAAACCTGTTTGACTGGGAGTTTTAATTCTTCCTGGCGTATTCTTTATTCAGCTCCTGGCCTACGACGTTTCGTTGGATCTGATTCGTTCCCTCGTAAATTTGCAGAATCTTTGCGTCCCTCATCATCTTCTCAACTGGATATTCACACATATAACCATACCCGCCCATAACCTGGACCGCATCGGTTGTGACCTTCATCGCCGTATCGGTTGCAAAGACCTTGCACATGGAAGAGACCTTCGACATGTCACGGGGATGGGCATCGATATGTTTTGCAGCGCCATAGACCAACGCGCGGGAAGCCTCGATCCCTATCGCCATATCAGCTAGCATGTGCTGAACCGCCTGAAAGGCCATAATCGGCTTGCCGAACTGAACACGTTGTTTGGCATAGAAGGCAGCCTCATCCATGGCCCCCTGAGCAAGGCCCACACCAAGCGCCGCGATACCTGGCCTGGAGGAGTCCAAGGTCTTCATAACGGTGATAAAACCTGTCCCCCGCCGACCGATAATTCTATCCTTGGGTATTCTGCAGTCTTTGAATATCAGCTCGGTGGTGGAAGAGGCCCGAATTCCCATCTTCTTCTCCTTGGGTCCACAGGAAAAACCGGGATCTCCCGCTTCAACGATGAACATCGATGCTCCACGAGCCCCTTTATGCCTGTCGGTGATGGCTACCACTGTATAGATCTGGGCCTCCCCTCCATTGGTAATCCACTGCTTGGTTCCGTTTATAACCCACTCATCCCCATCCAAAACCGCAGTGGTCTGGATTCCCGAGGCGTCCGATCCTGCATTGGCCTCGGTCAGACCAAAGGCCGCAAATTTTTTACCGGCAGCCACCTCAGGAAGATATTTCTCCTTCTGCTCATCGGAACCGGAAAACAGGATGGGGTAAATACCCAAGGAACTGGCGGCAAAAGCGGTTCCCACACCGATACAACCGCGAGCAAACTGTTCCAGGGCCAGTACAATATCAAAACAACCGCCGCCGAACCCTCCATAGGCCTCAGGGATACTGATGCCAAAAAGATCAGCGCGGGCCATCTCATTGAGAATCTCTCGTGGAAACTCGTGCAGCTCATCAAGCTCGGCGCGTCTCGGAATGATCCTTTCATCTGTGATCTGCCTGCTGATATCAACGATCATCTGTTGTTCGTCAGATAAAAAATAATCCATTTTGCTCTCCTATTTACCACTTGATAAGGGATGCGCCCCACGTAAAACCGCCCCCAAAGGAACAAAGCAAGATAATATCTCCTTTCATAAACAGTCCTTGCCTGTTCGCTTCATCCAGCGCAATGGGCACTGATGCGGCTGAGGTATTCCCGTATTCGGATAAGTTAACAAACACCCTTTCTTCGGGAAAATCGAGCCGTTCCAGTAATTTTTTTAATATTCGGATGTTTGCCTGGTGAGGAACGAATAATTTAATTGCCTCCAGACTGATGTTTTCCTGCCTCAGAAGACCTGTAACCGAATCTTCCATGGCCTTGACGGCATACTTAAAAACCTCCCTGCCTTCCATGACAATATGCGCTCCCGGGTTATCCTCCACTTCCAGGTCTGGATTGCAACTGGGGGGGGCATGCATATGGAGAAGTTTCCACAGATTACCGTCAGCATGGAGTTTGGACCCTAGTATTCCCCTTTCCTGATCTTGGCAATGACCCAATACAGCGGCTCCCGCCCCGTCACCGAAAAGGATACAGGTATTCCTGTCCTTCCAGTTTAACCGGGAGGACAGGGTTTCGGCACCTATTACCAATATCTTCTTTTGGTTTTCCGCCTGGATATATTTATCCGCCATATCCATGCCATACATAAACCCTGAGCAGGCAGCATTTATATCATAGGCAAAGGCATTTATTGCCCCCAGTTCTTTCTGAACGAAACAGGCGCTGGACGGCATCAACATATGTGAACTGATGGTTCCAACGACGATGAGGTCAAGCTCCCTGGGACTGACATCGGCCATCTCTAAAGCCTTGCGGGCTGCAGCAGTCGCTAATTGATGGGTCTTTTCACCTGCCCCACCGATCCGTCTCCTTTTGATCCCGGTCCGGGAAAAGATCCAGTCGTCATCGGTGTCAACAATGGCTTCCAGATCCTTGTTGGTCATTATCCTTTTGGGTAGACTTGACCCGGTTCCAAGAATTACCGTTCCCATCATTCACCTATCGATTCTACTTTTTCGCAGGCTCCCAGGTCTCGGGCAATCACCTCGTTGACATTGTTTTGGACCATGTGAACCGCTTCCAGAATAGCATTTTTGATTGCCTGTGCATTTGATTTGCCGTGACAGACAATGCCGGTTCCGTTAATCCCCAAAAGTGGAGCACCACCGTATTCGGCATAGTCCACTCGTTTTTTAAAGGCCTTGAATGCGGAACTGGCGAGGAAGTACCCCACTTTGGCCATAAAGGATTTGAGAATTTCATTCCTGAGCATCTGCATTGCGGCTTCAGCCAGTCCTTCGCTGACCTTAAGGCAGATATTACCGACAAACCCATCACAGATTATAACATCGACATCTCCCTGGAAGACATCCCTGCCTTCCACGTTGCCTATAAAATGCAAAGGACTGTCCTTCAAGAGAGCATAGGCCTCTTTTACCAGAATATTGCCCTTCCCGCTCTCCTCACCAATCGTCAAAAGACCGACTCGGGGCTGATCAATGTCATATATCCGAGCAAAGGCAGCAGCCATTACCCCGAACTGATAAAGATGTATCGGACGACAATCCACATTCGCTCCCACATCCATAATCACAACCGGATTCTTCAATGTGGGAAAAACAGATGCGATACCGGGTCTGGAAACATTTTTGATCCGCCCCAGTTTGCGCAAAGCAGCAGCCATGGTCGCTCCGGAATTTCCGGCACTGACAACCGCCTCAACCTCTTTTCGAAGAACAAGATCAAATGCAACTACTATGGAAGAGTCCTTTTTCTTGCGGATAGCATCGACAGGATGCTCGTCCATCCCCACCACTTGAGAGGCATGGACGATCCTCACATTTTCCTTTCCTTGAAAATTCGACGCGACTTTATCAAGATACGATTGCAGAAGAGGCTCATCTCCCACCAGACTGATCTGTACATCAGCCTGATCAACGGCAAGCAATGCCCCGGCAATCAGTTCCTCCGGACCATGGTCACCACCCATGGCATCCAGGGCAATCCGCACGTCGGTCTCCTATTCCACTTCGGTTTCAAAATCAAAAACCGTTCGGCCTTTGTATTTTCCACAGCTCCCGCAAAGACGATGTGGTTCTTTCGGTTCCCCACACTCCGAACATACCGACAAGCCCGGTGCCTTTAATGCATCATGAGAACGTCTTTTATGAGTTCGCGAATGCGAATGTCTTCTTTTCGGCAGTGCCATAATATCCTCCAGTAATAAAAAAAGGCCGATAATCCGGCATTTTTCTTAATGCTTTTTAAAGTTTTTTAAAACTGCAAAAGGCGAATCAGCAGGTATCGACTCACATCGGCAAGTCTCATATGCCAAAACCGCCCCACATCCGGGACAAAGCCCCTTACACCCTTCAGAACAAATTTTCCACTCTGGGGCTGCCAATAGTGCCTGTTCTCTCAGGATCTCACCTATATCTATCACCGGTTCATCGAGATACACGGTATTGAAATCTTCTTCATTGCATTCCAGCTCCTGTTCATATATTGAAGAATCTTCACCAACTTTAAAGAAGTAATGAAAATCGCAACAAAGAACATAGTCAAACTGCTCTGCGCATCGATCACAGAGAAATTGCACAACAGCCTGAAGTTCTCCCTGGAGCAGAACCGTCTCATTTTCCTTTTTCATCAGGTCGATTTCAGCGCTTTGCAACTCACGTAAACAAAACGCCTCATCCGGGAACCATCCTGCATCTTTAATGGAATGATGCGTATTGCCTGCAGATATCTGACCAAATGCTATTTTCATTGTTTCACTCATAAACCGGTTTCGATTCGAGCGGACAGACAAAGAACGCAAAAATAATCAATTTATGGATGAATGGCTAGAAAAAAATAGACCTGCTGAAAATTTCGGTAAGATATTTCATGTCAAACCAAGCATATCATTCCGCCTTTCACCAGTCTTAGAGTATATGGGCCAACCGTTCGGAACTTTTCTGTAAACGAAGAGTGGCCACCAGGAGGAGTCTTTTTAATATCTTTATTAAAATGTAGTGATTATCAACGGCAAGGGTATCAAGACTTTCCAACCCCAGATGATAGAGATGCGAATCTTCAATCGCTATGATTGTCGCAGTACGGGACACTTTGCCCAAAGCACCGCCCTCACCAACAGACGCCCCCGGTTCCAGAAGGGCCACGACCTGTGTCTTATCATTAAAACCCGTTTCCTTAAAAACACCGAGTCTTCCTGATTCGAGAAAATAGACTCCTTGCGCCTTCTCGCCCAACTGGAAAAGTCTTTTACCCTTTTCCACTATCACGGATGTTGCAAGAGGAAGAAGTCCGGCAAGTTCTTCTGAACTGAGAAAATGAAAGGCATTCCGAGGTATGCCGTCTCCAGATCCAGTCATTATCACGATCCCTTGCCGTTTTTTTCCATGGACTTGTTCTTATCTTCTATGATTTTCAGCAAACCGGTAAAACTATCCTTGAGCAGGATCGACCTGAATTGTTCCCTGTAATTTTTTACCAAAGTAAGTCCCTCGATATTTATATCATAAACCATCCATCCTTGGGGAGTGAGTTGAAGAACGTACCTGACCGGCAGCTTGACATTGCCTTTCTCGACCATTGTCGTAACCACTGCCCTGTCATCCCGAATGGTTTCACCCACATATTCTATTTTTTTATAGTGATAATCCTCAAGCTTACCGATATAGGCATTCTCAAGGAATTTGGTCATTGATTTTGTAAAGTGCTCCCGTTGCTCATCATCGATATCCCTCCAGGTCCTCCCTAGCACCCGCTTACACATCTCATGGAAATCAAAGCCGGATTTAATGGTTTCCATAATCTTCTGCCGTCGCTCGTCGCGATGTACGTCACCCTGCAGGTTCGGATCGTTAAGCAGCCCCGTCAGTTTCGTAAGGACCGGTTTCATCATCTCGATGGGCCCCTTTACAGCAAAAACCGGCTGTACAAACATACCCAAAAAGAAAACAACCCCTATAAACACGACAGTAGATTTGCTCGTTTTCATCTCATTCTCTATATAGAATTTATAAGTTGACCGGCAGACAAAGCAGGTGGCCTTGAAAAAAATTGAGTTTCTCGAGTTATTTGTTCTTTGGTGGCTTGGTATTTCTATATCTGTCTATCTTCGCCTGTCGATACTCATGAAATGCCTGCCTGGCAGCCACGTAGGGATCAAAGGAATATTTTACAAGCTCCTCATAGATCGGGTGCAGGGAATCAGAATTAATCCTGTTGGTTCCAAAGTACCCGATCCTCTCAGTTGTGGTCAGATCCATGAAGTTGGTTGGATGCGTCGATAAATCCGCCGCAAGACCGACCGTATCCCTCATATTCGATGGTCCGAATACGGGCCAGCAGATATAGACGCCTTCACCTAATCCCCAAACGCCCAGAGTCTGGCCGAAATCTGCTGACTTCGTGGTAATATTGAAAGCATCCTTAGCAGTATCGCCAAATCCGAAGACACCTAAGGTGGAATTGATGACGAATCTGGAGACAACGGTCCCGGCATCGGAGAAACGTCCCTGCAATACGTCGTTTAGAAACGTTATCGGAGAGGAAATATTATCAAAGAAGTTACTGAAACACTTTCTGAGATCCGACGGAATTACGGCGGAATACCCTTCTACAACAGGTTTTTCGACCCAGAAATAAAGTTTGTCATTAAAGGTGAAAAACACTCGGTTCAGCGGTTCGAGCGGGTCATAGACCTGACTGCCGGCTGGATTTTTGCCGTCATCCATGTAATCGAAATTGAGAAGGTCATCGACGGCGCCTGCATTATTTTTCTGAGCAGCCCAGGCACTTCCCCTCATAAAAAAAAGAGCAAGCAACATAATAAGAGACAGTATTTTCTTCATAACCCTAAAACCTTTACATGAGAAATGACGGGATTACGAACAAAAAAACTACTTAGCACTACCAAAGGCGAACTTGCTGATCAGCGATTCAATATCCAGGGCTGGTTCCGTATCACGAATCACCCCTCCGCTGGAGAAGGTCTTTTCGTCACCCCCCAGACTCAATTGAATATATTTATCACCTATTATTCCCTGTGTCTTGACCGAAGCCATGGAATCAAGAGGGATCTTGACGCTGTTGTCGACCCGCAGGGCCAGGTGTGCGTATCCCTTTTCTCCGAGCCACACCTTCTCAACGTCACCGACTGGAACCCCGGCAACCTGTACGACAGCACCCTGTTTCACCCCGGAAACATTGCTGAATACCGCATCAATGACATAGGTTGAACCACTTCGCAAAAAGGACACTTCCCCCAGATGCAACGCAAGATAGATGAGTGCGGCAAACCCGGAAACCATAAACAGACCAACGACCAGTTCAAGAGTGTTTTTTTTCATTTTTCCATCAGATGGCTTTGATATATCTGCCCCATTGTGGTTTTAACAAATTCAAGGATGTGCTCTTTTTTAGACCACTGAATAGCCTCAGGACTCTCGAACACATCCACCTTCCCGGAGTTTAAAATGATGACCTGGTCCGCCAGATTCAGTACTTTGGGAATATCATGACTGACGATTATAGCCGTATATCCGACAAGAGCCTGGGTCCTGGCAAAGAGGTGATAGATCTCCTGAGTCATAACCGGATCAAGGCCGGTGGTCGGTTCATCAAAGAGCATTATCTCAGGTTTGAGTTGCAAGGCTCTTGCCAAACCTACTCTTTTTTGCATCCCACCGCTCAGCTGTGCAGGATATTTTTCTTCATGCCCGGAGAGTTCAAGCTGCTCAAGGGTCTCGTCTATCTGATCTTTTATTTCTTGTTCCGTCTTTTTGGTTCTCTCTCTTAGCGGCAGGGCGACATTGTCATAAACCGTCATCGAATCAAAAAGTGCCGACCCCTGGAACAGAACACCGAACCGGGTCCGCAACTCTTCAAGCTCCCGGCCCCCTATACCCGAAATATCTTTCCCATTGACAAGAATGCTTCCTTTATCGGCCTGCATCAGGCCAAGAATCAGCTTCAAAGTAACACTTTTCCCCTGCCCACTTCCACCGGCGACAACGGTCGTCTTTCCAACCGGAATGGAAAAACTGACCTTGTCGAGGACGGTCTGTTTCTTACCATCCGCAGAACTAAACGATTTTACAACATCTTTGAACTCGATTGCAATATCTGTCATAACAATACAGCGGTCAGTAGATAATCAAAGATGAGAACGGAAATCGAGGAGAGGACGACGGCCTGGGTCGTCACTCTGCTGACACTCTCAGCACCGAAACCGGCACCTCGTATCTCTCTTACAAAATAGCCTCGACCGGTACAGATCCAGACCACCAGGAGCGCAAAAACCAGGGATTTGATGAGTCCCAGCCGGATATCATGGTTGGTCACACTTGACTGCATTCCCTGTATAAAACTTCCGGGACTCACCCCTTTGAGGTTGACACCGACTAGATACCCTCCGGCTATACCGACAATATCGAAAATAGAGGTCAACAGCGGCATCGCAATCAGGGTTGCCAAAACCTTCGGGGAAATCAGGTAACGAAACGGATCAATGGCCATACAGTCAAGGGCGTCAATCTGTTCTGAAATACGCATGATCCCGAGCTCTGCGCACATGGCCGACCCCGCTCTGCCTGCCACCATCAATGCTGTTAAGACAGGCCCGAGTTCCATTATGAGCGTTAGTGAGACCGCCGACCCGAGCATACCTTCCGCACCGAATTTATGGAGAGAATAATATCCTTGCAACCCAAGAACCATGCCGGTGGAAAGGGCGGTAAAAAAAATAACGGAGGAGGATTGCGCCCCGATGAAATGCACCTGGCGGATAAGCTCTTTAAATCGAAAAGGACGTTTGAAGGCTCCTCGAACGATTTGCAGAAGGTACAGCCCCATCCTCCCCAGATCACCTAGAACATAAATTCCTGTATTTCCTAATTTTGTCAGTGAATTCTTTTGCATAATTTTTAGAGGAGTTCAAAAACCTCCACACTTTTCAACCATCCGAGATCGTCGGTTGATATGTTGCTTGAGCCAGGGGAGTCCCCCTGGTATCTGCCGGCCATGTAAAAACTTTTGTTTTGAAATGAGCAAGAGCCAAGCCTCCATACAATACACCTATTCCCACATGTTACGAGATATTTGATAACTTTTGTAACAACATGAGATGTAGCGCACACATATGATCGGAATAGTTTTTACCCACGGATTGCTCTTCTACTCCAGCAAGACTACAGGCCTAAAATAAAATCTGAATCATGCTATGTCAATATTTGTAAAAAAATTATTCATATAGAGAAATCAAATGAGAATCTTTCCTAACGTTTGCGACCGAGGTGGACAGCGGTCTATCTCGTCCTGGGGTCGAAGGTTTCACGTAATGCCTCACCGATAAAAATAAGAAGGACCAAGGTTCCAACCAAAACGATAAATGTTGAAATGGAGAGCCACCAGGCATCGATATTTGCCTTTCCTTGAGCCAACAATTCACCCAAACTCGGGGTCGAAGGCGGGACACCAAGACCTAAAAAATCGAGGCTGGTAAGTGCAAGAATGGCCGTCGACATACGAAAAGGCAAAAAGGTGATCACCGGCGTCATACCATTGGGCAGAAGGTGGCGATACATTATCGTAAAATTCCCGACGCCAAGCGCCCGTGCGGCTTTTACATACTCCATATTTCTTCCTTTGAGAAATTCTGCCCTGACATAATCCGAGAGTAATATCCAACTAAAAAGAGAGAGGATGACAAGGAGGAGTAAAACACTCGGTTTAAAAATAGAGGCAAAGATGATGAGAAGATATAATTCCGGCATAGAACTCCATATTTCGATAACTCTCTGAGAAAAAAGATCTATCTTTCCACCAAAAAATCCCTGGACGGCACCGGCGACAATCCCCAACATTGTCCCAATAAAAGTAAGAGCAAATCCAAAAAGAACACTCAACCTGAATCCATACAATAAACGGGCCAGGACATCCCGGCCACGATCATCAGTTCCAAGCAGGTTTTCTCTGGTTGGCGGTGACGGCAGCGGGCCATTGATATTCAAATTGATTGAATTATAGCTTTGACGGTTTAATGGAAAAAAAGCATGATTGCCAGGATGTTTCATCTGCTCCAGGAAAAACGGATCCTGGTAATCTGTCTCGGTTTGAAAGACCCCTCCAAAGGTCGTTTCAGGATAACTTTTAACAAAGGGGAAATAATAATGGCCGTTATAGATCACCAGGAAAGGAACATTATTGCTTAAGACCTCGGAAAAAAGACTGAGGACAAAGATCAAGCTGAACAAAATCAAGCTGTAATACCCCCGCCTGTTCCGCTTGAATCTGTTCCAGCGTCTCCTGCCAAGGCTTGGATGACTGTCTGATCCCGGTTTCAATTCAGCCATGTTTCTCCGAAGGCTTGATATATTCGCAACATTTGTCAATCCACCCGTTCAAAGCTGATCCGAGGATCCACCATAACATAACTGAGGTCGGAGAGAAGGCGCGAGATAAGCCCTATCAAGGTGAAAAAATAAAGGGTTCCCAAGACTACCGGATAATCCCTGTTCATAACAGACTCATATCCCAGCAATCCCAGACCGTTTAATGAAAAGATTGTTTCTATAAGCAGGCTTCCAGTAAAAAAGGCGGTGATAAAGGAACCCGGAAAACCGGTGATTATCGGAATAATAGCATTTCTGAAGACGTGCTTGTACAACACCTGATTTTCCGCCAGCCCCTTTGCCCGGGCAGTTAAAACATACTGTTTGTTGATCTCTTCAAGAAACGAATTTTTTGTCAACATGGTCATAACCGCAAGGCTCCCCACCGCACTTGCCGTTATCGGTAAAACCATATGCCAGAGGTAGTCGAGAATCTTCATAACGAGACTAAGACTTGACCAGTTATCGGAAACCAGACCCCGCAAAGGAAAAATGTTCCAGAAACTTCCTCCACCGAAAAGTACGATCATGATAATGCCGAGGACAAAACCGGGTATCGCATAACCTACAAGGATAACGGTGCTGGAAAAGACATCGAAACGAGAGCCATTTTTTACGGCCTTTCGTATTCCAAGCGGTATGCAGACCCCATAGACAATCAAAAAGGTCCACAAACCAAGAGACATTGAAACCGGCAAACGGGAGACAACCAGACTGACCACACTTTGGTGATAATAATAGGAGTTGCCGAAATCGAACTTCAGATAGTTTTTCATCATGATCAGAAACCGCTGGACCGGTGGACGATTAAAGCCATAGAGCTCTTTGAGCTTCTCCAACCGTTGGTCATCGAGTCCGGAGTTTCCACGATACATGGAAGAGACCTGGCCCCCGACTTCTTCTCCGCCGCGACCATGGCCTTCAATCTGTGCTATCAGCTTGTCGATCGGCCCACCGGGTACGAACTGGGTAATCGTGAAGGTGATCAGCATGACCCCGAACAGGGTGGGAATCATCAACAAAAGGCGTTTTATAACATATAAGAACATGAAACCTCTATATACTGATCAGGATACGGAATGGTAGTTATTCAAAACTCAGGCCAACTGTCCAATTCGAAGCTCTCAGGGTAGCCTGCAAATAAAAAATCGGCAACAGGATGCGGCAAGATCAGGTCTATTCTTTCCGTTTTTCCTGTGTATCCACATTCTGAATTGATGAGGCTTTGCCTGCAT
>Ga0307440_1001341_pt1 | contig 11994 bp, 14 predicted proteins | sample SalMarWE160410MG_FD_202150 | JGI IMG/M metagenome (GOLD analysis project Ga0307440, IMG submission 202150) | Salt marsh sediment microbial communities from the Plum Island Ecosystem LTER, Massachusetts, United States - WE1604-10 | ecosystem: Environmental > Aquatic > Marine > Intertidal zone >... | reverse complement strand
TGTGATGCATATTCGTGTTGACACCGGAAAGCCGTTGAAAGCGTGCATGGAGCAAATTCTGGTAAAAACGTCTCCCCTCATGGCGCGCAAGGCCTAACTGCAGAAAATAGGAAAGAGGAAAGAGGGAAAAAATGGAAAGAGAATAAGGAAAACCGCGGATGAACGCAAATTAGCACAAATAATACTATTAGTGTTTATTTGCGTTCATTTGCGGTTATCTGTTTTCTAAAATAGACTTTGGCCAATTAGCCGGAGGTTTCGTTTACAGGAGGGGAAAAATGCGTTCGATGTGATGTTTGATGAGGTCGAATACCTGCTGGTATTTTTCATACGAACCGCCCATGGGGTCTTGAATCGCACTTTTTCGGGTGGCCTTGTCCGGCCAGGCCCCAAGCAGGAATATTTTTTTGCGGGACCAGGGGAAAAACGTCTCCACGAATTTAATATGAACGGGTTCCATGCATAAAATAAGATCCGCTTTTTCCAACTCATTGCCCATCAGATATCGCGCCTTGTGGGATGATATGTCGAAACCGTCTTCTTTGCACACTTTTTGGGCATATTCGGTGGCCGGGGAATCATACAGTCCATGGATACCCATGGATGAAACCATGAGGTCACGGCGGCCTGCTTCTTTGGCTTTATGCCGCATCAAACCTTCCGCCATGGGACTCCGGCATATATTACCGGTACAAATAAAAACAATGTGCCGTGTCATTTTTCTTTTATCTCACAATCTTCAATACATTGGTTTTTTGCAGCTTTTCCCATAATGCTCTGACGATAGTCAGAGAAGCGCCGTTTTCATCCAGATGCTCATCGTTGGCCGTCAAACGGCAGGAATCCAACAGCAACTCGTTGGTCAGCCATAAACCGACTTCGTTTTGCAGATTAGCTTTGAGGGAGAGGTAAAGATCCGCTAATTTGTCTTTGGGGATATTTGCGATCATGGTTTTGTCTCTTAAAGATAATTTTGACAAGAGTTTATCAGCAGCTTCTTCAACGGTTCCGGGCAGGATTGCCGTTTTCAATTGCGCGCGGCGTTTGGGCGTACCCGTAAAGGATGCCTGCATGGTGTCATCGACGAGATCAAGATAAAGAACGGTTTCGATAATATCGACCGTCGCCTGATATATCGCAGGATCTTTACTTGCCCTGGGTCCTGCAACGTTCAAAACTTCGATTTCATTTTCAGTGAGCCATGATTTGATTTTTTCGGCAGCTTGAAAGGCACTGCGCTTGTTCAAATCGATGTGAAGCCAAGGGCGATGATGTAAAAGGGTCATCTCCCGGGTATAATCGGATCCGCCGGAGAGCCTTCCATGGGATATAATCAATGTGCCGTCTGAATCGATGACATTCTGTTCGGTCCGTTTATTATAGTCGAAGGTTTCCATTTCTTTAAGGTTATATTTATGATCCAAAACGCCGGTTTCGGTTTTTCGTCCTCTGGGAATCCAACCGCCGTGGGGAATTCCGAGTTTAATGGCAACATCAAGGGCCGCTTGGTCGGCACCGGTTTGACCGCCGGATATTATTTTTTTAAGCATTAGGGTATACTATCCTTTTCCAAATCATTTTGAATGTTTAGGCCAGAGTCTTTTGCAGAAAGACTGGTGACTTGAGCATTCAAAATTGCACCGGTTTCCACCACTAAATCTTTGCAGACAACTTTACCCGAACATTTTCCGGTGGCCAGTATAACCAATTCCTTTAACGCTCTGAGGTCTCCTTCAAAAGTGCCGCCGATAGTCATACTGGCAACCTTGACATCCGCATAAACGGATCCTTCTTCAGCAATGACAATACTTTCTCCGATGACCGTACCTTTCACGACACCTTTCACGATTAGCCTTCCACGGGTATGGATTGTGCCGTCTACGGTTAATTCTTTGTCGATAATGGAAAAATCTTTTGCAATGTTATTCACAGTATATCTCCAGATATGGGGTCCGGTTGCCAATGCCGTTAATGGATTTTTGAACCGGGTCTTAATTTTAACGATAGGGTATGCCCTATTGATACCTTTAACCGGCGGCTGGCATTTCCACAATTGACTGCAATTTCAAGGAATCCGAAGCTTCCGATAACGGCAGCAGGATCTCCGGGCGTCGCGTTTAAATAACTTTGAGACAACCCCTTAATTACTGTTTTATCAACTTTGATTACAAGTGTTTTTTCAGGGCTGTTTTGAATAAATTCTTTGAGGCGGCTGTCATCAATATTCGAGATACAGTTTCCAAAGTGGTCAATGGATATGATTGTTCCGATGAGTTCCCCTTTCTCTGATAGATACGGCTTTGAGATATTCAGCCGAACCAGATCTTGCGGATTTAGGGACCGGCCGAATTGATCGATAGGAACGCCTCTGGAAAGGTGAGAGGCGACCGGCGCAAATATATCCCGACCATGAAATGTGTGGCTGACCTCGTTTAAAAAAAAATGGGGATTTTCAACACGAACGATGTCATCAGTATCGTTTTCATCCATAAGAAGGGTTAGAACGCCGTTATCGGGTGCGAGAAAAACTTGTTCCGCCAATCCAACGGCGACGATTGAGCGATCCCCGCCAACCCCCGGATCTACAACGATAATATGTATTGTGCCTTTGGGGAAATACTTGTAAACAGCGTTTATGAGATAGGCCGCCCCGATCAAGTCTTGCGGAGCGACGGTATGACAAACATCGACCACTACGGCAGAAGCGTTGATAGAAAGGATGACGCCTTTCATGACGCCGGCATAAGCATCCTCGGTGCCAAAGTCTGTCAGGAGTGTAATAATCGACATAGTCAAGTTTTAATTTCTTACGGAATCGTCAATCACTAAAATATACTTTTTTGAAAACCGAATCCGAGATGCTTGTGCGCCGTTTCTGAAGCCTTCCTCCCTGCAGATGTCCTCGTAACAAGTCCGATTTTTAAAAGATAAGGTTCAACAACATCCACCAGCGTATCTGTTTCTTCCTGAAGGGTTGCTGCAATGGCTTCGATGCCGACCGGACCGCCCTTATAAAATTCGATGATGGTTTTTAAATATCTGCGGTCAAGATCGGTCAATCCTTTTTCATCCACGCCCTCCAATACCAGCGCCGCTTCGACGATCTTTTTAGTAATCACGCCGTCTGCACGCACCTGGGCATAATCCCTGACACGCTTTAAGAGCCTGTTTACGATCCGGGGTGTCCCTCTGGATCGACTTGAGAGTTCCTTTGCTCCCTCATCATCGATAGTGACCTTAAGCAAAGAAGCCGAACGCCGGATGATTTTTGACAGGTCCTTTTCGTTGTAAAAATCGAGACTCCTGAAAATGCCAAACCGGTCACGCAAGGGTGCGGATAATAGCCCGACCCGTGTGGTCGCACCCACCAGGGTAAAACGGCTCAAACGGTACCGGTGACTGCGGGCATGCACCCCTTTGTCAAACACAAAATCGACGGCAAAATCTTCCATAGCCGGGTACAAAAATTCTTCGACAATCTTCGGCGTCCTGTGAATCTCATCGATAAACAGAATATCTCTGTCTTCCAAATGGGTTAAAATTCCGATGAGATCCCCGCCTTTTTCAATGGATGGGCCGGATGTCGACGTGAGATTGCCCCCCATTTCATTGGCGATAATGTGAGCCAACGTGGTTTTTCCAAGGCCGGGCGGACCGTGGAAGAGAATGTGATCCACCGGCTCTTCGCGCTGTAATGCCGCTTCAATGGCAATCTTAAGGGCTTCGACCACCTCGGATTGGCCGACGTAATCCTCGAACCGATCCGGCCGTAAAGAAAGGATTTCCGGTTCTTTATCCATCGGAAGGCAGGATCCTGTAAGGATACCCTGTTTATCGGAAGAATAAGTCGGCATGTCATCCATCTTTGTTAGGTTGGCGGTTGGATGCTCGCGTTGCTTAACCTCCAACCGCGAAGCGTTTGCTTGATAGAAGCCTTCTCACGAGGGCCTAAAAGCGATAGCCGCCGGATCAGCTTCCGGCATTTTCTCCGCGATATACTTCTTCAAAAAGCTCTTCCGGGGTTGAAATACCGGCGTTGCGCTTCATCGCATCGACCACCATCTGCTTTGCCGCAGCTATTTTGTATCCCAACTGTTCCACAAGAACTTCAAGGACTTGCTGAGACAAATCTTCTACATCGGTAGCTTCGACCTTTTGAGACGGCTGAATCAGCGCAAATTTATCCATCTTGCCTTCAAGTGTCGCGATAATCTTTCGCGCCGTCCTGTCCCCGATGCTCTTTAATCGCTTGAGTTTACTCACATCCCTTGCTTCTATGGCCCTCGCGATGTCTCGAACGGGTATGGTCAGGGCTTTTATCGCTGTCAAGACACCGACCGCCTCTACAGAGATAAAGTACTGAAAAAATTCTTTCTCGACCTCAAGGTTAAAGCCGATCAAGACCGGTTTCGGCTGACGCTCGGTCTGATGATAATAAATATAAAGGGATACGTGATCTCCGACGGATTTTGCCCCGAATGTATCCATGACAAATGCCGGGAGTAAAATTTCATAGCCGATCTGATTGGCCAGAACAAGTATCCGGTCATCTCTCTTTTTTAAAAGTTTTCCTTCAAGGTACCCGATCATTATATCCCGTTCTCTTCTTCTTGTAAGGTGTTTTTTTCAAGTCGTGGCTATTATGGCGGAATAATCCTACAAGGGCAAGTCCCATGGCATCGGAAGCGTGATACGGCCGAATGGGCGCGGTCAGATTTAATAAACCGCGCACGGCCATTTCAAGCTGTGCCTTTGTTGCATTGCCGTTTCCGGTCAATACCTGCTTGGATTCACGAACCGAAATTTCGACAATGGGTATTTCCAATCGGCATCCTGCCAGAAGAACTACGCCCGTGACTTTGCCCAGTGTTATGCCTGCATTTGGAAACTTTTCAATGGAAAACACATCTTCCACGACCATAAGATCCGGTTTTTCATCTTTTAATACCCGAACGAGATTTGAAAAAATATGATTGAGGCGATTCGGTAACGGAAGATTTTTTGAGGTTTGAATACTGCCGAAGGAGAAGCCGTCAACCTTAATGCCGGCTCCCCTGGCAATCCCAACACCTGTTGCGGATAAACCGGGGTCGATACCGATAACTGTTATCATGCCACGCGCTTCCCTGAGACCTTTGCAAAACGCCCCTTTTTGCCCAATTTCTGCGTCACACTCAAATTTTAATCCTCAAAATACTCAATGTATTCCTGCGGTTAAAATTTCCGCGCTCCTTGAACTTGAACCCCGGTTAAATAAAAAAGCAGATTTAACTGGGCAGGCAAAAATGAGCATTTTTCAACGGTCTCTCCCTGTCAGGTCTAGGCTGAAAACCAAGACCAATTTGGATGCGTAGCGTCGAAGAACATAAAGGCAGTGCCATCCGAAAGCGTTATATCATGTATTCGACAACCGGCATCCAATATCAATTTCCAACCTGTCAAGGCGTCATCCCTTTCAATTTGCGCTCCGCGATTTTCGCCTCATTTGATTTTGGATATTTTTTGATCAGTTCCGATAAAATGAGACGCGAATTTACTTTATCTCCCAGGTTCAGAAAGGCGAATCCTTGTTTTAAAAGTGCTGCCGTTACCTTATTCCCTTTTGGATATTTTTCGATGACTTTCTGGTATTCCAAGATCGCTTTCTCATACCATTTTTCACGATAGTAGGTTTCACCGATCCAAAATTGGGCGTTGTCGACATTTTTTGATTTGGGAAATTCCTTTATGAATTTTTGAAATCCTTCCCGGGCGGCGTTAAAATCACCTTTGTCATAAGCCTGTTTTGCAGACTGGTATGCTGCTTCTTCCGTAAGTTTATGTCTGCCCTGTTTCCCGGCTGTTGCTCCCCGCATTGATTTTTTTTTCTGATCAGATGTCGTTGAATCAAAATTCAGATACTGCTCGAGGCGCGCGATACGATCTTTATTTAAATTTACGGTCTTGTCGAGGGCCGCCAGTTTCCTTTCCCTATATTCGGTTGATTCTTCAAACGCTTGTATTTTCTGTTTCAATAAATAGTCTGTTTCTTCAAGCTTTCCCTTTAATGTTCGGATTTCATCCTGGAGTTGATCAATATCCGCATTCTGACCGGCGGTTCTGCTTCTGAGCTCTTTATCATACTGCTCGTTGGCTTTGCTGACTTCCTCCAGCTGCGCTTCAAGCTTTTTGTTCTTGAGTTCCGAATCGGAATAGCGCTTTTCCGCCTGAGCCAGACGATCGTCCAGTGTGACGACATCCCGCTGAAGCGCGCATCCGGTCAAAAGGATTATCACCGGCAAGAGAATGTAAATACGTTTGTCCATGGCAGTAACGAGCTCGAAGGATATCGGGATAATCGCACTGTCCGGCCAATATCCCGATATCCCTTATGGGTTTATAAAAATGAAACGTCCGATTAATTTATGACAAAGTGGCATCGCCTGTTTTTGGCCCAAGCTGCTTCATTATGACCGGGATCTATCGGACGTTCTTCGCCGTAACTGATCGTGGTCAGACGTGAAGCTGGAACGCCTAAGTCGACCAGAAACGCTTTTGCGCTTGCCGCTCGCCTTTCTCCCAGTGCAAGGTTATACTCAGTGGTGCCGCGTTCGTCACAGTAACCGCCTATGGTTGCCGATTTGTCCGGATTGTTGAGGAGCCACTGGGCTTTTTTCTTTAAAATTTCCTGCGCCTCGGGGGTTAAGGTGGAACTATCAAAATCAAAATGGATATCCTGGTTTACAAAGGCATCCATGGCCTCTTGTTTCATCATGGCTTCTTTCTTGAGGTTTTCTTCTTCCATTGCCTGCTGTTTCGCCATTTCTTCTTGTTTCGCTTTTTCAGCCGCCGCTTTCATCGCCGCTTCATTTTCAGCCTGCTGAGAAGCCATGCTTTCTTCTTTTACCGCTTTTTTTGCGCATGAAGCAGTGAACAGAAATCCTGGAATAACGATTGCCAGAGCCAAGACAATCCAAATTTTTTTTCGCATTTTTGCCTCCTTTTAACAGCTTGATGGTGAATTTCGTGTGTTTATCGACAATAAATCCGAACCAAATATTACCCCATCGCAAACGATTGGCCGCGGGCGATATTATCTTTGCCGCGACTATCATTTTATCGATCGATCATTCTCGGCGACCATTCCGGTTCGGATTGCTGCCCTTTCATATCGAGCAGCTTTCTTTGATCGGTTCCGTAACTTGTCATAACATAGATCTTGGAAGGCCCTTCCCGGGTAGAGCTGAAAACGATAAGATTTCCATCCGGCGACCATGACGGTGACTCATTGTCGCCTTCGTTGTTCGTTAATTGAATCGGCCCCTTGCCGTCGATTCCGATCAGGAAAATGTTGTTGAGACCATTTTCCATGCCGGAATATACCAGTTTGTCCCCCCTGGGCGACCAACTGGGCTGCGTATTATAGCGTCCGTGAAACGTTAATCTGTCGACCTGACCGGTGCCTAAATTTTTAATGTAAATCTGCGGCGTTCCGGATCGTCTTGAAACAAAGGCGATCTTTTTTCCGTCCGGCGACCACGCAGGTGATACATCGATACCTTTATTATAGGTTAATCTTTTAATAATTTTCCCGGCTCCGGTCAATAAATAAATTTCCGGGTCACCTGAAAACGAAAGTGTCGCTGCCAGGGCAAATTCATTGGGTTGCCATGCAGGCGTTATGTTGAGACCTGTTTTGGAAATGACAGTACCCCGCTTTTCTTTTAACAGTTTTATATAGAGATCGGGCTTTCCTCTGGCATAAGAGGTGTAGGCAATCCATTTCCCATCCGATGACCATGCAGGGGTAAGGGTGATGCTATTGGTATGCGTAATTCTCCGGGGGTTGTAGCCGTCAAAGTCACAGATATATATTTGCTTGGCTCCGGAACTTGTTGAAACAAAAGCAATTTCAGTATCAAAAATACCCCGTTTCCCGGTCAGGGCGTAGATGGCCTCGTCACAGAACCGATGGATGATTTTTCGCTGATCATTGAAATATCCCTTGTACCTTTTGCCCACCAATAGCCGTTCCTTGAACGTATCATAAAGTCGAAGCTCCATTTCAATCATGTTGTTTTCGATCAACACGCCGCCGGTAACGAGAAGCTCAGCACCGATACTGGTCCAATTATGGAAATTGACATTGGCAACGGTGGCATCGGATTGGGGACCGACAAGAAATGCTTTTCGATTAAGGATTTCAAAATATCCGGTAAATGCCAATGTTTCAGCAAGAAGGTCCGATGCTTTTTTCGATAATTGATCGGTGGCGGTGCCGGTGGAGATGGGTTTGAAAAAAGGGACGGCAATGGGAATTTTTTTTAAAAAAGGATTCGTGATGTCAATGTAATCATACCCGGCGGAATACAGGCGCGGCGCAGCCAAAATAGATAGGGTCAATGTCAGACAAAAAAGTTTAATCCAATAATTTTTCATTTTTCCAATATCTTAACATTTCATGTTGTGTTATAAAAAGAATGACCAATAAAATTAAACATTTCCCGAAGTGGTTTCAAAACCTCCCCTCGGACTCAATCACCAAAGGCGGACAAGTCTCTGTGTTGGACTGGGCCGGCCAATCCTCGAAATATTCCCGATATTCCTGCGGTTGGCCGCCTCAGTCCGCCTTGACCTTAAATCCGATTGAAGGCTTTGAAACCACTTCTCCCCCATAACGGGATAGAAATTTCGAGATTTCAAATTACTTTCCGAGACCTTTAGGGGTGAAATGAAAACCGGCCTCAACATATGGACGCATATACCCGCTTGGGAGCGGCGGGAGCGGGTTTGACTTCCTGATTGCATTTTTGGCCGCTTCATCGAAATATTCGTTTCCGGAACGTTTGTCGAACCAGATGTCTTTTATTTCGCCGTTTCTTGCGATTTTAACGGCGACCCAGGCCTCAAGTCCGGTTTGTCCTCCAGCCAACTGTTCGGAAAACGCCCAGTTTTTTTGAATTCGATATGCAATTTCAACGCGATATATATCAATGAGTTCAAGAACTTTTTTGCTGTCGGCGCTACCTCCCGGAACCCGAGGGCCTTTTGAAGCCTGTTGTTTGTCAAGTTCTCTCGGTCCTGCTTTTTCCACCTCATTTTTAATGCGGGCGATGGCTTTCTTGATTTCAACGGAACTGGATTCTTCGACGTCTTTTTTAATCCGGTTGATGGCGCTTTGAACCACTTTTTCCGGTTTAAATGTCTTTTTTTTGAGGGAGCGCTTAATCTTTTTGGGTTTCAGTGAAGTCGGCACCGAAGCCTCGCGAACCGGTTCGGGAGATTCTTTTACTGGAATTTTCGGGGTTTCGGCTTTATTTTCCACCGAGGACTGTTTTTTGGTTTTTGCGGGCGGCAAAGTTGTTTGGGCAGAAGGCATCGTGACAAGATCGACATTGATGTAGGCAAGAGAAGGTGTTCTGCTGGTTGCAAAGCCGGGTGCAAACATCAAAATTACGAATAACGTCACGTGACAGAAAAATGAAATTGCGAAATTAGAAAAAAATTTCCTGCGTTCGTCTTCGCCTTCCGGATAATTTTCAAGGTAACTCTTTTGGTTCATGATCTATTGCTTAGCGTTCTTTTTTTGATGAATCGGCTCAGTTACCATTCCCAATTTATCAACTCCTGCGGCTTTTATTTCAGCCATGACGCGGACGACGAACCCGTAAGATATTTCCTGGTCGGCCCTGAGATAGACCTCGCGGTTTTCCCGGCCTTCCAATATAGTTTTCAGTTTCTCTTGAAGATTATCCAAGCCGATTTGATAATCGTTAATAAATATTTGATTCTTTGTGTTGATGGTAATGATAAGATTCTCTTTTTTGGCGATCAGCGGTTCAGAGGTCGTCTGGGGAAGCGAGACGTCTACGCCTTGCATCATCATGGGGGCGGTGACCATAAAGATGATCAGAAGAACGAGCATCACATCCACAAAAGGTGTGACATTAATATCAGACATCAAGCGATCGCTGTTGGTTTCTATTGCCATGTTACTTCTCCCTTAAAATACTGTCCATCCATAAATGGTCTTTTTGCCCAATCTCTGCGTTATGCTAAGAAAATAATCCTCGGAATATCAATAATATGCCTGCGGTTATTTTCTTAGCATGCCTTAATCTTGAACAAAAATCCTCATTTATGGATTGACACTATATCGATTTTTCAACTCATTATATCACGTTCGATGATATTTAGAAAATCTGCGGAAAAATTTTGCAATTCAGACTCAAGGACTCGGATTTTCTGCATAAAATGATTGAAGGCAATGACCGCAGGAATGGCGGCAGCCAGTCCGGCCGCTGTTGCGATAAGTGCTTCTGAAATTCCGGGAGCAACCGTGGCAAGGCTGGCTGAACCTTTCAGACCAATGCCGTGAAACGAACTCATGATCCCCCATACGGTTCCGAACAACCCGATAAAAGGTGCTGTATTACCGGTTGTTGCGAGAAAGGGAACCATTCTGATCATGCGGGTCGTTTCGGTGTTAATGGCCCTGCGCAGGGCGCGTTTAACGTTTCCGGTTCCGGTAAATCTTGCACTTAAAGATGCGTGCTCCGTTCCAGCCGAAGGGTTCGATTCTTTTTTTATCGAGGTGCCGGAACGACTCAAATTTTTAAGCTCCGCATACCCCACGCGAAAAATTCTGGCAACAGGGCTGCCGCGAAGCTGTTTGGCTTTGGTAAAAGCACTGGAAAGGTTCCGGCTCTTCCAGAAAAAATCAATAAATTCATGAGATTCTGCGGTTGCCTTTTTAATATAGCGAAATTTCATGATCATAATGGCCCATGATGTAACAGAAAAAAACAAAAGAAGCAGCAGCACGAATTTGACCATTATACCGGCATGCATCACCATTGCGAATATGTCTATGTTTATCGAATTCATTTAAATGCTCCGTGGGTTTTAATAATTACTCCGAGGTTATAAAAGGGTATAATTAGTTGAAAAGTAAATCTTTTTATTGTGAAGGGAAGACGGCTCCTTCAATAAATACTGCGTTGTCCTCTGAACTATATGAACCCGGTTTTGGTGTCAAGAAATTAAAGTAATCATTCATTTTGGGGTTGCTTTTGAAACAACCGGCAAATACAAATAAAACTAAAGCAACGGCTTCCATCGAAAAAAAAGAATAAGAATAAGGAAAACCGCGGATGAACACGAATGAACACGAATTAAAATAATAATATAATATTAGTGTTCATTTGCGTCCATTCGTGGTGATTTATTTCCTGTTTTCTAGAATGTTTTTTATTGCGCATACAGCTAAGGAATTTTTCATGAAGAATATCGCAAATCTGCTCTTTAAAGCAAACATTTTAAAAAAAATCCCCAGGTCAGGCTTTCATTTTCTGGGCGCAGGCAAAGAATCGGTGGCTGAACATTCATTTGGTACGGCATTTATTGCCTTTGTCATGGCCCAAATGGAACCGGAGACGGACGCTTACCGGTTGATTGCCATGTGCCTGGTGCATGATCTGCCGGAAGCCAAAACCGGCGATCTCAATTATGTCCAGAAAAAATATGTGACAGCCAATGAAAATAAAGCCATACAGCAAATTGTCAACAGTTTACCATTCGGCGCCAATCTTTCCGAATTGATGGCGGAATTTAATGAACGTCGGACCATGGAGTCCAAACTGGCACATGATGCGGATCAATTGGCACTGATTCTGGATTTGAAAACCCTCTCCGACATCGGATATAAGCCACCCCAAAAATGGCTTCCGTTTGCCTTAAATCGTCTGGAGACCAAAACCGGTCGGGAAATGGCGCAAAGTATCCTGGAGACGGAATGGGATGAATGGTGGCTTGAGAATTATGTTGACAGCTCAAATAAAAAGGAATAATTTCCTAACCTTGTTTGCCATATGATCATGACGTTTTAAAATCGGAGGATAAGATGAACTGGCTGACGGGAACGCTATGGACGTCGTTGGGAAAGAAGCTGCTGATGGCGGTAACGGGACTTTGTTTTTGCATATTTTTAACGCTGCATCTGGCCGGGAACCTGAC
>Ga0307440_1001340_pt1 | contig 12005 bp, 8 predicted proteins | sample SalMarWE160410MG_FD_202150 | JGI IMG/M metagenome (GOLD analysis project Ga0307440, IMG submission 202150) | Salt marsh sediment microbial communities from the Plum Island Ecosystem LTER, Massachusetts, United States - WE1604-10 | ecosystem: Environmental > Aquatic > Marine > Intertidal zone >... | reverse complement strand
TGCACATCGAGCGCACGCTGACCAAACAGGAGATCCTCGAGCTCTATCTGAACAAGATCTTCTTCGGACACCGGGCCTACGGCATCTCCGCCGCCGCCGCCCTCTACTACAACAAGTCCCTCAAAGAGCTCACCCTCCCGGAGATGGCGATGCTCGCAGGCATCCCGAAGGCGCCCTCCGCGAACAATCCCGTGTCTAACCCGAAACGGGCCTTGGAGCGCCGCCGCTACGTCCTGGAGCGCATGCGCGAGCTCGGCTACATCAGCCAGCAGAAGTTTCAGGCCGCCCTGCAGACGCCGGATCAGGCTGCGCTGCATCGCAAAGAGGTGGACCTTGATGCGGACTATATGTCCGAGATGGTGCGCCGCGAGATGTACGCCCGCTTCGGGGAAGATACCTACTACAAGGGGTTCCGGGTGACGACTACGTTGGATGCGAGGCTCCAGCGGGCGGCCCAGGTTGCGGTACGGAGCGCGCTCCTCGATTACGACCTGCGGCACGGGTATCGAGGTCCCGAAGCGCATTATTCGGTGAGAGGCTTGAGTGAGGACGCCCTGGATCAAAAACTGGAGACCGTGCACTGGCTTCCCGGTCTGATGGCAGGCATCGTGGTGCGGGCCGGAAGCTCCGGGGCCGAGGTGTACGTCGGGGACGGCCGGAAGGTGACACTCGGCCTCAAACAGGTCAGCTGGGCCCGGTCGTTCAAGACCGCGGATTGGCGAGGCCCCGCGCCGCGGCGGGTCACCGATGTGTTGTCGGTCGGCGATCTCGTCAGGCTGCGCAAGAATGGGGACGGGGGGTGGGACCTGTCTCAGGTCCCCTCCGCCGCGGGTGCCTTGGTGGCCGTCGCGCCGTCGGACGGGGCGATCCGGGCACTGGTCGGCGGTTTCTTTTTCAGCGACAGCAAATTCAACCGCGCCGTCGACGCCCGACGCCAGCCCGGCTCGAGCTTCAAGCCATTCATCTACACGGCGGCCCTGGATAAGGGCTGGACGCCCGCCAGTCTGGTCAAGGACGAGCGCGTCTCCATCCGGCTGAACCAAACCAAGATGTGGCAGCCGGACAACTTCGATCACAAGACGATGGGCCCCATCAGGCTACGCGTGGCGCTGACGCTCTCCCGCAATCTGGCCTCGATCTATCTGCTGGAGCACGTTGGTCTCGACTACGCGAAGAGCTTCGTCGGCCGTTTCGGCTTTGATCTTCGCAATGCCCCGCTGGGCCTTTCGATGGCGCTCGGCACCGCGGAGGTGTCTCCCCTTCAGATGGCCGGGGCCTATGCGGTGTTCGCCAATGGCGGCTTCCACGTCAACCCCTATTTCATTTCCCGGGTGGAGAACGGCGACGGCAAGCTGATTTTCGCGGCGAAGCCCCGCCACGCCTGTGCCGACTGCTGGTTCCACTACGACCGGGCACCCGCCCAAACGGAGGCGCTGAAGCCCGAGGACGGCCCCCTGGCCAACCGAGTCCTGGAGCCACGCGTCACCTTCGAGATGAACTCGCTGCTGCAAGGTGTGATTCGCGAGGGTACCGGCCGCAAGGCGCTGCAGCTCGGACGCTCTGACCTGGCCGGCAAGACGGGGACCACGAACGACGTGCGCGATTCCTGGTTCTGCGGCTATCAAAAGGACGTGGTGACGATCTCCTGGATGGGCTTCGACGACTTTGCGCCCCTGGGGAGGAGGGAGACAGGGGGGCAGGCGGGCCTCGGCATGTGGGTGGATTTCATGCGCGTGGCGCTCAAGGACAAACCCGAGGCGGTTCTGTCTGTCCCGCCGGGTATGGTGGAGGTCCATGTGGATAAGCGGCGGGGGACGCTCACAAACGATACCGGGAGCAACACGGTGACGGAGTGGGTGCGCCAGGAATACGTGGACTCCTTGGGGGGGCCGCAGCCCATTCAGTATGCGAGCCAGACGGGTACGTCGTCGGGGGCGCCTCGGGTCATCGACGAGCTGTTCTAATCCGAGTCTTTCTGCCGGACTCCGGGGCCCGTGATAGGCACGAAGCGGACCGGTAGCACCTCTCTCCGCTCGATCGTGTCCGCGTCTGTCTTGTGCAGCACCACCAGCCGCTGGGTCCACCCGTGCTCACCTACCGGCATGACCAGACGGCCGCCGCGCGCCAGCTGATCGATCAGGGGCTGCGGCACCCGCTCCGCGGCCGCCGTGACGATGATGCCATCGAACGGGGCCGCCTCGGGCCAGCCGAGATAGCCGTCCCCTGCGCGCACATGGACCCTGCGGTAGCCGAGGCGCTCGAGCGTGCGCCGGGCGCGCTCGGCGAGCTGCGGCACGATCTCGACCGAGTAGACCTCCACCCCCATCGCCGCCAGGATGGCCGCCTGATATCCGGAGCCCGTGCCCAGCTCGAAGACCTTAGCCCCCGGCCGTACGTCCAGCAGCTGGCTCATCACCGCGACTATATAAGGCTGGGAGATGGTTTGGCCCTCCCCGATCGGCAGAGGGTGATTCCCATAGGCCTCCGCACGCAGGGGGAGGGGGACAAATTCTTCCCTCGGCACCGATCGAAGGGCGGTGACCACTGCAGGATCCAGTCGTTCGGTGCCGAGCTCGCTTCGCGTCTGCCGGACCTGGCCTTCGATTTCCCGTATCAGCGCTTCGCGCTGGGCCGCGTAGTCAGGTGGCCCGGCACAGGCGGTACAAGCCAGAAACAGTGCCCCGAGGGCGGTGGCAAGGGTCTGCGCCGGCCCCCGGTCGAGGACCAGCAAGGCCTCGTGCAGCGGCGCCAAGAAGGACGCTCCCATGTCGAATCTCCTGCAGCGGTCTCGGGCTTCGGTCGTTCTGAGTAAATAAAACATAGCCGAAGCGCTCAGACCCCGTTCGGCGGGGCCTGGCAGCTGCAAGGGTCAATGGCTGCCTTCGCCCCCGCATTACCGTTACTTGAAGAGGTCCTCAGCGGCCCTCCGCAGGGCGTCCGCGTCGTCGCTGCCACGGCCATCCCGCAAAGGCTTCATCGTGGGGTCGAAGAGCTCGCAGAAGTTGGCCCTCTCCTTGTTCAGGACCCGCTCGACCATGGGCTCCACGCAGTCGTTGGGGCGCCCGGGCGCAAAGTGGCGACAATTGCGGCAGACGTGCGTCTCCTTGGCGCAAGCCGGGCAAAGGGTCTCGCGGCCGTAATCGGCTGCGGTCAATCCGTGGCCGCAGTGCCAGCAGGTGCCTCTGATCTCCTCAGTCATTTAGCCATTCCCGGCGGATTCCGCCTGCTAATGCAAGACCACCGCAACGCGAATGCGCCGGTTGCGGTGGGCGTTTCGCTGAAGCCGTTCGATCCGGGCGCTCAGGTTCCGGCGCCGGTCGAGCAGGCGCGCCACCATGAAGTTCTCTCCCCGCGGCAGGTACCCCAGCTTGCGACCCTTCCAGTAGAGGGCGACGGCATCCCGGTCGTGAGGGTTCTCCACCTCCCGTACCAAGGTGATCAAGTCGTTGGCCTGCAGGCCGGGCCAAAGGGTCGGCGCGTCATGATGCCGGAACCCCGCAAGGGGACTGCGCTGGATGATGATATGCCTCCCGAGTGTGCGGCTGGCAAGAGCCAAGTCGTGACTCGGGCCCGGGTGCGCCGCCTTCCGCATTGGACTCTCCTCCACGTTGCTACTACTGATTACTCCAGTATTGCCGAGAAGGAGGCTCATTTGGTGAGTCCGTGCGCGAAGGGATCCACCGGGCAAGATGTCTCTCCCGGCCTCCGATAGACCGTTGCCGCCTCCTGTTGGATCACCAGGGGCCTGTGACAGTCCGGTTGTTGGCGGTCAGTCTGTTCCATGAGGATTTGGCTGGGCTTCGAGTTGACCGGCGCATTCCTAAGCCCGAGAGGATATGAACGACGGAAATCACATCACCATGCTTCCATAGTGATGAGAGTGCTCCAGCCCCGATACCTTGGGGTCGAGCACAACCAGCCCGGTGCGTCTGACGAAGTCGTTGATGAGTTTCGCGAGCTCGCCGTTTCGTAACGTGTCGCGGAGCTCCTTTCTGACCAGCTCGGCGTATCTTTTCGGCAAGAGCTCGGCGGACGAAACCTCGGGGATCGTGTGCCGTCCTACGGGGGTCAGAACATGGACCGGGCGCGGTTCCGGGGTCTCCCGCATGCAGAGATCGCGTGGCCCTTCGTAGCACAGGATCTCCCCATCGTAGAAATCCGGAAGCCCCAGATATGACTCCACGAACCCGAGGTCGTAAGGCGCCGCCTGCGATTCTGGGTCGTTCGCATGGAACCGCACCAGCACGGTCGGCGAGAAGCCGCGAAGATCCTGGAGCGTATGGTCGATCTCGTCGAGCCAGGCTTCCAGCGCATCCAGGTTCTTGTCGTTTGGGTGCCCTTCCTTGAAGTCCGCGATCCCCTTGCGCACCGCATTGAGCTGAGAATGCGGCAGGCGCCTGCCGTGCTCTGCATCGATCTGCTCGAACAATGCTGTAAGCGCCTTCCCCGTATGGGGGTCGAGCCTTGTCAGCATGGAGAAATAGGCGCTTCCCAGTTCCGCCGCCCGCTTGGCGTTAAAGGGCTTCAACTCGCTAAATTGCCGAACGAAATCGGTGACTGAGATCCACCCCTGAAAACCGCGCAACTGCAGGATATGCTGCCGCGAAGTGCTGCGCTCGCCGCGCCCCCCGGCGACGACGTGGACTTCGCCATCGTCCTTGCCGCGCGCCACCCGCCCGATGCGCTGAATCAGGGTTGCCGCATCCCGGCCGGAATCGGTCACCAACGCCCTGACGTTCTTCAGCGAGATACCGACCTCGATCGCCGAGGTGCCGATGATGAGGCGGGCATTGTCGGGAATCTGCGCCCCGGAGCTGAAGCCCGCGCTGCCCGCCGTGCGTGCCAGATGGCGGTCCTGTCCCGAGACCACATGCACCTCTTCGTGCGGAAGCCCTGCCGCCTCCCTGACCTGATTGATCAGTCCTTCGTCCAGGTCGAGACGCGCGACGCTGTCGTGGATCAGCATCACCTGCTGGCCCGGATAGCGAGCCAGAAGGTCTGGAACTAGCTCGATCCGATCGCGAATGGCCGATGCCTCGTCATGCACCGTGACCAAGATATCGCCATGGATCGGCCGGCAGTCACATGGCCAGACGTCATCATCGCCACGGTCGACGACCTGCTCCTCCAAAACCTCGACCCACGCGTGCGGGATGCCGGCAGTCGAATCCTGCCGGATCAGGGTGTCTTTGAGCTTGCTATGGGTGGCCGACAAGAGGGTGAGGCGCGTCCTGCGGCCGGGTTGGTCGGCATTCATCCAGAAGGCATGGCCGATCAGTGCCGCCCAGCCCATCAGAAAGCCGAAGGCGCGCTCGTTCAGAAGGTGGGCCTCGTCGAATACCACCTCGTCGACCTCATCGAGAATGGTCATGGGGGAGAGTGTCGTGACCCCGGCGCGCGCGGCCCAGCCTTGGAGAATCCCGTGGAATGCCTCCACGGTGGCGAGGATCATCCCGCCCGCACCAGCGGATGCCCCGTGCCGGCGCAGATCGGCGCGGCGCCACGACCAGGCCTTCTCCCCGGCGGTACGCGCCCGGGTGCTCTGGTGCGCATCCCAGACGGCGACGGGGAGGTCTTTTGACTCCAATTCTTCTTTCACGTTGTGCGCAAGCGCCTGGGTCGGGACGATGAATAGCACGGAGCGCCCCCGGTCCTCGATCTGCCGCACGAAACCGTAGGTCTTTCCCGACCCCGTGGGCGCGGACACGATCCGAACGGGCCGCTCGCTGTCTGTGGCGAGCTTCGCCTGGACCGCGCTGAGCGACCCGCTGGACCCGGCGATCGCCTGTTGGGGAACGCAGTGGGCTTTGATGATGAATTGATTCATGACGATGGCTCCTCGTCGTCTTCCGTCAACCGCGTGATCGATACCCCGGGCAAAGTCAGATGCGCCTGCTCTCCCGGGCGATCGCGGGTCCGCCAGAGATAGGCCGCCAAGCGATCCAGCGTCATAACGGCGGCCTCGGCATCGACCTGCAACAGCAGCCGCTTGCCACTGCCGCTCAATCCGCGAAAGGTCTGCGAGAGCGCGCGCGCGTCTTCTACGTCCTCGAACGCGATCGCATAGCTGACCTTCCGCCCAGGTGCCGGCGCCGGCGGGAGCTGAGCGCCGGTCCGCTCCACGGGTAGGCTGACCCGCGCCAGGTTCACCTGAAACAGTCCGCGGCCATTCCACAGGCGCACGTATGCGGAATCGCTCCCAGGCACCAGCGCGACCGGACGCCCCCTGATCGCCCGAAACCGCCAGGACTCCCTGGCTTTGCGAATGGCCCGATACCCAAAGCTCAGCTCCACCCCATCCGCTTTGGCCAACAGAAAGGCGCGCGAAATCGCCGAGGACAGCCTGGGTTTCAACGACGCCTCCAGCCATGCCTCGCCAAGGAAGAAGCGGATGGCGTCCCGATCCGTTTCGAGATCGATGCGATATCCCGTTCCCTCCCCGACCGCCGCGGGCACGAACGCGTCACACCACTCGGCATAGTCGCGCAGATCACGCTCCAGAAGCCGACGTGTCGTGCGATCCGACACCGCCGCTTCCGCATCCTCCAGCTCACCGGCCTGAGCCAAGATCCGGGCGTAATCCAATACACGCAGACGCTGATTGGTCTCCACGGAGAGCGACCGAAAGAGTACGTGCTCGAGCAATCGAAGCCGGCGCAGACGCTTATCCGAGAAGGCATGAGAACAGGGACGATCCAACAACATCTGTTCCAAAAGGGTTTGACAAGACACCGGGAAGTGTGAATCATCCTATCCCATTCATGCTAACAACGCCATGTTAGATAACGACGTTATTTTTGTCGCATTCGGGTGTTTTATGATCAGACGCCTCATTCTCATCCCGAAGTCTGCCCGGCATTTGGGGCAACGCCTCATCAGGGACCGAGGTCAAGTGGCCGATTTATTGGGCGCGGCACTGCGTCGCTACGGTGTAAACCCGCAGGATGGGAAGCATCCCGCCCGCTGGGGCTTCGGCGTGGTTGCCCGTCGGATCAAGACGCAGGGTCCACGCCTCTACGCCATTGATGCCATCCATCTCGGCTCCAGTGATCCGGCCATCGCCGACGCCATGGCCCGGATCGAGCCGAACGATCTGGTATTGGACAAGGCGACGCCCGGTTGGGAGCTCGATCTGCGCGGTGCGGTGGTGCGCCACTATAGCCAGCTCCCCGACGGGCTGGAGGCCATCAATCTCTATTGTGTCTCTCCGATCCGGCTCACCCGCCGCCTTGCCGACAGGACACAGGAGGACGTGACCGCACTCGCGCCGGACCTCAACGCGCTCATCAACCGCACCATGGAGCGGCGCTTTGGTCGTCCTTTCCGGCTTCAGCTCCTACCCGACCGTCTCTATTTGCGCGGAAAGCGCAGCATCAGCGCGGGCTTTGCCATCAAGAGCGACGACCAGGGGCGCGCCATCGTCAAACGCGGCATCGTGCTGCCCTTTACCCTGGCCGGTCCTTTCGAGGACCTGCAGCACGCCTGGTACGCCGGACTCGGGCGGACGACCGGGCTGGGTTTCGGCATGCTGGAGATGGCCTCATGAGCGCATTGCCTGGCGAATTCACACGGTCCCCGGTCGCCTGTTTTCGGGCTAACGGCGTCTTTACCCGCGCCTTCGATGCCTTGCGCCATGCGCTGGATGAGCAGCAGCGCGCCAGCGGCGACAGGCCGACGCCGTGGTTGACCCGGTATGGGAAGGGCGGCCCCGACTACCCTGAATATCGTCCTGTCTGCCTGGCCCAGCATTGCCTGGACGTGGGCTTCACGGCCGCGCTGATCCTGATCATCCAATGGTGCCGCGGCGATCTGCGCGATCACGGCATCCCCGTCGACGATGAGGCCGCCATGGAGGCATTGCTCAAACGCCTGTTGGCGCTGGCGATGGCACACGACGGGGACAAGTATGTCGGCGGGGAATCCCGGTCTCCCGCAGAGGCCGATGTCGAAACGGTCTATCGCGATCTGAATATGGAAGCCTGGAGTGGCATGGACTTGCGCACATTGCAGGCGCTGGTCGATCGCATCGAGCGGCGTGGCCTTCAGGCGGCGGCACTTCGTGGGCGTATCAGTGGCGCGAACGTCCTCATTGCGGAAGCGGTGCATCTGGCGGACAACGTCTTGAGCAAGGCGGCCCGTGCCGAGGCGGAGCAGACGGCAGATGCCGACCAAGCGCTACTCGACGCCTTGCAGAGCGGGCTGAAGAACAATCTCCAGCTCGACATCGGCCGCTGGGACATGCGCCGCTTCCGGCACAACCCCGCCGTGCTCCATTGGCTGCGCGACGCCGTGTTGGAAAAGGTCGCCGATCAGTCCGGTTGCCCGCCCTGGGTGCTGACCCTGACCGGCGATGAGCTCGCGGTCTCGGTACCTGTCGATCTCGATCTGCGGGAGGTCGGACATACGCTCGCGGATCGGCTGGATCAGGCCTACGCCAACTTCGAGGTGATGCCCAATGACGGCAAGACCAATCTACAGGATGTCGCCGAGCCGAACGACTTGCTCGAAGCGCTCCACAACGGCACTCGTCACGGATTGCTGCTGCGTATCGCCCGCGTCGACTTGAGCGCGGTTCTGCCTTGGCTCGGCCAATGGATTGCCCAGCATGGTGTCGTCGAGCTCAATGAAACGCCGACGGGCGAGAGCCTGTTGCAGGTGCTCAATTTCCGCACCTTCCAGGTCGACGACTGGAGTTGTCCCGTCACCCGTGCGTTGGCGATCGCACTAGTCCTCAAAGCGGGTGTTCGTAGTCTCAACAAGGAATTGACGGCGCGTTTCGCACTTCTGATGCAGGCGCTGCAGGAGCGCCACCTAGAATCACTGGAAACCCTCGGCGCCGATTGGGTCGGGCGCAATCCCCATACCCGCATCACCGAAGCTGCACTCCAGGTTGCGGCGGATCTCGACGACCCTGACGATTTCGAGGCGCTGCTTGGCGATCTGATGCGCACTGCACTTGGGGAGCAATATGCCCACCGGCCCGACCCCGGCAGCGCCCTCATCGTCGCCGATCTGCTGCGGCAGCTAGGGCTGGAAACCGAAGATCCGCCCGCTGGCGCCCCCTATGCCCCGCATCCCAAAGGGGGCACCTGTCTGACGTGCGGCGAACCAACCCAAAACATCTACAAGGCCACTGAATCCGCTGTCCCTGGCATCAAGGGGACCGCCTTCTCCAATCGCATCGGACACATCAAGGACATCTTTGCCGAAAGGGCAGGGACCACCTACATCTGTCCCGCATGCGTGAAGGGGCTCGGCTTGCTGGGCCATCTGATGCAAAGGGCCGGCCGGCCACTGGTCCTCAAGGACGAGAATCTGGTCAATGTCGGCTTTTCGATCCAGAGCCGCATTCTGCCGACGGCCGCAGCGAAAACCGACGAATTGAAGCTGTTGGGTAAGGATCGTATTGGCGCAAAGGCAGCATTGGAGCAACGTCTGGAGCTCACGCCCTGGCATGTCAACTACAGCGACACATCCGTGCTCTATGTGGAGCGCGTCCGGGACGGCCTTGCCGATGCAATCAATCTTCACCTGAGGACGGCCGAAACGGCTTTGTGGAACGGCAATTCGGTCCAGCTCTTACGTGGCCGCCAGCATGCAACGCGCGGGATCTATTATAGCGAGCTTGTGCCGCCGACGGTTGCGGCATTGATCCAAGACCTCGTTTTGACGGACCAAGCCGCCTGCAGCATTGCGCCAGGCCGTCTCGATGCACTCACGCAGCGTCTTGAAATCCTAAACGACCTGATCCGCCGCAAAGATAACAACAAGCTCAGCATCATCAATGACATGGCCTGGGCCGGATGGTGGCCGATCGCTTGGTTACAACTCTTGAATCCTTTGGATAGGTCTTTGACCGATGAGCGACTTCGCCGTGCGAAGCAGGAGTTTTCGATGCCTGAAGATACATTATTGAGCCAGCTTGGTCGTTATGCCACGGAGATTCAACGAAAGCCACGGGATGGAATTCGAGCTCCAGGGAATCTCTTGGGATTGAGCTTCGATACCGCGCTGGATGTATTCATGGAGTCTCTCGCCGGAGACCGTGAAGCGAGTGACGGCGTGGCAGCCATTCAACGGCGGTTATACGAATATATCGGCCGTCGTGGCGAATTGCACGATTACGGCCCCTCTCGGGATCTCGATAGGCGTTGTCATGCCTTTGCGCGGTGCGCCTGGGACGTCTTCAAACAACATGCCCAAGAGGACGGCGACCTCTCCGGAAAGACCAGAAGGTATTTGCGTGCTGCCTATGTCAGCTACTTCTTAGAGGCGGCTGAAGCAAAACAAGCCACTCGGAAAAGCGATCCCAATCCCAGTACAGACCAACTTGGGGAGATTCCTGAAAATGGCTAATCCATTAGACCAACTGCATGACTTGTTGAGCCAAACGGTTGCTCAAGAGATCACATTCAAGAAAGACGCGAAGCACACGATTCCGCGCCTCGCCGAGGCGCAGGTCGTGGTGATCCCACTGGTGCGGGAAGCAATCGCTCCCATGCTGATCCGCAACAACGACGCCGATGACATCACCGATCTGGTGCTCGCCGGAAAGAACCGTGTCCTGATGATCGCCTCCAAGACCAAGGGGGTCGAACGCCGCGTGGGCGCCCGCATCCTGCGTGCGCTGACGAATGGGGAAGGCGCGCCGCTGGGAGGGCGTTATCCGGCGAACAAGACCATGCTGAGTGCGGACAACGTGCGCGACGCCTATGACCTGAATACGTTCGTGTTCGGCGACTCGGCCAAGGATGCGAAAGGTGAGAGCGCCATCTATAGCGTCCATGCCGCCGTGCTCTACAGTGACGCGGTATCGATTCAGGCGCGCGCCAAGTCCATTTACGAACAATTCCGCCACGGCGGCATCGCCGAGGACGGCGGCAGTTTCGATGCAGAAAAAGACGGTGCGTCCAGCAACATTTTCACCACCCGTTACGTCAAACCGGGCACCCTGTTCGTGCAGAGCCTGGTGATCCCAGGCAACCGTCTGACGCGGGCCGCACTGGATCACCTGCTGCTTGCCGTGGGAAGCGCGGGCGCGTACGGCGGGCAGACGGCGATCACGGGCACGAATCTGCGCACCCATGTCTGCGGGATCTATTGGGGACGGCTGGAGCGCGAGATCAATGCCCCGCTGCGCATGCTGGGGCATGTGGGTGACGATAGCGCCGAGCCCAAGGTCGAGACGGTACGTGAGCGCTTGGCGGCGGCCTTTGCCGATTCCTACCCCCATGGATGCTCGCCGGCCGAGCTCGATGGTTACATCCTCGACATGATCCACGCCTTCGAGACGGATCATCCCGACCTGATCGAGCGGTATCGGACGGCCTCGACTCAGCTTGCCGATCTCTACCAGGCTTGGTTCTTCGGCAGCGAGAAGAAGACCAAGGCTAAAGGCAAAGGCAAGGCCCAGGCCACCGGGGGCTGAGATATGGATTGCCAGGCGATCCCGCTGCACGGCGAGTTGCTCACCCCTTGCTACTACCACGGGCTTTATGCCATGGACGGCTCGGCCAGTGACCCGGACGTGATCACCGACACGGCCTTGTTGTTCGCCCTGCGGGCGTCGCTTTTCGGCGCGCCCGCTACGCTCAAAGGGCGACCCGACTACCGGGAGGACATGGCGGGAATCCCCTGGCGGGCCTCGCTGCTCATGGGGCACGGCAATGCCCTGCTGCCTCCGCTGAGACGCTCGGTCGACATGGAACGTGAGGGAGGACGCTCGGTCAGTGTGCAGTCCAACATGAATAAGGGACACTACAAGAACATCTTTTTCACCCACTCCATCGCGGCAGGCGCGACCTACCGTGGACTGCTGGTGGGACCCGATCCCTTCGCCTGGGCAGACAGCGCGGGCCTCATTGTCCGCATCGGCGTTGGCCGGGCCGGGATGCTGCGCCTGACGCGCGACGACAAGACAACCGAAGTGCGGCTCAACGCCGCAACCGGGCTGCTGTTCGAGCGGACGCTGAGCGAGCAGGAGCGCCGGCTCGACACCATCCGTC
>Ga0307440_1001339_pt1 | contig 12008 bp, 9 predicted proteins | sample SalMarWE160410MG_FD_202150 | JGI IMG/M metagenome (GOLD analysis project Ga0307440, IMG submission 202150) | Salt marsh sediment microbial communities from the Plum Island Ecosystem LTER, Massachusetts, United States - WE1604-10 | ecosystem: Environmental > Aquatic > Marine > Intertidal zone >... | reverse complement strand
GCCTGGATGCCGAGTGAAACAAAACAGTCAACAGCCTGTTGCCTGGAGCTGCCGCTGCCAAAATTTTTACCGGCTACAACGAGATCACCTTTTTGTGCTCTTTTTGAAAAATCCTCATATCCCTGCAGGTTATCAAAAGTGCACCTTCCCATATCATTAATATCGGTTATTGTCAGGTACCTGTTATGAAATATCATGTCTGTATCAACATTGTCCCTGTCAATAACCCATATCCTTCCATTAAGTACAGACGGAGGTTCCGGATGATCTTTTATTACAATTGATTCCCTGGCCGAAGGTATCTTATTATTACCGGGACTGAACAAAGCCGGTTTAGCGGGTATATCCGATGAAGTTGTAATAAAGCCAGCCACCGCAGATGCTGCAACTACCTCAGGGGATGCAAGATACACCTGACCCTTGCCCTGTTTCCCGGGGAAATTCCTGTTTCCCGTGCTTACGGTCACTTCGCCGGGGCCGTTTTGTCCGACCTGTCCTGCTGCACATCCGGCACACCCTGCATTGGAGACCAGGGCTCCTGCTTTTTTAAAGATCTCTATCAATCCTTCCTCAAGACATTGCATCCATATATCATCAGTGGCAGGCACAATCTTCAGGACCACTCCCGGAGCAATTTTCCTGTCTTTCAAAATCATGCCTACCTGTCGCATATCTTCCATCCTGCCGTTAGTGCAACTGCCGATGAATGCTGAATCGATCTTCCTGCCGAATACATCAGACACTGCAACCGCATCATGCGGTTTTCCGGGCAGGGATATCATGAGTTTAAAGTCTGATACATCAAGGTCAAATGTCTTATCATACACAGCATTATCATCCGCGTATACAGGAGTGAATTTATGCGCAGAATGAGCTGAACAATAATCAATTATTTCTTGTGAAGGTGGGAAAAGTATTATTATTGCACCCATTTCCGTTGCCATGGAAGATATAGTGATCCTTTCATCAAGGGTGAGCTTATCAGCCGCTCTGCCATATATCTCAACAGAAGATCCCAGGAGTGAGTTAGCTCCGTAAATACCCAGCATATTAAGAACAATATCTTTTGAACTGATACCTTTTGGAACATCTCCGATAAAATTGATCCTGACTGAAGGAGGTACTTTAAACCAGATCTTCCCGCTATGCCAGGCTGCTGCTATGTCCATATCTCCCATTCCCTGTCCAAATGCTCCTACAGCACCAAGTATGTTGGCATGAGAATCAGTTGATACGGCTGTGGCTCCAGGATATACGAATCCCTTTTCAATAAGTATGTGGGTCCCGATACCGGCATCTATATCATATATCCTGATGTTGTTCTCCCTGGCAAAAATCCTGCATATATGTTGATTCACAGCATATTTCTGATCTGATCCGGTCGGATTACAATCAAAGGTAAAGAGTGTCCTGTCGGGATCTGCCACCTGCAGCCCGTAATCCCTAAGATTCTTTACTACATTGGCTCCTCCGAAATCACGGGCTGCCCGGGCATCTATTTCAATGTCAATTATATCACCGGGCACTACTTTTTCTGACCCTGAATGTGAAGCAAGTATCTTTTCAAGCAATGTCATTGCCATATGGTATGATTTAGTAGAAAACTCAAAAAAACATTAAAAAGTATGATTTTCCTATTTGAATTGTGCCCTGTAATCCCTGGGAGCGATCCCCTCAGCTTTCCTGAATTGTTTATTGAAGTTGGAGATACTTGTAAAACCGCACTCCATTGCTATATCATGAACATGATATTCGGTCTCCCTGAGAAGATAGCATGCCTTGTTGGTCCTAACCCTGTTCAGGTATTCGACAAACCCGGCGCCACTGTTTTTCTTAAAGAACCTGCTAAAGGCTATCGGACTCATCCTGGCTACCTTTGCCACCTTTGTTAAAGTAATCTGTTTGAAATAGTTATCCCTGATAAAAGAATATACATTGGTCATCCTTTTATTTCTGCTCTCATCATAATCGAGCCTGTAATTTTCAGAACAGATATAACTCTTCTTTTCCGATGTGCATAAAACCTTAAGTGTATTAAAAAAACAGACCATCTTATCAACTCCTTTTGCATTTACCATCTGTATAAGATGTTCTGAAGCGGTTTTTGAATCTTCCACAGGAAAAGCCAGTCCCCTTTCAGCATCCATGAGAAGCTTCTTAACCGGTGCCATCTCAAACTGTGACAGCAGAGCCTCTCCCAACGATTCCAGCTTAAAGTGCAACATTATTCCGTGTTTTTCCGGAAGAGAATTATTCTGTTTATAATAGTTCCAGCAGTGTGGTATATTACCCGCAATCAACACCATATCGTATTTGTCAAACAGTTCCACACTGTCACCAATGATCCTTGTACCATTACTTCTAAGATTAAGGACCAGTTCATACTCAGGATGAAAATGCCAGATACCGCCTGGATCATTTATATAGGAAGCCCTGAAACCACCTCCGTTATCAAACTGTATCTTCTCAAGTTCTGCTACCATAGCTTATTTTACTTTTTGTCAGGTATCAATCAAATTTAAGCAATATTTTGGCATTTTGCATTATTACGTTTTTACATTTTTTATAACATATTATTTGATTTCTAAGTTTTTTTTCACTAGATTTGTAAGCAGCTCATGCTATTGGTATTAAGAGGAGATGAGCGAGGGTTGGAAGTGAAAATCAACAGGATTGTATTGCAGACATTGACTTTCACATCAGGAACCTGAGGTACAGCGCCAGCTTACTATGGTTCCATCCTTTTATCAGACAGTAGACACGGGAATTATCTCATTAATAAAACCCGCTCCTGATTTTCACAAAGACCCTTTCTCCTCTTTTTTTTATTCCTCCTCCGGTCTGCTTTCATAATGATACCTTAATGACTCCTTTGGTAACATGTTATTAAAAATTACTCTATCTTTGCCCCCGAACTCGCAGGGGAATTGACCGGCAACACCGGCATATGATATACAGTCTGCAGGCGTTTATTATAAATGCCCGATAATTATTTGCATTTACGACATGTGACCTGTATTAAGTTAGAAAACACATGTAACGACTTCAGTAAAGTAAGATGAAGACCTATATACGAAGAAGAGAAAAGAACAATGAGCTGGTAATATTTTTTGGAGCCTGGGGAACAGATGAGAATGTTTTTGCACCGCTCTGTAATGATGAATTTGATTTTATTCTGTTCTATAACTATTCTGCTGATGATCCTCTTCTATTACCCGAGATGAAAGTCTATGAAAAGATCACTCTGATGGGTTGGTCACTTGGTGTATGGGCTGCAGAATATCTACTTCCCAAAACAGGTATAAATCCCGATGTTACCATTGCAATAAATGGCACACCCATACCGGCCGATAATAAATACGGTATACCTCTCAAAATATTTGAAGGAACACTCAACAACATTACTGAAGAAAATATAGAGAAGTTCTATTTCAGGATGTTTGGTGACAAATCCAACTACCTGAGAAACCGGGACCGGATCCCTCACAGGACTCTGAAATCGTTACATGACGAATTGAGATGGCTGTATAACAGGATCATGGAACAGGGTGAACCGGGGTTCAGATGGGATTATGCGGTCAGCAGTGAAGTGGACAGGGTATTTCCTTCAGAAAACCTGGAAGCATACTGGAACACACTACCGGAAACAAAACATATTGTAGTACCACTTCCCCACTATTTCTTTCATAAATGGTCATCATTCACCGACTTTATCGGTTTTGTGGAGAGCTTTTATAATCTCTCGCCCGACAAGAGGAGCAGCACCCTTGAACAACTTAAAGATCTTTGATCAGTATATTGGAATCAGAGCCCGCAATCATGCTGTCAAATTTATCAAGAATAGCTGCTACTTTATCGTAATCTTTGGTCTTATTGACGAGGATATGTTCATTCCCTTTCTTATCAAGACGATCAAACACAAAGCTTATCGACATCTTGTTAATATCAAGGGCCGGCTGATAAAGGCGCTGTTTCTGTTCTTTTTCATGAACAACAGTAACGAGGTTTGCGGCATTCATGTCCTGCAGTATTTCTCTGACGAGCCGCACCGGTATCTTAAGCATACTGCTTATTGTTTCTGAACCGATAGGTTTTTCTCCTTCAGCAAAGTTATGGATCACCAGGTTTAGTATCATGATGACAAGAAGCCTTTTCTGGTAATTACTGACGGTAAGAGCTTCCGATTCAAACTCATATCTCGAAACATTCTGGTTAGCAAATGACAGTTCAGCTCCCAGGAGTACAACTAACCAGCTGCTCTGCAACCACAGTATGAACAGGGGAATAGCGGCAAAGCTACCATAAATGGCACTAAGTTTTGTAATACCGAACTGAAGATCAATATATAGCCATTGAATAACCTGCAAAATGCTTCCTGCTATTATCCCTGAAATAAGGGCAGGAACAAACTTGACCTTTGCATTAGGCATAATAATAAAAAGTACAGTAAGTGTTATCCAGCTTAACAGGTAAGGAGTAAACTTGATCAACAATCCGATCAGCGGTTTCAGTTTTTCAAGTATAGGCGCCGTACTGATGTATTCTGTAAGAGTAGTATTTATGAATACTGTTATACTTCCTGATAGTATCAGAATAACAGGAGCTATTAGCATTATTGTAAGGTAATCTGTAAATTTCCTGTACCAGGGACGTGATGATCTTATCTGCCAGATATAATTGAAAGAGCTCTCAATACGGTTAAGCAGGGACATTGCTGACCAGAAGAGTATTATCATACCTACACCGGCAATATATCCTCCTCTGGTTTCTTCTATAGCATTCCTTGCATTTTGCAACAGCCATTTAAGTACTTCCTGGTGAGCCTGAAATTTACTGTATATCAGTTGTTCAAGATTCTGATCAAGGCCAAATCCCTTTGCTATGGCAAAGGCAATAGCCGCAAGAGGCACCACGGAAAGGAGGGAATAAAAGGTAAGTGCCGAAGCCCTTAACTGCACCTTATCGTTGGCAAAGCCCTTGGCTGCAAGGACAATGATCCTCAATTGTCTGAATAAAAAGACCTTACCTTTCGATATCTCCGACATTGGAGTACGCCATATTAACTCATTAAAGTTTTTAATCTTTTCAAGAGCCCAGAGGACAGGGTTTGACATGATGATATATTTATTTTATTTTCAATAAAATATACAAACAGGGATTACTTAGTATCAAATATACAAAATACCTTAAATAAAATTTATTGCTATTTTCACACTTTTAAAATTCATCATAATGAATGTGGAAATACTCGAATTTGTAGAAGGTGCAAAAAAAGCACGCGGCCTAGCGGTCATAATAGATGTATTCAGGGCATTCTCCGTGGAATGCTATGCTTTTGATTCAGGTGCATCACGAATTATTGCAACAGCAAGTACTGAGGCTGCTTTTGCCCTTAAGAACTTATACAAAGACGCTGTACTTGCAGGGGAAAGAAATGAAAAAAGGATTGATGGATTTGATTTCGGTAACAGTCCCACTGAGATCATTAAGTCGGACTTAAGAGGTAAAACATTTATTCATACGACCAGTGCAGGCACCCGGGGCCTTGTAAATGCAACCGGAGCCGATCATATAATTACCGGCAGCCTTGTTAACAGTGGTGCTATAGCCAGGTATATCCGCCATATAAATCCCGGGAAGGTATCTCTTGTTGCAATGGGATACCGGGCAAAACAATCAGCAGGTGAAGATCTTTTATGTGCTGAATATATCACCAGAAATTTAAATAATGAGAAACCTGATATTTCAGACAGGATTGAGCGATTAAGGGAGGAAGACGGCAGTCGCTTTTTCAGACCTGAAAATATAGACTTCTCTCCTCCTACTGATTTCTTCCTCTGTACAATGATTGACAAATTCAATTTTGTTCTTAAGGCAGAGAAAAGACCTGACGGAAATATTGAACTGTTGCGGATAGACATTTAACAGTCATCAATATATGCTCTTATTATATAATTCGTAAGGTAATTACTGCCAGAAGCATTAAAAGACGGGTAAAATGTTCTTTTTCCTGTGGATTGCTCTGTATGTGCAGAACATGCATAACTTGTAAAAACTAAACAGTCTCAGTGATGTCTTTTTTGAATCAAGCCTGATCTCCATCCTGTCCCTGTATTTAATGAAAATACCTGCAAGAACAAATGCAAGATTTAAGAAATGCAGCCTGTTATATATTCTTATTATTTTAACTGTCTGGGCAAATGTTCTTTTATCTGTCACCTTATCATACAGCATACTGAGGTTTTCAATTCCCAGCTTTGTCTTATTAAGGAAATCCCTGTTTGATTCCAGTCCTTCATGCAGCAATCCGTTGTCTATATGAAGAATATCAATGCCTGCCTTTTTCAGCTGGTAGCCCATAAGAGTATCTTCATGCCCGTACTGCTTCAGTTCTTCATCAAACCGAATTTTTGAAAAAACAGATTTCTCGATCATCACGTTGAAGGTGGAAAATCCTGAATGGGGATCCTTATTCCATTCAGCGGCTGTTCGCTGTTCCCTGTGTCTGCCGTATTTCCAGCGCAGAAGCTTATCCGGGTCACCGGGAGGGCTTTCATGATAAACAGATCCCCCACATATTACTTGTGCTTCTTTCAAATACGGAAGCCACTTAAGGAAATATGCTTCAGCTGTCCCTGTCATCATAGTATCGGCATCAATGAACAGCAGGTAATCTCCGCTGGCCTCAAGTCCCAACCTGTTACGTATTGCTGCACGACCAATATTCTTCTCAAAGGATATTACCCTGACGCCATCCCCTTCAAGTGAATGATATTTTTCCTTAAATTCAGCGGATGATCCATCGTCTCCAATAATGATCTCTTTTAGTTCCGGCACCTTCCCCAGGGCACTTTTCATACTATGAACCAATGCGATAAGATCATAATTAAAAACAGGAATGAGTAAAGATATCTCCATATTCTTCAGGGTTATTAACTCAAATGTACAATATATTTTCCTAATATTAAGTTAACATTATTTGACAAAGATAAAGCATTGGTTAATTTTGCACATGTCAAATTATTCTGACTTCTGAATGAGAAAATATTTATTCCTTTATTTACTGCTGATTCCGTTCTGTCTGACGGGTCAGCCATCCAACGGGTATAAAATTGATATCACCGTCAACGGTATTGGAGATTCCACTGTTTACCTTGCCTATCATTTTGGAGACAAGCAATATATAAAAGACACACTTAAGCTTGATAACAAAGGACACGGGATCTTTGAAGGCAGAGACACGTTGCCGGAAGGCATTTATATGCTGGTGCTTCCGGGGAAAAAGTACTTTGAAATGATTATGCCCGACGACCAGGATTTCGGGCTGGAGTGTAATTACGTTGATTTTATCAATACCCTTAAATATAGTGGATCAGATGATAACACGGCCTTTCTTAATTACCAGAAAAACTGGGCTGGACTGCAGAAAAAAGCATCATATATAGCTAAAAGGATGCAGAACAACAGGCAGAATCCTGACTCGCTCATGATGTTGAGATCCATGCAGAAGAACCAGGAAGATAAAATGAAGAATTACCTTAAAAGCATCATAAGTGCCAACCCGAATACGCTTCTGGCTGAGCTGGTGAAAGCACTGCTACCGGTGGACATACCCGAATACACTCCTCCACCGGGAACGGCCAATCCTGATTCTGTCAAATGGGTATGGTCTTACAATTATAATGCTGATCATTATTTTGACAATATTGACCTGACTGATGAGAGGCTTCTAAGAACTCCATTATTGTATTCCCGGCTTAATTCTTATTTTACCAATGTTCTGATTCAGTCGCCTGATACGATCAACAAAGAGATAGATAAACTGATTAATAAGGTTGAAGGAGATTACAAGATATTCCAGTTTGTTGCGGTTTACCTGTTTAATCATTTCAGGGAAAGCCAGATAATGGGTCAGGATGCTGTTATGGTAAAGATTGCTGATGATATCTATCTTTCAGGAAAAGCTGACTGGGTATCTGATGAATTCAAGAGAGACCTTAAGAAACAGATAGACCTGATACGTCCCAATCTCATCGGGAAAAAAGCTACAAATCTTGTAATGAATTCGTACAGAGGCATTTTCGTATCGTTGTATGATATTGACAAGGACTTTACGATTCTGTATTTCTGGGAACCCGACTGTGGCCACTGCCAGGCTGAAACTCCAAAGCTCAAAGCATATTATGATAAACCGAAGGACTACTCAGCAGAGGTTTTTGCAGTCTGTACCACAGATGACAGAGGCAAATGGGAAAAGTATATTGAAGACAACAAGCTTACCTGGATCAACGGTTGGGATCCGCAGCGTAATTCGCATTTTGATTATTATTATAATGTACAGGCAACACCTACAGTATATATTCTTGACAAAAACAAAAAAATAATTGCCAAAAAGCTTCCTGTTGAGGAAATAAGTAGTTTCATTGATAATTACAGGAAATACAATAAACAGAAGCCATAACTACCTGGCTATTCTATGGAGATGATTTACAAGATCATACAGGGAACTAAAGGCTACCGATCTATTTTCTGAAATAAAATGCCACATATCATCACTTGAATCAGGAAGTTTTATTAACGGATAGTCCATCTCCCCTGTAACGGTATATCCAGCACGCTCAATGGCTTTACATGTCCAATGCCTGCTTTGTCCCTGTCCTTTAATATTAACGTATCCCCTGTTTTTCCTTTTAACTGAAAATGTTCCGTCAACAGGATTGAACTGCACTTCCGGTGATTCAAACAATACGCTTAGCGATCCGCCAAGCATCAGGTCTTCCGGGGCACCTTCCACGAATTTCCCTTCTGTGATGAGCCATATCTTGTCTGACTGAGTCAAAGCCATCTGAAGATCATGTGTGGAATAGATTATTGTCTTTCCCCTGTCCTCTGAAAGTCTGTGAAGGATATTAAGGATCTCATAACGGCTTCCTGCATCAAGAAAAGCAGATGGCTCATCGAGGATCATCAGTCCTGCATCCTGTGACAATACCCTGGCTATCATAACCTTTTGCCTTTCACCGTCTGACATTTCTGATAAATACTTATTCTTTTCAGCAGCCATTGAGGTCAGTGCCAGTGAATCCATTATCATCCTGTTATCTTCTTCAGAAATCCTGCCTATCCAGTTTGTATGAGGAAACCTGCCAAGAGCCACAAGGTCATAGGCAGTCATGTTTGCAACCACGACAGGTTCAGTGGACACATATCCTATATTCCTGGCCAGCTCCCGGCGCGAGTATTCTGCAAGTCTTTGTCCCCTGAAATAAATCTCTCCATCCAGAGGAGGCTGAAGTCCGGCCAGAGTCCTTAAGAACGTGCTCTTCCCGGCACCATTCCTTCCTATAACAGCAATTACCTCGCCCTCCCCTGCGCTGGCCGTTACAGGCAACAGGAGTGAATTGCTGCTTCTTCCCGAAAAGTACCCTATTTCGAGGCAATCGACAGTCAGTATCTTATTCTTATAATTATCCATCAGAATAAATCGGAATATCTTCGTTTTTTCATAATGACCCATATTACTACCGGAATACCAATAAGAGATGTAACGGCATTTACCGGTAATATACTCTCCGAACCCGGCAGTTGTGAAATAATATCACTCAGAAGGAGAACCGCTCCTCCGGTAAGCACTGTACCCGGGATCAGAATCTTATGGTCAGATCTCCTGAACAATATTCTTGCAATATGGGGCACGGCAATACCAATAAAACCCACAGGACCACAAAAGGCTGTTACACTACCTGCAAGAATGCTGGTACTTGTAAAAATAATGATCCTGGCATGCTTCACATTAAGTCCGATGCTGCCGGCATAACTTTCCCCTATCAGCAAAGCATTTAATATTTTAGTGGAAAAAAAACTTACAGTCAGTCCAGCCAGAACTGAGATCATCAGCACATTAAGCTGACCTGATGTCAGATTACCAAGGCTTCCCATTGTCCAGATAACATAAGCTTTCAAAACAGATTCGTTGCTGAAGTACTGCATTATGGTGACCACTGCAGAGATTCCACTCGAAAGCATTATACCGATGATAAGTATAGTCATAACATCTTTTATACGTGCGGAAAGAGCCATAACAAGGAGAATAACTAATCCGGCTCCTGCCCATGCTGCCCCTGCAAGTATCCAGTTTCCCAATGTACTTATGGCCTGGATCGAGATGCCGGATGCGAAGCCAAGTATAACAAAAGCCACTCCCAGGCTCGCACCTGAACTAATGCCCAAAACATAGGGTCCTGCCATAGGATTTCTGAAAACAGTCTGCATCTGTAGTCCGCTGACCGCCAGTGCAACACCTACTAATAAGGCAGTTAGTGCCTTGGGTACACGAAATTTTATGATAATAGTCGCCATCTTGCCGGAGGAATCGGAAAAGAGCGCCCTGATCACCTCTGAAAAACTAATAGTTACAGAACCGAAAAAAATATCAGCAAGAAATAATAATAAAAGAAGTACTGTTAACAGTATAAATATACCTGCAGTGCGGCTACTTGACCATTTCTTACTGGATTTCTGGCTAAAATTTTTCACTATACATTTATAAAATGGATTACAGATGATTACTTTATTCTTCTGTAATAGACCAGGATGTAATTTGCGAACATGCCTGGATGCAGGATCGAAGCTATATCCTTTAAAATTATGTGGGGATGTATAATTCCGCTCTCCCAGTAGTCATTACCTCCATCCCCTGTTATTCTTCTGTCATTATTATAAATGTTATCATTCCTGAAACATGGAAGATCTTCAAGCCTGTTATCCACAATGGATATCTCCTTTAGTGATGTGGCATTTCCCGTGTTCAGCCAGTAATCGGCCAGCATTGCTTTTACATAGACATTTTCAATTCCCATTGGCACCGCTACTTTTGACCGGTTATCCGCCCAAAGATAATTGCCGCCAGCGTCATATATCAATTTACTCATAAATGAGTTACCCGGGGATATATACCATGTATCTTTAAACGGGAGACCCAATAATACTGATGGCCTTTTTTTAATTCTTTTATTAACAAACAATTTCAGATCATTGTATGCTTTAACTTCGTATCTGAATATGCTGTCAGCCATCTTTTCCCTGCAATATAATGCTCCAAATACCTTTATCCATTCTGCCCGGGCCAAAGGATCATTCTCGAGATATTCAGCATCAAAAAAAATCTTTATGCCAAGTTCCCTTATCCTGCTGACATAGCCTGCTGATTCACTACCCACACCATACATTATCACAAGATCCGGAGACAGGTTAAGAATCATTTCCTTATTGAGGTTTGTGTTATAGCCAACATCTTTTATAGAATCGGCGGTTACTTTTCTTCTGATGCCGGCGGAATAGATGTAGTTTTTTCCCGAAATACCAACAAGGGTATTCTCTTCATCCAGGGCAGATATCATTGCCAGATGAGTGGTGGACATACATATTATTCTCTTTACAGGGGTAAAGATAACATCCGATGAATCAAGACCGCCCGGCAGTCTCATTCCCTGCCTGACCAGGTAATAATTAAACCTGACATTCTCCGCCCCCTGCCATGGATTACTAATAGAAATAACCGTACATGAATCAGTGTGATCAACAGAAAACAAACTGGCATATTGTGGTTTCGCATCAGCGTCGTCAACAATTTCACTCTCAGGCTGTCCGACACCATGACAACCCTGTAAAAATATAAAAATCAGGAAGAAAGATGTATATACCGGGGATTTGAGGATTGGCATATCAACGCATCATTTAGAATCTTAACCTGAAACACATTGATCCGGGGATTACCCCGGCCCGGAACTTTGCAACAAAGGTTCCGTCATTCTTATAGTAAAGGAGATATCCATCCTGAACGTAATCGACAGGATCAGTCACAAAGATATCGCTGTTAACCAGGTTTATGGCAAGCTTGTAATAAGGAGATCCTGATTCAGGGATAAGAATTGATGCAGGAATCTTTTCAGCATTTATATCCATCTGTCTTACTCCATTTTCAAGATAATATAAGGTCTGCCCGAAAC
>Ga0307440_1001336_pt1 | contig 12039 bp, 8 predicted proteins | sample SalMarWE160410MG_FD_202150 | JGI IMG/M metagenome (GOLD analysis project Ga0307440, IMG submission 202150) | Salt marsh sediment microbial communities from the Plum Island Ecosystem LTER, Massachusetts, United States - WE1604-10 | ecosystem: Environmental > Aquatic > Marine > Intertidal zone >... | reverse complement strand
GAATCCCGATCCATCCCGGTAAGTCTGTCCGGCTACTTGCGTGACTGTGCCCCAGCCACGCGTGCCAAGGTCCAGACCGGTGCCTGGAACGTCGGCTCGACCTCGGGGGCCGCCTTCAGCCAGTGGGTCGGCTCCGAGAACCAAAGGAACGCAGCCAGACTGGTGCATGACCTCAGCCAACGGTACTGGGCCCTGCAACGGCGGCAAACCGGACTTGGAGCAGGCGGCGGGGAGGCACTGGCGCGGGCGCGCGCACTGATTCTGGAGTCGGAGACCAGCTGCTTCCTGTTCTGGGGCGACAGCTGGATTCATCACCTGTTTGAGCGGGCCGAGCTCGCCCGACAGGCGCTCGACCTTGCCGACCAGGAGCTTCGGACCATCGCTGAAGGCGGCGAAGGTTCGACGGCCCCCGATCCGCAGCCAACCGACTGCGGCTGCGCTGACCCGGGGCGGGGACAAACACCGCCCCGGCACGGCCCCGGCGAAGCCGCGGCGGACGAGAGCTCACACTGACCTTGGCGAACAGCGGACGCACCCCCCTGCGCGCCCCGGACGGCCCCGTGAACCCCGATACCACCCCGTCGCCCTATGACAGGGAAGAAACGCGCGGGGCCGATCCGTCAAAAGGGGCGCCCCTCGGCGCATCCGGAGACCGGGAGCCGCCGCCTCCCGACGCGGCGGCGCTGCGTGCCGTCGCAGAGGCGATCGTAAAGGAATTTCCCCTGGTCTCAGAGGACACCGCGCTGGTCTTCTACGAGGTTGATCCAGAGCATCTCCAGGCGCAGTGGCAGCTCAATCCGCGGGACCTCGAGCGCGCCCGGGGACTGTTCCCACCCGAGGCCAGGGCAGTTCGCGCGGAGCTGCGTCTGCGACGGATTCGCGCCGATGGTGCCGCCGAGCTGGTCACTTCCGTCCCATGCGACCTGGCAGCCCCGGACTTCACGGCGGGGGCCAGATTCTCTCTGCGCAACGACGCCGCCCAATACGAAACCGAGCTTGGCCTGGCCAGCGAGGACGGCGGCTGGGTGGCGCTCGTGCGGTCCAACCGCACCCAGTTGCCGCCGCTCGCCGCAAGACCCTTTTCGAAGGTGGGTACTCCGGCCCCCGTAGCCGGCGGCCGGGTGCAGCTGGCGCCGGAGGTCACCGCCGACGAGCCCCGGCAAGGGGCTGAGGACACTCGGGTGGAGGGGTCTGTGGGAACGGGCCCCCCGGCTGCCAAGGCCTCGTCCCCCGCAGAGGAGACACCGCACCCGTGGCACCAGGACTGGGCGGCGGGCTCAGCCTATTGGGAGGGTCCGGTGGAGCCTGCACTCGCCGCCGAGGCTCCCGCCTTGCTCCCGGTGTTTCCCAATCCACTTGCCCCGGGAGAGGAAGGAGCAGGCCCGGAGATCTCCCACGCGACTTCTGCCTTCTTGGCGTCCGATGCGGGTGAGGCGGAAGGCACCCCCGCCGGGGAAGCCTTGACCGAACCCGGCGAGTGGGCAAAGCTGCCGCCCCCGCTCCTGCCGTCCTCAGTTCCGGAGGGACAGCAGGACTTCCCCCTGTACGATCCCAGGACGGCCCTCTCCAGCCACTCGATCCAGGATCTTCCGGCACCGTCGGAGGACATGGAGGTCCATGCGGAGCTCCTCATCTATGGCCGGGCAGCCCCGGGGAGGGAGATCGACCTTTTCGGCCATCGCTTGCAGGTGGGGCCCAAGGGTTCTTTCTTCCTGCGCCGGGCCGTCGATGACGGCCGCGTCCTCGCGCTCGCCCTGAGCGATCTGCCGGCGCGTCTGCCGGAAGGATTGTTCTCCGAGTGAGCCGCCCCGGGTACCTCGGACTGGTGCTGCACGCGCACCTACCGTTTGTCCGACACCCGGAGTACCCGCGCTTCTTGGAGGAGCACTGGCTCTTCGAGGCGATCACGGACTGCTACCTTCCCTTGCTCGAGATGCTGCGCCGGGCGGCGGAGCGAGGATCCCGCTTTCGCCTGACCCTTTCCATTTCACCCACCCTGGGCTCGATGCTCGGCGACGCCTTGCTGAAGCAGCGCTACCTCGACTACCTGGCCCGGCTCGTCCGGCTGTGTGGAGACCAGCAGCGAGGCGCACAGGACGCCGATCACAGGGCGCTAGCCGCTTATTACCACACACGGCTTGCCCGCCTGCGCCGTTTCTACCTCGATGAGCTGCGGACCGACGTCCTCGGGGCCTTCTGCGACCTCGAGTCATCGAACGTGCTGGAGCTGATGACCACCGGCGCGACCCATGGGTACCTGCCTCTGCTGCGCAGCGAGCCCGCAGCCGTGCGCGCCCAGCTCGGGGTCGCCCGCGACTATTTTCGCGACACCTTCGGCCACGCGCCCCGCGGGCTCTGGCTTCCCGAGTGTGGTTATTACCCGGGCCTCGAGGCGGAGGTCGAGGGGGCGGGGTACGACTACATGATTCTCGATGCACATGGGCTGCAGCGGGCCGCACCGACCCCGCCGGCCGGCGTCTACGCCGCGATGGAAAGCCGGGGAGTGGCGATCTTCGGCCGCGATCCCGATTCAGCGCATGAGGTGTGGAGCCGCGAGAGCGGCTACCCGGGTCACCCCTACTATCGGGAATATCATCGGGACCTGGGTTATGAGCCTGATACGACCGGTGCGCTGGGGGACTTTCTCCCGCCCGGGGTCGGAGTCGCCCCAACCGGCCTCAAGTACTTTCGCGTGACGGGCGGGCAGGGGCCCAAGGCGCTTTACGCCCCTGGCCTAGCCCGGCAGCAGGCAGGCCGGGATGCGGAGCGCTTTGTGAGCAGGCGCCGGAGGGTCCTGGATCGGCTGGGTACATCCGTCACAGCCCCCCTGGTCGTCGCACCTTACGACGCCGAGCTCTTCGGCCACTGGTGGTTCGAGGGCTCGGCCTTCCTCGAAGGCCTGGCCCGTTGCCTCGACGTCACCCCGGATCTGGAGTCCGTCACCCTGGGAAGTTACCTGGACCGATTCGGAACCCTGTCGCAGGGCCAGCCCGCAGCGTCGAGCTGGGGAAAGCAGGGGTACAATGGCGCCTGGCTTCGCCCGGAGACCGGCTGGGTCCACCTGCGGCTCCATCAGGCGGCAACCGAATTCAAGCGATTGGTCGGGCGGCTCGGCTCGACCCCAAGCGATCATTGGACAGCGCGGTTGCTCCGCCAGGGCGCCCGCTCGTTGCTGCTCGCCCAGGCATCGGATTGGACCTTCCAGATGGATCGCACGGAGTCGGGACACGCGGAGTCCGTCGTGCGGAATCAGCTGGCTCGGTTCAGCTTTCTCACGGGGGCGCTGCGGGGCAACCTGGTGGAGGAGGGGCGGCTGACGGCCCTGGAGCGGATGGATAATCTCTTTCCCCGCATCGACCTGACGCATTTTGTTTGAAACGGGTTGTTTGAACTGACTGCGATAGCGAAAGCCAGATGTATATCATGCTCGTCGCAGCGGAGTGCGCCCCCGTCGCCAAGGCCGGTGGACTGGGTGATTTTGTCCACGGATTGGCCCGCGAGCTGGTTCGCCGGGGCAACACGGTGGAGGTCGTCCTGCCGAAGTACGACTGCCTGCGCTACGATCGCATCGACGACCTGCATAAGGCCTATCGCGACCTCTGGGTCCCTTTCCACGAGCGATGGGTCCACTGCGACCTGGAGGTCGGTTGGGTCGACGGCGTCCAGTGCTGGTTCATCGATGCCCATTCCCCCCGCAACCTCTTTGAGCGGGGCCGGATCTACGGCGAGCCGGACGACGTGGAACGCTTTGCCTTCTTCTCACTGGCGGTTTTGGAGTTTCTCCGCAAGGCCGGCAAGCAGCCGGACATCATCCATTGCAGCGACTGGCAGACGGGCCTGGTGCCGGTACTCCTGTATGAGGTGTACGAGGGGCTCGGCATGACCCGTCCGCGGGCCTGCTACACCCTGCACAACGTCGGGCACCAGGGAGTCACCGGCCAGTCCGTCCTCTACCAGGTGGGGTTGGACCCCAGGCGCATGCTGACGCCGGACCGCCTGAGCCACCCCGGCGATCCCCGGGCCGTGAACCTGATGCGGGGCGGCATCGTCTACTCCAACGCAGTCACCACCGTCTCTCCCCGCTATGCCTGGGAGATCGAGCATACCGACCAGGGGATGGGACTGCAGGGGACCTTGAAGGCCCATGCCCACAAGGTCGCGGGGGTGCTCAATGGGATTGATGTGGACGCGTGGAACCCGGCAACCGACAGCCACCTCGTCGAGCCCTTCACCGCGGACAGTCTGCCGAACAAGGCGCTGAGCAAGGCGGCCCTGCGGCAACGACTCGGCCTGCAGGATGCCAGCAAGCCGATTGTCTCCGTGATCAGCAGGCTAGACCGCCAGAAGGGGGTCGACCTCCTGCAGCACGCCATCCACTACGCCCTGGAGAACGGGTGCCAGGTGGCGCTCCTGGGCAGCGCGCCAGACCCCGCTATCGATCGGCTGTTTCGCGGAATCAAGGAGGAGATGGAGGGTAATCCGGATTGCCATCTGGAGCTTGCCTACGACGAAGACCTGGCCCACCAGATGTATGCGGGGTCGGACATGATCATCATTCCCAGCGTCTACGAGCCCTGTGGCCTCACTCAGATGATCGCCATGCGGTACGGCTGTGTACCCATTGTTCGCCGAGTTGGGGGACTCGCCGACACGGTCTTCGACGCCAACTACTCAGACAAGCCGTTCGAGGAGCGTAACGGGTACGTCTTCAACGACTTCACCCGGGACGGACTCGAGTCCGCCCTGGGCCGCGGCATCGGTCTCTGGTTTCGCTTTCCCGAGTATTTCCGCCAGCTGCGGGTGAACGGGATGCGGGCGGACCATTCCTGGTCCCGCCCGGCGCAGCGCTATCTCGCCATCTACGCATCGATAAAGCACGAGGAGTAACAGCCGTCGCCCGCTGCGCTCATCCAAGCGAGGCGGGTGCGCCCACCATGGTGCCCAGCACGCTCACCCAAGCCTGTGCGGTATGGGTCGGATTGTAGCCCCCGCCTCCTAGTGCCAGCAGCCGGCCGCCGCACTGTGCGTCGGCGATCCGGCAGAGTGCAGCGGTCACCCCCTGGTGCACCGCCCGGGTCAGCTGCAAATGAGTGAGGGGATCGTCTGCGAGCCCATCCGCCCCGCATTGCAGCAGGATGAATTCCGGCTGAAACGCCTCCACAAAACGCTCTGCGGCAGGCCACAGGCGAAAGAAAAGGGCGTCGTCCGCGAAGGGGGGAAGGGGGACGTTGAGCTTGGTGCCTCGCCCGGGTCCAATACCGATCTCAGAGGTATCTCCGGTTCCGGGGTACAGGTAGCGGCCGTCCTCATGGAAATCGGCAATGCAGAGCTCCGGGTCCTCCGCGTAAGCGTAGTAGACACCGTCGCCGTGATGGGCATCGATGTCCACATAGGCGATCCGCTGAATCCCATGTACCTGGCGCAAGGTCTCGATGGCAATCGCGCAGTCGTTGAACACACAGAAGCCCGAGGCCGCCCCGCGGCGGGCATGATGGAGTCCGGCAATCGGCACAAACGCCCGGCTTAGCTCCCCCATGACGATGCGCCGCGTGGCGTCCAGGACACTGCCGACCACATAGAGTCCGGCCTCGTAGATACCGGGGAAGGCCGGGGTATCTCCGGCGTCGAGGAACCCTTCGCCGCTGCGGGAGCTCTCCCGCACCAGGGCCACGTAATCTTCGGCATGGAAGCGGAGCAGGTCGTCCGCTACGCCCCCCACCGGCGGCAGGATACGGAGCCTTTCCTGCAGGCCGGAATCCTCGAATGCGCTCCAGAAGGCGCCAAAACGGTCGGGGCCGAACGGGTGCCCGTGGCCGAACCCGTAACGGGCGAGCTCCTCGCCCGCGTACACCGCAAGCCGGCTGGTCTCAGGATCATGAGATTTCATCGCGCGAATCTTAACCTATGGCGCCATTGAGCGGAGAAGATGGAGGGCACGTCCGCGGGCAAGGGGGTCTATTCTGCTCTCCGGCCGGCTAGGCAACTGAGCGTCATGGCGTCAGGTCCCCGCCCGATGAAGATATGGCGCCGCCACGACCGTTCCCCTCATCCGGCCCTCTCCCCCGGGGGAGGGCGTCGCAAAAACCCTCCATGGGCTTATGCGACGCGGGGCGGATTGCACCGGGGTTAACCGGACTCTATTCTTACAGATTCGGTCTTACGTGGAGGGTTTGGCGATGGGCGCCAGCACGCTCTATGACAAGTTGTGGGACGAGCACGTCGTTCGTTACGACGACGACACGGCGCTCTTGTACATTGACCGCCAGCTCATTCACGAGGTGACCTCGCCCCAGGCCTTCGAGGGGCTTCGTCTGCATGGGCGTAAGCCGCACCGGGTCGAGGCAAATCTGGCCGTTCCCGATCACAATGTTCCGACGACCCAACGGGCGCTAGGGATCACGGATCCGGTAGCGCGCCTGCAGGTGGAGACCCTTGTGTCCAACTGCGCGGAGCTCGGCATCACCCTCTTCGGGATGGATGACCCGCGTCAGGGCATCGTCCACGTCATCGGCCCGGAGGCGGGCTTCACGCTGCCCGGAACGACTCTGGTCTGCGGCGATTCTCATACCTCCACCCACGGCGCCTTCGCGGCCCTTGCATTCGGTATCGGCACCTCCGAGGTCGAGCACGTGCTGGCAACTCAATGCCTGGTCCAACGCAAGTCCAAGTCCATGCGGGTGAGCGTCGACGGCCGGGTGGGGCGGGGAGTGACGGCAAAGGATATCGCGCTCGCCGTCATCGGCGAGATCGGGACCGCCGGGGGCACGGGGTACGTCATCGAGTTCGCGGGCGATGCGATTCTCGCCATGTCCATGGAAGGGCGTATGACCCTGTGCAACATGTCCATCGAGGCGGGTGCGCGGGCGGGTCTGATCGCGGTGGACGCGAAGACCATCGACTACCTGCGTGGGCGTCCCTTGGCACCCAAGGGCGACCTCTTCGAGCAGGCGGCCGCGCACTGGCGCACCTTGCACAGCGACGAAGGGGCGCACTTCGACCAGGTGGTCCGCCTGGATGGGGCAGCGATCAAGCCGCAGGTGACCTGGGGTACCTCGCCGGAGATGGTCGTCCCGGTGGACGGCCGGGTGCCGGATCCGGCGGCGGAGCCGGATCCAGTCAAGGCGGGCGGGATGGCCCGTGCCCTGAAGTACATGGGGCTGGAGGCCGGCATGCCGGTGACGGCGATCCGTCCCGACAAGGTATTCATCGGCTCCTGCACGAATTCCCGGATCGAAGACCTGCGCGCCGCCGCCGCCGTGGTTCAGGGGCGGCGAGTTGCCGAGGGCATCAAGCTGGCCATGGTCGTGCCCGGGTCAGGCCCGGTGAAGGAGCAGGCCGAGGCAGAGGGGCTCCATCGGGTCTTCCTTGAGGCGGGCTTCGAGTGGCGGGAGCCGGGCTGCTCCATGTGCCTGGCCATGAACGCGGACCGCCTGGAGCCGGGTGAGCGCTGTGCCTCCACGTCGAACCGCAACTTCGAGGGGCGACAGGGGCACGGTGGGCGCACCCATCTCGTCAGCCCCGCAATGGCCGCGGCCGCCGCGGTTGCGGGCCACTTTGTCGATGCGAGGGAGCTGTGATGCAGCCATTCGTCAACTTCACCGGCGTCGTTTGTCCGCTGGATCGCGCCAATGTGGACACGGACGCCATCATCCCCAAGCAGTTTCTCAAGAGCATCAAGCGAGCTGGCTTCGGGCCCAACCTTTTCGACGAGTGGCGCTATCTGGACACCGGCGAGCCGGGCAAGGACAACACGAATCGGCCGCTCAATCCGGATTTCGTGCTGAACGACCCGCGCTACCGTGACGCCAGCATCCTGCTCGCGCGCGCGAACTTCGGCTGCGGCTCGTCACGGGAGCACGCACCTTGGGCGCTCTCGGACTTCGGCTTTCGGGTCATCGTCGCCACCAGCTTCGCCGACATCTTCTACAACAACTGTTTTGAAAACGGCATCCTACCCATTGCGCTCGACGGAGAGATCATGGATGTCCTCTTCGCGCGGGGAACGGGCGAGATACCGTTGCGACTTGCCGTTGACCTGCCCGAGCAGACCCTCGGCCTTCCGGACGGGGAGCTGATCCCGTTTGCGGTCCACCACTACCGCAAGCACTGCCTGCTCGAGGGGCTGGACGCGATCGGCCAGACGCTGCAGCACCTGGAGGCGATCCGTGCTTACGAGGCACATCGAAGACAACATGCGCCTTGGCTCTTTACGGGGACGAGCACGGGTGATACGCCAGGACGCTGACACGGCCATGCTGCCAGCAGGCGATCGTTCGCCAGACGGAGAGAGACGTTGACGAAGAAGATTCTGATATTGCCCGGAGACGGCATCGGCCCCGAGATAGTGACCGAGGCGGTGAAGGTGCTCGCAGCACTGCGGGACGGCTTCGGCTTGGCCATCGAGATGGACGAGGCACTGGTAGGCGGAGCGGCCATCGATGCCACCGGACAGCCGCTCCCCGAGGCCACCCTGGACTTGGCCAGGCAATCCGACGCGGTCCTCCTGGGGGCGGTCGGCGGGCCCAAGTGGGAAGCCCTCCCGAGTGTGCTGCGGCCGGAGAAAGGCTTGCTGGGGCTGCGCTCCGGGCTGGGACTCTTCGCGAATCTACGGCCGGCGATCCTCTATCCCCAGCTCGCGGATGCCTCCGCGCTGAAGCCGGAGGTGGTCTCGGGGCTCGACATCCTGATCGTGCGCGAGCTGACCGGCGGCATTTACTTCGGTGAGCCGCGGGGAGTTCATACCCGGGCGGACGGTGAGCGTGTTGGCATCAACACCCTGACTTACAGCCAGTCGGAGATCCGACGCATCTGTCGGGTCGCCTTCGACATCGCCCGCCAGCGTCAACGGCGTGTATGCTCGGTGGACAAGGCGAACGTCCTGGAGTGCACCGAGCTGTGGCGGGAGGTGGCGGCCGAGGTGGGGGCCGAATATCCGGATGTGGAGCTCACCCACATGTACGTGGACAACGCCGCGATGCAGCTGGTGCGCCGGCCCAAGCAGTTCGATGTCCTGGTGACGACCAACATGTTCGGTGACATCCTGTCGGATGCTGCGGCGATGCTCACAGGCTCTATCGGCATGCTTCCCTCCGCCTCTCTCGACGCCGACGGACGGGGCATGTACGAGCCCATCCACGGGTCGGCGCCGGACATCGCCGGGCGTGGGGTTGCCAATCCGCTGGCAACCATCCTCTCGGTGGCGATGATGCTGCGTTACTCCCTGGGCGCACCAGCTGCCGCCGCGCGGATCGACGGGGCGGTCTCACGGGTTTTGGACCAAGGGTTGCGGACGGCTGACATCATGTCCGCCGGTATGCGCGAGGTTGGCACCGCCGACATGGGCGACGCGGTCGCCGCCGCCCTTGGCGACGTGACCTGAGTCGCAGCAGCCCCAAGGTGACGTAGGCAAACTGGTAAGCGCGCAGTTGGAGAGGGTTATGAATCGGGTTGGCTTCGTGGGTTGGCGCGGCATGGTGGGGTCGGTCCTCATGGAGCGCATGCGCCAGGAGAACGACTTTGCGGCGATCGCGAATCCGGTCTTTTTCACCACCTCACAGGTCGGCCAGGACGGTCCGGATGTGGGCGGAGGACCCCAACCCCTCCTGGATGCCCATGACTTGGCCGCCCTGAGCGAGATGGATGTGATCGTCACCTGCCAGGGCGGGGATTATACCAAGAAGGTCTACGGTCGACTGCGCGGCACGGGCTGGCGGGGATACTGGATCGATGCCGCTTCGGCCCTGCGCATGGAAAGGGACAGCGCCATCATCCTCGACGCGGTCAATCGCGGCATCATCGAGGATGCCCTGAGCACCGGAAAACGGGATTTCATCGGAGGAAACTGCACGGTCAGCCTCATGCTCATGGCGGTGGGAGGGCTGTTCCGGCATGACCTGGTCGAGTGGGTCAGCTCCATGACCTATCAGGCCGCTTCCGGGGCCGGCGCCAAGAACATGCGGGAGCTCCTGGAGCAGATGGGGTCACTGCACAGTGCGGTGTCCGGTCTGCTGGCGGATCCTGCATCCGCCATCCTCGACATTGACCGGGCAGTGACTGAGACCATGCGTGGCGGGGGATTTCCCGCGGATCAGTTTGGGGTCCCCCTCGCCGGGAGCCTGATCCCCTGGATCGACACCGAGCTGCCCAACGGGCAGAGCCGGGAAGAATGGAAGGGCGGCGCGGAGACGAACAAAATCCTGGGCCGGGAGCATCACCCGGTCCCGGTGGATGGCACCTGCGTGCGTATCGGGGCCATGCGGTGCCACAGTCAGGGGCTGACCATCAAGCTCAGAAGGGACGTGCCGCTGGATGAGGTGGTCGATATTGTCGGAATGGCAAACCCCTGGGTCCGAGTGGTGCCTAACGAGCGCGCGGCGACTGTCAGGCAATTGTCTCCGGCGGCGGTTACGGGGACCTTGGATGTGCCCGTCGGACGCCTGCGTAAGATGAGCATGGGCGGTGAATTTCTCTCGGCCTTCACCGTCGGAGATCAGCTGCTATGGGGGGCCGCCGAGCCCTTGCGACGCATGCTGCGGGTGCTCGCAGAACGCTGAGTCGAAACGGGCGCGAAGGCCTCGGCCTCTGACGAACGAACGACTCATTGGACGCATCCAGTTAGCATACGTTCTTCGATAGCCGTCTCAGATTTCTTACGGCTTTTTTGGAAAGGTTAGCGTGCTGACGAAGGAAAGGTGGCGTGCGATGCACCAAGGAGCAGCGGACACCCCCGTTGATGCGGACCGCAAGATGGGGGGCTGATTGAGTGGGGGCTGCCGTCCCGGTAAGAGACTATCGCAACGATTTCTAGGCCTGTCGCGATCGCCGAGGACCGCATCCTTTGCGGTGGTGCAGCGCGAGCTGGTGAGCGGGGGAGACCATGTTTCGTAAGCTAATTCTGGCGTCGGCGGTGTCGTTGGCCTTGGTACCCGCGAGCGCCACCGCGCTGGGACTCGGCGCAATCCGCACACATTCGGCGCTCTACGAGCCATTCGTCGGAGACATCGCCCTCAGGGACGTCAAGCCGGATGAGCTTGACAATATCAAGGTGGGACTTGCACCTGACGCGGAGTTCAAGAAGGTCGGGGCGTCCTATTCCCCTGCGCTTGGCGAGCTTAAATTCAAGCCGCAGATCTCACCCCAAGGCCGCCCGATTATCCGGGTCACCAGCGACAAACCGATTCGAGAGCCTTATTTGGATTTCCTGGTGGAGGTCCGCTCCGTTCAAGGGCGGATGGTCAAAGAATACACGGTCCTGCTCGATCCACCCTCGGCCGTAAAGCCACACCGCCCGCGGCTTAAGGAGGCCGTGGCTGAGCCGGTCCCTCCCTCCGCCGCCGAACGGGCGGCGGCGCCCGTGCCAAGAGAAGCCCCTGCCCGCAGCACGGCCACGCCTCACACCGAGGCCGGTTTTCCGCTGCGTTACGGCCCGGTCCAGCCGGGTAAAGGTCTCTGGCAGGCGGCATTGGCGATCAGCCCGTCGGGTGCCACGCTCGCCCAAACGGCGATGGCGATCTATCGAAGCAATCAAAACGCGTTTATACGCGGTGATATCAACCGGCTGAAAGTCGGAGCGGTCCTGGAGGTGCCTTCGTCTGCGGAGCTTTTCGCGCTTGACCCTGCCAGTGCAGAACGGGAGTTCTCGATGGCCCTGCAAGGACGCAGGGTGACCGCCCATCCGCTGGCAAACGAAGCCGTCGCAGGGCATCCGAGCAGCGACCACCTTACGATTGCTCAGGCCTCCCCGGCCGGGGCGGCAGGGGCCGCCAGCCACTCGGCACCCGCCGCCGGGAACAATCCGAGCAATCCGAGGGCGTCGAAGCTCGGATCGCTCAAGAACGAGCTTCTGCTCGTGCGCGAGTCAAGCGAGAGCAATCGTCAGGAGACAGAGGACCTGCGCGGGCGCATCCGTGACTTGGAGGGGCAGCTGGCGGATATTCGCAAGCTTCTCAAGCTGCGCAACCAGCAGCTCGCGGAGCTTCAAGGGAGCCAACAAGAGGAGCCGGAGCTGAAGGTCGCCGAGGAGACCGGTGTCTTACCGGC